>ERZ1673962.1058-NODE-1058-length-14955-cov-36.970671_pt1 | contig 14955 bp, 15 predicted proteins | sample MGYA00580188_ERZ1673962 | MGnify/ENA primary metagenome ERZ1673962 (study PRJEB41334, sample SAMN05608104) | rock metagenome | biome: terrestrial subsurface; feature: shale formation; material: shale | place: USA: Pennsylvania ... | reverse complement strand
GGTGCGTCCCCGCCCGTGCATACCAAATTTGCAGTAACTGGCCAGGTATGGATTCCCGAAGCTTTGTGTTCAGAAGTCTTGGAGTATGCCAAGGGTCTTCGCAGGTTGACTCGCGAGGCATCTGCTGCTGGCGAGCATCAAGACTTAGTGTTCTTGACACGTTTCGGAAACCCTTTCGGACGTCGCAACAGTGATCAGTCTTCGGCCATAAACGTTGAGATGTCATCGCTTAGAAAACTAGGCATCGCGTCGGGCATCAAAGCGCTCAGGAAGTTTCGCTTCCACCAATCCCGATGCACCTTTGGAACTGAGTTAGCTAGGCTGGCTTTAGCAAATTGCACTGATGTGGCGATAGTGATTGCGACTGTCAGCAATGCATTGCTTCACGGTCGAAATTCGGAGGCTACCACCTTCAAATACATCAAATTTGTGCAAGCTGCGCCCGCTAAGCAGGCCATTGCGAACAGCTTCATGACTGCGTTTATAGGGATTGCGTCGATGCAGGGAGCAAGCAATGAATAATCTGACGTTTTCAGACCTAACGTTTCCAATGCTTGAGTACGCGAAAAATGAGACGCCCTGGGATCTAGCACCACTTTTATACAGCGGTGGTGCTAAGGCAAAAGTGAAGACTGTACGCAGTGAAATCACATCAGGTGCTTTGAGTGATCCTTTGCTGGAGCGGGTAGAGCTTGTGAAGGGGCTCCATGACTGTTTGACCGACGACCTTGTCGGCGGGGGGAGCCGCTTTTCGGCAAATAACAAGATTGGTGCGTTGAGGAAGTTTTTTCAGTGGGTGGATCAGTGCGAGCGTCCGTTGAGCATTGATACGGTCGCGGAGGAATACCTGGGGTGGGCTGAACATCTTCTACAGCGTCATCGCGTGGAAGGATATCTAACTGCCGGATCAATATACGACGCGGCAAGTTTAACCGCGACGATGCTCGACCGAGTTCTAGGCCGAAGCTCGACGCTTCTGTACAGCACCCGAATTCGCAAGCCTAGAGGCAACGGAAAGGCCAGTAATGGGGGCGCTGATAAGCAAAGTTTAGAAGAGAGCTTTTCATTCGGGCAGTTCATTGCCGACGTCTGTACGTCCCTTACCTATGAGGCTGTGACGGGGCCACTTCCCATCCACGTGGAGTTGCGGTCGGGTTCGACGCTACCTATCTGGTGCGGCCTGCGCGATACAGAGAGGGAAGCGTCACGACGGATTCGACCTCAAACCAAATTCCAGATTGCGGCCATCCTTAGAAACCGCGAACTTCGGAACGCTGACGTTTCAATCGAGACTCGATACCCGGCAGTGAATCTGCGAATCGAAGCCGAGCTGCTCATGTTCATCGCACAAACCGGCATGAATTTGTCGCAGGCGCATCAGCTTCGGATCGACCAATACCATTACACGAGTCATTTTGATGGTTACCAAGTGAGGTCTTACAAAAATCGCCGTCAGGGTGAAGTGCTGTTTGACGTTTTCTCAAGCTACAAGCAGTGGTTCGAACGCTACATTGAGTGGCGTAACACGTGGTTTCCAGACGATCTAGAGGGACTTCTTTTCCCTCTCGTCCGCCCTGGGGGACGTCTCGTTTTAGAAGCTCCTCAGTTCACGGCTATCGCGCGCGCCTGCACCGATTCCAGTGTTCGATTCGTTCGACCCCGTAAGCTCCGGGGTGCGCGTATTAATTGGCTGCTACGTGAGTCGCAACGGCCGGAACTGGTGGCGGAAATCGCACAGCATACCGCTGAAACTTTGATTCGTGTGTACGCCGAGCCCAATCCGCAAATTGCGATGATTGAAATCACTCGATTTCACCGGCAAGCAGATCCCGTCGTTTGCTCACCTGCTCCAGGTACTTGTGTGGCGCCGATACCAGAATCGGTCGTGGATGCTCCGACTAATGCTCCTGATCCCGATTGTATCACCGCTGCGGGTTGCCTTTTCTGTGTCAATCATCGGGATATTGAAAGCGAGGATCACGTCTGGTCTCTGAGTAGTTTGCGAGTGCTCAAGAGCTTGGAGCTAGTTAGATATCGCCCAGCTTGCACGGATAGATCTGACGAGACTGACCATCCAGCGATGCTTGCGGTCGAGCGTCTGAGCGCGAAGTTACGGTTCTTTCAAGAGAGTAGCGAGGTACGTCGGCTTTGGGTGGAAGAGGCATTCGCACGCATAGCTGAGGAGGACTATCACCCAGCTTGGGATGGATTTATTCGGCTTGCGGAAGTTACAGCGGGGGCTTCCCTATGAATATGCTCACGACGTTGGGGCTTTCTATCGAGTCGCCTCTCGCCGTTCCTGGGGCATCGAATTACCGTCCAGAGAGCTGGCCTCCGCCACCTGATTGGCCGGTCGTAATTGATGCACAGGGCAAAGTAATAAGCCGTTGGGGCGATCCAATTTGGAGGCTTGATCCATGGGCCAAGAAGGCACTGACGCTGAATTTTGGTGATGGGCCAGTTAAAAAATCAGCGGCGCCAATTAGCTCAAAGAACGCAAATTTACTTCGAATCATCACTGGCTGGTGGCTATACGGGCCGTATGGCGCTCGTGGCTACAGATCCCTTAAAACGCGTTTCGATCAGATGCGGCGGCTGTTTGTTCTTTGCGAAGAGGCAGGAATACTTGCCAGCGAATTAAGCCACTTTCCACGCGTATGCGAACGGATCCCTGCCTTTCTTCATACCTCAAGAAAAACCGAGTTTCTGTCGTTAATGCATGAGCTTTACGCGTCCCGTAGTGCCGTAGGATTTACGTTGCTGGATTCAGGCTCCCTAACCCGTCTGGCTGCGCTTTTTCCAACTCACCATACAGCTCAAACACCTTACATTCCTCCACGTATTTGGCGCTATCAAGTTACTAGGCTGCGAGAGTGCCTTGATGATTTCCTATCCCATCGAGAACAGGTTGAAGCTTGTTACCGGTTCTGCTTCGCGGCTTACGAACATAACCAGAGGGTTTCGGAGAGAACAGCGTGCGTAAACGCCCCGCCTTTTTGCGGCCATAAGATGCAATTATCAGGCGCTAAAACGGGGCTTCGTTTTCTTGGCGCGTTTGCGGAAACCGCGAAACGCTTCGGCGTCTTTGAGTTACTTGAACGTTGGGTAGGGCGCAGTGGTGACTTGCAAGTAAGAGCGCTGACTAGCTATCTGAAACTGGTCAACGGCGCGGGATTGGCTTACATCCTTAACTTCAGTCTCATGCGGGTTGAGGAAGCATGGAATCTTCGAGCCGGGTGCCTTGACATCGAGCACGACAAGAGTTTCGGCGACATTTTTTTGTTACGTGGGCAGACGACAAAAACGCTCTCTGATAGGGACGCCGTTTGGGTCACATCCCCATCTGTGGCGGTCGCCGTGAAGGCGATGGAGGTTATTTCTCTATTTCGCTCACTCCACGCACCTCACGAAGCCGCGAGAGTTCTCGCCGGGCGTTACTTGACCGATTTTTCTTACGAGCCCTGGAGTTCGTTGCGCAATAAAGGTAATCACTCACTGAGGCCGAGCATCCAGTCATATTCCGACCTTTTGGGGAAGTATGGGAAGCTCTTTGACTTAGAACGTTTGCGTATCACGCCTGAGGATTTGAAATTGGCCCGGCTAGCTACCCCTTCATTGCCGGAGGAGTATCAAGTGGGCGATGTATGGCCGTTGGCTTGGCATCAGTTGCGTAGAACTGGGGCAGTGAACATGCAAGCTTCCGGGCTCGTAAGTGATGCTTCGCTTCAGTACCAGCTCAAGCACGTCACACGAGCGATGAGCCTTTACTACGGACAAAATCACTCGCGGGTGCGTCTAGAGGAGAAGGCTCACACTCTGTACGTTCGCACAATGTACGAGACGCTTGGAAGAGAATTACAGCAGCTTACGAGTGAGCGTTTTGTCAGTCCCCATGGAGACAAACGAAAGGCTGAGATCGTTCGGCTGATTTCGCCAGAGGATGCGAAGAAGATGATTGGTTTGGCAAAGAAAGGCGCGGTCGCCTGTCGCCCGATAATTCTTGGCGTTTGTTCGAGTCGCGAGCCTTGTCCGTACGGCGGAATTGACAACATTGCCCGTTGCGGGGGTGGTGATTCAGTGGATGCAAAACCTTGCCCTGATGTGCTGTATGACTCAGAACGATTGGGCGCGGTAGATGATTTTGAACATGTACTCAAAGAGCGGCTTGCTACTGCTCAGGGAGGGAGTCCGCTAATGGAATCGTTGATGGCTCAAAAGCGAAGCGTAGAGAGCTTTCGCCGTGTCGTAGGAAGCGCAAATGGACGTTGAACTCCCTGCTCGCCGAAGCGCGGCTGATCAATATCGTGATGCTTTTGAGCGTCTGAAACTCAATAAGCCACAGCTTCTACCAAAGGGGACACCGGTCACTCAGAACAACGTGGCCAAAGAGGCCGGGAGCGATCCGTCAGCGCTTAAGAAATCTCGTTTCCCGAGTCTCATCGCAGAGATAAAAATCTACGTGGAACAACATGCGGAGGAGCGACCTCCTTCGTTGAACCAGGTAAATCATCTTGCCCGTCAGAAAAGCCGCGCCTTGCGGGATCGGATTGAGCAGGTTGCTCGACAGCGCGACCAGCTAGCAAGTTTACTGAGCGAGGCGGATGCGAAAATCATAGAGCTGTATGACCGTATTGCTGAGCTTGAGCGACAGTTACCTGCGTCCAACATACTATCGTTGGATCCACGCGGGCCCAGAAAGCTTTGAGATAACAGCGCGTGTGCAGCTAGTCGCCTGGTGTAGGCGACTGCCTATTCCGACCACTCTGCTGCTCAACCTTGATGCTGCGAGCCGGAAAGAGAAGAGCGCTCTGCTAGATTGAGGCATCTCAGCCGGCAGCTCCGGGCTAGATGCTTCCTGCCTAGTGGCTGCGATCCGCTGATGGAAACAGGCGGCTATCGGTCAAAATCAGATACTCCCCCCTTAAACCATCACATACGATCACCACTGAAACGAAAACACCTCTGATAGATCCCACATCGCACCACACCTGCGACGATCCACCAGCCTCTATCTGCGCACTTCTAATTCTGAAGGAGAGCTTTCCTACGGCCAAAATTAGTATTAAGGTAACGTAAACTACATAATAAGTAGAATACACTACATGAAAAACTGGTTGATTTTGATTCTCGGTCTGCCGACCGCCAATGCCACCGAACGCATGCGAGCTTGGCGCGCTTTGAAAGCCAGCGGCGCGGCAGTCATACGCGATGGCGCCTACTTATTGCCGTATAGCGGTGTCTGTCGTGAAGTGCTTGCGTCTGTCGAACGTGACATTCTGGCGATCAACGGCACCGCCTATGTCCTGCCTGTCGTCGACCCTGACGGTGAACGCTTTATCGAGTTGTTCGACCGTAGCGATGACTACGGCAAGCTTGGTGCAGAGATCGAAGAATGCCGTGGACAGTTGAATGCTGAAAATGCGCTGGCGACGACCAAGCAAATTCGTAAGCTGCGCAAAGCCTACGATCAGATAGCCAACATCGATTACTTTCCAGGTAAGCCGAAGCAGCAGATTGATTCGGCTTTGCAGGAGTTGGAGACGGCAGTAAGCAGAGCCCTGTCTCCGGATGAGCCGCACAGCAGTAACCATCCGATAACGGCACTTAATCTTCGCGAATATCAGGGCCGCATCTGGGCAACGCGCAAACGTCCCTGGGTCGACCGGTTAGCCTGTGCTTGGCTGATTCGCCGCTTCATTGACCCACAAGCTCAGATCCTCTGGCTGAACACCCCACAAGACTGCCCGGTAGATGCACTGGGTTTTGATTTTGATGACGCCACCTTCAGCCATGTTGGTAACCGCGTCACCTTCGAAACCCTTCAAGCCAGTTTTCAAATTCAGAAACCAGGTCTAGGGCGCATTGCTGCCCTTGTGCATTACCTCGATGTCGGCGGTATTCAGCCAGTGGAAGCTGCCGGCATTGAGCGGGTGCTGGCAGGGCTGCGCGAAACCATTACCGACGACGATGATTTGCTGGCTGCTGCGAGCGCTATTTTCGACGGCCTGCTCGCTGGGTTCGTGAAAGAGGAGCAACCCAATGAGTAAGGTATTGGCACCAATGGTTGAAGAAGAGCTGTCAAGACCGGAAGCAATCAGTTTGCGTGAGGCGTTCTGGTTCTGGTTGAAGCTCGGCTTCATCAGCTTCGGCGGGCCTGCGGGTCAGATCTCGATCATGCACCAGGAATTGGTGGAGCGCCGGCGTTGGATATCCGAGCGCAGATTTCTGCATGCCCTCAATTACTGCATGTTGTTGCCTGGGCCAGAGGCGCAGCAGTTGGCCACCTACATTGGCTGGCTGATGCATCGAACTTGGGGAGGCGTTATCGCGGGTGCGCTGTTTGTGCTGCCCTCACTATTTATCCTGATCGCGCTGTCATGGATGTACATCGCCTTCGGCGAAGTGCCTGTGGTGGCAGGGCTCTTCTATGGCATCAAGCCTGCCGTGACCGCCATCGTCGTGCAGGCGGCACATAGAATCGGCTCTCGGGCATTGAAGAACAATTGGCTATGGGCGATAGCGGCGGCTTCATTCACCGCAATCTTCGTATTCAATGTTCCGTTCCCGTTGATCGTTCTGGGTGCTGCATTGATCGGTTATGTCGGTGGACGCTTGGCACCCGAGAAATTCAGAGCCGGGGGCCATAGCGCCGCCAAGAAATCCTTTGGCCCGGCCTTAATCGATGATGACACTCCGTCCCCGGAGCATGCCCGGTTCAGTTGGTTGAAGTTGGCATGGCTTGCACTGATAGGTGCCGTGCTATGGGCATTGCCGATGGGCATTTTGACCGCACTATTTGGCTGGGAAGGCACCTTGACCCAGATGGGCTGGTTCTTTACAAAGGCGGCGCTTTTGACGTTTGGCGGGGCCTACGCGGTGCTGCCGTATGTGTATCAAGGCGCAGTCGGTCACTATGGCTGGCTGACCCCGACACAGATGATCGACGGGCTTGCGCTAGGGGAAACCACGCCAGGGCCACTGATCATGGTGGTGGCCTTCGTCGGCTTCGTCGGGGCCTATGTATCGCAAGTGTTCGGGGCTGATCAGGTGTTTTTGGCCGGAGCCGTCGCCGCCGCACTGGTAACCTGGTTCACCTTCTTGCCTTCATTTTTGTTCATCCTCGCGGGTGGCCCGCTGGTGGAGTCGACTCACAACGAACTCAAGTTCACGGCGCCTCTTACCGCCATCACTGCCGCCGTCGTTGGAGTGATCCTCAATCTGGCGTGTTTCTTCGGCTATCACGTGCTTTGGCCGAGAGGCTTCAGCGGAAGCCTCGACTGGCCCTCTGCACTGATCGCCATTGCAGCGGCGATTGCTTTGTTCCGCTTCAAGCGAGGCGTCATCCAGGTGCTGATGGCCTGCGCGCTCGTCGGTTTGGCAGTGCATCTGCTGCGCTAGATCGCACGAGTGGATTAACAGTCTTGGCGAGCACTGGGCTCGCCAGATCACCCAGCCTACCGAGCTAGGCAGGAGGTGTTTCATGAGGTGGATTACCCGTGAACGACCCAAGATCGACCGCATCGCCTGTCCCTGGCTGATCGTTCGCTTCATCGATCCGCAGCCCGAGTTTTTATACGTGCGCAGTGGTGACGTGCTGCGTTTAGCGGCGGAGAAAGACGCTGCACCCTACGACATTCCTGGCGTAGAACTGACTCATGAGGGCGAGCTTTGCAGCTTCGATGCGTTTCTGAAAAAGTACCAGCTCAGCGAGCCCGCTTTGCAGCAGTTAGCCAAAATTGTTCGGGGAGCAGATACGTCTCGCCTAGAGCTGACACCGCAGTCTGCTGGGCTGTACGCAATATCACTTGGACTGTCGAAGCGTTTTTCAGACGACCACGAGATGCTGTCACACGGTCTGGTCATGTACGACGCGCTCTATGCCTGGTGCAAGGAATGCCAAGGCGAATCGCATAACTGGCCTCCTCAGATGTAAAGAGACCAATTCACACTGAAGCCCAGCCTAGCGCTGGGCTTTATTCATTTAGTGGCAGTGGTAGTCGTTCGTTTTATGGTTGCGATGGCAACCTTTTGAGTCAGTACCGCCGCTGTGCGCGAAGGCAGCAACGGACGTAATGGAAAGTAAAGCGGCGATTAAGATGGCGGACAGTTTCATCAGGGCTTGCTCCTTGCTCATGTTTTTATATCCGTGAGATGTCTCACGCTCCGCAGCGTATGGCTAATTGCCTTCACTGAGCAAGCATTTCCCGACTGTTTCCCAGGCTTTCGATGAAAGGCTCATCGCCTATTTCTTGAGCTGTCCCTGCCTCTGGTTTAGGATGTGTTCTATATCCCCCTAGGGGGGATACAAAAAATCGATAAATGAGAAACTCGTTACTCTCTTTTTTCGAGAAATGCTCGACAACCTGATGGGTGCGGGCCTCTCCATGTGAGATTTCTCATGCTGAAAATCCTAGCCAACCGAACCTACCGTCATCTCTTCCTGGCTCAAGTGATTGCGCTCGTCGGGACGGGACTTGCTACGGTCGCACTGGGCTTACTGGCGTTCGACCTTGCAGGCGCCCAAGCGGGTGCCGTTCTTGGGACGGCGTTGGCGATCAAAATGACGGCCTACATTGGCGTTGCGCCCATTGCAGCGGCTTTTGCAGAGCGTCTGCCTCGCCGAGCCATGCTGGTCTCGCTGGACTTGGTGCGGGCCCTGGTCGCGCTTGCTCTGCCGTTCGTGACCGAGGTTTGGCAAATCTACGTGCTGATTTTCGTCCTTCAGTCGGCTTCGGCAGCATTCACCCCAACCTTCCAGGCGACCATTCCAGACATCCTGCCGGATGAAGACGACTACACCCGTGCCTTGTCGTTATCGCGCCTGGCCTACGATCTTGAAAGTGTCGCCAGCCCGATGCTCGCCGCCGCACTGCTGACGGTGATCAGCTTCCACAACCTGTTCGCCGGCACGGTCATCGGTTTTCTCGCCTCAGCGGCGCTGGTCTCTACGGTACTGCTGCCCAAGGCGAAACAGACACCTCGTCGCAGCGTCTACGAACGAACCACTCGGGGCATGCGCATATTCCTAGCGACGCCCCGCCTGCGAGGGCTGCTGGCTCTCAACCTGACGGTAGCGGCTGCCAGCGCCATGGTCATCGTCAACACCGTGGTGCTGGTTCAGTCGCGCTTCGCGCTACCTCAGAGTTCCACGGCATTGGCGCTGGCTGCGTTTGGTGGCGGCTCCATGGTCGCCGCCCTGGTCTTGCCTCGCCTGCTGAAAAATATCAAAGACCGAACGGCCATGTTGTTTGGCGGAGGAATATTGGTCGCAGGTTTGGCCGTTGGCATCAACCTGACCACCTACAACTTCCTGTTGCCGCTGTGGATGGTACTCGGCGTGGGCTATTCGCTGGCTCAGACTCCAAGCGGTCGACTGTTGCGTCGCTCGGCACATGCCGAAGATCGCCCGGCACTATTTGCCGCCCAATTTGCCCTGTCCCATGCCTGCTGGTTGATTACCTACCCATTGGCTGGGTGGCTGGGTGCCAACATCAGCCTCACGGCGTCGTTTATTGGCCTCGCTGTCGTGGCAGGAAGTGCGCTGATGGTCAGCATCGTGATCTGGCGTCCAGCTCATGACCAGGAGTCGATCAAGCACACCCATGAAAATCTGCCGGGCGATCACACGCACATCGACGGCCAGGAGGGTGCGGATCACGAACATCCATACGTGATCGATGATCAGCATCGTCGATGGCCCAACAAATGATCGTAAATTCCTAAGATTTTCCAAGGCTGGTTGGTCAGCCTTCAGATGAGAAACCGTAGCGCTTGCAGAGCGGCAAGGTGCCCTGGATAAAACCAGTAGCCCCATTGCCGCACTGGCCAGACCTTGAAGGTGAAAGTCTGACGCAGTAGCCAGAGTCCGATCAGGGGAGCGGCGAACGCAGTGCTCAAGGCCAACAATGAATAGACTTCCAAGTCCAACGCCCTTGTTACGATGCTACTGCGGGTATTGCTCAACAGGCATAGAGCCGCTGGCGGCAACCAAAGAACACCGGGGCTCTTGATTGCTACTAAGACAGCCGCTGGAACAAGTGCACCGTAGAAGCCGTACATCAGTGGATCATCCAGTACGTAGGCAATCGCGGCGGCCATCAACGCCATAGCGCTGCTCAACAGGGTGCGATGTTGCCATCCCCAGGCAATCACCAGCCCCAATGCCAGGGTAACCAACACGTTGAATGATCCCGAGGTGCTGATGTAGCGATAAGGCACTTCTGAAATGGCGGCGAACAACAGCATCAACGCGAGGTATCGACCGTTCGCGGCAGTCAGCCATTCGCCCGATTTGGAGCGCGCCACGTTGGCGGCAATAGCGACACAGAACAACGGAAAGGAAAGTCTCCCCGGAATAAACAGGTTGTTCATCTCCGGCCACACCAGGCGCAAGTGATCGATAACCATGGTCAGCATCGCCAGCCACTTGATCAGATCCAGGCTACTGCTTCGGCTCTTGAGTGAAGAATGCGGGGTTGTATTAGCCGTCGTCATGTCCACCCCAATGTGACGGCGGTAAGCACGATATAACGCACGCCCTTGGCCAGGGTGACAATCAGCAGGAAACTCCAAAGTGGTTCGCGCATGACTCCGGCGACGACCGTCAGCGGATCGCCAATGATGGGCACCCAGCTCAGCAACAGTGACCAGCGCCCGTAGCGCAGATAGGACTGCTGGGCTTTTTCTAACTTGCTTTCGTTCACGGGAAACCAGCGCTTGTGGCGGAATCGCTCAACAGAACGGCCCAGAAGCCAGTTCAGTGCGGAGCCAAGAACGTTGCCAAAAGTGGCGACCGCCAAGAGCGTAGAAACGACGTACCGGTCGGAGAGCAACATCCCGACCAGCACGGCTTCAGACTGCATGGGCAATAACGTGGCGGCACCGAATGCCGCCAGGAACAGACCAACGTAGCTGGTGAGTTCAAACACGAAGGAGTCGCCTCAAGCGTTCAGGCCGATCCAGCCATGGAAGCCGACGTACAGACCAACACCGATGATCAGCACGCTGGACAGGTACGGTGCACGACGCGCCACGGTGCCCAGCCACGGCCAGCGGTTGGAAGCCTGTTTAGCACCAATAGCTGCCGCAGCACCGACAGTGACCAAGGTGAGCGCCAGTCCGATGCTGAAGCACAGGACAAGCATGCCTCCCAGCGCGACTTCTTTAACCTGAAGACATAGCAACAGCACGGTGATGGCAGCCGGACAGGGAATCAAACCGCCCGTCAAACCGAACATGACGATCTGGCCGGTGGTGACCTCGCGGTTGGTGAAGCGTTTACGGATATCGTTGGCATGTGCACGTTCATGCGCATCCTGATAGCCGTCAATCGACAGTTCCAGGCCTTCCAGTTCGGAATGCGCGTGCCCATGATCATGTTCCTGGTACTCCAGGTCGTAGTCATGGGAGTGGCCCGCATGCCCAAGACTCAAGCGAGCACTGAACTCGTGTGGTTCCGGAATATCGACCGTCGACTCCAGGAAGCCTTCGCGCTCAACGAAAGAGAACGATTGGGTGCTACCGTCCGGACGAGTAGTCATCAGGCGAACATCTGAGGCTGCCCAGGCGTGTCCGGTCAGTGTCTTCAGGCGCCAGTGCGGTGGCATGCCTTCTTCGAAGATCGACAGTTCGATGCGACCATGGCCTGTATCGATACGATGAGTCTCATCGTGATGACCATGGTCATGCTCGCCGTGGTGGTGATCATCACCTTGCTCGAACTTGAACATCTGCTCGCCGCGCCAGGTACGCCACAGCATCCAAAGTGCGATCACGATGATCAGAGCAGAGGACGCGAGTTGGAAGTAAGGCTCGGTGGTTTGAGCGTCCAGACCTTTGCCCAGGTACATGCCGCCAATAGCGACCAACCACACCACAGCGGTGTGCGACAGCGTCGCGGCCAAGCCCAACAGTACGGCCTGTTTTACCGAGCCACGAATGGCCACGATGAAGGCCGCCATCATGGTTTTTGAATGGCCCGGTTCTAGCCCATGCAAGGCTCCGAGCAGAATAGCACTCGGGAAATACAACCAGGCGTGAGCCCCGCCTTGTTGCAGCAGTTCAGCGAAGTTGGGCATATCAGACCTAGAGGTATTTGGTGATTTGTTTGAACGCTTCCAGCGGTGCGCGCTCGCCATTGCCCAAGGCCGAGACGGTGTCCTCCAGACAGTGATCAATGTGATCCTGAATGAGCGTGCGCTTGGCTTGGCACACTGCTTTTTCGACAGCATGCAACTGCTGAGCAATGTCGACGCACTGACGACCTTCTTCAATCATGGTGATGATGCCGCGTAAATGGCCGTCCGCCCGCTTTAGGCGCTTGATGATCGCCTCGTGACTTTGGTGGGTATGGGGATGGCTGTGTTCGTGTTCGTGCTCACTCATGACTTGAGCCTCAGGCCTCAATGAATTACGCTGGCATCCTATCCCCCCTAGGGGGATGCGGTCAAACGCATCAAAGCCTCACAAAATGAGTTGAAATCCGGACACTATGTTCAGCAGAACACTGACTACGACGGTGGTAATCGCACTTGCTCTCGCCATGTTTGTGGCTTGGGCCGGGCATACCTATACGTTGTCGGTGACATCGAAACAGCCAGCCTGGGAGATTGCGCAAGACGCCCATCACTCCCATGAGCAGCAGGTAGAGATGTCGAGCGCGAGCTACTCGGATCACTACCACTCGCCGTTGACCCCTGACCATCAGCACGAAACGCCACAGCTCACGTCCGCGTTGAGTTTGGCTGCACAGCCGAAGCTGTCCATACGAGTTGATGCGCGCCGATATTCCGTTCCTCGCCCGCCGATTTTCTTGATCGAGCGTCCTCCTCGTCCTTCGTTCGCATCCTGACCATGGCCGCTCAGCGGCCCACGATCACTGCTACGAAGGATTGATCTATGCATTCGCACTCGATGAGCGGCGTTGTCGCATTCACTGCGCCATCGCACCGCCCGCTACTGCTGTTGTTTTTACTTGTCGCTGCACTGTTCCTCGGGATGCCCGAGGCGATGGCTCACGCTGTCGCGGAAGGTGACAAGGGCTTCATCCAGGAAAGCTCCGGCGTCATGTTGCTGCCCTTCATCTACATGGGCGCCAAGCACATGATGACGGGCTACGACCACCTACTGTTTCTGTTCGGGGTGATCTTCTTCCTCTATCGCCTGAAAGACGTGGGGCTCTACGTCACGCTGTTCGCTGTAGGCCACTCTGTCACGCTGCTGCTTGGTGTACTTACAGAGGTCAGCATCAGCTCGTACATCATCGACGCCATCATCGGCTTCTCGGTGGTGTACAAGGCGCTCGATAACCTGGGTGCATTCCAGCGCTGGTTCGGTTTCCAACCCAACACCAAGGTGGCCACGCTGATCTTCGGCCTGCTCCATGGATTCGGGCTGGCCACCAAGATCCAGGAGTACGAAATCTCGCCTGATGGCCTGATTCCGAACCTGATCGCCTTCAACGTCGGCGTCGAGATCGGCCAATTGCTGGCTCTCAGCGCGATTCTCATTTTGATGGGGTACTGGCGGCGCACCGGCAGTTTCTGGCGCCACGCCTATACCGCCAATGTCGCCATGATGAGTGCCGGTTTCCTGCTGATGGGTTACCAGATCACCGGCCTGTTTGTCTCCGCGTAAGGAATTCTGACCATGTTCAATACTCCGCTTCCAACTGTTAATGAATTGCCAAGCACTCGCAAACTGGTGCGTTCGACTGTCGTTGCGATACTGGTTGCTGCTGGCCTCCTAGTGACCGTTGTCATGCCTTCGGAATACGCCGTTGATCCCACGGGTGTGGGCCGGGCTCTGGGGCTCACCCAGATGGGCGAACTGAAGATCATCCTTGCCCAGGAAGCTTTGGCGGATGCCGCACCACCTCAAGCAGCAACTCCAGCTCCCGCTCCGCAGGTTGCGCAAGCCCAACCTATTGCGACACCTGTTGCTCAGCCAGTGGCGACACCTACCCCAGCTCTGAAGACCAATCAAATGAGCGTCACGCTCAAGCCAGGTGAAGGGACAGAAATCAAACTGGAAGTGCTGAAGAACAAGACTGTCAGCTATGAATGGACAGCGGTTGGTGGGCCTGTGAACTACGACACCCACGGTGAGCCGTACAACGGTGAAAAGGGTTACTTCCACAGCTACAACAAGGGCAAGCAGGTCAAAAGTGACAAAGGTGAATTCACCGCCATTTTTGACGGCACCCACGGTTGGTTTTGGCGTAATCGCAGTAACACCGACGTGACCATCGCACTGAAAACGACCGGCGATTACTTGAGCGTCAAACAGTAATCCGAGGCAGCGATGGCTGTTCTATTGCCGAAAATGCGGCATTCAGCCTGACCACAGACCATTTATTTCATCCAATTTTTGAAGAGTCTTCCAATGAAAACCCCAACAACGCTGATCCGTTCGATGCTCCTGATCTGTTTCCTTGGCCTGATGACGGCATGCGGCGGCGGTGAGAAAGGAGCAGCCTCCGAGAGCGCTGAGCACGGACACTCACACGAGTAACACCCTGAATAAAACAAGGCCGCATGTGCGGCCTTGTTTGTTTCTGCGTGACGACATTGTCCCTTGGCCCAGCGATTGAGAGACACAAGACGAATGTCTGCATTGGGTCGATTACGGACTGCCAGCGTCCCTGTATCACCTGAATGGAGTATGAGGAGAGGGCTTAAGAGCCCCAGTTGTCCAACCAGATTGGATGAGCTTTGGGCTGTTGGATCGGGCTCATCTTGGTCACGCTAGTTTCTGTCGCCACAAAATTCGCGTATGTGCCATGGACACCACATGATCAATTTCTGTGAAAAATGCGTGTGGTCTATGGACATCGGATACCTAATCTAAACCCTCACAAATATTCATTCAAACCGATGTCCATGGGTTGACATCTTTCCTTTAGATTGACGAGGCATTCGCGGATCTGACTGGTCTGCAGAGTGACTTGGTCGAGCT
>ERZ1673962.1057-NODE-1057-length-14960-cov-3.914391_pt1 | contig 14960 bp, 11 predicted proteins | sample MGYA00580188_ERZ1673962 | MGnify/ENA primary metagenome ERZ1673962 (study PRJEB41334, sample SAMN05608104) | rock metagenome | biome: terrestrial subsurface; feature: shale formation; material: shale | place: USA: Pennsylvania ... | reverse complement strand
GAGCCGCGACAGGAGCGCCAGGGTCAGCAGGATGAGCGGTGCATCGGTGAGCAACGGCGCGATGGCCACCTTCATTCCGGCGCGTGCGCCATGCTGGAGCGTCTCCGAGATGACGAGCGTGAGCACGGGACCGGGCGCGAGTCCGGCAGACAGGCCCAGCACGATTCCAAGCACCAGAAAGCTCAGCATCCCGAATCAGACCATCCCGTCCAAACGAACGCCGACCGTGGCATGGAACGAGCCGTCGCCGTTCAGATGAGTTCCTGGGTGACGAACAGATAACCCAGGGCGACCGTGACCACGGCGATGGCCACGTAAGGGAGTAGAATGCAGATGCCCGGCAGGTCGTTGCAGATCCGACTGTACTTGCAGAGTTTACAGCTTCTCATCAGTCTTTCTGTCCGCTCGTCTGTGTGTGAATGGCGCTTCGGCTCGCCCGTGGACGGGCCGGGCGATGATCGATCCCGGGTATCTTTGAAAGCCGCGCTATCCTTACCCAAGTCTGAGCCAGGTTCAATGGTTCCTTCCGTTCATTTCTCAATCCCAGGCATCGTCATCCCTTGAAGACCTCATCCGACTCCAGTCGCGCGCTCCATCCGCACGGACTGGCTCCACGCATCGGTTTCGTCAGTCTCGGCTGCCCCAAGGCCACGGTCGACTCCGAGCGCATCCTCACCCGGCTGCGCGCCGAGGGCTATCAGCTCCAGCCGACCCATGCCGAGGCCGATCTGGTCATCGTCAACACCTGCGGCTTCATCGATTCGGCGGTCGATGAGTCGCTGGACGCCATCGCCGAGGCGCTCGATGAGAACGGTCGGGTGATCGTCACCGGCTGTCTCGGTGCGCGCGCGGAGCTGGTGCGCGCGCGGCATCCCGAAGTGCTGGCCGTCACCGGCCCGCACGCGCTGGAAGAGGTGATGGCCGCCGTACATGCCCATCTGCCGGCCCCGCACGATCCCTTCACCAGTCTCATCCCGCCGCAGGGCGTGCGGCTGACGCCGGGCCATTACGCTTATCTGAAGATCTCTGAGGGCTGCAACCATCGCTGCCGCTTCTGCATCATCCCCAGTCTGCGCGGCGATCTGGTCAGTCGCCCGATCGGCGAGATCCTCGACGAGGCCGGGCGTCTGGTCGAATCCGGCGTGCGCGAATTGCTGGTGGTCTCGCAGGACACCAGCGCCTATGGGCTGGATCTGGGCCATCGACCCGATTTTTGGGGCGGACGTCCGCTACGCACCCACATCACCGAGCTGGCGCGGACTCTGGGCGAGCTGCCGGCCTGGATTCGGCTGCACTATGTCTATCCCTATCCGCACGTCGACGAACTCATCCCATTGATGGCCGATGGGGTGATCCTGCCCTATCTGGACATGCCGCTCCAGCATGGCAGCGAGTCGGTGCTGCGCGCGATGCGCCGCCCGGCGGCAACCGAGAAGGTGCTGGACCGTCTGTCCCGCTGGCGCGCCGATTGTCCTGACTTGGTATTGCGCAGTACCTTCATCGTCGGCTTTCCGGGCGAGACCGAGGACGATTTCGAACGGCTGCTGGATTTTCTGCGCGAGGCGCGGCTCGATCGGGTCGGCTGCTTCCCCTATTCGGCCGTCGAAGGCGCGGCGGCCAACGAACTGCCGAACCCGGTGCCCGAGGCCGTCAAACAGGAGCGCCTGGAGCGCTTCATGGACGTCCAGGCCGGCATCAGCCGCGAGAAACTGGCCGCGCGCGTCGGTCAGCGGCTCACGGTGCTGGTCGACGCGGTGGAAGAGGACGCCATCATCGCCCGCAGTTACGGCGACGCCCCCGAGATCGACGGCGAGGTCATCATCGAGGGCGCCTGGGAGATCGATCCGGGCGACTTCATTGAGGTCGTGATCACCGAAGCCGGAGAGCACGACCTCTGGGCGCAGCCGGTCGATGAGGACGACTGACCGTGTTCAGGCTCAGAACGCCGGCCCGCTCTGCTTGCCGAGCTTCTTGAGGATGATCGCCAGCGGACAGAAGCCGGTGAAGGCCGACTGGAAGAGGTTGGCGCCGACGAAGGCGGTGAACCACAGCCAGTAGGGGCTGACGAAATGGGCCAGCAGCAGTGAGATCAGGATGAAGCCGCCGGCGACGGCGAAAACGATGCGTTCGATCGACATGGAATTCTCTACACTTGACAGTGGGATGGATGACGGTCGGATCTTACTGAGTCGAGGCGGCTTTGTTCAACCGAGTCTGGATTCCAGCCAGGACATTTCACCGTGCACGGACACTCGGCCGTGTGCGCATTCCAGCGCGGGCCGGGTCACGGGGTAGGGCGATGAAGCACGACGATCTTTCACTGTTGATCGCGGGACTGCGGCACCCGAGCGCCTATCCGCACGCGGCCGGCAGCGTCGAGCACATCGAGACCCATATCTCGCATGTGTTGCTGGCCGGTGCGTATGCCTACAAGTTCAAGAAACCGCTGGATCTCGGCTTTCTCGACTTCTCGACCCTGGAGCGCCGCCGCCACTGCTGCGAGGAGGAAGTGCGGCTCAACCGTCGTCTGGCGCCGGATCTCTATCTTGGCGTCGTCACCGTCAATGGCTCGCTCGACGTACCACGTATCGGCGGTCGGGGGCCGGTTCTGGAGTACGGCGTCTGGATGCGCCGCTTTCCGCAGTCGGCCCTGCTCGACCGACAGCCGGTAACGTCCGAGTTGATGACGCGGCTGGCCGAGCATATCGCCGAATTCCATGCCGACATCCCCATCGCTGGTCCAAACAGCGGTTTCGGCACGCCCGCGCGGGTGCTCGAACCCATGCTGGAGAATCTGACCCAGATCCGCGCCCGTCTCGACAGTCCCGAGGATCTGGCGCGCCTGGAGGCGCTCGAGAGCTGGATCCGCAACCGCTTCGAGGCACTGACTCCCGTGATCGAGCAGCGCCGCGCCGAGGGGTTCGTGCGCGAGTGTCATGGCGACATGCATCGCGGCAACATCGCCCTCGTCGACGGCCGGATCCGGATTTTCGACGCCATCGAATTCAATCCCAATCTGCGCTGGATCGACACCGCCAGCGAGATCGCCTTTCTCATCATGGATCTGGAGCAGGCGGGCGAGCGCGGCGCGGCTCAGCGCTTCCTCAACCGTTATCTGGAACGCAGCGGGGATTATGGCGCTCTGGCCATGCTCGACTTCTACAAGGTCTATCGCGCCCTGGTACGGGCCAAGGTGCTGGCGATCCGATGGGGACAGGACGATCCGCCGTCCGCTGAAGCACAGGCCCTGCGCGACGACTTCGCACGCTATCTGGAACTGGCCCAGTCCTACACCTGGGCACGGCGCCGGCATCTGCTGATCGCCTGCGGCCTGCCGGGATCGGGCAAGAGCCGGTTGTCGAGTCGACTGCGCGAGGCGCTGCCGATGATCCATCTGCGCTCGGACATCGAGCGCAAACGGCTGTTCGGGTTGGGCGAGCTGGCGCGGACCGCCAGCCGCATCGATCGCGGTATCTATTTTCCGCGCGCGACCGACTGGACCTATGAGCGTCTGCATCGTCTGGCCGACGGTATCCTGGCCAGCGGCTACGACGTGCTGGTCGACGCGACCTTCATCGCCCGCCAGCGACGTGAACGCTTCGCGGCGCTGGCGCGTCGGCATCGGGCCGGATTTGCGATCCTGGCACTGGAGGCGCCGCTGGAGGTGCTGCGCGAACGGGTGATGCGACGCCTCGCGCAAGGGGCCGATGTCTCCGAGGCCGATCTCTCGGTGCTGGAGTGCCAGCACGCGAGCCGTCAGCCCCTGACCGAGTTGGAACACAGCCGCGCGCTCATCGTCGATACCAGTCGCGACAACGCCTTCCCCGAGATCCTCGCTCGTCTGCGCACCTTGCTCGATGCGGATTCGACACCTGATGTCGATGCATTGACCGCCGCTCCCGACCAGGATCGGTGCCAGCGTTCGTTGTGAGTCGACTTTACGTGTCTCCGCGAATCTGGCGTGGTGGCACGCAAGCCGTCACAATAGTGCTCAACCCCAATGGACTGATCCTGCGATCGGCGAGTGAACGATGTCAGACACCTTTCTCGGTATACAGCCGATCTTCGACCGCGAACGACGCATCGTGGCCTATGAATTGCTGTTTCGCAGCGCGGCGGCTGCACAGGCGTTCGAGCATGGTTCGATCGATCCGGATCAGGCGACCTCGCAAGTCATCCTCAATGCTTTCATCGACATCGGTGTCGAGCAGCTGGGCGATGACAAGCTGCTGTTTCTGAATCTGACCGAAGGCTTGCTGGCGAGCGAACTCATCCAGGCGCTGCCGCCAGAGCGCGTGGTGCTGGAGATCCTGGAGACGGTGCGGATCACGCCCGATCTGGTCGAGTCGGTCAGACGGCTGGTGGAACAGGGCTTTACCCTGGCGCTCGATGATTTTATTTACACGCCCGAGTGGGAGCCGCTGCTCGCCCTGGCGCACATCGTCAAATTCGACGTACTCGATGACGACCATGCGGCGATCGCGGCCAAGATCGCCTCACTGCCCGCCGGGTATCGGCCGCGTCTGCTGGCCGAGAAGATCGAGAACCAGCAGCAGTTCCAGGATTGTCTCGGATTGGGCTTCGACCTCTTTCAGGGGTATCACCTCGCCCGACCCGAGGTGCTATCCGGCAGGCGGCCGCCGGCCAATTGCCTGCAAGCCTTGCGGTTGCTGGCACGTTTGCAGGACGAGACCATCAGCCTGCAAGAGGTCGAGCGCATCGTCAGTCAGGACGTCACCCTGAGCTATCGTCTGCTGCGCTTCATCGGCAATGCGGCGATCTCTCAGGGGCGGCCCATTCAGACCCTGATGCAGGCCATCACACTCGTCGGTCTGCGCACCGTGCGTCAGTGGGCGGCGCTCCTGGCCCTGGGCGCCCTGGATCTGGGCAATCCCTATAGCTTCACGCGCTCGCTGACCTATGCGCGCTTCTGTCAGATCGTCGGTGAACGTCACTTCAATGCCGAGAAAGACGCCCTCTTCACCGTGGGTCTCTTTTCCAATCTCGACGAGATTCTGTTGATTCCCTTGCGCGAAGCCCTGGAGCACCTGCCGCTCGATGCCCGCATCAAGGAAGCCATTCTCAAGCACGAGGGCTTTCTCGGCGATGTGCTGGCGAAGGCCCAGCGCTTCGAGGACGGCGATCGCACGGCCGAGGTGTCACTGCCAGGCCTGGGAGCCGGAACGCTCGCCATCTATTTTCTCGAAGCCTTTGCCTGGGCGCGCGATCTTCAGCGGCAGGTCGAGTCGAGCGATCGCGGCTTGCGCCCCCGGAGTCATCACGAATCCCGCAACGACCTCAGATCACAAGCACGACCACGCCGCCTAACATGAGCACTCCGGCCGGCAGCCGTGCGGCGATTCCAGGCTCGCGAAAGACCATTGCGCCATACAGGATGCCGAACAGCAGACTGGTGCGCTTGACGGCGATCATGTAGGCGACCTCGACCTTCTGGATCGCCAGGAAGTGGGTGAAGACCATGATTCCGAGCAGTCCGCCGACCGTCAGCACCGCCCAGGGATGGCGGGCGAGCCGAACCAATCGACCCGGACGCGGCAGGACGATCACCAGGGCGACCGCCATCCCCAGCAGCGCGAAATAGAAGGCGCCGAAGGTCTCGGGCGGCAGATAGCGCATCGCGCCCTTGCCCAGGGTCGCCGTGAGCGCATAGAGCGCGGCGACGCCGAGCATCATCCGCGATCCGGGTTCGTCGAGGATGGCGACGAAGGGTGCGATCCAGCCGCGCCAGTTGCGCCGATGGGCATGGGCGCTGTTGAGCAGCCAGGCGCCGGCGACGACCAGCAGAATGCCCAGGACGCCGCGCGCCGAGACCTGTTCACCGAGCAGCAGCCAGGCCACGCCGATCACGAACACCGGGGTGAAGGCCAGATAGGGCAGGGTGAGCGAGAGCGGATGGTCGCGGATCGCCGCCACATAGAGCCACATGGCGGCCATCTCCAGCGGCAGCATGACCGCCATCCAACCCCAGAAGGCCCAGGGCAGTTCGGACAGCGGCGGCATCCCGATCAGCAGGGGCGTCATCAGCAGTCCAGAGAGGCAGAAGCGTACCACCAGCAGTTCGCTGGCCGTGAAATCGCGCAGCCAGGCCTTGGCCGCCGCGTCGGCGCTGGCCAGGGTGAAGGCGCAGATCAGCGCCAGCGCGATCCAGCTCATAAACGGGCGTGATCGCCGAACCCGAGTACCTCGACCCCGGCGCCCGGCCGGTGGGCCTGTTCGCTGATGCGCCGCCGCCAGGCACGCGCGCCCGGCTGCCCCTGGAAGAGTCCGAGCAGATGGCGGCTCATGGCGCTCAGCGGCACGCCGGCGGCGAGCTGGCGCTCGGCGTAGGGGATGAAGGCTTCGAGCACCTGCCGGCGTGTCGGCGCCGGATGCGTGTCGCCGAAGACACGCCGGTCGGCCTCGGCCAGGGTCCAGGGATTGTGATAGGCCGCGCGCCCGATCATGACCCCATCGAGATCGCGCAGGAAGTCGACGGCCGCGTCCAGGGTCTCGATGCCGCCGTTGATGACGATCGGGAGTTGCGGGAAGTCGCGCTTGAGATCGCGCACCACCGCGTAGCGCAGGGGCGGGATGTCGCGATTCTCCTTGGGACTCAGGCCTTTGAGCCAGGCTTTACGTGCGTGGACGATGATGGCATCGCAACCGGCTTCGCTCAGCCGGCCGACGAAATCGATGAGTTCGGCATAGCTGTCGCGCTCGTCGATACCGATCCGGTGCTTGACCGTCACCGGCACCCGCACCGCCGCGCGCATCGCCGTCACGCACTCGGCCACCAGCGCCGGCTCCGCCATGAGACAGGCGCCGAAGCGTCCGTTCTGCACACGGTCGGACGGGCAGCCGACGTTCAGGTTGATCTCGTCATAGCCCCAGTCCTCGGCCATCCGCGCACAGCGCGCCAGATCTTCGGGGTCGGAGCCGCCGAGTTGGAGCGCCACCGGATGCTCGGCCGGGTCATAGCGCAGAAAACGCTCCCGGTCGCCGTGGATCAGGGCGCCGGTGGTGATCATCTCGGTATAGAGCAGGGTGTGGCGGCTGATCAGACGCAGGAAGTAGCGGCAGTGTCTGTCAGTCCAGTCCAACATGGGCGCGACCGAGAGACGCCTCGCGTTTTGCAGAGCGAGGCGTCGTGTGTAACTGTCTGTCGTCGGAGGCATGAGCGTGTCGGGGATGATGGAGGCCGGGCCGGATAAGCTGACTCCATCATACCGAAAAAGGCTCAAAGCGGCGTTTGCGGACCAGCCTGAACATCAGCGGCGCGCAAGCGTCGGCTGGGCAGATGCAAGTCGAGCAAGGCATGCTGCTCACCGCTGAAGAGATCGGTACGCAGGGTCTCGACGGCCTGGAGCCAGCGCGCCGAGTCGGCGCATGAATCAGCGTCGGTCTCGGCACCGCGACAGACCCGAGCTGCGTTCGCGCCATCCTCGACGACGAAGTGAACGCCCGGCAGCGGACGGATGCGCTCGAACGCGCCGGTTTGCGCCGCGAGCCTGAGGATACTCGGTCGCTGATCGCCGAGCCGGTCGAGCAGCAGCGCCGGCAATTGGTAGGCCGGCACGTCGCCGACCGCAACCGGCCCGCGCCGACCGTCGATCAGGATGAGCGGCGTCTCGACCAGGGTGCGGAACATGGGGTCGGTGAACGCACCGCGCTGTCTGGCCAGCAGGCCGGATTCGGTATAGCCGCCGAAGTTCGGCGTCAGCGCCGGCAGATGGTCGCCGAAGAGCACGATCAGGCCGTCCGGGTCGGCCGCGCGCAGCTCGCGCAGAAAAGCCATGAGCTCGCGCGACTTGTAATAGAGCGTATTGGCATAGGCGGCGACGACCTCATGCCCCTTGGCGGCCGTGATGACCGCCGGGCGGCGCTCATTGAGCGGGTAGGGCAGATGGCCGAAGTAGGTCAGCAGATAATCGAACACCGGACGCGGACCGCCGAGCGTTGGCCCGAGCCGCTCCATGACCTGCCGGTAGAGCGAGGCGTCGCCGAGAAAGGCCTGATTCATGTCGTCGAGCGCGAAGTCGCGATCGGTCCAGTAGGTCTCGAAGCCGAGGCGCCGATAGGCGTTGACCCGGTTCCAGAAAGACGCCGCGTTCGGATGCGAGGCGAGACTGTGGTAGCCGGCCTCGCCCAGATGCGCGGGCAGACAGGGCACATCGCGCTTGAGTCCGGTCTCGAAGAAGACGTTGTCGGCCGTCACCGGGAAGCCGCACAGGATCTCGAACTCGGTGTTGGCCGTGTAACCGCCGAACACAGGCGCGAGCAGGTGCGAGTGTCCGGCCTGCGCCCAGAGCCGGCGGAACTCCGGATCGAGCGGATCGGCCGAGAGCCTGGAGGCGGTCAGCGCCATCGGATCCCAGAAGGACTCCAGGACGATCATATGCAGATTGCGCGTGGGGCGTGCGGTGGGACCGGCCGCTTCCTGGTTGACCCGGATGAAGTCACCCGCCCGTTCACCCGCCACCAGCCGCAGTGCCTGCTCGACTTCCGGGGCTGTCGGCGGCGGAACGCGCCGCGCCAGCGCGCGCGCGGTCTCCTGAAGCAGGTGGATCGGCAGTCCGCGTGACTGATAATTCGCCGGCTGATTCCAGACCGAATGCCCGAAGTGCTGATCCATCACCCGCACCAGATCGGCCGGAAAGCTGACGACCAGTCCGACGGCCGCGCCGATGAGCGCCAGATTGGCCCAGGTCCAGCGACGTTTCCAATCGATCGACCAGACGAGCAGCAGGGTCGGCACGGCCACCAGCAGCACGGCCCCGACCAGCGACCAGCCGTCGAGCAGCAGGAACATGTTGCGCGCCGCCGCAAAGTCGTCCGGCATCACGGGCGCGCCCAGGGTCGAGAGCTTCATGGCGTTGCCGAAGGTCAGAACGCCGAAGACGGCCGTGGCCGCGATCATGAAGCGTGTCAGCGAGCGGGCCATCGCGAACAGCACCAGGCCGAGCAACAGATGGGCGGCGAGATCGCGGGTGTAGGCCGAGTCCCAGGGTTCGACCTGGAGGAAGTGGCCGCCGGCCCGGATGGCCAGCCAGTGCCAGACGAGCACGAACAGCAGCGCAGCGCACCAGGCGAGTGGGCGCGAGTGGGCGCGAACGAACGAGAGCACCGATTTCATGGAATGGGAGTCCGGCAGAGAGAGGGGCAACAAAGGCCTGTATTCACTCGAAATCCTAGCGAATCTTAACCAGGTTGTCTTCGAATCTTAACGAAATCGACATTTTTTCATAATAGACACACTGGCGGACCAGACGCGGCCAAGTTGCCTATAATCCCCTCCTGGTACTTCTTCACCTCGACAACGCTTCGAGGCCAGAGCCGACCCTGGCCGCGCCCTGCCTGGACGATCCATGACCGACTCCACCGCCAAACCGATTCGACTGGGACTCATGAGTCCGCTGACCGGCCTGGTCTCCATCTACGGACAGGAGATCGCCTGGGCCGGACGGATCGCCTGTGACGAGGTCAATGTCGCCGGCGGTGTCCTGGGCCGGACGCTGGAACTGGTCGTCGAGGACGACGGCAGCCTGCCCGAGACCGCCATACCGGCGGCCGAGCGTCTGGTCGATGAACACGGATGCGTGGCCCTGATCGGCAATCTGCTCTCCAACTCACGCATCGCCGTGGCCAGTCAGGTCGCCGAGGTACGTCAGGTGCCCTATCTGAACTTCTCGTTCTACGAGGGCAGCATCCAGAGTCGCTACTTCTTCCATTTCGCCGCCCTGCCCAATCAGCAGATCGAGCGCATGATCCCTTACATGGCGCGCGCGATCGGCCCCAAGATGTTCTTCGCCGGCAGTAACTACGAATGGCCGCGCGGCTCGATCGACGCGGCCATCCGCACCCTGCGCGATCTGGGCGGCGACGTGGTGGGCGAGGAATATCTGCCGCTGGGGAATGCACCGATCGACAAGCTCCTCGATCGTGTGCGCCGCTCGGGCGCGGACGTGTTCGTGCCCTATTTCGCCGGTGCCGAACAGGCGCGGTTGCTGACGCGCTTCTCCCAGCTCGGACTCAAGCGGCGCATGGCCGTGGTCATGGGGCATTACGACGAGGCCATGGCCGCCACGCTCGCGCCCGAGGTGCGCGAGGGGTTCTATTCCTGCAACACCTATTTCATGGCGCTCGACACCCCGGCCAACCAGCGCTATCGGAAGGCTCTGGCCGCACTCCCCGGGATCTCGGGGGTCTGGCCCGACGGCAACGGCGTGCTGACCAATTTCGGCGAGGGTGTCTATCTGTGCGTGCAGGCCTTCGCGCGCGCGGCCAATCTGGCCGGCTCGCTGGAGACCCAAGCCCTGCTCGATGCGCTCGAGCACATCGAGATCGAGGGACCGCAGGGCCGGGTGCGCATGGACCCGGCGACCCATCATGCGCACGTCAACACCTATCTGGCGCGGGCCACCCTCGAAGGCCGCTTCGAGATCGTCACCACCTTCGGATGTCTGCCGCCGCACATCCCCGAGCGTTATCGTCAAGTCACGGGGCCGGTCATGCCGTCTCTGCCGCAGATCCCCGCCCTGGCCGCCGATACCGTGCCGGGTCAGGGGAGCTTGCCGGCGCGTGCGCCTGATGCCACCGACCGTATCCTGGCCAGCATCGATGTCGGTGTGCTGGCCGTCAGTGCCGATGGGGTCATCGTCGAGGCCAATCGGCGCATCGCCGAGATGTTCGGCTATGCGATCCGGGAGCTGATCGGGTTACCGCTCCAGGAGCTGATCCCGCCGGCGTTCCGTCGCTCCCATGTGCTGCATGTCGAGCGATTCCTGCATGGATCGGCAGGCGACCGGCGCATGAGCGAGCGCTCCGAACTCAGCGGCTATCGCAAGGACGGCTCGATCTTTCCGGTCGAGATCTCGTTGTCCAAGATCCAGGTCGACGGCCGCTGGGTGATGGTGGCGACCATCCTCGATGTCACCGAGCGCCGGCTCGCCGAGGAGGAACTGGTCTGGCATGCCATTCACGACCCACTCACCGGCCTGCCCAACCGGACCATGATCCATGAGCGTCTGGAGCGCGCCCTGCGGCGCTCGAAGCAGCAGGGACAGAGTGTGGCCCTGCTGTTCATCGATCTCGACGGCTTCAAGCTCGTCAACGACAGCCACGGTCATCAGGCCGGCGACGAGCTACTCAAGACGGTCGCGCAGCGTCTGGTCGACCATGTGCGTCCGGGCGACACCATCGGCCGGCTCGGCGGCGACGAATTCGTGGTGCTCTGCGATCATGTCGAGAGTCCGGCGGCGGTCGCCAACCTCGCCGACCGGCTCAACGACCTGCTGCGCGAACCCGTGACACTCTCGGGGCGGCGTCTGTTCGCCTCCGCGAGCATTGGTCTGGCCATCGGCCACGGCACCACGCACAGTGCCGACGATCTGCTGCGCAACGCCGATGCGGCCATGTATCAGGCCAAGGAGCAGGGCCGCGACGGCTGGCGTTTCTTCAGCGAGGAGATCCACGAACAGGCGCGCCGGCGGCTCGACATCATCAACGGCCTGCGTCAGGCCATCGAACGCGACGAGTTCCAGGTCCGGTTTCAGCCCATCCTCTGTGCTCAGAGCCAGATCATCCGCGGGGCCGAGCTCCTGTTGCGCTGGTTCCCGAGCGGGGGCGAGGTCTCACCGGCGCATTTCATCCCCATCGCCGAGATGAGCGGCTCGATCGTGCCGATCGGCAAGTGGGTCTTCCGTCAGGCCTGTCTGGCCGAACGCCAGTGGCGCGACCGGTTCGGCGTCGAGGCGCCCTATGTGAGCGTCAACGTCTCGGCGCGCCAGCTCAACGATGAGGCGCTCGTCGAGGAGTTCCGCCGCATGCTGGCCGAGACCGGCGCCGACCCCGAGCGTATCCTGCTGGAGCTGACCGAGACCTCGCTGATGAGCGATGTCATCTTCAACCTCAGCGTGCTGAATCAGCTCGCCGGACTGGGGCTGCGGGTGGCGGTCGATGACTTCGGCACCGGCTATTCCTCCTTGGCGCAACTGCTGCGCCTGCCCTTGAGCAAGCTCAAGATCGATCGCGAGTTCGTCGATGGACTCGACAAGCGCCACGACAGCCGCGCCATCGTGCATGCCGTGTGCAGCATGGCGCGCGCCATGAACCTCAAGGTGATCGCCGAGGGGGTGGAGAACGCCAGTCAGTTCGGCTATCTGCGTGATCTGGGATGCGACTACGTCCAGGGGTTCCATTTCTATCGCCCGCTGCCGCCCGATGAATTCCTCGCCCTGCTGCACGAGACCAGCGCAGCAGGGCGTCTGGCGGCCTCGGACGATCTCTATTCGTTGCTCTATGTCAGTCAGGCCAGCCGACCCATGAGCGCGTCCGAACTGCGGACCCTGCTCGAAAAGGCGCGCGAGTCCAACCGTGCCCAGGGCATTACCGGATTCCTGCTCTATTTCAACGAGTCCTTCATGCAGATCATCGAGGGGCAGCGCGCGCGGGTTCAGTCGTTACTGGAGCAGATCCGGCGCGATCCGCGTCATCACGACCTGCGGATCGTCTTCGAGGGCGGCCTCCGGCAACGGGCTTTCGTCGGCTGGAGCATGGGCTTCCGCGACATGGAACACATCACCCATGCCCAGTTCCTCAGGGGCCACAATGGTCGGACGATCGACTTTCTCGAAATGGCCGAAGATCCGCGCGTCTGTTACAACTTCATTGCGGCCTTCGCGCCGGATACCAATCCGCTTCCGACAAGTTGGGGCGGGAGTCGGGACGATCCGCGACGCTGAACGCCGAATTGGCGTACTGTATGGCCCGGCGGCCTAGTCTCGCCTTTAGTACACCACCGACCCATTTAGGAACCAAGACTCGTGGCAAAGACAAAAGCGATCTCGACCGATGACGTGTTGCTGATGCTGTGCACCTCCGTGAAGAAGGTACTCTCGGTCGCCACCCAGACCCAGATCAACTATTCGCCCATGGTGCAGAAGATCACCCGGACCTGTCTGCGACCCGACATCGGTTGCTTCGTGCTGTTCGACGGCAGTTTCTCGGGCCTGGTCATCATCAACTTCTCGGCACCGTCGGCCATGGAGCTCTATCGCGCCTATATGATGAGCATGGGGATGCCGGAGTCCGAGCTGGCCACCCAGCATACGTCCGAAGAGGTCGGCAACATGCTCGGTGAGCTGATGAATCAGATCGTCGGGGATTTCACGGGCAACGTGGGCAGTGAGCTGCTGGTCTCGATCAATCAGAACCAGCCCAAGATGCTCACCATCAATAAGGAAGTGGTGGTCAGTATCGACACCAATCTGGATCGTGCCCAGGCGCGGCGCGTCTCTTTCTCGACCGCCAATCGCAATGTCTTCTACATGGAGCTGGCGATGGATCGCACCGAGTTCATCCAGCTCCATGATTTCGAGCGTGAGGAAATCGATCCCGACCGCATCGTCGATGAGGCCGGCCAGCGGGAGACACTGGCCAGCACGAGCAATCAGACGCTCGTCGATCAGAGCCTGCTCGACGAACTGGGGCTTTAGAAACCAGACTCGCCACGCGGCGGGGCGGCTCGCCGGGCGTGGCGTTGGAGTTCAGTGTCCCGTCATCACCCGGGCGCGCGCGATGAGTTCGTCGATCTCGCGCTCGGCCGCCGCCCAGTCCTCGGCCTCGTGGCCGGGTGCGAAGCGGCGTTTCTCGGCCTTGTAGTAGGCCGCCTCACGGATCATGTCCTGTCGTTTCGCGGCGGAGACCGTCGCCAGTTCGTGCAGACTGCCCTGGTGATCCGAACGTTTGGGGGCGCTGGACTTGCCGCGCTTGGGCGGGGTCGCGACCGGTGTTGCCGCGGCGGCGGATACCTTCTTGCCCGTCGACTTCGACGAACTCTTCTTGGCCGGCGCGGACTCGGTCATGTCTGTGGGTGCGGCAGGAGGGCGGCTGGACTTGGGAGCCGGACTCTTGAGAGCCGTGGTCTTTTTGGTAACAGCCTTTTTTGCCGCCGTCTTCTTCGTCACGATCTTGTCGTCAGCCATGTCACTCGCTTGCCTCTCGATTCGGGGTGGCAATCGATAGGATACACAACAATCGGCGCTTCGCTGCGGTTTTTGTGTCGCCCGAGATTCATCGACCGCCGCGCTGGTGTCCGGATCGAGAGTGAACGAGTCATTGGTCATGTGCGTGTGATGAATCCCGGCCCCCGGCTTTGCTATCCTTGATTCTCATCCCAAGCCGTCATCGGGGAATTCTCATGGCAACCGTTCATCACGCGCTCGTGCTGAATCTCCACCAGCCGCCGGGCAATCTCCAGGAGTTGCTGGAACACCAGACCTGGGAGGCCCGTGAGATCCTGTTCGCTCTCGATCGTATCCCGCGCAGTCTCTGGGGACGCGAGGAGCTGGCCCGCGTCCATCTGTCGCTGTCGGGAACCCTGCTGGAGACGCTGTCCGATCCGGTCTTCCAGGAGCAGGTCTACGGCATCGTCGACTGCGGCTCGCTGCTGTGGCATTTGCAGAATCAGGCGTTGTTCGAGGTGGTCGGTACCGGCTACTTCCATCCGGTGCTGCCGCTGATCCCGGAGGCCGACCGGCGCGAGCATCTGGCGCGCTGGCTCGACATTGCCCGCCATCTGCTGTGGCGTCCGCGATTCCAGGGTTTCTGGCCGCCCGAGATGGGGTTCTCGATGGAACTCATCCCGCTGCTGCGTGCCTTCGGCTATCGCTATGTCTTCGTCGACAGCGAACACGTCGAGCCGGTCACGGAGATGAGCTGGCAGGAGCTGCGCTACCGGCCGCACATCGCCCGGCATGGCGATGACGAGATTATCGTCGTGGTGCGCGACCGCGAGCTGTCCGACGCCCAGGAGTCGGGCATGGACGTCGACTGGTTCCTCAACGAGGTCGCCGAGCGCACCCGGTGGTGTGATTTCACGCCGCTGGTGACGACCTGCACCGACGGCGAGAACGGCGGCTGGTTTCGCAACGTCACCGAGGGCGCGAACTTCTGGACGGCCT
>ERZ1673962.1053-NODE-1053-length-15007-cov-4.080257_pt1 | contig 15007 bp, 12 predicted proteins | sample MGYA00580188_ERZ1673962 | MGnify/ENA primary metagenome ERZ1673962 (study PRJEB41334, sample SAMN05608104) | rock metagenome | biome: terrestrial subsurface; feature: shale formation; material: shale | place: USA: Pennsylvania ... | reverse complement strand
GGTGCGCGCGAAGATGGCGTCCGTGACGAATTCGGGGGCCGGGCCGCCGTTGGCCGAGTTGAACTTGATGCCGAAGTCCTCGTCCGGCCCGCCGGGATTGTGGCTGGCCGAGAGCACGATGCCGCCCTGGGTCTTGTACTTGCGGATGACACACGAGACGGCCGGTGTCGAGAACAGTCCGCCGCGCCCGACAATGAGCCGCCGCACGCCATTGGCCGCCGCCAGCCGCAGGATGACCTGGATCGCCTCGCGGTTGAAGTAGCGCCCATCGCCGCCGACCACCAGGCTGCCGCCCCGGAGTTCGGGCAGGGTGTCGAGGATCGACTGGACGAAGTTCTCCAGATAGCCCGGTTGCTGGAAGACCTTGACCTTCTTGCGCAGCCCGGAGGTTCCGGGGCGCTGACCCTCGAACGGCGTGGTGGCGATGCGGATCGTTTCCATCTTCAAACCCTTGAATTGTGGTTGAATAGCCTTTACTGAGCGGCCAGCGCGCGGCGGCGGGACGGCCGTGACGAGAACGGGGCGATGCCGACGTTGACGGGCATTGTATCCCCCCGGCCCCGTGCGACAATAAGCGGTGCGCGACAATTCGCGCCCATCCCCCACATTCACAGCAAGGTAAGTACCCAAAGATGACAGTCGAAGCGCATAAGGAAACACTGGAGTTCAAGGCCGAGGTGAGTCAGGTGCTGGATCTGGTGATCCGCTCGCTCTACTCGAACAAGGAGATCTTTCTGCGCGAACTGGTCTCCAACGCCTCGGACGCCGCTGAAAAACTCCGTTTCGAGGCCCTGAGCGACGACGGGCTCTATGAGGGCGATTCGGCGCTGCGCATCCGCGTCACGGTCGATCGCGACGCCGGCACGGTCACGATCTCGGACAACGGCATCGGTCTGAGCCGCAACGAGGTGGTCGAGACCATCGGCAGCATCGCCAGCTCCGGCACCCGCCGCTTCATCGAGAGCCTGTCGGGCGATCAGGCCAAGGACAGCACCCTCATCGGTCAGTTCGGCGTCGGCTTCTATTCGGCCTATATCGTCGCCGACAAGGTGACGCTGGTCTCGCGCCGCGCCGGTCTCGGGGCCGAGCATGGCGTGCGCTGGGAGTCCGACGGACGCGGCAGCTACACGCTCGAAACGGTCGAGAAGACCGGACGCGGCACCGACGTCACCCTGCATCTCAAGGAAGACGAGAAAGAGTTCCTGGATAGCTGGCGTCTGCGTTCGATCATCGGCAAGTTCTCCGACCACCTCGCCATCCCGGTCGAGATGGCCAAGGAACTCTACGGCGAAGAGGCCGAGCAGAAGAAGGATGAGCCGCCCGAATTCGAGCAGGTCAACCGCGGCACGGCGCTGTGGATGCGCAACAAGTCCGACATCACGGAAGAGGAATACAACGACTTCTACAAGCACGTCTCGCACGACTTCCAGCCGCCGCTGGCCTATGCCCACAACCGGGTCGAGGGCACCAACGAGTACACCACGCTCCTCTATGTGCCGAGCAAGGCGCCCTGGGATCTGTTCGACCGCGACCAGAAGCACGGTGTGAAGCTCTATGTGCGCCGCGTCTTCATCATGGACGAGGCCGACAAGCTGATGCCGCACTATCTGCGCTTCGTCAAGGGCATCGTCGACTCCGACGACCTGCCGCTGAACGTCTCGCGCGAGATCCTTCAGCACAACCGCAAGATCGACACCATCCGTCAGGCCAACACCAAGCGCGTCCTGGGTTTGCTCGAAACCCTGGCCAAGGACGAGCCGGAGAAGTACGCGACCTTCTGGGACGAGTTCGGCAAGGTGCTGAAGGAAGGCCCGGCCGAGGACTTCGCCAACAAGGAACGCCTCGCCGGTCTCTTGCGCTTCTCGACCACCCACAGCGAGGGCGCCGAGCAGCGCGAGTCGCTCGATGCCTATATCGAGCGCATGAAGGAAGGTCAGGACAAGATCTACTACATCACCGCCGACAGCCCGGCGGCGGCGCGTCACAGCCCGCATCTGGAAGTGTTCCGCAAGAAGGGCGTCGAGGTGCTGCTGCTCTCCGACCGTGTCGACGAGTGGCTGGTCAGCCATCTGCACGAGTACAAGGGCAAATCGCTCCAGTCCGTCGCCAAGGGCGATCTGGATCTCGGCGAGCTGGCCGACAAGGAGGAGCAGGAAGCCAAGGAGAAGGCCGCCACCGAGCACAAGCCGCTGCTGGATCGGCTCAAGAGCGCGCTCGGCGAGCAGGTCGAGGACGTGCGTCCCAGCACCCGTCTGGTCGATTCGCCGGCCTGTCTGGTGGTCGGCGCCGACGACATGAGTGCCAATCTGGCGCGCGTGCTCAAAGCCGTTGGTCAGAGTGCGCCTGAGACCAAGCCGATCCTGGAGGTCAACCTGGATCATCTGCTGGTACGGCGTCTGGAGTCCGAGTCGGACGAAGGGCGCTTCAATGACCTGGCCTCGATCCTGTTCGATCAGGCGCAACTGGCCGAGGGCGGTCAGCTCGACGATCCGGCGGCCTTCGTCGGGCGTCTGAACAAGCTGATGCTCAACATGATGATGGCAGGCGGCTGATCGTCGTCGACATCCGATGCCTGACAGCGCGCGATCGGCGTTGATCGGGCGGTTTTGACGGACATTCACAGGTTGCCTGGGATGTCCGTTTTCATTATGTCGAACCGCGTTTGTCGCGGCGGCTTCAGCCGCCTGCTTGGTCGGTTCGGCTAAAGCCGGGGTCTACGGATTTCAAACGTGCCTCAAAGTATTGAGATATGCAAAACTGACGATTGGTCAATGCCTTGACCATGCCGCCCGGTTGATTCGGGTGGTCGCGCCGCCAAGGGGCATGGCATACTGCGTAGGATTCGGGTTTTTCGTCAAATAATTCAAATGTTCCATCGAGGAGATCACAGCATGCGCATCATCCTGCTCGGCGGCCCAGGCGCAGGTAAGGGCACCCAGGCCGGCTTCATCAAGGCGCACTTCAACATTCCGCAGATCTCGACCGGCGACATGCTGCGCGCGCACGTCAAGCAGGGTACCGAGCTGGGTCTGGCCGCCAAAAAGATCATGGACGAGGGTGGCCTGGTCTCCGACGACATCATCATCGGCATGGTCAAGGAGCGCATCACCGAGGCCGACTGCGCCAACGGCTGTCTGTTCGACGGTTTCCCGCGCACGCTGGCCCAGGCCGACGCACTCAAGGACGCCGGTATCCATATCGACGCCGTGGTCGAGATCGACGTGCCGGACGAGGAGATCATCAAGCGCATGTCCGGCCGGCGCGTGCACCAGGCCTCGGGTCGCACCTATCACGTCGTCTTCAATCCGCCCAAGGTCGAGGGCCTCGACGATGAAACCGGCGAGCCGCTGATCCAGCGCGACGACGACCGCGAGGAGACCGTCAAGGCCCGTCTCCAGGTCTATCACGACCAGACCGAGCCGCTGATCGGCTATTACTCATCCTGGGCCGAGCAGGGCGGCGAGGGTGCGCCGCGCTACATCAAAATCCACGGTATCGGTCAGGTCGAGGACATCCGCGCCCAGATCCTGGCCGGACTCGAAGCCCTCTGAAGCGATTGCCGGACAGGACGACCCGCAGGATGGGCAGAGCGAATGCGATGCCCATCTCAATCGGCCGCAATCCGCCTGAAACTGATAACGCGACCGGATCACGCGCGTTCGTTCCGGTCGCGTTTCCATGCCCCGATCCGTCGCGCCCGCCATCCGGGGCAGGTCACGGGGAGCCGCCGTTTCTGTTAGTATCCCACTCAACTTTTCACCCAACGGGGAGGCTCCCATGGCCGTCGTCGAGCTCGATACCGCCAATTTCGAACAAACCATCCAGAACAACGCCTTCGTGATCGTCGATTTCTGGGCGCCCTGGTGCGGACCCTGCCGTTCCTTCGCCCCCGTCTACGAGAAGGTCTCGGAGGACTTCCCGGACATCGTCTTCGCCAAGCTCAACACCGAAGAGCATCAGGCGATCGCGGGCCATTTCCAGATCCGTTCCATCCCGACGCTGATGATCTTCCGCGACCAGATCATCATCTTCTCGCAGGCCGGCGCGCTACCCGAAGGGTCCTTCCGCGATCTGCTCGCCAAGGCCGGCGAACTCGACATGGACGACGTGCGACGCCAGATCGCCGAGCAGTCCAACGCTCAGGCTTGATCGGCTGACGCCAACGACGCGAGACGACGGGTCGTGAGCGGCCCCGGTCGATCGTGTCGCGCTCTGCACGCTCCACCCTCGATGCAATTTGCGCTCGACCGCGCCTTTCTCCTCAAACTGATCACGGGGCACCCGGATGTCGGCGCCCTGATGAGTCTGTGCGAGGAGAACTTCATCCTTCTGCGGCGTCTGGCCCCGGAGTTGAACGCCTATCCGGCCGGACAGCGCCTCTCGCGGCGTCCCGGAACCGTCGATCTCGCTCTGGAGGTCGAGGAGCAGGCGCGCTACACCACGCTGGTGCATCTGACCCATCGTTTCACGGACGCCGAGACGCTGGAGACCCATTCCGACCCGGATGCCCGGCTACGCGTCTATCATGACGCCCGGCAGGTCGAGGTGCTGGAGCTGCGCCAGTCCATCTTGCCTCTGCGCACCCGGTACGCGCATCCGGCCCTGACCGACAAATGGCGGGCCAATCTGTTCCTGTCCAAATGGCTGATGTTCTGTCTGCGTCAGGGGCATGGTTTCGCGCCCGATCCGAACCCGGTCGACGAGCGGCACCTGCTGGTCGACGGCGCATCCTCGGTCTGTTTCGCCCAGCCTTCATAGCGTCGCTGATCGGCCCATGTGCGAGCCATGCTTGAAATAAGGGAATTGTTGACTAATTTAGTCCAATGACAATTCTCACTCCCAAGCAGGCAGCACAACCATGAGACTATCGACCAAAGGCAGATACGCTGTGACCGCCATGCTCGACCTGGCCCTGCACGCGGGCAAGGGACCGGTGACGCTGGCGGACATTTCATCCAGTCAAGGCATCTCGCTGTCCTATCTGGAGCAACTGTTCGCCGCCCTGCGCGCCAAGAAGCTGGTACGCGGTGTGCGCGGTCCGGGCGGCGGCTATTATCTGGGTCGCGCGCCGGATGAGATCTCGATCGCCAACATCATCTGTGCCGTCGACGAGTGGGTGGAGCTGACGCGCTGCGGCGGGCGCCAGAACTGTCACGAAGGCCAGCGCTGTCTGACGCATCATCTCTGGGACCAGTTGAGCGACGAGATCTTCAAGTTTCTCAGCGACATCTCGCTCCAGGATCTGGTCGAGCGGGGTGGGCATCCCAAGGTCGAATTCGCCGCGCCGCGTGTCACGCTCGAACCCGAAAAACAGCGTCGCGCGGCCTGATCGCCGTGGGATCGCATTTCCGGCGCTGAAAAAACTGTCCCGGCAGTGGTATGCTTCACAGCTTCTGTCCAGGCCGCCCGCTTGACTCCATCGGCGGACGGCTCGGCCTTTTCAACCCTAGCTTGACGATTCATGGGCGCCATGGCAGAGCAGCCAGACGGTTTGATCTCGATTCAGGACTTCGTGCGCTGGGGCGCGAGCCGCTTCAACGCGGCCGGCCTCCACTTCGGGCACGGTACCGACAACGCCATCGACGAGGCGGCGCTGCTGGTGCTGAGCGCCCTGCACCTCGACCCCAATCTGCCCGCGCACTTCCGCGACTGCCGGCTCACTCCGGCCGAGCGGGTGCGCGTCTGCGAACTCATCGAACGCCGGGTCGTCGAGCGCGTGCCGGCGGCCTATCTGATCGGGCGTGCCTGGTTCGCGGGACTGGAGTTCCGGGTCGATGAACAGGTGCTGGTGCCGCGCTCGCCGATCGCCGAGCTGGTCGAGGTCGGGTTCGATCCCTGGATCGACGCCGATCGCGTCGGCCGGGTGCTGGATCTGTGCACCGGCAGCGGCTGCATCGGCATCGCGGCGGCGGTCTATCTGCCGGATGCCGACGTCGATCTGGTCGACATCTCGCCCGAGGCGCTGGTCATCGCCCGTGACAATGTCGAGCGCCACGGCGTCGGCGACCGGGTGCAGGTGTTCGAGTCCGATCTGTTCGCCGCGCTCGGCGATCAGCGTTACGACGTGATCGTCTCCAACCCGCCCTATGTCTCGCGCGCCGAGTTCGAGGCGCTGCCGACCGAGTATCACAACGAGCCGCATCTGGGCCTGCTCGCCGGCGAGGACGGACTCGACATCGTGCTGCGCATCCTCGATGAAGCCGCCGACCATCTCAACGAGCGCGGCATCCTGGTCGTCGAGGTCGGCAACTCGCTGCCCTTCCTGGAGTCGCGTCTGCCGGGTGTGCCCTTCACCTGGATCGAATTCGAGCGCGGCGGGGAGGGGGTCTTCCTGCTCACGCGCGAGCAGCTCCTCGATTACCGACCGCTCATTGAGGAGGCGCTCTATTCCTGATGCACAGGCCGCGTCCTGCGATTCGCGGTACCGGCAATTGCATTCCCACATCCTGCCACATCAGAGGCCGAATTCCAGCGCCCAGGATTCGGTCACGGCGGGGACGATGCCTGAACAGGCTTTACACGACGGGCCGCTCGGGAGCCAGAGACGCCCCTCGCGGCTGGAGGATTGAACGGTGGAGCAAGGCGTTTCCTTCGACCTTGATTTGATTCGTCGCTACGACCAGAGCGGTCCGCGCTATACCTCGTATCCCACAGCGGTCGAGTTCGACGAGTCCTTCGACGAGGCGGCCTACAAGGCGGCCTGCGCACGCAGCAACGAAAGCGGTCGGCCGCTTTCGATCTATTTCCACATCCCTTTCTGCGACACGGTCTGCTTCTATTGCGCCTGCAACAAGATCGCGACCAAGGACCGCTCGCTGGCGCCGCCCTATCTGGAGCGCGTCTATCGCGAGCTGGAGATGCAGTCGGCCCTGTTCGACAAGTCGCGTGTCGTCGAGCAGCTGCACTGGGGCGGCGGCACACCGACCTTCCTCAGCCACGATCAGATGGTCGAGCTGATGGACGTGACGCGCCGTCATTTCACCCTGGCCGATGACGAGACCGGCGAATTCTCGATCGAGATCGACCCGCGCGAGGCCGATGCCTCCACAGTCAAGCTGCTGCGCCGGATCGGGTTCAACCGCATGAGTCTCGGCGTGCAGGACTTCGACGAGCGGGTGCAGGCGGCGGTCAACCGCTTCCAGACCGAGGCTCAGACCATGACGGTGCTGGAGGCCGCGCTCGCCGAGGGGTTCCGCTCGACCAGTATCGATCTGATCTACGGCCTGCCGTTCCAGTCGGTCGAGAGCTTCATGAAGACCCTGGAGCGCGTGATCGAGGTCAATCCGCAGCGTCTGTCGGTATTCAACTATGCGCATCTGCCCGAGCGCTTCAAGCCGCAGCGACGCATCAACGAAGCCGATCTGCCCGCGCCTCAGGTCAAGCTCGACATCCTGCAATCGACCATCGCGCGTCTGACCGAGGCCGGCTATGTCTTCATCGGCATGGACCACTTCGCCCGTCCCGACGACGAGCTGGCCGTCGCCCAGCGTGCCGGCACCCTGTACCGTAACTTCCAGGGCTACTCGACCCACGCCCATTGCGACCTGATCGGCATCGGCGTCACCTCGATCGGTATGATCGACAACACCTACGGCCAGAACCGCCGCGAACTCGACGAGTATTACGCCGACATCGACGCCGGGCGTCTGCCGGTGTTCCGGGGTCTCGAACTCAACCGCGACGATCTGATCCGGCGCGACGTCATCACCCGACTGATCTGCCATTTCCAGCTCGACAAGGCGGCGGTCGCGGCTCAGTGGGGCATCGTCTTCGACGACTATTTCGCCGACAGTCTCGCCAAGCTCAAGGGCATGGAAGAGGATGGGCTGGTGACGGTCGACGCCGATAGTATCCGCATCCAGGCGCGTGGCCGACTGCTGGTGCGCAACATCTGCATGGCCTTCGATGCCTATCTGGCCGCCAAGACCGGCCCGATCGGCTTCTCCAAGGTCATCTGAGCACGGCTGGAGGCTGGTGGCGTACCAGCCTCCAGCCGCAGCTGGAAGCGTCGATGACGAATCCGGCCCGCTGTCAAGTGGGCGGTTCGTGCTATACTTCTCGGCTTTTGAAGGCGCCGCCCAGGCGAATGCGGGGCGGCGTCGAGATTTTTATTGACAGGCGTGGCGCACCAGCTTGGCGTCCGCGGGAGAAATTCAATGCAAGTGTCGGTTGAAGCGGGCGAGGGACTCGAGCGGCGGATGCGGGTCGACCTGCCGTTCGATGAGGTCGGTGCCGAGGTCGAGAAGCGGTTGCAGCAGCTCGCGCGCCGCGCCAAGCTGCCGGGTTTCCGGCCCGGCAAGGTGCCGATGAAGGTACTGCGTCAGCGCTACAACGCGGAGCTTCACCAGGAAGTCTTCGGCGACATGGTGCAGAAGACCCTCTACAAGGCCTTCGAGCAGGAGTCGCTGATGCCGGCCGGTATGCCGCACATCGAACCCGATCTCGACATCGACGCCGGTCGCATGGCGTATACCGCCGTCTTCGAAGTCATGCCCGAGATCACGCTGGCCTCGGTGAGCGACAAGGTCGTCAAGCGCCCGGTGAGCGAGCTGACCGACAGCGATCTGGACGACATGATCCAGCGCCTGCGCGAGCAGCGCAAGACCTGGGCGGCCGTCGAGCGTCCGGCTCAGGCCGGCGACCAGCTCAGCATCGGCTTCGTCGGCACGATCGAGGGCGAGGCCTTCGAGGGCGGTACCACCACCGGCTTCAAGCTCGAACTCGGCTCGGGCCGTCTGATCCCCGGCTTCGAGGATGGCCTGATCGGCGCGGCCGTCGGCGAGACGCGCACGCTCGACCTGACCTTCCCCGAGGGGTATCAGGCCGAGCATCTGGCCGGCAAGCCGGTGCGCTTCGAAGTGACCGTCGAGTCGATCGCCGAGCCGCGTCTGCCCGAGGTCGATGCCGAGTTCGTCAAGAACTTCGGGGTCGAGGACGGCGACGTCGAGCGCTTCAAGGCCGATGTGCGCCGCAACATGGAGCGCGAGTTGAAAGAGCGCCTCACCGCCCGCACCAAGGAGCGGGTGATGGACATGCTCTACGAAGCCAACCCGGTCGATCTGCCCAAGGCGCTGATCCAGAGCGAGATGCGCACCATGGTTGAGCAGATGCGTCAGGCTCTGGGTGGCGGCCAGATGCAGCTGCCGCCCGAGATGTTCGAGTCCGGCGCCAAGCGTCGGGTCGCCCTGGGGCTGATCCTGGGGCAGATCATCCGCGACAACGAGATCAAGGCCGATCCGGAGCGCGTGCGCGAGACCGTCGAGCGTATGGCCGCGAGCTATGAGCAGCCGCAGGAAGTGCTCGATTACTACTATGGCGACGAAGAGCGCCTGAGTTCGGTCCGGGCGCTGGTCATGGAGGAGCAGGTGGTCGATCTGATGCTCGAACAGGTCCAGGTCGAGGACGAACCGCTGACCTTCGCGCAACTCACCGAGCAATAGGGCGTCCGTCACGTCCGCATATTCAGCGGCGGCGATCAGGCGGCGGAGTCGCTCCGCCATACGGACGCCGCCGCGATGACACGGCGCTGCCTCCCTCTTTTCAACGATCAATCGAAGATTCCAGCCATGAGCACACCCCTGAGTCGCACCGATTGGCAGCCCCAAGGTCTGGGGCTGGTGCCCATCGTGGTCGAGCAGACCGCGCGCGGCGAGCGTTCGTTCGACATCTATTCGCGTCTGCTCAAGGAGCGGGTCATCTTTCTCGTCGGTCCGGTCGAGGACCACATGGCGAATCTGGTGGTGGCGCAGCTGCTGTTCCTGGAATCGGAGAATCCGGACAAGGACATCCATCTCTATATCAACTCGCCCGGCGGCTCGGTCACGGCCGGTCTGGCCATCTATGACACCATGCGCTTCATCCGTCCCGACGTGAGCACCATGTGCATCGGTCAGGCGGCGAGCATGGGCGCGCTGCTGCTGGCCGGCGGTGCGGCGGGCAAGCGGTTCTGTCTGCCGCACTCGCGCATGATGATCCATCAGCCGCTCGGCGGCTTCCAGGGTCAGGCGACCGACATCGAGATCCATGCGCGCGAGATCCTCTACATTCGCGAGCGGCTCAATCAGATCCTGTCCCATCACACGGGGCAGCCGATCGAAAAGATCGCCGAGGATACGGATCGCGACCGCTTCATGGACGGCGAGACGGCACGCGAATACGGATTGATCGATCAGGTCATCACTGAGCGTGGCCCGGCCGCCTCCAAAAAGTCCTGAGAACACCGTCCGTCCTCCAAGATCGAAAGACTGAAACAGCCATCGAAAGACCCGTCCCGCCTCATCGATGGCGGGACGACCTTCCTGAACCGGAACGACCCAGGCGCCTCTCGCCAACCAGGATGATCGGATCAGGGGCCATCCCGCCGAAATTCGTGATCGAGTCCAAGGTTCGTGCTCAAGTTTCTTGCCATATACCCCCAAATGGTTATGATTGAACCCGCCTCATTCGGGAATGCAGGATTAGCATCCCTCACAGCCCCCCGGAGATCTACGCCCGATGAGTAAGAGCGAAGACGGTAAACTGCTCTATTGTTCCTTCTGCGGTAAGAGCCAGCACGAAGTGCGCAAGCTCATCGCGGGTCCATCGGTGTTCATCTGCGATGAATGCGTCGAGCTGTGCAACGACATCATTCGCGAGGAGATGGAAGAGAACGCCGCCGAGACGACCAACCATCTGCCCAAGCCGCGCGAGATCAACGCCAAGCTCGATGAATTCGTGATCGGACAGGAGAAGGCCAAGAAAGTCCTCTCGGTCGCCGTCTACAACCATTACAAACGGCTCGAAGTAGCCGAAGCCAAGGAAGACATCGAGATCGCCAAGAGCAACATCCTGCTCATCGGTCCGACCGGCTCGGGCAAGACCCTGCTCGCCGAAACGCTCGCGCGTCTGCTCAATGTCCCCTTCACCATCGCCGATGCCACGACCCTGACCGAGGCCGGCTATGTGGGTGAGGATGTCGAGAACATCATCCAGAAGCTGCTGCAGAAGTGCGACTACGACGTCGAGAAGGCGCAGACCGGCATCGTCTACATCGACGAGATCGACAAGATCTCGCGCAAATCGGACAACCCGTCGATCACGCGCGACGTCTCGGGTGAGGGCGTGCAGCAGGCATTGCTCAAGCTGATCGAGGGCACCACTGCCTCGGTGCCGCCGCAGGGCGGGCGCAAGCATCCGCAACAGGAGTTCCTCCAGGTCGACACCTCGAACATCCTGTTCATCGTCGGCGGCGCCTTCGCGGGCCTCGACAAGGTGATCCAGAATCGCTCCAAGAAGACCGGCATCGGCTTCTCGGCCGAGGTCCAGAGCAAGGACGACAGCCGTCAGATCAGCGAACTGCTGAGTGCGGTCGAGCCGGAAGACCTGATCCGTTACGGACTCATCCCCGAGTTCGTCGGCCGTCTGCCTGTGATGGCGACCCTGGAAGAACTCGACGAAGCGGCCCTGATGCTGATCCTCACCGAACCCAAGCATGCGCTGGTCAAGCAGTACGCGCGGCTGTTCGAGATGGAGGGCGTGCAACTGGAGATCCGCGACGACGCCCTGCGTGAAATCTCGCGCAAGGCGATGGAGCGCAAGACCGGCGCGCGCGGGCTGCGGACCATCATGGAACAGGTGCTGCTCGACACCATGTACGATCTGCCCTCCATGGATCATGTCAGCAAGGTCGTGATCGACGCCTCGGTCATCAATGGCGAGAACAAGCCCTTCCTGATCTACGAGCGGATCGAAAAGCAGGCCGTCGCGGCGGATTGATCCGGACGCTGTGTTTTTGAACCGCCAGGACGCCAAGTGCCCCCTGGCGGTTTCAATACCCATCCAATCGCTGGACGCGGGTCGATCGACTCGCGTCCTTCTGGGTTCCAGGCGTTGAAGAGCTTGCCCCCAGCCCCGATCCTGTCAGCATACTCACCATCCCGACGTCCTGTGCTTCGATCCGTGACCGCCGTCTCCGGCACGGCTCACGCCCCCCATCCGGTGGAACGTCGCTTCTAACGAGAACAGGTTTCCATGGCTCAAAACATCCCAGCTTCCGGTCGTGAGCGATCCATCCAGCAGGAAGTTCCCGTACTTCCACTGCGGGATGTGGTCGTCTACCCGCACATGGTCATCCCGCTGTTCGTCGGGCGCGACAAGTCGATCCGCGCGCTCGATGCGGCCATGGCCACCGACAAGCAGATTCTGCTGATCGCGCAGAAGAGCGCCGATGTCGACGAACCCGGTGTCAAGGATCTCTACGAGATCGGCACCCTGGCCAACATCCTCCAGTTGCTCAAGCTGCCCGACGGCACGGTCAAGGTACTGGTCGAGGGCAGCCAGCGCGCCCAGATCGACCGTTTTCTGACCACGGAAGACGCCTTCTCCGCGCTCATCCAGCCCATGTCCGAGACCCTGGAGATGGACGAGCGCGAGCAGGAAGTGCTGATGCGCTCCTCCCTCGCGCTCTTCGATCAGTACGTCAAGCTCAACAAGAAGGTGCCGCCCGAGGTGCTGACCTCGCTCGCCAGCATCGACGACGCCGGCCGGCTCGCCGACACCATGGCCGCGCACATGGCGCTCAAGCTCGACGAGAAGCAGCGCGTGCTGGAGATGATCGACATCGCGGTGCGACTCGAACATCTGATGAGCCTGATGGAGGCTGAGAACGACATCCTCCAGATGGAGAAGCGCATCCGTGGGCGTGTGAAGCGCCAGATGGAGAAGAACCAGCGCGAGTACTATCTCAACGAGCAGATGAAGGCGATCCAGAAGGAACTGGGCGAGCTGGAAGACGCGCCCAACGAGATCGAGGATCTGGCCAGACGCATCGAGGCCGCCGGGATGCCGCGCGAGGCCAAGAACAAGGCGCTCGGCGAGCTCAACAAGCTCAAGCTGATGTCGCCCATGTCGGCCGAGGCGACCGTGGTGCGTAACTATATCGACACCCTGGTCAGCGTGCCCTGGAAGAAGCGCACCCGTATCCGCAACGACATCAAGGTCGCCGAGGCGGTGCTCGACAAGGACCACTACGGTCTGGAGAAGGTCAAGGAACGCATCCTCGAATATCTGGCCGTGCAGCAGCGCGTGCGCAAGCTCAAGGGGCCGATCCTGTGTCTGGTCGGACCGCCCGGTGTCGGCAAGACCTCGCTCGGGCAGTCGATCGCGCTGGCGACCAACCGCAAGTTCGTGCGCATGTCGCTCGGCGGCGTGCGCGACGAGGCCGAGATCCGCGGTCATCGCCGCACCTACATCGGCGCGCTGCCCGGCAAGATCATCCAAAACCTGTCCAAGGCCGGTTCGCGCAACGCCTTCTTCCTGCTCGACGAGATCGACAAGATGGCCATGGATTTTCGTGGCGATCCGGCCTCGGCGCTGCTCGAAGTGCTCGACCCCGAACAGAATCACACCTTTGCCGATCACTATCTGGAGGTGGACTTCGACCTGTCCGAGGTCATGTTCGTGGCCACGGCCAACACGCTCAACATCCCGCCGGCGCTGCTCGACCGCATGGAGGTCATCCGGCTCTCGGGCTATACCGAGGACGAGAAGGTCGCCATCGCCGAGCGTTATCTGGTGCCCAAACAGATCCGCAACAACGGCCTCAAGAGTTCCGAGCTGGTGATCCGCGAGAACACTCTGCGCGACATCATCCGCCACTACACCCGCGAGGCCGGCGTGCGCAATCTGGAGCGCGAGATCTCCAAGCTCTGCCGCAAGGTGGTGAAAGAGATCCTGCTCAAGAAGCGCGACACGCCCACGGTAATCACGCCCAAGTCGCTGGAGAAATATCTCGGCGTGCAGCGCTATCGCTATGGCCGCGCCGACGAGCACGATCAGATCGGTCAGGTCACGGGTCTGGCCTGGACCGAGGTCGGCGGCGAGTTGCTGCGCATCGAATCGGCGCTGGTCCCCGGCAAGGGCAAGTTCACCTACACCGGTCAGCTCGGCGACGTGATGCAGGAGTCCATCCAGGCGGCCATGACCGTGGTGCGCGCGCGTGCCGACGCACTCGGCGTGCCGGCGGACTTTCACAACCAGTTCGACATCCACATCCACGTCCCCGAGGGTGCCACGCCCAAAGACGGCCCGAGCGCGGGCGTGGCCATGTGCACGGCCCTGGTCTCGGCCCTGACCAAGATCCCGGTGCGCTCCACGGTCGCCATGACCGGTGAGATCACACTGCGCGGCGAGGTGCTGCCGATCGGCGGACTCAAGGAGAAGCTGCTCGCGGCTCATCGCGGCGGGATCGAGACCGTCATCATCCCGCTGGAGAACGAGCGTGATCTGACCGAAATCCCGAAGAACATCAAGCAACATCTCAAGATCCATCCGGTGCGCTGGATCGACGAGGTGCTCGACCTGGCCTTGACCCAGCATCCTGCCCCTATCGAAACCAAGATCGATGGGGAAGAACCGGTCGTGGAGGCCGATGAGGCGCGCGAAGGGGGCGCCGAGGCCGGACGCGAGCAGGGCGCACGCCTGCATCACTGAGTCTGGCTGCAATTGATGGTTGCTTCGCGCGCCCTCTGCGCATTAGGATGCTTGGACGATCGAGGCGCCCCACGGCGGGGCGCGCGGGCCTTTCCAGACGATCGAGAAGGGCCAGACCGTATCCGGCGACCGGGCGCGGCTCGACGCTGACCATTCAGGCATAAAACTGGGGATTCACAGGGGAAATCCATGAATAAATCGGAACTCATCGAAAAAATGGCCGAGGCCGCCGACATCTCTAAGGCTGCGGCCGGTCGCGCCCTGGATGCCTTCACCGATTCGATTGCTGTTGCATTGAAGGAAGGAGATACTGTATCATTGATCGGGTTCGGTACCTTCTCGTTGAAAGAGCGCGCGGCCCGCACCGGTCGCAACCCGCAAACGGGCGCTACCATCGAAATCAAGGCATCGAAAACGCCTTCATTTAAGGCTGGTAAAGCACTCAAAGACGCGGTACAATAGTCGCTCGCTTCACAAGGGTGCTTAGCTCAGCTGGGAGAGCATCGCCCTTACAAGGCGAGGGTCGCAGGTTCGATCC
>ERZ1673962.1052-NODE-1052-length-15021-cov-3.760724_pt1 | contig 15021 bp, 14 predicted proteins | sample MGYA00580188_ERZ1673962 | MGnify/ENA primary metagenome ERZ1673962 (study PRJEB41334, sample SAMN05608104) | rock metagenome | biome: terrestrial subsurface; feature: shale formation; material: shale | place: USA: Pennsylvania ... | reverse complement strand
GCGCAAAGAGATGAACGATCAGGACACCGACGCCAATCAAAAGGCGATCGACAGTCTTTTGAACTTTGAAACGGTGAAATATTTCGGCGCGGAACAGCGCGAAGCGGCGCGCTATGACAAAGCCATGGAAGCCTATGAAACGGCAGCGGTCAAAACCGCCTATTCGTTGGGATTCCTCAATTTTGGCCAAAGCTTTTTGATCACGGCGGGGCTGGTGATCGTGATGGTCATGGCCGCGCTTGGGGTTGAAAAAGGCACGATGACCGTGGGCGATTTCGTCATGGTCAACGCCTATATGGTGCAGATCACCATGCCGCTGAATTTCCTTGGGACGGTGTACCGTGAAATCCGTCAGGGGCTGGTCGATATGGAGGCGATGTTTGATCTGTTGCATCAACCGGCCGAAATCTTTGACGTGCCACATGCGCCCGAGCTGCAGGTGACGGGTGGGGCTGTGGCGCTCAACGCTATTGAGTTTCATTACGACCCGGCCCGTCCAATCCTCAAAGGGGTCGATATTGTCGTGCCCGCCGGGCGCTCTTTGGCCATCGTCGGCCCGTCCGGGTCAGGCAAATCCACCATCGGCCGGTTGCTGTTTCGGTTTTACGAGGTCACCGGCGGATCGTTGCAGATCGACGGTCAGGACATTCGCGATGTGACGCAAAACAGCCTGCACGCCGCCATCGGCGTGGTGCCGCAGGACACGGTGCTGTTCAACGACACGATCCGCTATAACATTGGCTATGGCCGTGATGGGGCGAGCTATGAGGAGATCGTCAAAGCCGCGCAAAAGGCCCGGATTCACGATTTCATCATCGGCTTGCCAGACGGCTACGAGACCCAGGTGGGCGAGCGCGGGTTGAAACTGTCGGGCGGGGAAAAACAGCGGGTGGGAATTGCCCGCACCCTGCTCAAAGACCCGCCGATCCTGTTGCTCGATGAGGCGACCTCGGCGCTCGACACCCAGACCGAGCGCGATATTTTGGACGCGCTCAAGGCCGCTGGCGAAGGCCGCACCGTGATCACCATCGCGCACCGGCTCTCCACCGTGGCCGATGCCGATGAAATCGTGGTTCTGGAACAGGGGCAGGTGGTCGAGCGCGGCACCCATGAGGGGCTGTTGAACGCCCATGGCAAATACGCGGCGATGTGGGCGGCACAGGCCGAAGACCGCGACGAAGCGGCGGCGTGATCTGAGTATTTGGACCACGGTAAGGGCCTTGGTCAAAATATTTCCTGCCAGAGTGATCCACGGCCAAGGCGCACGCGTAACCATTTGGAACGCGGAGAGAAAATGACCTCAATTTGGTGGATCAGGCGAGATTTTCGCCTCTATGACAACCCGGGCTTGGTGGCGGCTGCAGCCTCGGGCGCGGTTGTGCCTGTGTTTATTTTCGATGACACGGTCGCGGATTTGGGTGCGGCGCCGAAATGGCGGATGGGGCTTGGGTTGGCGCATCTGATTGCGCGGATTGAGGCCTTGGGCGGGCGGGTTGTCCTGCGCTCTGGAGCGGCCTCTGAGGTGCTTTTGGAGCTGGCCAAAGAGGTCGGGGCCGGGGGCGTGTATTGGAACCGTTTGTACGATAAAGCGGCGATCGAACGCGACACGGCTGTCAAATCGGCACTGAAAACCGCGGGGATTCAGGCGCAATCCTCAAACGGTCATCTGTGTTTTGAGCCCTGGACTGTGGAGACCAAAACCGGCGGCTATTACAAGGTCTACACGCCGTTTTGGAACACGGTGCGCGCGCGCGGCGTGGCGGATCTTTTGCCTGCGCCGGATGTGATTTGGCCACAGGATTGGCCCAAGAGTGAGGCGCTGGTCGATTGGCAAATGGGGGGCGATATGCAGCGCGGGGCGGCGGTGGTTTTGCCCCATTGTCACATTGGCGAAGCAGCGGCTTTGGCACGGCTTGATGCGTTTATCGAGCGCCATGTCGAGGCCTATAAGGCCAAGCGCGATTTCCCTGCGGAGCCGGTGTGTTCGGGCCTGTCGGAGAACCTGACCTACGGCGAAATATCACCGCGACGCATATGGCACGCAGGATGGCATGCGATGGAGGCAGGGGCGGCAGGTGCCGAGCATTTCCTGAAAGAACTCGTCTGGCGCGAGTTTGCCTATCATCTGTTGTATCGCGAACCGGATTTGGCCCATCGCAATCACCGCGAGGGCTGGGATGAGTTTGACTGGCGCGGCGAGAATGACGACGCCGAGGCGTGGCGGCGCGGGCGCACCGGGGTGCGGTTTGTCGATGCAGCGATGCGCGAGATGTATGTCACCGGGGTGATGCACAACCGGGCGCGGATGATTGTGGCGTCGTTTTTGACCAAACATTTGCTGACCGATTGGCGGATTGGCCGGGCGTGGTTTGAGGACTGTTTGATTGATTGGGACCCGGCGGCCAATGCGATGGGATGGCAATGGGTGGCCGGATGTGGGCCGGATGCCGCGCCATATTTTCGGGTGTTCAACCCGGACGGTCAGGCCGAGAAATTTGATGCCGATGGGGCCTATCTGCGGGCGTGGATTGCCGAGGGAGAGGTGGAGCCGAGCGAGACAGCTTTGTCCTATTTCGCGGCGGTGCCCAAAAGTTGGGGCCTGTCTCATCAGGATCGATACCCGGCACCGATCATTGGGTTGAAAGAGGGGCGCGTGCGGGCCCTTGCGGCCTATGCGCGGCTCAAACCGTGACGAAACGCGAATTTATGCTATATTTGGGGGTAAAACGGGGCGGAATATGCCGCCACATCCACACTCCAAGATGAACCACAAGACGACGCTACAGGGATAAACGGAGGCCAAGATGCTTGATCACACCACCCGGCCGGCACAGGCCAAAGAGGTGTTTACCTCAACAGAGGGGCAGGGCAACCTGCCGCGATATTTCACTCAAGTGTTTGATGTTGCGACCAATATGTCGCGCGGGCGGTTGGATTTTGTGATGCCGGATGGGCGGGTGTTTCGCGCCGAAGGGCGCTCGACGGGACCTGTGGCCGAGATTCATGTCCACTCGGACGATGTCTTTGCCCGGCTCATCCGCGAAGGCGATCTTGGGTTTTGCGAGGATTACCTTGATCAGGGCTGGAGCACACCGGATTTGATGGCGTTCATGGACCTGCTTCATGCCGACAATGATGATCTTTACGACGGGTTTCCGGGCATGGCCTTTGTGCGTGCCTATGAGCGGATGCGCCATTGGTTGAACACCAATTCCAAACGTCAGGCCAAGAAAAATATCTCTTATCACTATGATCTGGGAAATGATTTTTATGGGCTTTGGCTTGATGAGACGATGACCTATTCCTCGGCTTTGTTTGAGGAGGGGCAACAGAGTTTGGAAGCCGCGCAGATCGCGAAATACGCCTCTATGGTCGATGAAATGGGCGTGAAACCGGGCGATCATGTGTTGGAGATTGGCTGTGGCTGGGGCGGGTTTGCCGAATATGCGGCGGGTCAACGGGGGCTCAAAGTCACCGGGCTGACGATTTCTGAGGAGCAGTTTAAATTTGCCGCCGCGAGACTCCAAAAGGCGGGTCTGTCGGATCGGGTGCAACTCAAACTTCAGGATTATCGTGACGAGCGTGCGCAATATGACGGCATTGCCTCGATCGAGATGTTCGAGGCGGTGGGCGAAAAATACTGGCCAACCTATTTTGGCACCCTGCGCGACTGTTTGAAACCGGGGGGCAATGCGACGCTGCAAATCATCACGCTGCAAGATCGTCGGTTTGAGGTTTACCGTTCTTCCGTTGATTTCATTCAAAAATACATCTTTCCGGGTGGCATGTTGCCCAGTCCCACGGTGTTGCGCCAACAGATCGCCAAATCCGGGCTTGAGTTTGTGAAATCCAAGGAATTTGGCGAAAGCTACAGCGTCACATTGCGGCGCTGGCATGAGGTGTTTAACGCCAAATGGGATCAGATCGAAGCGCTGGGGTTTGATGATCGGTTCCGCCGAATGTGGAATTTTTATCTCGCCTCTTGCGCTGCGACCTTTCACAGTGGAAATTGCGATGTAACGCAGATTACGATGACCAAGCCCTCGTGACCTCCTTGCGCTCACAATTCCAAAGCAGGTGCCTATGCCCACAGCCGCAAAACTTGTTTCTTCGATCTGGTTTGCCCTTTTGGCATGGTTCGCGGCGGAATTGGTCAAAAACCATCTCCCCGATGGCACACAGGTGGGATTCATGTCCTATATCAGTGGCGGATTTGGGCTTTTGGCCGGCTGGATGTTTATGGGCAAACGGGCGGGCGACACGATGCGCGCGGCCTATGGCTATGGTCTTTCCTCGTCGATCATCCTGGCGTTTTGGAGCGTGTTCTATTTCGCTTTTGAAACCATGATACACCGCTCGATGTCGCATCGCTATCACGGTCCGGGGGATGCGCTGGTGTCAATGGTCGGCTTGATGGGCGAATATGGGCTCTATCTGATCAAACCGGATGTGTTGATCATTCTCATTGTTGGCGGGTTTTTTGGCGGTTGGATCACGGAAAAGGCGGTGCGAAAATGGGCGTGACCGATCCCCTCATGGACCCGATGCCGCCGCAGTATAACGCCCTTTCAGATCGCTACAGCCCAGAGCAAATCACCTATCTGTATGAGGTGATCCATGGCGAGGAGTCCTATCTCACCGAGGCATTTTTGCGCGTAGCCGCCGAGGAGGTGGTGCTGTATATCGGGCAAAAACCGGCGGGTGAGCTGCGCGCGCTGCGTATGATGATCCTGATCCGGGCTTGGGCGCGCTTAAGGGCCCGCCGTGGCACAAGACCCCGTGCCAGTGATCGCCGCGACATGACGCGCCATGATGTCACCGAAACCAACCGCCAAATCCCTTACACCTCCTTTTTTGCCGTGGATGAAACCCATCTGACCCACACACGGTTTGACGGGGGCACCTCCGGCGAAATGCGTCGTGCGGCGTTTTTGATGGCGGATGCCGTGACGGTTTTGCCCTATGATCCGCTACGAGACCGGGTTTTGGTGATCGAGCAATTCCGTTTTGGTCCCTATGCGCGCGGCGATGCGCGGCCATGGATGTTGGAACCCATTGCGGGGCGGGTGGATGCGGGAGAGACAGCGGAAAACACCGCCCGGCGCGAGGCAGAGGAAGAGGCCCGCATCACCGTCAAGGCGCTGCATAAAGTCGCCGAATATTACCCCTCAAGCGGCGCGATGACCGAATATGTGCTGTCCTATATCGGCATTGCCGATCTGCCCGATGATGTGACCGGAGTCGGTGGGCTTGAGAGCGAACATGAAGACATTGCCTCCACCCTGATCAGCTTTGATCGGTTGATGCAGATGTGCGATGCGGGTCAATTGGACGTGGGCCCGCTCTATCTGTCGGCGCTGTGGTTGGCCCGGCACCGCGATCGTCTGCGCGCCGAGGCCGGGGTTTAAAGTCCAAGCCTCACTTGGATTTCGGTTGCATCCAGAGCCAAATCAACGCCCCACCCGCCAAGGTCAGCAGCGGGATCATCGCAAGGTTGACGGCGGTCCAGCCGTCCTGCGCCGAGCCGCCGGAACAGTTCATCAACCCACCTGAGGCCAAGGAGGCCATGGTCACGCCGCCAAAGACCAAAAGGTCGTTGAGGCCCTGAATCCGGCCACGTTCAGAGGGCTCATGCGACGACGACAGCATCGCCGTGGCACCGATGAAGCCAAAGTTCCAACCGATCCCCAAAAGCACCAAAGCGACAAAGAAATTCTCGATATCGACGCCCATCATGCCGACAATTCCGGCGGCTCCGAGGATCACAAGCCCGGTGGCCATGATCCGTTCGACGCCGAATTTCGAGATCAGAAACCCGGTGAAAAACGATGGCAAGAACATCGCCACAACATGGGCAGAGACAATATCGGCGGCGGTGTTTTGTTCAAAGCCACAGCCGACCACGGCCAGAGGTGTGGAGGTCATCACCAGGTTCATCAGGGCGTAGGACACCATGGCGACGATGATCGCCACCAAGACCCGCGGCTCGCGCAACAGTTCGCGCCGGGAGCGGCCAACGACATGACCATGGGTGGAGACGGGCGGTTTCGGGATGCGCAGGAACAGGAACAAGACGGAGCCGATGACGTTGATCGCGATCACCGCCAGATAGGTGCCAAGGAAGGGCACGACCATCGCCTGAGAGGTGAGTTTGACCAATTGCGGGCCAATGAGGGCCGAGGCCAATCCGCCGGCGAGCACATAGGAAATGGCTTTCGGTTTGAACGCGTCATCGGCGGTGTCGGTGCCGGCAAAGCGAAAAAAGCCTTGGGACGATTGATAGACCCCGGTGAACAGGCCGCCAACCACAAACAGCCAAAAGTTTTGCTGCAACAGCGCCACGGCGCCAATGGAGGCGCCAATCGCGCCGGAACCGGTGCCGATCCAAAACCCCGCACGGCGGCCATAGCGCTGCATGGCCGCTGACAAAGGCGTCGCCGCCAACATCGAACCCAAGACAATCGCGGAGATCGGTAAAGTGGCAAAGCACAGGTTTTTGGCCAAAGATTGCCCGGCCAGCCCGCCAATGATGAAGATCATCGACATCTGCGCGCCCAAAAACGCCTGTGCCATCACAAGGATGTACACGTTGCGACGGGCGCGGGCGGGATCGGAGGTCATGACGTGTTCTGGCATGGCGTGCTCGGGCATGGGGAACTCTTGCGGATCTGTGAATATGTCGGACCGGGTGTAACGGGCGCAGGCCCGGTTGGAAAGCCGCGTCTTTCAAGGGGTCGCTTTGCGATTTTTGCCTAAGCCCTGCGTGGGCTTGGTTCAGGCGTCATCAATCAGACGCGATCAATCAGATGCAAGAAGGACCCGGCCACCGAACCGTTGATTAAACCTTGTGGCCCAAGATCGGTGTTTTCGGCGTCCCGCACTTCAAAAAGCGGCTGACCCGTGGCTTTGATCGTGCTGGCGTAGTGAAATTCATGCGCGGTCCACCCCCCCGGGAACGGCCCGGATGCGGCCACCGCGTGACGATAGCCCAAATGCAATTTTCGCGCGGCAAAGGAGGTCTCAAGCGCCAAAAGCCCGGCCATTTTATGCCGCACCCCGTCTGCGTCGATCAAGCCGTCCCCCAAAACCATATAGCCACCGCATTCTCCGTACACCTGACGCCGTGCCGCCGCTTCGCGCAGGCCTTGCAGGAACACATGCGAGGCGGCGAGGCGTCCGGCGTGCAACTCCGGGTAGCCGCCGGGCAAATACACCAGATCGCAGGGCGGCGGGGCCTCGTTGGCCAGTGGCGAAAAGAAACGAATTTCTGCGCCTTGGTCACGCCAATCGGTCAAAAGATGCGGGTAGGCAAAGGCAAAGGCTTGGTCTTGCGCCACCGCGACGCTTTGGGCGGGGGGCGGTATGCGTGGGCTGTGCTCCGCGCCTGTGATCGGAGCTGCCAATGCCAGGATCGCCTCCACATCCAAAGCCGCCTCAACCGCATCGGCGGCGGCATTCAAAAAGGCCTCCAAATCCGGGCGTTCCCCGGCCTGAACCAGACCAAGGTGGCGATCCGGGTGGGTCAAGCCCGAGGATCGGGGCAGGGCGCCGAACACCGGGAGGCCAGAGGGGGCCAAGGCGCGCAGCAGCATGGTTTTATGGCGCTCGGACCCGACCTTGTTGAGGATCACGCCCGCCACATGCACGCTTGGATCATGCGCGACAAACCCCGCCACTAAAGGCGCAACCGACCCGGCCATGCGCGACGCATCGACCACCAAGATCACCGGGATGTTGAACAGCCGGGCCAGATCGGCGCATGCGCCTTTGCCCTCGGGCGGCGCCCCATCGAACAGGCCCATTGCGCCTTCGACGATCAGGGTGTCACCGTCTCTTTCTCCACCCGCCAAGGCTCGCAACCGATCCAGTCCCATCGCCCAAGCGTCCAAATTCGGACAGGGCGCGCCACAGGCGGCCGCGTGAAAGCGCGGATCAATGTAATCGGGACCGGATTTCGCACCACGCACATTTACGCCGCGCCGTTTGAGGGCGCGCAAAAGGCCAAGGGTCAGCGTGGTTTTGCCAGAACCGGAACTGGGCGCGGCGATCAACAGCCCGCGCGCCATCACCGCTCCTCGGCGGGTTTGCCTCGGCCCAGCGGGTCAAGGTTGCGCGGGGTCTCACCACGGGCCAAGGCCTGCCAATCAAGCACCTGTCGCATCAACACCGAGCGCCCGATACAGATGATCGCGGGCGGTTCCATGTGGTTGGCGGCAATGTCGTCGACCATCGCGCCCAAAGTGGTTTCCAACACCTGTTGATTGGGCGTTGTGGCTTGGGACACCACGGCGACAGGTTCGTCCTTTGGGCGGCCCGCGTCCAACAGACCCTTTTGGATCGTGGGCGCGTGTTTCATTCCCATATAGATCACCAACACGCCCGACGCACGGTTCAAAGCGTCCCAATCCAGCGTGTCCGGGGTTTCACCGCGCTGATCATGGCCGGTGACAAAGGTCACCGATTGATTGACGTCGCGATGCGTCACAGGAATGCCGGCATAGGCCAACCCCCCGATCCCCGCCGAAATCCCCGGCACGATGCGCACATTGACGCCATGCTGGATGAGGGTCTGGGCCTCTTCGCCGCCGCGGCCAAAGACAAAAGGATCGCCGCCTTTGAGGCGCAACACCCGTTTGCCCGCGTGCGCCAAATCAACCAGTTGCAACGAAATATCGGCCTGTTTTGCCGACGGTTTGCCGCCGCGTTTTCCGGCGTAAATCTGTTCGGCCTCAGGGCGCGCCCACTCAAGGATCAAGGGCGACACCAGCGCGTCATAGACGATCGCATCCGCCTGTCTGAGCGCATGAATTGCATGCAAGGTCATCAGCCCCGGATCACCGGGACCGGCACCGCAAAGCCAAACCCATCCGGGTTCAAGGGTGGGCCATGTGCCACCGGGAAGCGTCAGCGTGGAGTCGGTCAAGATGGATTCGGTCATGATGGATTTATGACGGGTGAGAGGGGGTTTGACAAAGCGTTTCAACCCGTGGCTTGCGCGAAAAACACCGTGGTCAATCTGACGTGCCTCGCTTTATAGTCGCGGCAATGACGGATGTGACCAAACCTTTGCGCCGTGGCTGGACCACGGGGGCCTGTGCGACGGCGGCGACACGTGCGGCGTTGATGGCGCTATGGGGGGAGGGATTCCCTGAGAAACTGCGGATCACCTTGCCCAAAGGCGAGCGACCGGAGTTTGCGCTCTCCTACCGCGCTGAAGGGCCGGATTGGGCCGAAGCCGGTATCATCAAGGACGCGGGCGATGACCCGGATGTCACGCACGGCGCGGAAATTCGCGCGCATGTCACGCGGTCCATGGGCGGCGTGGTGTTCAAAGCGGGCGAGGGCGTCGGCATGGTGACCAAACCCGGTCTGCCGATCCCGCCCGGTGAACCCGCGATCAACCCGGTGCCGCGCCAGATGATGACGGATCAGGTCACGGAGATGGCCGCGCGACTGGGCCAATCTCCCGATGTTGAAATCACGATTGCGATCCCCGGTGGGGCAGAAATTGCGCAAAAAACATGGAACCCGCGGCTTGGCATCAAAGGCGGTTTGTCGGTCTTGGGCACCACAGGCATTGTGCGGCCGTTTTCCTGCGCGGCTTGGATTGCCTCGATCCATCGCGGCATTGATGTGGCGCGCGCCGAAGGGTTGACCCATGTGGCGGGTTGCACGGGCGCGACGTCCGAGCGGGTGGTGCGGGGGCTGTATGATTTGCCCGAAGGCGCGATGTTGGACATGGGCGATTTCGCCGGTGGGATGTTGAAATATCTGGCCAAACACCCGGTACCGCGTGTCACCATTGGTGGCGGCATTGGCAAAATCGCCAAGCTGGCGCAGGGCGAGATGGATTTACATTCCAAACGCGCGCAGGTGGATTTCGCCTTTTGGGCCAAAGAGATGAATGACCCGGAACTTGCGCAATCGAACACGGCATTGGAAATGTATGAGCGTAAAGGGGCTGACTTTGTCCGCGTGGTCGCGCAAAAGGCCTTGGCGGCGGTTGAGGCGCGGTTCGGCGGGCGTGGAACTACGTTTGACATCGTGGTGATCGACCGCACAGGCGAGATCATAGGACGGGCAGAATGATCCTTTTATTGGCGGGCACAACCGAGGCGCGCATCCTTGCGGGCTATATGGCCGAGGCGGGGATCAAAACCGTGGCCTCTTTGGCCGGGGCCACGCGCACACCTGTGGCGATGGCGGTGGAGACGCGGGTCGGCGGCTTTGGCGGGGACGCCGGGTTTGAGGCCTATTTGGACGCCACGGGCATCACCGCCGTGATTGACGCGACCCATCCATTCGCCGCCCAAATCACCGCCCGCACCGCGCGGATTTGCGCCGGGCGCGGCCTGCCGTATTTGCGCTATGAACGCCCGGGCTGGCGCTCACGTCCGGGGGATGCCTGGCATGAGGTGGCGGATTACGCGGGTTTGTCGACGATCATCCCGGTCGGCGCGCGGGTGTTTTTGGCAACAGGCCGGCAAAGCCTGACCCAGATGGCGCATTTGGCGGATCGGCAATTGATTTGCCGGGTGATCGACCCGCCAGAGGCACCGTTTCCCTATCCCAATGGGGAGTATGTCATTGGGCGCCCGCCGTTTTCCGAAGGCAAGGAATTGGAGACATTGCGCGCACTCAAACCCGATTGGATGGTGGTGAAAAATGCAGGCGGCGCGTCTGGACGCGCGAAATTGGACGCCGCGCGTCAGCTTGGGATTTCGGTGGCGATGATTGCGCGCCCTGCGGTGCCTGCGGGGATCGAGCGGCGCGAACAGATGCTTGATGCGTTGGAATGGGCGGCGGCACATGGGCGCACATAGGATCATCACCTGCGAGGCGGATGTCACCGAAGGCGCGGCGTGGCTGGCCGAGTATGATCCGCGCTTTGCCCATGCCTTGCACCTGACCGGGCCTTTGCCGCTCCGGCGCAATAAAGACGGGTTTGAACAGCTTTTCGCCGCGATTGTCAGCCAACAAATCTCTGTCGCCGCCGCCAATGGCATCTGGGCGCGGCTCAAAACCGCAAAGCTGACCGGGCCGCGTAAGATCATGTGGGCCAGCGAGGACGAATTGCGCGCCTGTGGCTTGTCACGACAAAAGGTGCGTTATGCCAAGGCGCTGGCCGAGGCACGGATTGATTTTCGCGCGCTCCGGGAGGCGCCGACGGATCAGGTGATTGCCACGCTGGTCGATGTGCCGGGCATTGGCGTGTGGACCGCTGAAATTTACGCAATGTTCTCATTGGGCCATGCCGATGTTTTTGCGCCGGGCGATTTGGCGCTGCAAGAGGCGGCGAAGATTTTGTTCGATTTGCCGGAGCGGCCAAAAGAGCGGGTCATGCGGCAGATGGCCGAAGACTGGACCCCATGGCGCGCGGTTGCGGCGCGGCTGCTTTGGGCCTACTACCGGGTGCAGAAACAGCGCGAAGGCGTGCGGTGAGACGTGATTTGAGACAGGGGATGTGACGTGACCAATCTGACCAACCATATGAAAGACAGCCTGTCGGGCCGGGTGAATTCCGTTGTCGTGTTCGTGCATGGCTATGGCGCGGATGGCAAAGACCTTTTGGGGCTGGCGGACCCTTTGGGCGAACATATGCCCGATACGGTGTTTTTCTCGCCCGACGCACCCGAGCGTTGCACCGGAAATCCGATGGGATTTCAATGGTTTCCGATTCCTTGGATTGATGGATCGTCCGAGGAAGAATCTCGCGACGGCATGATGCGTGCGGTCGATGAATTGAATGACTATCTCGACAATATCATGGTCGATTACGGCATCGAGGCCGATCAATTGGCGCTCGTCGGCTTTTCTCAGGGCACGATGATGTCGCTGCATGTCGCGCCGCGCCGCGAGGATGCGATGGCCTGTGTTGTCGGCTTCTCTGGCCGCCTTTTGGAGCCGGAAATGCTCGGCGATGAGATGCAGGTGAAAATGCCGGTTTTGTTGCTGCACGGCGATGAGGATGATGTGGTGCCGCCGCAAGCCTTGCCTGAGGCCGGGCAGGCGTTGCAGGACGCGGGCTTTGAAACCTACGCCCATATCATGCGCGGCACGGGGCATGGGATTTCGCCGGATGGGCTTTCCGTGGCTTTGGCGTTTTTACGTGAAAAACTGGGCTATGACGTGCCGTCCAAGGGATAATTGGGGGATAAATCCGGCATTTACTTGTTTTGTCGGCGGAAATTAGCGCTCTTTTCATCTTTTCGCCCAAAGCTGGACCTGCATATAGGTCCAGCCCCTTGACCCCGGGCCTTTGAGTGTTACATTTCTATTGTTAGCTAGGAGGGCTGAAAATGGACCTGATCATGACCACCGCAATCGCCTTTGGTGCAACTGCTGTCATGGTGGCCTATGCCCTCATCTCGAAGTCTCAGCATCCGACTGAGCAACGTCTCCCTATCCGCATCCGCGTTGAGGACCGTCGCAAGCGTTAAGGCGCCCGCGACCGCCCACCCGACTGTCCGGCAGAGATTTGATCTGACGCTTGGCCCCGGTGTGACCGGGCTTGTCGGGCGCAATGGATCAGGGAAATCCACGCTTTTAAATTTCATCGCGGGCCGCCTTGGCGCGCCTTTGGTGGTGGGCACTTGTATCTGTTCCCATCCTGTACGGCTGTTGGATCAACAGGCCGCGCTTTCGATGCGTTTGATGGATCTCTTCGGGGTCACGGACCCGCTTTTGGACCTGTGGCGCGCGTTGCGCGGCGAGGCGACCAAGGCGGCATTCGAAACGATAGATTGGACACTCGAAGAGCGGCTTTTGGCGCAGCTTGATCGGTTCGGCCTGTCCGATGTGGACCTCAGCCGCAGGCTCGGTACGCTGTCCGGCGGTCAACAGCTGCGCGCCCGTTTGGCCGCGCTGTTTTTCGATGCGCCGGAAATCGTTCTCCTTGATGAGCCGACCAATGCGTTGGACCGCGACGGGCAGGCGATGGTGGCGCAGGCGCTGCGGGATCACAGTCGTATTCATGGTGGCATCGCGTGTGTCGCCAGCCATGATCGCCACCTGTTGGATCAGATGGATCGAATCGTGTCGCTGGACCCGGACGGCGGGGTGACGGTGTTTGGCGGGGGCTGGACGGCGTTCGCGGCGGCGCGGGATGCGGATTTGGCGCGATTGGAGCAGGCGTCCACGCGCATGCAACGGCAGGAAAGACAGACCGAGGCAAAACGGCGGGAGTCTGCCGCGCGCCAAGACCGCCGGGCCCGGCAAGGGCGAAAGCTCAGAGACGGGTCACAGTCGAAAATGCTCTTGGATAAGGCGAAAGAGGGCGCGCAAAACAGTGCGTCTGGGCGGATCATGGCCGAGGCGCGTAAAAAGGCGGCTCTTGAGGGGGAACGGGCCGAGATTGCCCAAAAGATCGAGGTCAAAACCCCGGTGCATATGGATTTCCCCGCGGTTCATGTGCCGCCGTCAAAGCAGATTTTTCAACTTGATGAGGCTGTTTTTACTGTTGGAGATCAACAAATTGGACCGATTAGTTTAAGTTTGGTCGGCCCCGCACGGCTGCGCGTCTCTGGGCCGAACGGGGCCGGGAAATCAACGCTTTTGCGGGCGATTTCCGGGGAAATTGCGCCGATGTCGGGACAGGTGAATCGCTTGGTGCCCTGTGCGATGTTGGACCAAAATGGCGGGTTTGACCAAGACTCTGGGTCTTTGATCGCGGCAGCGGAGCAGGCCTTTCCATCGGTTGCCGAGGCTCAATTGCGCGCGTGTCTGGCCCGCGCCGGGTTTCGCGGCGATGCGGCCCATGCGCCGGTGCAAGAGCTGTCGGGCGGCGAAAAAATGCGGGCGCGGATCGCGCTTTTGGCCGCGAGCCCGGAGGTGCCGCCGCTTTTACTACTTGATGAGCCGACAAATCACCTTGATCTCGCCGCCCTTGAGGCGCTTGAATTGGGGCTGTCACAATGGCGCGGTGCGATGATTGTGGTGACCCATGATGACGTATTTGCCCAAAAAATGGCGTTTACCGACGTGATTTCGGGGCCTTTTGCCTAATCTGTGGGCCAGAGAGGCGCGCGCTCCGTCACAGAGGCGTCACGAACACGCGATAAAACGCAATGGAGCAGACCACATATATACAGGGGCTTGTCAGGTTTAAGCCGCGATATATAGTGGAGACATATGAGGGACGGGGTGTCCCGTCCTTGAACCCAAATGGTCGCAAGGCGGGATTGGTGCGTGAGGATGGACGGAGATTTCAGAACACATTTTGTGCGCGAGCCGAATGCGGTGAAGGCTCATTCGGCCTTGGTGCTCAACGCGGATTATCGGCCCTTGTCCTATTACCCGCTGTCGCTTTGGCCATGGCAAGAGGCGGTGAAGGCGGTGTTTTTGGACCGGGTGGATATTGTCGCCGAATATGACGACTATGTGCATAGCCCGAGTTGCAGGATCAAAATCCCCTCTGTTGTCGTCCTCAAAGATTATGTCAAACCTCAAAAGCGCGTGGCCTTCACGTGCTTTAATTTGTTTTTGCGCGATGAATTTTGTTGCCAATATTGCGGCTCGCGCGGCGATTTGACCTTTGATCATGTGATCCCACGGGCGCGTGGTGGGATCACATCCTGGGAAAATGTGGTGGCGGCCTGTTCGCCATGCAACCTGAAGAAAGGGTCAAAATCCCTGCGTCAGGTGGGCATGTCTTTGCGCAAGCCGCCGCGCCCGCCGGTGTCCGAGGAGCTGCGCAATATGGGGCGGAAATTCCCGCCGAACCATTTGCATGAAAGTTGGATCGACTATCTCTATTGGGACAGCGAATTGGACGCCTGAGACTTTGGAGGCGACATTAAGCCGAACAGGACGCCCCACCCAAGACACAGAATTTCGCACAATGCGGGTGATTGAGCGCCACATCCCCCGCAGCCTCAGACAATGTCGCGCCCAGGTCAAATTCCGGTGCATAGGGCAGGAGCGTGCAGGCCACGACTGACGGTGCGGACCCTTTGCGTTTGACCACCATCCGGCTTGAGGCGCACATCACATCGCGCGGCGATTTGTTGAGAATGCCCCAAC
>ERZ1673962.1051-NODE-1051-length-15028-cov-4.173112_pt1 | contig 15028 bp, 10 predicted proteins | sample MGYA00580188_ERZ1673962 | MGnify/ENA primary metagenome ERZ1673962 (study PRJEB41334, sample SAMN05608104) | rock metagenome | biome: terrestrial subsurface; feature: shale formation; material: shale | place: USA: Pennsylvania ... | reverse complement strand
GCGTCCAGTGCCCATCCTCGGCCACGCGCTTCATGAACAGATCCGGCACCCAGTTGGCGGTGTTCATGTCATGGGTGCGGCGGCGGTCGTCGCCCGTGTTCTTGCGCAGCTCGAGGAATTCCTCGATGTCGATATGCCAGGTCTCAAGATAAGCACAAACCGCGCCACGTCTGCGCCCTCCTTGGTTCACAGCTATGGCCGTGTCATTGGCGACCTTGAGGAACGGAATCACACCCTGACTCTTGCCGTTGGTCCCCTTGATATGCGCGCCCATGCCGCGCACGCGGGTCCAGTCGTTGCCCAGCCCGCCGGCGAACTTGGACAGCAGCGCATTGTCCTTGATCGCGCTGTAGATGCCGTCGAGATCGTCCGGGACCGTGGTCAGGAAGCACGAGCTCAACTGCGGACGCGGCGAACCGGAGTTGAACAGGGTCGGCGTCGAGCACATGAAATCGAAGCTGGAGAGCAGCTCATAGAACTCGATGGCGCGCTCCTCGCGCTCGATCTCGTTGATCGCCAATCCCATCGCCACGCGCATGAAGAACGCCTGCGGCAGCTCGAAGCGGATGCCGTCGGCAGTATGGATGAAATAGCGGTCGTAGAGCGTTTGCAGCCCCAGATAGGTGAACTGGAGATCGCGCTCGGGCTTGAGCGCGGCGCCGAGCCGCTTGAGATCGTAGCGCGCGAGCTGGCCGTCGAGATGCTCCAGATCAGCCGCGCGCTTGATGTAGGCGGCGAAATAATCGCCATAGCGCTCGGCCATGTCGGCCTGAGTCTCGACCCCGACCGCCAGATCGAGGAATCCGAGCGCCTCGCGCCGCAGGATGTCGAGCAGCAGACGCGCGGCAGCCTGACTGTATTGCGGCTCGCGCTCGATCAGGGTTCGCGCCGACATCACCAGCGCCTGACGCACATCGGCCTCGCGCACGCCGTCGAAGAGATTGCGCAGGGTGTCGCTCAGGATGGCATTGGGATCGACCGCGTCGAGATCGCGACAGCTCTCTTCCAGCAACCGCGCCATGTGCGCCACGTCCAGCGGGCGGGTCGAGCCGTCGGCCAGGGTGACGTTGATTGGATGGGGCTCGCGAATCGCGGCCGTCTCGGCGGCAGACCTGGCCGCGCGTTCACGGGCGCGCGCCTCGCGATAGAGCACATAGTCACGCGCGATCCGATGCTCCCCGGCGCGCATCAGCGCCAGTTCGACCTGATCCTGGATGTCCTCGATATGCACCGTGCCGCCGCCCGACAGCCGGCGGGTGAGGGCGCCGACCACCTGCTCGGTCAGCTCGGCGACGCGATCGTGGATACGGCTGGAGGCCGCCGCTGAGTCGCCCTCGACCGCGAGGAACGCCTTGGTCATGGCCACCATGATCTTGCTCGGATCGAAGTGCGTGACCTGACCGTTGCGACGGATGACCTGGACCCGGCCGGGGACGTGGCCGGTACTCTCGGCACTGTCCGGCGTGGTCGTCTGGGATGCGCTCGGATCGGCGTGGCGAGCCTGGGCGGGGTGCTGATGGATCACGGTCAGGCGGCTGGCGGACATGGCTCCTCCGGGAGATGCTGGAACTGGCGCCGCTCCTGGCTCGGTGAGCGGCGCCTAGGGAAGCGCGTCAATATATACGGCTGAAATGCTGAGTCAACCCCAACATATTGTGTCTTTATCGCTAAAAAGACTTAAAAACCCAAGGGGCAATGAATGGCTTCGAGGACTGCTGTTCCGCCTGCCTGGAGTGCGTGTCGACTCAGAGCCACTGACAGCCAAGTGTCTGTAGTCCTCCGGTCGACACCGGACATCGAGCCGGGCTTGGAGTATAAAGATCGCTCAAGAAAGACGCGCACTACGACAAGAACAGGGGCCGCCGAGTCCCGACTGCCATGCCGGAGGAACCTGATGTATCGCCTTGCCACTGTCTTCATCACCCTCGGATTGCTGAGTGCCGTCCAGAGTGCCGGCGCCGATGCCCCCCAGGACGACCCCGCCGAACTCGCCAAGCGCGAATACGAGCAGGTCATGGCCCTGACACCCGACATCGACAACGGCCGCCGGGTCTATCTGACCTGTGCCGTCTGTCATGGCCCCGAGGGCTGGGGCACGCCCGATGGCGCCTATCCGCAGATCGCCGGACAGTGGCGCGAGGTCATCATCAAGCAACTGGCCGACATCCGCGCCCGTCACCGCGACAATCCGCTCATGTATCCCTTCTCGCTGACACGCATCCTGGGCGGACCGCCGAACCTGGCCGATGTCGCCGCCTATGTGGCCGCGCTGCCGATGACCGCCGGCAATGGCGTCGGGCCGGGTGTGGACCTCGAACTCGGCGCACGTCTGTATGCCGAGCATTGCGCCGACTGTCATGGCGAGCGTGGGGAGGGCAAGCCCGCCAAGCCGACTCCGGCCATCGCCGCCCAGCATTTCCCCTATCTGATGGGACAGTTCGACGCCATCCGCAACGGGCGGCGCAAGAATGCCAATCCCGAGATGATCGAGCAGATCGCCGGGTTCAGCCCGCGCGATCAGGCGGCCGTGCTCGACTACACGTCGAGATTGCGCCCGGCCCCCGAGAAACTGGCCGCCGAGAACTGGCTCAATCCCGATTTCCCCAACTATGTGCGCGAGACCATGGGAGTACCGCCGCTGCCGCCTCCGCCTGTCGCGCCGCCCATGCCGATGCCGGCACCATTTCCGATCGCGCCGATGCCATCATCCGTGCCGGAGTGACCGACGGCGCGAGTGTCCTGATTCAGACCACCGGATGCGCGAGCGATGAATACTCGTAGTGCTTGATCTGGCGCCGGATATTGCGCTGGATGATGACTCCGAGCACCGACCATTCCAGCCCGGTGAGATCGATCTCGGGATAGAGCGGGTTGAGTGCGACCAGTCGCTCGCGTCCATCGGCGTCGCGCCGGTACTGGCGGAACCAGCGCACGCCCTCGACCTCGACGAAGATGTAGCTCGGATTCGGACAGCGGTCGTTGGGCTCGATGATGATGATGCAGCCATCCGGAAACTCCGGGTCCATCTCGTCGCCGAGCACGCGCAGGGCAAAGGGTTCGTGCAGGGCGCAGCCCGTGCCTTCCAGGATCGAATCCGTCATCATAGGTTCTCGTTTCGTTCAATCAGTTGTTCAACCGCCGGTATCCATGAAGACCCAAGGCCAGATGAATCGTATCTTCGCCACCGAGCGTCCGCACGACGACCGACGCGATTGGCGCAACCTGCGTGGCATGTTGCCCTATCTGTGGGAGTTCCGGGGCCGGGCGGCGCTGGCGATCGGTTGTCTGGTGCTGGCCAAGGTCGCTAATGTCGGCGTGCCGCTCATTCTGAAGGACATCGTCGATGCCTTCCAGGAGCCGTCGGCGCAAATGCTGATCCTGCCGGTCAGTCTGCTGCTGGCCTATGGCGTACTCAAGCTCAGTGCCTCGCTGTTCAACGAGCTGCGCGACGTGGTGTTCGCGCGGGTGCGCTATCGCGCCATGCGCCGGCTCTCGACGCGGGTGCTGGAGCATCTGCACCGGCTGTCGCTGCGCTACCACCTGGAGCGCCAGAGCGGGGCGGTCAGTCGCGATCTGGAACGCGGTACGCGCTCGGTCTCGACCATCTTCAACTATCTGGTCTTCAGCGTGTTGCCGGTGGCGGTCGAGTTCAGTCTGGTGGCGGCGATCATGATCGGCCGCTACGACCCGTCGTTCGTGTTCGTCACCTTCGGCACGGTGGTGGTCTACTTCGCCTTCACCTTCGCCATCACCGAGTGGCGGATGGACTACCGGCACCGGATGAATCATCTGGATTCGCAGGCCAACACCCAGGCCTTCGACAGCCTCATCAACTACGAGACGGTCAAGTATTTCGGCAACGAGCGGCTCGAACTCAAGCGCTATGACGACACACTGGCCGAGTGGGAGGAGATGGCGGTCGCCAGTCAGACCTCGATGTCGGTGCTCAACTTCGGACAGGGCGCGATCATCGCCATCGGGGTCACGCTGATCATGACGCTCGCCGCTCAGGGTGTGGTCGACGGGAGCCTGAGCGTCGGCGATCTGGTGCTGGTCAATGCGCTCATGCTCCAGCTCTTCATTCCGCTCGGCTTTCTGGGGATCGTCTATCGTCAGATCAAGTACGCGCTGGCCGATATGGATCTGGTGTTCAAGCTGCTGGAGCGCCGGCCCGAGATCCAGGACCGGACCGAGGCCAAGCCGCTGGTGCTGAGCGAGGGCGCAATTCGGTTCGAGCAGGTCGATTTCCACTACCAACCCGAACGCTCGATCCTGCATGGCATCGATTTCAGCATCGAACCGGGCCAGAAACTGGCCGTGGTCGGACACAGCGGGGCCGGCAAGTCGACCCTGTCGCGGCTGCTGTTCCGCTTCTACGAGGTGACGGGCGGGCGCATCCTGATCGACGGTCAGGACATCCGTGATGTGACGCAGGAGAGTCTGCGCGCGGCCATCGGCATCGTGCCGCAGGATACGGTGCTGTTCAACGAGAGCATCTATTACAACCTGGCCTATGGGCGTCCCGATGCCGGCCGCGCCGAGATCGAGCGCGCCGCCGAAATGGCCCATATCCGCACCTTCATCGAGAGCCTGCCGCATGGTTGGAACACCGTGGTCGGCGAGCGGGGTCTGAAGCTCTCGGGCGGCGAGAAGCAGCGCGTGGCCATCGCGCGCGCCATCCTCAAGCGTCCGCGCATCCTCATCTTCGACGAGGCGACCTCATCCCTGGACAGCCACACCGAGCAGGCGATCCAGCAGACCCTGGCCGAGGTGGCCGAGAACCATACCACGCTGGTCATCGCCCACCGGCTCTCGACCGTGGTCGACGCCGATCGGATTCTGGTGCTCGAACAGGGGCGCATCCGCGAACAGGGTCGGCATCGCGAACTCTTGGAGGCCGGCGGACACTATGCCGCCATGTGGGAATTGCAGCTGCGCGAAGGGCAGATGCCGGTTGGGTCAACAGATCGGCAAAATTCAGCCGATATCGGACCCTGAGCTTTCAGGGGTGGTGGGCCGTGTAGGATTCGAACCTACGACCAAGGGATTATGAGTCCCCTGCACTAACCGCTGTGCTAACGGCCCGAAGAGCGATGATGGACTGTTGCGCCGTCCCTGGCGCCAAGTCCGATCATTCGTTGTCGAGGAAGCTGCGTAGTTTATCCGATCGCGTCGGGTGACGCAGCTTGCGCAGCGCCTTGGCCTCGATCTGGCGGATACGCTCACGGGTGACGTCGAACTGCTTGCCGACCTCTTCGAGCGTGTGGTCGGTGTTCATGTCAATGCCGAAACGCATCCGCAGCACCTTCGCCTCGCGCGACGTGAGACTGGCCAGCATGTTCTGCGTCGCTTCGCGCAACCCCTCGGCCGTCGCCGAATCGAGCGGCGAGATCACGCCCGAATCCTCGATGAAGTCGCCCAGATGCGAGTCTTCGTCGTCGCCGATCGGCGTCTCCATCGAGATCGGCTCCTTGGCGATCTTCAAGACCTTGCGCACCTTGTCCTCGGGCATGTCCATGCGCGCGGCCAGCTCTTCCGGCGTGGCCTCGCGGCCCATCTCCTGGATCATCTGGCGCGAGATGCGGTTGAGCTTGTTGATCGTCTCGATCATGTGCACCGGGATGCGGATGGTGCGCGCCTGATCGGCGATCGAGCGCGTGATGGCCTGCCGGATCCACCAGGTCGCATAGGTCGAGAACTTGTAGCCGCGCCGGTATTCGAACTTGTCGACGGCCTTCATCAGACCGATGTTGCCCTCCTGGATCAGATCCAGGAATTGCAGGCCGCGGTTGGTGTATTTCTTGGCGATCGAGATCACCAGACGCAGGTTGGCCTCGACCATCTCCTTTTTGGCGCGCCGGGCCTTGGCCTCGCCGATCGACATCTTGCGATTGACTTCCTTGATCTCGCCGATGGTGAGGATGTTCTCGCGCTCGATGTCCTGAAGCTTGCGCTGGGCGCGCTGGATGTCGGGCGCCAGTTCCTGGAGACGCACGCTGAACGGCCGACCGCGGGCGATCAGGCCATCGAGCCACTCGGGGTTGGTCTCGTTGCTGGGAAAGGTCTCGATGAACTCCTTGCGCGCCATGCCGGCCTGCTCGACGCACAGGTTCATGATGGCGCGCTCCTGGGCGCGGATGCGCTCGATGGTCGCGCGCAGGATCTCGGCCAGCTCCTGGAACACGGGAGAAACCAGCTTGAACTGGAGGAAGACCTCGGAGACGGCCTGCATCGCCTCACGCGAACGCTCATCGTCGCGGCCGTACTCTTCGAGTGCGGCTTTCAGGGTCTGATAGCGTTCGCGCAGCAGGTTGGCGCGGCGCGCAGCGTCCTCGGGGTCCGGGCCGGTATCGACTTCGACGGTGGCACTGTCGTCGTCATCGTCGCTGTCGAGGTCGGCGGCCTCGACGTCCAGGTCGGTCTTGTCGGCGTCGGCATCAGTCTCGCTCGCGGCCTGGACGTCCGTCGCCAAGGTCTCGTCGGTTTCGGTAGCCTCGTCGTTGAAGCCGGAGATGACGTCGGTCAGGCGGGCCTCTTCGCGATCGACACGGTCGAAGATCTCGATGAGCTTCTCGATCGAGCGCGGATAGACCGACAGGGCGTTGAGCACCTGATTGAGGCCATCCTCGATGCGCTTGGCGATCTGGAGTTCGCCCTCGCGCGTGAGCAACTCCACCGTGCCCATCTCGCGCATGTACATGCGCACCGGGTCGGTGGTGCGTCCGAACTCGCTGTCGACGCTGGCGAGCGCGGCGGCAGCGGCCTCGGCGGCCTCGTCGTCGGAGACGGCGCTATCGCTCAGGGTATGATCGACGACATCCGGGGCGGTCTCCTGGACCATGATGCCCATGTCGTTGATCATCCGGACGATGTCTTCGATTTGGTCAGTCTCGACGATGCCGGGGGGGAGATGGTCGTTGACCTCGGTGTAGGTCAGATAACCTTGCTCTTTGCCCTTGGCGATCAGTTGCTTCAGTTGAGACTGCTGCTGTTCTTGATCCATGGGGTACCTTGATCTGGGTGCGGCCAAAGTCGGCTCAAAAGCGAACCACGTAGTTTAACACGATGCTCTCTCTTCTGCGGAGAGATGATGATCACGCTGATCGGCCCCGGCGCCTCTCGATCGAGGTGGTTCGCGGTAGGGGCTGGTCACAGAATAGATAGACGATCTCGCTGAAAAAGCTAGTCCTGTTCCGGTTCTCGTACGTCCCAGTCCGGACGGGCGAGCCGGGCGCGTTCCTCCGGGGTCCATTCGCTTGGGCTGCGCTTGTTGAGCAGCTGGCGCCACTCGTGTTCGCGGACCTCGTCGCTCAGGCGCCTGATGGCGCCTGTCAGTTCTGCTCCGGCGCCCTCCGGGGTCATGTCGCGCAGAAAGGGGTCGACGCTCAGACGTTGCAGATAGCCGAAGTGGGGATGCTCGCGCCAGCGTTCCAGCAGTCGCGCTTTGGACAGGTCGGGCGACTGATGCAGCATGTCGAGCAACTGGATCAGGACGTCGATGCCGCGCTGGGTGGAGCGGCGCCAGTCGTCGTTTAGAGCCAGGGCTTGGGGCGCCAGATCGGGGCGATCGAGCAGGAGTGCAATGACCTGAGCGACAAGACTCGGGCGCGTTGGTTGAGCGAGGCGCATTGGGCGACGCCGGCTTGGTGCGGCGGACTGTCCGGTCGACGCAAGTGGCGCACCTGGAAGGTCGGAAAGACGATTGAGCAGCAGATCGCGGTAAGCACCTTGAGGCAGCCGATCCAGGTAGAGTTTGATCTGAAGGGCTAGCCGTTCGCGTCCGCTTTGAGTGGTCGCGTCCACCGACTCGCGTAGATGCTCGAAGAGAAAATCGGACAACGGCTGGGCCTGCTTCAGGCGCGATCGAAAGCCCTCAGCCCCCTCGCGGCGCACCAGGGTGTCCGGGTCATCGCCCTCGGACAGGAACAGGAAGCGGATCGCCTGATGTCCGGTTGCCAGAGGCAGGGCGGTCTCCAGCGCCTTCCAGGCCGCCGCACGTCCGGCGCGGTCGCCGTCGAAGCAGAAGACGATGTCCGGCGCGAGTTTCAGTAACTGGTTGAGATGTTCGGGCGTGGTCGCCGTGCCGAGTGTGGCCACGGCATTGGTGATCCCGAACTGCGCCAGGGCGATGACGTCGAGATAGCCCTCGACCACGATCAGGGCCTCGAACGTGCGATTGGCCTGCTGGGCCTCGTGGAGTCCGTAGAGTCCGCGGCCCTTGTGGAAGATCGGCGTCTCGGGCGAGTTGAGATACTTGGGCTTGCCGTCGCCAAGTACCCGCCCGCCAAAGCCGATGATGCGCCCGCGCCGGTCGCGGATCGGAAACAGCACGCGATCGCGGAACTTGTCGTACTGCCGGCCGTCCTGCTCGGAGACCAGGCCGACCGTCTGGAGCCGGGCGCGTGTGGCAGTGTCGCGGCCGAACTGGGCGAGCAAAGGATTGCCGCGCGCCGGCGCATAGCCGAGACCGAAGTGCGCGGCGATCTCGCCGGTCAGTCCGCGCTCCTTCAGATACGCGATGGCGCGCTGGGCGTCGGGGTGTTCGCGCAGTTGCCGGCGATAGTAGACGGCGGTCTCCTCCAGCAGCCGATAGAGCGGTCCATGATCCGGCGCGGCCTGTATCGGCTCGCCGTCGCTCGGGATCTCCAGTCCGGCGCGTTCGGCCAGCTCCTCCACCGCTTCGCGGAAGGGGAGATGGTCGTACTCCATCAGAAAGCCGATAGCGGATCCGCTCGCACCGCAGCCAAAGCAGTGATAGACCTGCTTCTCGGGACTGACACTGAAGGATGGGGTCTTTTCGTCGTGGAAGGGGCAGCGCGCTTGGAATTGGCGCCCGGCCTTGCGCAACTGGAGGCGCGAGCCGATGAGTTCGACGATATCGGTTCGCGCGAGCAGTTGGTCGATGAATTCGGGCGGAATATGTCCGGCCATGCGAGGTACGCGCGGCGCGGTCTAGCCTCCGAGGCGCTGCTTGACCAGGGCGCTGACGGCACCCATGTCGGCGCGGCCCTGAATCTGGGGGCGCAGCACGTTCATCACCTTGCCCATGTCGCTCATGGCGGCGGCGCCGGACGCCGCGACGGCCTCTTCGACGAGGGCGGCAATCTCGGTCTCGCTCAATGCGGCGGGCAGGTAGTCCTGGATGATGCCGACCTCGAAGCGCTCGACCTCGGCCAGATCCTCGCGCCCGGCGCCCTCGTACTGGCTGATCGAGTCACGCCGCTGCTTGACCATCTTGTCGAGCACGGCCAGCGTCTGTGCGTCGTCGAGCTCGATGCGCTCGTCGACTTCGCGCTGCTTGATGGCGGCCAGCATCAGCCGGATCACGCCGAGCCTGGGTTTGTCTCCCGCCTTCATGGCGGTCTTCATGTCATCCTGGAGGCGCGACTTGAGCATACCCATGGGTCAGTACTTCACGGAGTTCGATCTTGGAGGATTCGGAGGGGAGCGGCTTGGCCGATCAGGCAAGGCGTATCGGCCACTCCCTGGACGCGCGTGACTCAGTACGGGCGTTCCCAGCGACGGGCTTCGCGCTGGAGCTTCTTCTGATGACGCTTGACGGCGGCCGCCTTCTTGCGCTTGCGCTCGGAGGTCGGCTTCTCGTAGAACTCACGACGGCGGACCTCGGCGAGCACTCCCGCTTTCTCGCAGGAACGCTTGAAACGCCGCATGGCGACTTCGAATGGCTCGTTTTCTTTGACGCGAACGCTGGGCATAGGACGGAATCCCTTGCTGTCTCCGGTTGATGGATGGGGTCGAGGTAAAAAAGATTGCGAAGTATAGCGCATGGTCGAGCGGCGGCGCAAAGGCTATGATGCGCTCATCTTTCGAATGTTGGGCTGTAAGCGGCTTTTCGGGGCGTAATGACGATGCGAGTGCTGGGAATCGAAACCTCGTGCGACGAGACGGGGATCGCGGTGTACGAAGACGGGCGCGGACTGCTGGCGCAGGCCGTCTACAGTCAGGTCGAGATCCATGCCGAATACGGCGGCGTGGTGCCCGAGCTGGCCTCGCGCGATCATATCCGCAAGACCCTGCCGCTGATCCATCAGGTGCTCGACGAGTCCGGGCTGAATCGCGCACACATCGACGGCGTGGCCTACACCGCCGGGCCGGGGCTGATCGGTGCCCTGCTGGTCGGTTCGGCGCTCGGGCGTGCCCTGGCCTGGGCCTGGAAGGTGCCGGCGATCGGGGTGCATCACATGGAGGGCCACCTGCTGGCGCCGCTCCTGGAAGATCCGGCGCCCGAGTTCCCCTTCGTGGCGCTGCTGGTCTCGGGCGGACACACCCAGCTGGTCGACGTACTCGGCATCGGGCGTTATCGCATCCTGGGCGAGTCGCTCGACGACGCGGCGGGCGAGGCGTTCGACAAGACAGCCAAGATCCTGGGTCTGCCCTATCCGGGCGGTCCCGAGCTGGCGCGGCTGGCCGAGCACGGCGACCCGGAACGCTTCCGCTTCCCCCGGCCCATGACCGACCGTCCGGGGCTGGAATTCAGCTTCAGCGGACTCAAGACCTTCACCCTCAACACCTTGCACCGTGAACTGCCCCAGGCCGCCGATCCCGAGCAGACCCGCGCCGACATCGCGTGCGCCTTCGAGGAGGCCGTGGTCGACACGCTCGTCATCAAGTGCCGGCGTGCCCTGCGCGAGACCGGACGCAAACGGCTCATCCTCGCCGGCGGGGTGAGCGCCAACCGCCGTCTGCGCGAGCGGATGAACCAGGCGATCGCCGCCGAGGGCGGTCAGACCTATTACCCGCGTCCGGCGCTCTGTACCGACAACGGGGCCATGATCGCCTTCGCCGGCTGTCAGCGCCTGCTGGCCGGTCAGACCGAACCGCTCGCCTTCAAACCGCGCGCGCGCTGGCCGATGGAGGAATTGGCTCCGATCTGACGTCGAAGTCGGGGATCGTCAGTGCTTCGACACCGAACGGCCATCCGATCGTCACAATCTGCTTTTATGCTGCCGCCATTTGGGTCCAGTTCTCATCAACCTCGAATCCGGGAAGGACAGATGCAGGCTCCAATCAAAGCAGCGGTGACGGCGATTCTTGCACTCAACGCCTGCGTGCCGGCCCTGGCCGGCACCATCCAGTTCAGCGAGGCACCCGTTCCGCGCACCGATGCCGAAAAACGCGCGATCCTGACCTCGCCCCGGGCCGTCGTCGATGGCGTCAGCATCGATCTCGGCTATCGCACCATCCTGCGCTCAGGGCAGACCGGCACCCAGGATGCGGACGGCTACCGTTTCGGGCAACTCCATGACATTGAGGGGCAGCCGCTGCTCGCCGAGGATGGATCGCCCTATATCTCTAACGACAGCGACTTTTCGTCGCTGCTGCACGGCGCCGACGGCAAGCTCTACATGGTTTCGCACTTCGAGTCGCGTCCGGGAGCCATGTATTTGACCGAACTCGCCCAGGATCCGAACACGGGCGTCCTGACCGCCCAGCGCACCCGTCCGCTCGATTTCTCGCCGCTTCGGGGTGGCTGGGTGCACTGCGCCGGCAGCGTCACGCCCTGGGGTACGCATCTGGGGTCGGAGGAGTACGAGCCGGACGCCCGGCAATGGCGCGATGGCACCATCAGCGATTACAACGCCGCCATGGCGATCTATTTCGGCGCCACGCCCGCCGAGGCCGGTTCGGTCATGAATCCCTATGACTATGGCTATCCGGTCGAGATCGAGGTCGACGGCTTCGACTCGGCCCGGGTCGAGAAGCACTATGCCATGGGCCGCCTCGCGCTCGAACTCGGCTATGTGATGCCCGACCGCAAGACCGTCTACATGTCCGACGACGGCACCAACGTCGGACTGTTCCGCTTCGTCGCCGATCAGCCGGGCGATCTGAGTGCGGGCGCGCTCTGGGTCGCGCGCTGGAACCAGAAGGACGCGCGCGGCGCAGGGCGGGCAACGCTCGACTGGGTCTATCTCGGTCAGGCCGATGACGACCGGGTGCGTGACTGGATCGGGCGCTATCGCTTCGCCGACCTCTTCGACGAGGCCGTGCCCAAAGCGCTGGCCGAAGGCGAAAGACCGAGCTGTCCCGAGGGCTTCACCTCGATCAATGCCGGGCACGAGGATGGGCGTCATCAGTGCCTCAGGCTGCGCGACATCAACCGGGACGGCGTCATCGACCGGACGGACGAGAGCATCGCCTCGCGTCTGGAGACCCGGCGCTGGGCGGCGATGCAGGGCGGAACCACGGAGTTTCGCAAGATGGAGGGCATCACCTACGACCCCGACCGTCATCAGCTCTATGTCGCCATGTCCGAGGTCGATCGCGGCATGCTCGATTACAGTCGCGCCGGCCGCGCCCAGGGTAGCTATGACACATACGACGTCGGCGGCCCGAATCACATAAAACTGGCTCAGGCCAATGTCTGCGGCGCCGTCTATGCGCTGCATCTGGACGGCAACTACACGGCCGTCGACATGTTTCCGTTCATTGCCGGTACGCCGCTGACGCTGGACTATGGCGCCGGCACCGCATCGCCCGACTATGACGGGATCAACAAGTGCGATCTCAACGGCCTCGCCAACCCGGACAACATCACCTATATGCCGGGCTACGACACCCTCATCCTCGGCGAGGACACGGGAGCGGGCCATCAGAACGACATGATCTGGGCCTATGACCTGAACGCCAGCCGGCTCACGCGCCTCCAGACCACGCCCTATGGCTCCGAGACCACGTCGCCGTACTTCTATCCTGACATCAACGGTTTTGCCTATCTGATGTCGGTCGTCCAGCACCCCTATGGCGAGTCGGATGCCGACAAGCTCGAAGAGCCCGGTCAGCGCTCAGCCTATACCGGCTACTTTGTCTTTCCAGCCATGAACCCGTGATCTCGATGGTCTTCCAGTCCCGTGCGCTGTTCATGCTCTGCGCCGGTCCGGTGTTGAACGCCGGACGGGTGTACTGGCCGGGATGCGCTAGGCCGGCGGGGTGGGGTCGCCGGACTCATCGTCCCAGGCGGTGGGCAGGGTGAGATGGAAGACCTCGCTCGGTTCCGGCTCGGCCCAGAGCCGCCCGCCGTGATCCTCGGCGATTGCGCGGCTGATGGCCAGCCCCAACCCCAGACCCGAATCATTGCTCGATTCGAAGATGTCAAAGATGGCGGCATGACGTCCGGGCGGCAGGCCCGGCCCGGTGTCGCGCACGACGAATTCGATCTCACCCTGACAGGCCACGACCTTGATGTGCACCTCGCGCCGGGCGCATCCGGCCGTGTCGATCGCCTGCACCGCGTTGCAGATCAGATTGACCAGCACCTGCTCGATCTGCACCGGATCGCTCTCGATCTCGGGGAGCCGCTCAGGCGCGAACAAATCCAGCTTCACCTGTCGATCGGTGGCGAACCAGCGCACCAGATCCAGGGCGCGCTTGAGTATCTGACCGACCGGCACCCGCACCCGATGCATCTTGCGCCCGCGCAGAAAGGCCCGCAGACGTTCCATGATGTCGCCCGCGCGATGGACCTGATCATCGATGCGCCGGATGACCTCGACCAGACGTTCGGGGTTGGCGGCCGGTCCCTCGGCGAGCTGACCGGCGGCGCTACAGTAGAAGCTGGCCGAGCTCAGCGGCTGGAGCAGCTCGTGGATGAGTGAGGACGCCAGCACGCCGACGGCATTGAGCCGTGCCACCTGAGCCAGGGCATCGCGGGCGCGGCGCGCTTCCTCCTCGGCCTGATGGCGCTCGGTGATGTCCAGATAGGTGACGACGGCGCCCTCCTGTTCGCCCTGTAGGGGGAAGGCGCGCATCAGCAGCCAGCACTGGCGCTGCGCCGTGTGACAGGGATGCTCGACGCTGAAGCACAGTCGGCGGCGCTGGATGACATCCTCGATGCCGCGAGCCGTCGAGAGCGCGGTCGTGTCCGGGTGCTCGCCCGACCAGCGGCAGGCGGCGAGCGTCCGGGGAACCAGGTCTTTGCGGTCGTGCTCGCCGCAACGCTGTTCCGCCGAGAAGGCGCGCCAGGCCCGGTTGACCGCGATGATTCGAGCCTCCTGGTCGAGCACGGCGATCTGCGCGGGCAGCGCGTCGAGCACCGAGCGATGGAGATGACTGCTGACCACCAGCCGGTCGAATCCATCGCTCTGGTCGATCGCGTGGGGAGCCGACTTCATGTCCGAGGCGCTCATCCACCTGGGCCTCGATGCCTGTCACGCCCCGCCGGCTCCGGGGCATCCAGAAAACGCCGATAGGCGGCCGCCGTCTCGGCGGGATGCTCCAGCATCGGCAGATGCCCGGTCTCGGGCAGGATCTCCAGTCGGCTGCGCGGTCGGTGCGCCTGGAACGGCCGCGCCGCCGTGACCGCGAAGATACCGTCACGCTCGCCCCAGAGAATGAGCGTCGGCGGTGGAGGCGGGTCGTGGCGCGGCCGCTCGTCGTGCCGTGTCTGGAGCAAATCCGCGTCGAGGTTGACGATGTCCCATACCTGACGGTAATGGAGCTGGCGCTCGCGATACTCGGCGATGGCCGTCTCCATGATGGACTCCGGGATCTCGGGCGGCGCGGCGAAGAGCAGGCGCATCTCCAGCTCGAACTGATCCCGGTCGAGCGGGATGAAGGGGTTGATCCCGGCGCGGATGGCCGACTGGACGCCCTCGGACCAGTCGGTGGCTCCCAGCGGCGCGCCGATGAAGGCCAGGGTGCGAACCCGGTCGGGGTAGCGTGCGGCATACTCGGCGGCGATGGTTCCACCCATCGAGTTGCCGGCCAGATCCAGGCGCTCCAGACCCAGTTCGAGGATCAGCGTATGCAGCCGCTCGGCCTGGAATTCGAGCGGATAGACGGCGAGCGGAAAGTCGCGGCTCTCGCCATAACCCGGCAGATCCGGAGCCAGGGCGCGCCGTCCGCTCGCCGCCAGTTCACACAGCAGGGCGTCCCATTGTTCCTTCTGGGCGAAGAGTCCGTGTAGCAGCACCACGGCCGGCCCGGCGCCCGCCTCGCGATAATGGACCGTGCCGTCCTCGAAATAGACCGCGCCTGTGCGGATGGTGCAGTCGGCTGCCGCTGACGG
>ERZ1673962.1050-NODE-1050-length-15037-cov-6.641103_pt1 | contig 15037 bp, 14 predicted proteins | sample MGYA00580188_ERZ1673962 | MGnify/ENA primary metagenome ERZ1673962 (study PRJEB41334, sample SAMN05608104) | rock metagenome | biome: terrestrial subsurface; feature: shale formation; material: shale | place: USA: Pennsylvania ... | reverse complement strand
TTGACCTTTTTTAATAATATATTTTATTTGAATGACTTTGTATTTCACTAAATTTTATTCAAAATAAAAACCACTACTTATATAAGTAGTGGTTTTATTAATCTATATTATATTCTATAATTTGAAATGAGTTATTGTTTCATTTATATATTTTATAAAAAACTTCTAATTCTTTTTTTCAATTTATTTTAGGTAAATCAAATTCATAATATGGAGCTATTATATATGAATTAGTAGTTAATTTTTCTCAAGTGTTACTAGGTATATTAACTAAATATTTATATATATTATATTTTATTTCAGGTTTATAAACTTTTCATCAATTATCTTTTATTTTTATAACTAAATCAATTGGTAACTTTATATCATCATATATAGTTATTTTTGGAATAGGTCACTCTATTCATGAAGTGAACATAGTACCTAATTGTTTTTTATCAAATGGATTAATAATTATTTTGTTATTATCATTTTTAGAGTCGATTGTGTAGGAAATCTTATTTTCAATAAAGTTTCATTTTATATTAAGTAAATTATCATTATTTCATTTAAAATACTCTTCTGAAGCTCAATAAACTCATCAATAAGCTTGAGTTTTTCAAAACTTTAATAAATCTCATCTTACATTAATAATTCATTTTTTTCTTAACTTTATAAAGTTTTCTTTTCATAATTTATCAGAAATATCTTTTACTAATCAAGATAATCTTGGTATATCTATAGATATGTCATTATATATATAGCTAGTTTTTTTATTTTTTTCAATTTCTATATTGCTATCAAATTTTATAGAAATATCATCATTTATATACAATGGATATTTAGGGAAGCTTTCTATTGTAGTATCGATATAGTTTGCTAATAAGTTTGAAAATTGTAAGCTAAATATTATAAAAACTAATAAGATTTTTTTCAACATAATTAAAAGATTAATAAATATATAATTCAATTATAATTTTTATAATTATTTATCAATTTTAAAAATCACTACTTTTTAAAGTAGTGATTTTTTTGTTTCTCTTTTGGTACTTCTGAGAGCTTTGACTATAAAGAATATTTTAAAGAATTAGCTAAAGTTGATTCAGATGAGTTAAAAGAATTTTATGAATTTATGAAGAAAATTAATTAAAAATAGACACAAATTTTGTGTCTATTTTTTATAATATGTCAGTCAATAAATTTTAAATTTATATTTAAACTACGACTAACTTTTTATTTTTTTGTTACAACAATTATCTGAGGGATTTTTCGATAATCTGGGCCAGTACCTTTTGAGCCGTAAACCTTTGTATTACCAAAAGCTAATTGACTTGAGCCAGAACCATCCAACATTACCATAGCATCATCGTATATACCAAGGTCATTCATGATATTTCGCATTTCAGATTGTCTTGCTTGCGTGCCATGAACGATATACATAATTGGGTTACTAGAATTGGAGTGATCGACACCAATAAAAGTTCTTCCTATTGATGCCCAGCCTGATTTACCTTCTGCATAGGCATCTAGTCCTACAATTACATTTTGATAGGAGTTTGAGTTAAAGCGACTATCGGAGTAATTCATCACCAAAGCACACTTATAACCACTCGCACACTTATCTTTAAAGGCAACCATTTTACGGTCATTTTGATAACCATTCGATGCGCCTGTAGTTAACACTGTACCATTTGCTTTCAATGGAAATGATAACTTGGTCGTTGAGCCTGACAAGCTTTCAAAAAAAGCTCCATTGCTAACAGAAAGTGCATTAATTCCTCCACTGAGAATATTCCAGTAGGAACTCAGTAGAGCTTTCCCAAAATATTCACCTGATTTATTGCCATTCATCAGCTTGACATCAACATGTTTCATATTAATACGCTGTACGTAAATTTCCCCCAATCCTAGACCATAATCATTATCTTTCTTATAGATACCTAAACCAGCTTGGTTTGATACTAAATCATACTCATGCAAGTTATTTGCATTTGCTTGAGTAGTGAATAAAGTTGTTGCGACTAAAGCAGATAGAATTATCTTCTTTATCATTTTTTCTTCTCCTGAAAAAATTGAGTAGGATTAAATTGTTATACTTAGCAAATGTAAGCCATAAATTTTTATTGATTTTTTAATCATTGTCAATATTATCTTTAATAATTATTATATAATTATTAATTATGGATTTTTTAAAGCAATGAATATTGTTATGTGAGGTATGAAATACAGACTTATGATTACTATGAGTTACATGTAACTTTATATTTGAAAACATATGATATTTTTTTATTTTTTGAACTATTACAAATAATTCAATATTTTTAACTATTATACATTTTATATTATTATGATTATTCTTTTATGTTCCATATAAATATATAAACAATAAAAAAATAGATTATTTTTTTATGCTTTTATTTTTATTTTCTTTATTCTTTTTGAATGCTAAATATATAATTTTTGTTATTATATTAGATGTTATACTGTATTTTATTTGATATGTTTTTAAAAAATATAATCATTTTAAAAAACTATCAAATAAACAGCTTCGTTATTATTTTATGTATGCTAAATTTATTCCTATTTTAGGTTACTTATATAGTTTTAGGATATGACTTACAAATAAACTTTCGGTAAGACAATTATTTACAGGAGTTATTATTTCAAGTATGAACTTAATTCTTTCTTTCATTATAATTTGATGATTTTTAAATAATTTTGACTGGTTTTATCGTTCAGAGATTTTAAATGATAATTTATGGTGGCAGAACGAAAGGTTACTATATACTGAAATTTGACCTTTTTTAATAATATATTTTATTTGAATAATTTTATATTTCACTAAATTTAGAAAAATATAAATAAAAACTACAAAGAATTTTCTTTGTAGTTTTTTGTATTGCAAAAATTTTTTAATTTTCAAGATTGGTACTCCTAAGGGGAATTGAACCCCTGTCTCGACCGTGAGAGGGTCGCGTCCTAGCCACTAGACGATAGGAGCTAAAATGTTTAGCTTGTTTATTATATTCAAGTTTTTATAAAATCAATATTTTGATTTGATTATTTTAAAAAATTAATAAAATTGAAAAAATTTAAAACTAATCAAATTAATGAATAAAATCTTTGTAAATGTATCTAGATGATACAAAATGCATGATTATTATGAATTTGCTTATAATGAATTGTATAAAAATAATTCTATAATTACATATGCATTTTTTGAAAGAAAAACTACAGATTTTTCTAAAATTGGTGAATTAAAAGAAAATGATTTTCTAAAAATATTTTTTTATGACTCTTTTGATGATTTACTAAATCAAATAAAAAATATAGATAATTTATTTTATATTAATACTTTTGATGAGGTAATTGTTCCTACAGTACATGATTTAAGATTGCATTTATGACTAAATGTTTCAACTCATTATGAATCTTTTAGAAAAAAAGATAAGCAAAGAGATATTCTATTAAAAAGCTATCCCGAAACAACAGTGAAATATAAATCTATTGATTTGGATCAAGATATTGAAGATTATGCATATTATTTAGATTTTCCATATATTATTAAACCTAGTTCTTGAGTACAAAGCTCTTGAGTTAGTAAAATTAATAATATTGATGATTTAAAAAAATATATAGCAAATGCTAAAGACTTAGAAACAAATATGACAAATAGATGAATAGTTAATAATAACTATTTAATAGAGGAGTTTATAGATTGAGAAATGTATACTATTGTTTATTTTGTAAATAATAATTGAGAAATATTTTATTCTCCAGTTGTAAAAGTTAAGTGAGCAGAAAAAATATGAATAGATGATTTTTTTAATTATGTTAGATTAAACTGAAAAATAATTGATTCAGAACTACCTATAGATATGGTAAAAGAATTTGTAGATAAACAAGTTAAAGCATTTTGAATAAAAAATACATATATATTTCAAGATTTTAAATTAAACTCTAAATGAGTATTAAAAAATATTGAATTAAATGCAAGAATTTGAGGTTATAGGTTAGAAATGATGCAAAACCTATATTGATTCAATTTATTGGAAATGCCTTTGTGAAAAACATTGGAACCAAAATCTGATTTTTCTAATGCAGTATTTGTTTTTTATGCTTTATCAAAGTGAATTTTTGATTGATATGATAATGAATTACTATCTATGATACAAAAATTAAAATCTTTTAGTTCTCTTAGATTATCAAAACAAAGTATAGGTAATAAATGTTGATCTACAAAAGATTGATTTTGAAGTTTAGCTGCAGTAAGATTAAAAACTAATGATTTAGATATTTTTAAATCAGATTATTTATTTTTAGAAACAAATTATAAAAAATTAATCAAAATAAAAAACTAGGATTTATCCTAGTTTTTTTGAATTATGCTAATTTAGCAGCAACATCTTCTTTAGTCATACCATCAATATCAGTAGTAACTCAAGTAGCTCTAGCTGTACCTCTAACAATCATCATAGCACCTGCTAAGTCAACTGCATTTAAGTCTGGCATTTTTTCTTCAGCTATTTCTTTAACTTGATCTAAAGTTAAGTTACCAACTTTATCTTTTTGTGGTACACCTGAACCTGATTTTAAGTTTAATTTATTTTTAATTAAAGTAGACATAGGTGGTTGTTTTACGATAAAATCAAAAGTTCTATCTTCATAAACAGTAATAACTACTGGTAATTTTACACCCATTTTATCTTTAGTTTGGTCGTTGAATTTAGTTGTAAATTCTTGGATAGGTACTCCATATTGACCTAACGCAGGACCAACTGGAGGAGCTGGATTAGCTTGTCCTCAATTGATTTGTAATTTAATATATCCTTTAACAGCTCATGCCATAATATCTTTGATTAATATTTAAATATTTTATTTTGTTTTATATAAATAATATTTTTTATTATTTAAGTTATAATTGATTTTGTTTAGCTTTCGGGAAAAACTGAATCTAATTATTATAATAAAAGAAATATTATTTTCTAGAAGCTCGCAAATTATATAAAAAATATTAAATAAATCAAGTTTAATTTTAAATAAAAAAAGTAAGACTATGATCTTACTTTTTCAAATATTGTTTTTTGTGATTTATAATATGTGTCTACTACTTTTGCAGTTAGTAAATCTCACCATACATTTACAGCAGTTCTAAACATATCCAAAACTCTATCAACAGCTAATATTATCATAATTGCTTCAACAGGTAATCAAACACTTAAAAATACAGTTGTTAATATTAGTATTCATGCTCAAGGAATTCATGCAGCTCAAACAGAAGCTAGTATTACTATAGCAGTTATTGTTATTTGTTGCATTATACTCATATCAATTCATAATACTTGTGCTACAAATATAGCTACTCATGCTTGATATAATGCTGTTCAATCCATATTTACAGTAGTTCATATTGGAAATGTAAAATTTACTACCTCTTCGCTTAATTCAGCTTTGTTTTTTGCTACACTCATAGACAGTCACATTGTTGCACTACTTGATGCAGTTGAGAATCAAACTAATATAGCTTCTTTTACTTGTACTAAATATTTATAAGGATTAAATTTTCCTATAAAATGTCATAACAAAGGTAAAGATATAAAAGCATGTATAAATAAAGCTGCTAATATAACTAATACAAAGGGCATTAAATTTATCATTGATTCAACTCAGTTTTCTTTTACAACAACTGATACAATAGAAAAAACTCATAGGGGAGTAAGTTTAATAACAAACTCTATAAATTTTAAAATTCAATCATTTATTCATTTAAACACTTTTTCTACTGCATCAATTTGGCTAGTTTTTTTAGTTGCTAGAATAGCTACTCATAATATTATTCACATTACTACTATTTGCATAGCATTAAAATCTACAAATGATTTAATTATATTTTCAGGAATAATTCATTGAATAAAACCTCAAAAACTTAGTGCTTCTACTCAAGCAGAATTAAATCATTCTTCAAATCAAAACTCAACTCATTTTCATGGTTTGAATATGTTCATTAATAGTAATGAAACAGTTATAGCTATTGTAGTCGTAGCCATATAGTATAAAAATGTCCTTGCTCATATGTTTCATAATTTTTTGAAATCTCATAATCACAAAACAGCAACAGTAACTGATAAAAATAATAGAGGTCAAAGCATTGACTTTAATAATTTCATAAATGCATCTCACATCCATGATATATATTCAACAAATTGAGGAAAAGTAATTCAAAATATAATTGCTAAAATCAATGCACTTACTACTTGTACTTCAAGTCTTTTAAAAAAGACTAGTGTTTTAGACATTTTTTATTTGTTATATTTATAATATACTTTCATCTTAACATATCTAATTTTATAAAACAAAAAAAGATAGAAAAAATCTATCTTTTTGTATTTGGATTTGTATCTATAACTTGTGATTCATAATAACTTGCTACAACCTGTATTCAAACATGTTCAGTTCATGCAAAAAATAGTCATTGTCATACTGCAGCATTTAGTAGTATATACTTTTCTTGTTCTGTTAATTTATATATATTTTGAAGTACATCAATAGAAGCACTTGATTGTTTTAATAGTAATTGAACAGATGAATTGGTCATAATTGGTTTACCATAAGGACTTCATACGAAATCTTCAACATCTTGAGTAATAGTTGTTATTCATAAGTTATATTTTCTAGCTCTTTTTACTAATCAAAATAAAAACTTAGCAGAATCTTCATGTTGCATAACATTCCAAGCTTCATCTACAACTAATAATCTTTTTTTATTACTAGATCTAACTTTATTCCATATGTGGTTAAGTATAACATACATGGCTATAGGTCTCATCATATCATCAAGATCTCTCACAGAAAAAACTTGTAATCATTCTCATAAATCTACATTTGTTTTTTGAGAAAAAATTCAACTAAATATACCTATAGTATACTTTTCCATTCTTTTAACTAATCCTGATGCTCAATCCATTGTTTCTAAAACATCTTGAAGATCTTTCATTGTAGGGATATCTTTACCAACAATATCATCATCATCAAGAGTTATTCATTTCAAACTATATGTTGTTATTATTGCTTTTTCCATTATAGAAGCTTCTTCAGCTGACATTTTACCAAGCATTAAATTCATAAGTCATAGTAAATTTATAACAGCACTTCTTAATAAATCTCAAGGTTTTTCGTCTTGGTCTTTTAATCATAATGGTAAATCAAAAGGATTAATTCTTTGATTTGAGTTTAGAGAAACATCCAAATAGCTTCATCAAACTTTTTCTATAAGAGTTTTATATTCGTTTTCAGGATCAATTACAATTACATCAGTTCAAAACATTAAACTTCTAAGTATTTCTAGTTTTACAGCAAAAGATTTACCTCAACCAGATTTCGCAAATACTGTCATGTTTGCATTTTCTGTTTTGAATCTATCAAATATAATAAGTGAATTATTGTGAGTATTTATTCAATAAAGAATTCAATCATCATGACTTAGTGTACTTGATGAAAAAGGAAATGTAGTAGATAATCATCATGTAGAAATATTTCTATATACTCATAATTCATCTTTACAAAAAGGACCAGTAGATATAAATCATTGTTCACTTCTTAAAAATGCTTGTTTTTGTAAGACATTTCTACCTGCTAATATTGTTTCTACATCTTTTCATATTTTATCTATTTGTTCATCAGTTTCACCATATATAGTTATGTATAATCATAGGTGGAAGTATTTTTCTATTCATCTAGTTAACTTTTGTCTAAGTTCTTCTACATCTTGTATTTGTGCTTCAATTGCAGGGTCATTTAATAAACCTTTTTCAGCATTAATACTTCTTTCAGAATAAAGTTGAGTTAGTCTTTTTTTCAAATACTTTTGAACAAATGCAGATTCAATAGGGTATACAAAGAGACTCATATCAAATTTAACATCCCAGTTTATAATTGGAGATAACCAGTTTCATTCCAAAAAATTAGGATATGCATATATAAAAAAAGTCTTTGCTATAGTGTTATTTATTTTTACTCTATCTTGAGTTACTTTCATAAAAGCAGGAGATATTATATCTTTTATGTAAGCAAGAGCAGCTTTATATTCTTTTTCAGATTCTAACAATTCTTTTGATTCATCTACTTTTTTAGTAGATTTTGTATCTGTTTTTATATTGTTATATCAATAAGTATCTCAAGTAATTCTTTGCTTTACAAGGTTTATAATTTTTTCTTGTTTGTCCACTATGATAAAAGTAAATATATAATAATTTGTTTTATTTTAGTTATTAAAAAAAAAATGTAAAGATTGTTCTTTAATACTGACTTTACACTTTTAAAATAATAATTTAAATAAAAAACTAGATTTTTAAAAATCTAGTTTTTACCAGTTCCATTCAGTAATAAAATCTTTTGGTATTTCATCACTAAAATCTTCTTCTTTATTGTATCATTCAGGTTTATATTGAATAACAGCCAATGTAACATCATCTAATTGTATATGTTTATATCACATAAATTTAGATACACTTTTTGTTATTTCGTTAAAAACACTTCTAGCAGACTTATATTCTTTTCAAGGAACATTAGGTGCTTTATTTATTGTTTCTTCTAATCTGTCTTCTCAATATATTTGTTCAGTTCAATCTCTAGCAGGTCTATTTATAGCTTCAGTTATTCAGTCTGAATATAAAACAGCTATATCTCCTGGTTCAAAACTTATTTCTTTATCTTTTAATAATTTACTTGAATCTCTAATCATTCAAATAGCAACTCATCATGATTTTATTCTAAATGTTTTTCCTAATTTATGTTTATAAATCATTAAGTATTCATGTCATGCTCAAGTCATGAATAGTCTTTTTTCTTTTTCATTCCATCTAACTAAAAGCATACTCATAAGTAAATTTGCCTTTACTCTAGGCTTAATTATCTCATTTGTTTTTGATAATATCAATGATCAAGATTTGTATACTTTTGAAAATCAACTAACTAAGGCATTTACCATTATCATTATAAATCATGCTCAAACACCATGTCATGTAGCATCTCAAACATAAATATAATAATTATCATCTTGTTGTATTATATCAAAACTATCTCAACCTATTTCTCATGCTGGTTTTGATTTTGCTACTACTTCTAAACTAGGAACATCAGGTAGTTTCTTTTTTAACATTTTTCATTGTATTTCTTTACCTAGTTCAACTTCTCATTTTATTTCTTTACCATGTATGAACTCATCTTTAATATTTTTTAAAGTGTTTAAAGTTTTAGAAAAGAAACTTGTTATATAATTTATGTGAGAATTATCTGATTTTTCAAATGTTATTTTGCTTTCTTTTAGATTTCAAACTAAAAACTTTTTTATAGTTAATTCTAATTGTTTTATAGGGTTATGAAAATACCTATTTATAAGCATCATTATAACCAAAAAGTATATAACTGATATAAGTATAAATATAACTAATTGGTTAACATCAGATACATTTTTTATAATTTTTGGGAATAAGAAAAAAGCCACTGAATTACTTATCAGTATCAAAAATAGCACTGCCTGAAATATTGTATAAAATGACTTCATATTTAATAATTGTATAATAAATTATTTTAAAAACTAATATAATGATAATACATATTTTTGTAAAAAGCAAAAAAAGGCTGTTTAATTTTTGAAAAATGCTTATTTAACTAATTAATAAGCTAAAATTTTACTTTTTAACATTAATTATTTAAGTTATTTTGATAAAGATATATTGCTAAATATAATTTATAGGACCTAAATAAGGGTATTAATTAAACAAATCTTGGTTTTAAGCCAAAAAATCTGTATAAAAAAATTGAACAATATATTTTTTAATGTAATTTATAATGTGATCATCTAACACAATAACTACAATAGATATATGAAGTTCTAAAATTAGAACTATAATATGATATTTTGATAAAGAGAGAAACGATGACTTTAATATATTAGGTGTTGGTATTTCTAACTCAACTGCAATGAGAAAATGAAATATACTTGATATGGAAGAATTCAAAAAGAATCTTGACTCATCTTTAGAGGAAGCTGAAAAAATGGCTTGAGAACATGTTTCAGGTGCTTATGTTTCATTTAATTCTTCTAGTTTTGAAGTTATTAGAAGTAAAGGTATTATATCAATATCAGGTTCTGAAGTTTCTGAAGAAGATATAGAAAGGGCATTAGACAAAGCAAAAAGCTGAGTTGATATGCCAAATAAAGAAATACTAAAAGTTGTTCCTGAAAACTTTGTTGTTGATTTAGAAGAATGAATAAAAAATCCAGTATGAATGACTGCTAGAAAACTAGAAGTTGTTGCAAATATATTTTCTATGAATCTAAATGTTTTAACAAATATAAAAAAAGCAGTTAGTGATATAGGTATTGAAATTTATGATATTTATCCAAACTTATTATCAAGTCCAGAATGAGTTTTAACTAAAAGACAAAAAGAACTATGAGTTGTTTGTATAGATATTTGAGCATCAACTACTTGATTAACAGTTTATGAAAATTGAGTACTTCATTTTTCAACTATAATTCCAATTTGAGGAGATAATGTTACAAATGATATAGCATTATGATTAAGAACTTCTACTGGAGTTGCTGAAAAAATAAAACTTGAATACGCAGAACTTGATTTAGAAAATAAAGAATGATTTACTGATAGTGAATTTGATCTTGCTGAACTAAATATGTGAGAAGAATGAGCTGTTTCTAGAGAGTATCTATCAAAAATAGTTACTGCTAGATATGAAGAAATATTTCATTTTGTTAGGGAAGAACTTAAAAAAATCTGAAAAGATGGTATGCTTCCTGAATGAGCTGTATGTGTATGATGAGCTTCAAAAATGAAATGATTTGTGGAATCATCAAAAAAATGATTGAGATTACCTGTTTTTATAGGTTTACCTGTATCACAAGATGATTTAGTTGACGCTTCAATTTCAGATCCAGTTTTTTCTGCTGTTATCTGAACAATGATATTTTCAAATATGTATTGAAATAGTTGACCAATGTTTTCTATAAATATTTCTTGATTTATAGAATCTCTAAAAAAATTATTTAAAAAATTATTACCTTAAATTTATATCTAACAATTAAAAAAATATTATGACTAACAAAAGAGAAGATAAATTAAAAAATCTTTTATGAGGTAACCAAGATACAGGACCTCAAGAAATTAAATTAAACAATACAATATCTCCAGTTGCAAAAATAAAAGTTGTATGAGTAGGTTGAGCTGGTCAAAATGCTGTTAATAGAATGATCGAAGGTTGATTAGAAGGTGTAGAATTTGTTTCTATAAATACTGATACTCAAGCTTTATATAATTCTTTAGCTCCAACTAAATTAAATATTTGAAAAATCATAACAAATTGATTATGAGCTTGAGCTAATCCAGAAGTTGGTAAAAAAGCTGCTGAAGAATCAAGAGAAGAAATAAAAGCTACTTTAGAAGGTGCTGATATGATTTTCATTACTTGTGGTTTAGGTTGAGGTACTGGTACTTGAGCTGCTCCAGTTGTTGCTGAAGTTGCAAAAGAACTATGAGCTTTAACTGTTTGAATAGTAACAAAACCATTTAGTTTTGAAGGACAAAACAGAATGAGTAAATCTTTAGATGGTTTTAGTAACTTAAAAGAAAAAGTTGATACTCTTATAACAATTCCTAATGATAAAATTCTATCTATAATTGATAAAAAAACTCCATTATTAGATGCTTTCTCAATAGTAGATGAAATATTAAATCAATGAGTACAAGGTGTTTCTGATTTAATTACTCAACCTGGTTTAATTAATGTTGACTTCGCCGATGTTACTTCTGTTATGCAAAATGCTGGTTCTGCATTAATGGGTATAGGTTACGGTAGTGGTGAAAATAGAGCTACAGAAGCTGCTAGATCTGCTATTGATTCTCCATTATTAGAATTATCAATTGCATGAGCAAAATGATTATTATTCAACATTACATGAGGTACAGATTTATCAATGTTTGAAGTTGATGAAGCTGCAAAAATTATTACTGAAACTGTTGATAGTGAAGCAAATATTATATTTGGTGCAACTATCAATGAAGAATACAATGGCGAATTAAAAATTACTGTTGTTGCTACATGATTTGATGAAGAATCTAACAATCAATATGGTTCAGAAGCGGCTAGACCATTAAAAACTAATCCTTTTGGTAGAAAACCTGTAACTGATTCTAGAGTTACTCCAGCTGCTCCTCAAACTCCATCAACACCTAAACCAGAAGATGATTTAGATGTTCCAAGTTTTTTAAGAAAAAAAATGTAGTTTTATATAAAAAGAAGTCTTAAGGCTTCTTTTTATTTGACTAAAAAACAAAAATTATTTATAATATAAATGTACATTATGTACAAATATAAAAAAAGGAGTTTTTATGCTTAAAGTAAATAAACCTTACTACGGGTATAAAGTGAAAAGTGTTTCTTTCGGTAGAGTTGTTGTTGCAAAATCAGATGCTCACGGGGGTGAATCTACAGCTGATATGCCAGTTGAATCTTTTGTAAGAGATTTTGGTAAGCAACCCGTTCCAGGACAACCTGTCGTTAGCTAAAAAGCAGAATTTATAAATTCTGCTTTTATTTTTTGTAAAATAACTATTGCAAAAAAAAATAAAACAATATAATTATATTTGTAATTAAGACAACCAAAGGCGGGGATTTGCATAGGCAAGTTCTCGTTTTGTTTTAAAATTATATATTAATTAAAATTAATTATGTTAGATATAAAACAAATTAAACAAGCTGTAAATCTTATAGCAAAAGAAAAAAATATAGCTCAAGAAAAACTTATTGAAATAATTGAAGCTGCAATAAAAACAGCATATAAAAAAGATTATGGTAATAGAGATGAAGAAGTTAATGTAAAAATTGATTTAGAAAATGAATCATTAGAAATAACAATAGAAAAAACTTTAGTTAAAGAAGTAACTAATCCAGCTCTAGAAATTAGTTTTGAAGAATTATGAGATGATGCTGATAGTTTTGAAGAATGAGATGTAGTTGAATTAGATGTTACAGAAGAAATTCAAAATAGTGACTCAGCTGAAAGTTTTGGTAGAATTGCTTCACAAGCTGCTAGACAAGTTATTATTCAAAAAATTGGTGATAGTGAAAAAGAAAAAATTTATGAATTATTTGAGGGGAAACAAGGTGATATTATAAATGTAAAAATAGAATTAGTTGAATGATCAAAAGTTATATTTGATTATCAAGGTAATCAAATTATATTACCAAAATCAGAACAAGTTTCTAGAGATAACTATGTAGCTTGAGCTAGATTTTATTTATATGTTGCTGAAGTTTCAAAAAATGAAACATGAGCACCTAAAGTAATTTTATCAAGAAAAAGAGCAGAATTAGTTTCAGCTATATTTGAAGAAAATGTTCCTGAAATAGGTGAAGGTATTATCAATATAGATAAAGTAGTTAGACAAGCTTGAATTAAAACAAAATTACTTGTTTCAAGTAATTATGATGAAATTGATCCAGTTTGAACTCTTATAGGACAAAAATGAATGAGAGTAAAAAATGTTATGGAAGAATTAGGAGGTGAAAAAATAGATATAATAGCAAATATGTGAGATATGAGTGAAGTTATTAAAAAATCACTTTCTCCAGCTGAAGTTCAAAAAGTTGTAACTGATGATGAAGAAAAAACAGCTATTGTATATATTCAATCATCTGAAAGAGCAAAAGCTGTTTGAAAAAATGGTTTAAATGTAAACTTAGCATCAAAACTAACATGATATAGAATCTCTATCGAAGATATTCAAGCATAATAAAAAGGACTAGTACTAGTCCTTTTTATTTTTATTTGAAAAAAATCATATTATTTTTATAATAAAATATAGTTATAATATAAATAGTTATACTATGAAAGTATTATTTTTGAAACATGTTATAAATGTTTGAAAAGAGTGAGAAATAAAAGAAGTTAAACCGTGATATGCTATGAATATGTTATTTCCTAAAGGTTTAGCTATAGAGCTTACTCCAGAAGCAGAAAAAAAACATAAGGAAAAACTAAAAAAAGAACAAAAGCATAAAATGGAGCTTATAGAAAATAGACACAAGATTTCAGAAGAGTTAAATTGAAAAACCTTAGAATTTACTCTAAAAACTCTGAACAATTGAAAAGTCTATTGATGAATATGAGAAAAAGATATCATAGATACTATAAAGAAAAAGTATAAAATAGAGCTTACAAAAAAACATATAGATTTACCTGATGGACATTTAAAAAAACTTTGAGAACATCAAGTTTTTATAAAACTAGGTAAAGATGCAATGGCAAAATTAAAAGTACTTGTTAATCAAGAATCATAATGTATTTATCTATAGATTTATGAGACAAAAGATGTTGACTAGCAGTTTATGTTGAATGAATAGTTATACCAAAAGAAATAGTAAATAGAGTAGCTTTGGTAGATACTATAAAAAAATATATAAAATCATATAATGTTGAAACTATAGTTGTTTGATTACCATATGATTTATATAATAAAGATACAAAACAATTAGATAAAACTAAGAAGTTTATTTCTAAGCTAGAAAATATCTTTCCAGATAAAAAAATTGATTCTGTAGATGAGAGATTTACATCATTTGAAGCAGACTTAATCTTGTCAGATATGTGAGTAAATAATAGACAATGAAAAAAAGATGCTATTTCCGCATCACTTATACTAGAATCTTATTTAAAAAAGATAAAAAGTTAACTAAACTTTGACATAAAATTACAAATATGATTTAATACTTGTAATTAAAATAAATAATAATTAACTATAATTTTATGAAAACAATAAAGGCTTTAATCAGTTTGTTTATACTAAGTGTTTTTTCTATTAATTTAACTTATGCTTCTAATGTAGAAGATATTCAAGTTATTGATGATAAAAATATAACTGTTGTTTGATCTGATGATATAGTTTTCAAAGATGGTGAAGTATCAGGGGATGTTAGAGTTATAAAAGATGTAGAAGTTACATTTTCTCAAATTGATACTGCAGATTCTTCAAAAGTCTTA
>ERZ1673962.1049-NODE-1049-length-15039-cov-4.016551_pt1 | contig 15039 bp, 19 predicted proteins | sample MGYA00580188_ERZ1673962 | MGnify/ENA primary metagenome ERZ1673962 (study PRJEB41334, sample SAMN05608104) | rock metagenome | biome: terrestrial subsurface; feature: shale formation; material: shale | place: USA: Pennsylvania ... | reverse complement strand
CTGCGCAGCATCTCACCCGCCATTGACACGCGGCTGGCTATTTCAACCGGATCAGGAACCTTGCCTGAAGCCATAGAAACAACTTCAGACGCAACTTTTGTATTGTCAGGCCAATGCCTTGACCAGATGAAAGACCCCATCCGGATGTCCTACGCAAACGGCGGACCACTTCAAGCCGTGGCCCTCATGATCGACCATATTTCAAGCAGTTGGACAGAAACACAGGCCAAAACCATTCTCCCATTTCTGCGCAGCCTCACCCCACCGACACAAAAACAGGTCGCCGACCTTTTCGGCGTGTCACGACAATCCGTCGGAAAAACCTTGGACGCGGCCGCCTATCACCTCCTGCTCGAAGTGCTGCATACACTGGAAGAGGAAACAGTCTATGCCTGAAACCCTCGCCGCGCTTTTCCTCGCCCATGTCCTTGCCGACTATGTGTTTCAGTCCTCCGCCATGGTCGACACCAAATCCAAACCCGAAACGTTGTTTCTGCATTTTCTCATCGTCTTGCTCACCGCCATGGCGACCACCGGCCAAGTGGCCTCCCCGGCAATTTACGCTCTTGCGTTGGTCCACGTCACCATTGATGCGATCAAGGTCACAGCCTTTTCCGACAAGTTCCTGCCGCATCTCAGCGACCAAGCGCTGCACCTGCTCACCCTTGCGATCTTCGCCAAAGCCGCGCCAGACATCTATGCCACCGGTGCCTATGGCGATCTCTCCTGGTTGCCCAAACTCATGCTTTATGCCGCCGGATTGATTTATGTCACCCGCGCGGGCGGGTTTGCTGTGGGCAAATTGATGGCGGGGTTTGGCGCCAATCCGATTGAGGAGAGCCTTGATAAGGGCGGGTTTTGGATTGGGTTGTTGGAACGCGGGCTGATTTTTCTGTTGTTGATCGGCGATATGGCGGGCGGCATCGGGTTTTTGGTCGCGGCGAAATCGGTGTTGCGCTTTGAGGCGACGCAAGACGGCAAAAAAGCCGAATGGGTGATCATCGGCACATTGGCCTCCTTCGGCTGGGCCCTCGCGGTGACGCTGGCGGTGATGTTCGTGGGCGCACAGCTACCAGACCTTGGAATCGCGGGCCAAACGCCCTAGATTAGGCTCAAAGGAGACCTTCTCATGTTCGGCATTCCCGGAAAACAAGCTGTCACCCTCACACCAGCTGCAACCAAGCAAATCGCGCGGTTGATGGAGAAAGATGGCTCCAAAGGCCTGCGCATCGGCATCAAAAAGGGCGGCTGTGCCGGGATGGAATACACCATGGACTATGTGTCCGACCTCAATGCGATGGACGAGGTCGTCGAACAGGACGGCGCGCGGGTGATGATTGCGCCGATGGCACAGATGTTCCTGTTTGGCACCGAGATCGACTATGAGGTCTCGCTTTTGGAATCTGGTTTCAAATTCCGCAATCCAAACGTGGTGGACGCCTGCGGTTGTGGCGAGTCGATCAAGTTCGACGAAAGCCTGACGCAGGGCACTTGATGGCCGCTACCCCCGACGAGATAGAACATGCGCGCGACCTTTTCGCAGCGCTGTCGCCGATCACAACGGGACGGATGTTTGGCGGCACTGCGCTTTATGTCGATGGGGATGTGATGTTTGCCTGTCTCTTGGGCGGAACGATCTGGATGAAATCCGACACCAGCACAGAGGCGGCGTTTACTGAGGCTGGCGCGCGCCCGTTTTCATATCAAAAATCCGGCGGCACCACGGTGGTGCCCTCCCTCATGTCCCTGCCCGACAGTGCTCTGGACGATCCAGAAGAGGCCATGCACTGGGCGCGATTGTCCTATCCCCCCGCCCTGAAAGCCGCCGAAGACAAACGCCGTCAAAAGGCCCGCAAAGCCGCGAAAAAGGCCGCATCATGAGCGTGTCCGACGAAGACATCGCCTTTGTCCACGAGTTGTTTGAGGCCGTCGGTCCGATCAGTCATCGCAAAATGATGGGCGGGCTGTCGATCTATTCGGACGGTCAGATTTTCGCGATCCTCTCCTCCGAGGGCCGGATTTACCTCAAGGCCAAGGACGCGTTCGCCGAAGCCCTCGCAGTCGAGGGTGCGGAGAAATTCGAGATGGGGGACGGGCGTGGGATGAATTACTGGACCCTGCCCGAAGCCGCACTTGATGATCCAGAGCTTGCGGGCGGTTGGGCACGGCGGGCCTTGGACGCGCTTTAACGCGCCCAGCCCTTTTCCCTACCTGTGCCTTACTGTTCCAAAGCGTCGATCATATCGACCCGCGTGCCGTGACGACCGCCCTCAAATTCAGCCGTCAAAAAGGCCTCAACGACACTGAGCGCCAGACCCTCCCCAATCACACGCGCGCCAAGCGACAGCATGTTGGCGTTGTTGTGCTGGCGGATCATGCGAGCGGAAAACTCATCGGTACAGACGCCACAGCGGATGCCTTTGACCTTGTTGGCCGCCATCATGATGCCCTGCCCCGTGCCGCAGACAATAATGCCAAACCGACAGTCGCCGGAGGCCACATGCCGCGCGGCAGCTTCACCATGGAGCGGATAATGCGTGCTTTCGGGGGTCGTCGGGCCAATATCGACCACCTCCCAGCCAAGAGAAGCGACATGCGTGGCAATCGCTTGGCGCAACTCAATGGCGGCGTGATCACTGGAAAGAACGATGCGGGTGTTGGCGGTCATGGCAATGTGGTCCCGTTGTTTCAAAGCCGGTGTGCGGCGTGTCTCTGCTGCCGCTTGTGGCGTCAATTTCACCGCAATTCAAGTCCGCGTGGCCGCCTCTTTGCCACCAAAGGCTCAGCCCAAATGTCGCAGATCCCCGCCATCGCCCCAAAGCGCAGCTCTCGACGGCACATTTACCCCGATTTGCGCCACATCAGAGACGTTAGCGCCCACAGTCGCTTGACTAGCCCCAAGAGGCTGCAATGATGCGGCCAACATGGAGAAGGAGAGCACGCATGGGACGCAAACTGGCCGCAGGCAATTGGAAAATGAACGGGCTCAACGCCAGCCTCAAAGAAGCGCAGGCGCTGGCCGAGATGTTCCCGGCTCCGAAAGTCGACATTCTGTTGTGCCCGCCCGCGACCTTGGTGGCAAGCATGGCCGCCGCGCTGGCTCACACCAAAATCGACGTTGGCGGGCAGGATTGCCATATGAAAACCTCCGGCGCGCATACGGGCGACATTTCGGCGGAAATGCTGGCCGATGCGGGCGCGGATTACGTCATTTTGGGTCACTCCGAGCGGCGCGCTGACCATGGCGAAACCGACGCTGTGGTCTGTGAAAAAACCATGGCGGCGGTGATGGCGGGGCTCAAACCCGTGGTCTGCGTTGGCGAAACCTTGGCACAGCGCGAGGCGGGCGAGACATTGGAGATCATCCGCCACCAACTCTCGGCATCGCTTCCCGACGCGGTGGACCTGTCGAAACTCGTGGTCGCCTATGAGCCGGTTTGGGCCATCGGCACCGGCAAAATCCCGACACTTGAACAGATCGCAGAGGTCCATGACGACATCCGTGCCACGTTGACCGCGCGCTATGGCGACACGGCCAACGATGTACCGTTGCTCTATGGCGGCTCGGTCAAACCGGGCAATGCCGCCGAAATTTTCGCCACCTCCAATGTCGATGGCGCGCTGGTCGGTGGCGCCTCGCTGAAAGCGGCGGATTTTGCCGGCATCATCACGGCGCTCGAAGCAGCCTGACATAGAAAACGCCGCGCTTTTCCAAAAGCGCGGCGTCCCCCGCCTTTAGAGCGCGGTCACATCATGGTCATAGAGCCAGGCAAATCGTTCGACCGCCTGGCGCGGTGCGATTTGACCGGCAAAGCGCAAAGCCGCATGACCGATAAAGCGTTTTGCCCCGCTCAAATGATAGTTTTTCGCATTGGCATTGGCCGCCTCGATCACCCGAACCACCCGCGCCCGGCGCAAAGATTGATAGGCCGGAAGCGCCTGATCCAGCGGCAGTTTCGCCAAACAATCGGCCAAGACCCAAGCATCCTCCAAAGCCATATTCGCGCCCTGCGCCAAAAATGGCAGGGTCGGATGGGCCGCATCCCCCAAAAGCGCTGTGCGATCTGAATGCCAACGCAACGCCACCGGATGCCGGAACAACCCCCAGCGCGCAACCTCTGTGACTCGCCCCAAAAGCCCCTTCACCCCGGGGCAGAAATTGGCAAAATGGCTCAACATCTCCGCCGGATCACCGGGGTGGTTCCAGCCTTCTTCACGCCACTCCGGGCGCTCTTCGACCGCGACGATGTTGATCAAACTGCCGCCCCGTAACAGGTAGCTGACCACATGCCGCCCCGCCGCCATATGGACCATCGCCAAAGGCGCCTCGCCGCCCGTCGCCGCAACCGTGGCGCGCCACGCGGTTTGGCCGGTGAAAAACGGTTTGGCCGGACCATTGAGTATCGGGCGCAGCACGGAGTTGACCCCATCCGCCCCGAGCACCACGTCATGACGCGCCTCTTGTTTTCCCGACTCTGCCCCCGCGGCAAACACAAGGCTCACCCCATCCGCATCGCCATGAATGGCCTGAACGCTGTGCGACAGGCGAATGTTGACCGCCAGATCACGCGCGCCCTGTTCGAGCAACCCGATCAAATCGGCGCGGTGCATCAGCAAGAAGTCGTCATTCGGACGGGCTGTTTTGACATCAAGGTGCAAGACCTCGCGCCCCGTATAGCCATCCATCAACCGCACCCCCTCTGAGCGCATCGACACGGCTCCCGCGTCCAGCCCCAAAGCGGTCAAAACCCGCGCGCCATTGGGGGTAATTTGCAACCCGGCGCCGACTTCGGTGATCTCGGGGGCGCGTTCATAAACGGTGACCTTGGCCCCACGCAGCGCCAAAGCCCGCGCAAGCGCAAGCCCCGCCACACCCGCGCCGAGGACGGCAATATCCTGACCAATCAACATGGAACGTTCCTTATCTCTGGTCCCGCTGTCGCAAAAGAAAACACCGGGAGATGTCCCCCGGTGTTTGCCATATCTGTACACAGTCTGTCACGCGCGCATAATGCCGCGAAAGGACATAGCGAACGACCCAGTTCAGCGATCAATCATCCCCCGATGCGTGAGCGATCAATCGTCCCCCGATCGCCTAAGCGATCAATCGTCGCGATGTACTTTTTCGCGGCGCTCGTGGCGTTCTTGTGCTTCCAAAGTCATGGTCGCAATCGGACGCGCATCGAGACGTTTGAGCGAAATCGGCTCGCCAGTCACTTCGCAATAGCCATATTCGCCCTCATCAATCCGGCGCAGCGCCTGTTCGATCTTGAGCACCAGTTTGCGCTGACGGTCCCGTGTGCGCAGCTCAAGCGCGCGGTCGGTCTCCTCAGAGGCCCGGTCGGTGATGTCAGGAATATTACGCGTGCCGTCCTGCAAGCCTTCGATGGTGTGGCGGCTTTCGTCCAAAAGATCGGCTTTCCATGCCAAAAGCTTGCGGCGGAAATATTCGAGCTGACGCTCATTCATGAAAGGTTCACCCTCAGCGGGGCGGTAGTCATCAGGCAGGAAAGCTTCGGCCTTCATCTTTGTCACCTTTGTCGTGTCAGTGAGCGCGCCTATGGCCAATGATGTAGTGTCGTCAGCCATCCGGCACCCTCCAATTGCGGCTCGTTTACCGCGTTTGTTCAGGGATGTCACGTCACAATCTCTGTCGCATTGCACCTTTCCCAAGCCTTGTTATGATCCGGCTTACCCCTTGTCCGAGAGCGCACATAAACCGATGAAATTCTCCTCCACCGACAGCTATATTGCCCCTACAGACCTCACCGTCGCCGTGAATGCCGCCATCGCTTTAGAGCGGCCTTTACTGGTCAAAGGCGAACCGGGCACGGGCAAAACCGAACTGGCCCGCCAAATCGCCGACGCCTTGGGGCTTGAGATGATTGAGTGGAACATCAAATCCACCACCCGCGCCCAACAAGGCCTTTATGAATATGATGCGGTGTCGCGGTTACGCGACAGTCAATTGGGCGATCCCCGCGTCGAGGACGTGCGCCATTACATCAAAAAGGGCAAACTCTGGCAGGCGTTTGAGGCCGACAAAAAGGTCGTGTTGTTGATTGACGAGGTTGACAAGGCCGATATCGAATTCCCCAACGACCTGTTGCAAGAGCTCGATAAAATGGCGTTTCACGTCTATGAAACCGGCGAGACCGTCAGCGCGAAACAGCGCCCGGTGGTGATCATCACCTCAAACAACGAAAAGGAACTGCCCGACGCGTTTTTGCGCCGCTGTTTTTTCCATTACATCCGATTCCCCGACATGGACACGATGCGCGCCATCGTCGGCGTGCATTTCCCCGGCATCAAAGAGCGGCTTTTGAGCACCGCCCTGAGCCAGTTTTACGACATCCGCGACACGCCGGGCCTAAAGAAAAAGCCCTCGACCTCCGAGGTTCTGGATTGGCTGAAACTGTTGCTGGCCGAGGACCTGTCGCCCGAAGATTTGGCGCGTGACGGCAAGGATGCGCTACCGAAATTGCACGGCGCGCTTCTGAAGAATGAACAAGACGTGGCGCTGTTTGAGCGCCTGGCCTTTATGGCGCGCGGCGGCGGGCGGCGTTAACCGCCGTTGCCTCACTCCGCCTTGGCTGCGGCTTTGGGCGCGCGGGGCTTTTTTGGCTTGGCGGGGACGGCGGGTTTCGCCGCGGCCTCTGCCTTGGTTGCGGCTGCCGCTTTGGCGGCGCGCGGTTTCGCTGCCGCCTTTTTGCGTGGCGCTTTGGGCTTTGGCGTCTCCGCCACTTGCGTCAGTTCCGCCTGTGCCGCAAGCCAATGCTCTTGGTCCCGACCCTCGGGTTGCCCGTCTTTGAGCCAAAGGAAATAGGCCGCATCGCGGATGTGATCGTCGGTTTGGGTCTGTTGTGTCATGTGTCAATCTGATGGGTTGTGAGGGGTGATGCCAGTGTAACACTGGGACTAAGCACCCGTGGTTAAGATTTCGTGACAGAACCCGCAGGCTACACCACCTTAAGGCGAAAACCGCCGCGCAAATGCACCGAAGCCAGACAGGGCGCATGGTTTTCAGGCAGTTCAAAAACGCACACACGGGCTTGCCTCGGGTCGCACAAAAGATCACAGCTTGCAGCAAGACCCCACAAGGAGTGCTCCATGTCCCTGATCATTCGCCCGTTGACCGATGCCGACCGCGCCCCTTGGGCAACGCTTTGGCGCGAGTACCTGACCTTTTATGACACCACGCTGCCGCAAGAAATTTATGACGCCACATTCGCGCGTCTGATCGACCCGCACGCCGTGGAACGTGGCGCTTTGGTGGCGCAGAAGGACGGTCAACTCATTGGGCTGGTTCATTATATTTTCCACGCCCACAATTGGCGGATTGAAGATGTGTGTTACCTCCAAGACCTGTTTGTCTCTGAAGCGGTGCGCGGCACCGGGGCCGGGCGGGCGCTGATCGAGGGCGTTTATGCGCTGGCCGATGCCCATGGCACCCCCAACGTCTATTGGATGACGCAAGAGTTCAACGCCACAGCGCGCCAGCTCTATGACCGCATCGCCACCCTCACGCCTTTTATCAAATATACGCGTAGCTAGAGGCCCGGGCGCGGGCTTTGATTTGCTTTTGGCGTGCAGTGCCGTAAATTCTCCTCAAATTGGAGACGCGCGCGCCACAGTTGCTTGGTTTGATCCCTGATACTCAGCTCATAATGCGTAAAGACATAAGGTTTGGCACATATGAAAACCGATCCCCGCACGGCGCCTGTTCCCGCGCCCACAGCGCCGACAAAGCCCCGTGTCTTTCGCCCCGCTTTTGGCCTCCTAAGCCTGTCGCTTTTGGCTGCCTGCGCCACGACCCTGCCGCAACACCCGCACTTGACGCGCGCCCCCGCAATGATGCTGGACCTGCCACCGATGAAAGTGTTTTCCGGTACAGTGCCGCGCCAAACCACCCGCTCCAATGCCTCTCTGGCGCGCGACTTCCTTGATCTCAGCTTTGCCCTGGAAAACGGCACGCCGCTCGCACAAATGACCCGGTTTGAAGGCCCGATCACCCTGCGCGTCACCGGCGCACACCCACCGATCTCGCTTGGCCCCGATCTGGCCGCGCTTTTGCGCCGCTTGGACCAGGAGGCCGGGATCAAAATCACCCGAGTTTCGGCCCATAGCTCCGCCTCGATCACCATCGAAACCCTCCCCCATGGCGAATTGGCCCGCCGCGCCCCCAACACCGCCTGTATCGTCGCGCCCAATGTCTCGGACTGGGGCGAATTCAAACGCGCGCGGCGGCCAAATCTGAGTTGGACCAAAGTTGACACCCGCACCCGGCTGGCGATTTTCATCCCCGATGATGTCGCGCCGCAAGAAATCCGCGATTGCCTGCACGAAGAATTGGCACAGGCCCTCGGCCCCCTCAACGATCTCTACCGCCTTGCGGATTCGGTCTATAACGACGACAATATCCATTCGGTTTTGACCCCGTTTGACATGTTGATGCTCAAAGTCACCTATGCGCCCGAGTTACAGTCCGGCATGACCCGCGCCGAGGTGGCCGCCCGCCTACCCGCGATTTTGAAACGGCTGCATCCGGCGGGTGAAGCCGTCCAGACCCCCATCCAAAGCCCGACCCCGCGCGCTTGGACCGATCATGTGATCGACGCGATGAGCGCGGGGCCGATCCCGGCGCGCAAAGCCGCCGCCGACTCCGCCGTGGCCATCGCCCGCGCCCAAGGCTGGGATGACACCCGTGCCGGGTTTTCGTGGTTCCTTTTGGGCCGTTTGGCGCTAAGTTCTGATCGTGCCTTGGCCCATAGTGCCTTGACGCAGGCGGCGCATATTTACGGCGCGCATCCCGAAACCCGATTTCATGCTGCCCATGTCGCGATGCAACTCTCGGCGCTGGCCCTCGCCGAAGGTCAAGATCAAGCCGCCTATGAAATCGCCGCCCGCGCCATTCCTGCCGCGACCGAGGCCGAAAACGCCGCGCTCTTGGCCTCGTTGATGTTGACCGAAGCCGAGGCCTTGGATGCCATGGGCCGCAGCGGTGATGCGCGCGCGCTGCGCCTCGACAGTCTGGGCTGGGCACGATATGGCTTTGGCTCAGATGCAATGGTTCGGGCCCGCGCCGCCGAGATTGCCGCCCTCGCGCCATAAAGGCACGCGGTTTGGTCGGTTTTAGCGCTTAGATTTGGCGCACAGCTTGGCGCAAGGGACCCGCACAAGGGAGCAAAAAGATGATCGTGATCCTTCTGGCGCTGATCGGCGGCCTCTTTGGCTGGCGCATGGCCAAAACACGCGGCGGCAACCGCCTTGATAAGCTGCAATATGCTGCGGTGTATTTGATGGTCGGTGCTATGGTCGGCCTGCTGTTGACCGTGATCATCGAGCGGCTGATCTAAGGGGACGGGCCGATGTTCCTGCCGTTCTTCCATAGCTTGCGCGCCGAGGGCATTCCGGTCTCTTTGCGCGAATATTTGGCCTTTTTGGAAGGCATGGATCGCGGACTGACGACCTATGACATCGACGGGTTTTACTATCTCGCCCGCGTCACCATGGTCAAAGACGAACGTCACCTGGATCGTTTTGATCGCGCCTTTTCCAAATCTTTTCAGGGCCTTGAAAGCATTTCCTCAGAAGACGTCTTAAACGCCGTCGATCTGCCCGAAGACTGGCTGCGGCGCGAGATGGAGAAACATCTCAGCCCGGAAGAAATGGCCGAAATCGAAGCCTTGGGCGGGTTTGAAAAGCTGATGGAGACGCTCAAACAGCGCCTTGAGGAGCAAAAAGGTCGGCACCAAGGCGGCAACAAATGGATCGGAACAGGCGGCACCTCGCCCTTTGGTGCCTATGGCTACAACCCCGAAGGCGTGCGCATCGGTCAGGATAAATCCCGCCACCGCCGCGCCACCAAAGTCTGGGACAAACGCGAATTTCGCAACCTTGACGACACGGTCGAACTGGGCACGCGCAACATCAAAGTGGCGATGAAACGGCTGCGCAAATGGGCCAGGGACGGCGCGCATGAAGAGCTTGATCTCGACGGCACCATCCGTTCCACCGCCGAACATGGCTATCTTGACGTGCAAACCCGGCCAGAGCGACGCAATGCCGTCAAAGTGTTGATGTTTTTCGATGTCGGCGGCTCGATGGACGATCACATTCGGGTGGTCGAGGAGTTGTTTTCCGCCGCCCGCGCCGAGTTCAAGCACCTCGAATATTACTATTTCCACAATTGCCTTTACGAAGGCGTCTGGCGCGACAATGCTCGTCGTTGGGGCGAAACCGTGCCGACGCGCGAGGTGATGAACACCTATGGCAAGGATTACAAAGTGATTTTTGTCGGTGACGCCTCGATGTCTCCCTATGAAATCGCCATGGCAGGCGGCGCGAATGAGCATTGGAACCAAGAGGCGGGCGAGGTCTGGCTGACCCGGGCGCGCAACACCTGGCCCGATCACATCTGGCTCAACCCGGTGCCGGAGGCGCATTGGGGCTACACCCACTCCATCGGCATGGTGGAAGAGATCTTCGACCACCGCATGGTGCCGATGACGCTTGAGGGGTTGGAACGCGGCATGAAGCTTTTGGGACGATAACACTTGGCCAACGCCCGCCCTGCCCCCATATTCACATCATGTTGAGATTTACCCCCATCCTCCTCGCCCTGATCATGGGCCTTGTCATGTACCGCCTGTCGGCGTGGCGCACTGTGCGGCAGTTGGAGGCGCAATCCAATGAGCTGGCCGACCCGGAGCTATCGCGCGTGTTTCGGCGCTTGGCCGAGGCGCTCGATCTGCCGCGCGTTCGGGTCTATCTCTATGAGATCGACCCGGTCAACGGCCTCGCAGCCCCCGATGGCAAGGTCTATATCACCCGTGGATTTTACAACAAATTCCGCGCAGGCGAGATCACATCTGAGGAAATGGCCTCCGTCGTCGCGCATGAATTGGGGCATGTCGCCTTGGGCCATTCCAAACGGCGGATGATTGATTTTTCAGGGCAGAATGCGCTGCGCAGCGCCATGGCGATGATCTTTTCACGCTTTATCCCCGGCATCGGCCCCTATATCGCCACCTGGCTCACCCAAATGCTGGCGGCCAAGCTGTCGCGTTCGGATGAGTATGAGGCGGACGCCTATGCCTCCGCCCTGCTGATGAAAGCCGGGATCGGCACAGGGCCACAAAAGTCACTGTTTGACAAGTTGAACCGCCTGACCGGCGCGCATGGGGCCAAGACGCCCGCGTGGTTCATGAGCCACCCCAAGGTCGAAGAGCGGATCAAAGCGATCGAGGCCAATGAGGCGAAATGGGCGCGCTAAGCCGCCCTTCATTGCAGGTCAAATACTCAATCTAACGCCTTGCCCAAACGCGGCATCCGCGCCTTTTTCATCAGCTTGCGCAGCTCCCACGGCTGACCTGAGAGACGTTCCGCCTCTTGCCGCACGGTCTCAACCGCGCTTGCGACCTCAGCCGGATAATCCGACCAGAGCCGCCACAAAAAACTGTCCGGGTCCCAGCGCTCAAGCCCCTCTTCGGCCAAGACATGCCGTGGAAAATCCTGCGCGTTCATCGTGATGATCGCATCGGCATTGCCGGCAATCGCCGCGGCCAAAACATGGATGTCATTTTCGTCTTTGAGGTGCAGCCGCGCCTCAAGCCCTTCATGGCGCTTGACCGAGGCATTGGGAAAGGCAGCTTTGACCAATGCCACTTCACCGCGCGCCTGCGCCTCGCCCATAGGGCCGATTTTACGCGCGGCGCGGGCCCATTCTTCCAAAATGCGATCCGACCATAGCGGCGTAAAAAGCCCCTTGGACGCCACAGTCAAAAGCACCTCCCGCATCACGGTGGGGTACAAGACACAGGCGTCCAAAAGCACTTTCATATCAAGGCCTTTCGCGCCGATCTTAGGGCATCATGCGGTAGAACAGGGCTTTCAAATAGCCGCTTTCCGCAAGCTGCGGCATGAGGGGATGATCCGCGCCTGCAAAGCCCGTATGGATCAGTTGCGCCGAACGTGCAGCGCGGCCAATGCCCCGGTTACAGGCGTTGCGGAAGGTTTCAAGATCGGCGGCATGGGAGCAAGAGCACAGGCCCAAATAGCCGCCTTCGCGCACCAAGGGGGCCGCCATCCGCGCCACCCGTTCATAGGCGCGCATCCCTTTTTCAAGGGCGTTTTTCGACGGCGCAAAGGCGGGCGGATCACAGATCACCACGTCAAATGTTTCGCCCTCTTCCAACAGCGCGGCCATGGTGTCGAACGCGTCGCCCTTGCGGGTGGCAAAGCGATCCGACGCCCCCATCGCCGCCGCGCCCTGTTCCGCCAGTTCAAGTGCCGGCGCGGAACTGTCAACGGACAGCGCCGAAGCCGCCCCACCCGCGAGTGTGGCCAAGGCAAAGCCGCCGACATGCGAGAACACGTCCAAGACCTTTTGACCCTTACCAAGATGTTGGGCAAAAGCGTGGTTCGGGCGTTGATCGTAGAACAGCCCGGTTTTTTGCCCGCCCATGATGTCGGCCATATAGGTGGCCCCGTTCATCTGAACCGGGATCGGGCCATCCACCGCGCCCGTGAGGATTTCGGTCTTTTCTTCCAAGCCCTCAAGCCCGCGCGCGCGGCCCGTGCCGTTCATCACCACGGTGGAGACGCCGGTCACTTGGCGCAAAGCGGCGGCGACCATGTCGATGCGCACATCGGCCCAGGCGGCGTTGGGTTGCACGACGCAGGTGTCCCCGAACCGATCAATCACCACGCCCGGAAGGCCATCGGCCTCGGCATGGACCAGCCGGTAAAACGGCGCATCGAACATATGCGCGCGGTGCTTCAGTGCTGCGGTGAGTTTGGCCACAAACCACGCCTCGTCAATCTGCTCGTCTTCTTCGCGGGCCAAGACCCGGCCGAAAATGCGTGAATTGGGATTGACGGCGACGAGGGCCAGAAAATGGCGTTCTGCGTCTTCCAGCCGGGCGATGGTGCCGGGCAGGATGGATTTGGTGCGGCGATCGACGACCAATTCATTGTCATAGACCCAAGGGGCACCGTGGCGAATGGCCCGGGCGTTGGCTTTGGGTTTGAGGCGAATGGTCGGAATGGAAAATGAGGGCTCTGTCATAGAGCCCTCATATCTGGGTTCTGGCCCTCAGGACAAGAGGGATCAGTGCCGAAGGATCAGAGCGTCATCGGTTTGCCCAGTTCCGCTTGGATCACTTGCGCCAGATGGGCATCAATCCGCGATTTTTGGGTGATGCCGGCACGGTCGGCCACAATGGCGGCGTTTCCCCCCAGCGCATCAAGCGTGGCGTTGACCATATGCGCGGGCACAATCACCGCACCGGTGTTGGCATCGCGCACCGTCAACAGGAATTCGATCTCATGTTTGCTGGGCAGATTGGAATAGCGCACCCGTTCGGTTTGCGCATGAAACCGGACCAATTGAACATCCAGAGTCACCGCTTTTTGACCCGAAAGCGTTTTCGCACCCTGCATCAAGCCCGCTTCCATCACCGCTTTGACCTGCGCGTAGCGATCGCCATAGGGATCTTCGCGCCACACGATGTCAGCGCGCGGTTTGATGCCATTGTCCTCAGACACGGTCAACGTGTCGGGCACGACGACATGGACCTGTGTGACACGGAAATCCGGCGCGACCAGAACCGCATCGGCGGTCGGTAACGTGGCTCCAAGCGGCGCGCTCAACGGCACGGCGCGGGAGATTGTGTCCGTTGTGCAGGCGCTGGTGACGGCTGCGAGTGTCAGGGCTGCGGCAAGTTTGATGAGCTTTTTCATGTTCGGCCTCCGGGGGATGTCCCCTCTTCATTCATGGTTAATTTCCATAAAGATTGAGGCAGAAATGAGAAAATCCCGGAGCATTTCCGGGATTTCATAGGTGTTTTGGTCACTTACGGCTCTGCGCTCCTGAGGGCATCCGCGGTCTGGGCGTCAGGCCAATTTGGAGGCATGCGACGCAGCAAAGCGGCGGCGCAGCCATTTGCCAAACGCCAGAACCATCTCGCGTGCGGCCTCAGCGCGCAGTTGATGGGCCTGCTGCTCGATGGCGAGTGTGTCGATATAAGCAACGCTGCGCGTGTCTGTGTGAGTGTTCATAGGATCATCCTTTTCAAATTCTGGTGCCGATCTGATCGACCACCGGACCAATGTGTTGATCCTCCCGTTGCGTTTGAAATTAGGTCATCACAGCTGACATGACGAGAGACAATCCCGAAGACCCGCCATGCGTCAGTCGCAAAGCCTTTGCACGCACCCCTTATCTCTGGCAGGTTGGGACCAAACAAAAGCGCCGCATTGCCGCATGCTCCCGCATGTGATGGACAGGAGCGCCAATACAGTTTAGGTTAGCGCTAACGGGCCTATGGCCGCCCCCCAACACGGGGCGCGCGCGCGCACGCGCGGCACAAATGCGCCCGAGCCACACAACAAAGACACGCATCCAAAGACACGCACTCAAAAGGCCATGCCATGCCCCTGAATGATCAAATCGCCGCCGTCACAGCCCGTATCATCGAACGGTCTCGCCCAACCCGCACCGCCTATCTTGCCCGCCTCGCGCAAGCGGCAGAGCAAGGCCCGGTGCGTGCGCATCTGTCCTGCGGCAATCAGGCCCATGCCTATGCCGCGATGGCGGAAGACAAAGACACCCTGGCCGATGGACGTGCGCCGAACCTTGGCATCGTGACCGCCTATAATGACATGCTCTCGGCGCATAAACCCTATGAACATTACCCCGATCTGGTCCGTGCAGCCGCGCGCGCCGCAGGCGGCACAGCCCAAGTCGCGGGCGGCGTGCCCGCCATGTGTGATGGCGTCACCCAAGGTCAGCCGGGCATGGAATTGTCGCTGTTCTCGCGCGACACCATCGCGCTGTCGGCCTCCATCGCCATGTCGCACAACTGTTTCGACGCGGCGCTCTATATGGGCGTCTGCGATAAAATCGTCCCCGGCCTGATCATGGCCGCCGCCGCCTTTGGCCATGTGCCGACCGTGTTTGTGCCCGCCGGACCGATGACCTCGGGCATCACCAATGATGAGAAATCGAAAGTCCGTCAGAAATTTGCCACCGGCGAG
>ERZ1673962.1048-NODE-1048-length-15040-cov-5.094895_pt1 | contig 15040 bp, 10 predicted proteins | sample MGYA00580188_ERZ1673962 | MGnify/ENA primary metagenome ERZ1673962 (study PRJEB41334, sample SAMN05608104) | rock metagenome | biome: terrestrial subsurface; feature: shale formation; material: shale | place: USA: Pennsylvania ... | reverse complement strand
CGTGTGAACGTCAGTCTACGTCACCCTTGGAAGACGAAATTTCGGGGGAACCTCACTACGGCGAGTGGATACTGGCTGGCTACCTGCTGGGATGCGGTGTGTTTTCCTGCCTGCCATCTTGGATTGACATCAAACTCGGTGCCACCTCGGCGCTGATGTGGACCGGATTCGGTTCAGGTCTGTGGTACGTGGTGTCATTGGCTTAATGTGTTTATTGGTCGCTGCTGGCACGCCGCTATGCCCCGTGCCGCCTCTCCTGATCGGCGGATCCACGTCAGCGGTCGTCGCTGTCTGTGGGCGGGGACGGCAAGTCGGGAGATTCGCCCTGGCTTCGCACGTGCTCTAGCGCACATCCGCGTCGCAGCCGGATGCGCGCGCATTCCGCGTCCGTCAACGGGCAGGGCATCCGGGTCAGACCGCGCGGCGGCGGTGAGGGCGGCGTCTTCGTCATCGGTGGGGAGCCGGATGTCGGGTCTGGGGCGTGGCCTCGACTGTGTGCGGCGAGGTGACGCCTACCGGCGTCTGACGACGGCGATGACTGTTACAGATCATGCGATCTGTAACAGATAAACTCAGGCCTCCTCCATTTAACCGTTGATTGAGAATCCTCTGCATGGCCACCGCGATCGGATACATCCGCGTCAGTACCCAAGGCCAGGCCGAAGACGGCGTCTCCCTGGCAGCCCAACGCGCCAAAATTGCCGCGTGGACGGATTTCAATGGCTATGCGCTCGGCGACATCTTCGAGGATGCCGGCCTCAGCGGCACCAAGGCCGACCGGCCAGGACTCGCCGCCGCGCTGGACGCCGTTGGTCGCGGGGATGCCCTGGTGGTCTACAGCCTCTCCCGCCTAGCGCGCTCCACTAGGCACACGCTCGAAATCAGTGAACGCCTCAACACGGTCGGCGCGGATCTGGTGTCGCTGTCGGAGCGCATCGATACCACGTCCGCCGCTGGCCGGATGGTCTTTCGAATGCTTGCTGTTCTGGCTGAGTTCGAGCGCGATCAGACCTCAGAGCGCACCGTAACAGCACTCCAGTACAAAAAGGCCAAGGGACAAAAGACCGGTGGTCTGGTGCCATATGGGTACCGTTTGGCACCGGATAGGATTCATCTGATTGAGGATCCGGATGAGCAGGAGGTCATTCGCGAAGCGCGAGAGTTGCGCCGCTCTGGCCTGAGTTTCCGAAACATTGCGGACCAACTGCAAGCGCGCGGGTTAGTAGCACGCAACGGATGCCTATTTCAAGCCACGCAAATCATGCGAATTGTGGCCTGAAGCGCTGCAAGATTATATTAAATAAATACAATATTTTTGTATTATAAAAACATTGTATTTAAATTTTAAGCACATAGAGGCTGCTCAGCTTCAACCAGTCTTTTCATTTTTGGATTCCCGAATTCTTATGCAACCGGCCAGGGTGGGTGTGCCCTACCCATGAGCAACGCAGACACCCCCAGACAAGACGCCCAATGCGCGCGGACCCGCGTAGATACTGGGACTCGCTACAATTCCAATATAAAACCAAGAAACCATAGGTTTATGCAGGAAGTGTGACCTACCCGTGAGTAAAGTGTGACCTACCCGTGAGTAAAGTGTGACCTACCCGTGAGTTTATGCAGGATTAAGCTTTTAAAAACAAAGATATGCTGCTCTGATATTCTGATATTTTGAGGGGAGCGCTTATGCGCTAGCGCGCATAACGCCCCTGCCACAATGCAGCCCGGACGGACAGCCCCCAACCAACCGGCACCGTCCGAGGCGAGCAACGCAAACCGGCACCCATACCGTCCGCGCAAGGCTCGACCAAGGCACCCCAGGCTCAACCGGCTACCTTTTACCGTCCGGCCTGTGGCGTACCGTACCGTCTAAGGGGGCTGTCCTGAACACTGGCAAATCGCCCGTTGGGCAGGATGGCAAAGCATGACCTGCGAGCAATGCACGCACTTTTTCAGGGCTGCGGTATGACCCAAACCCCCGACCTGTTCGCGCAATGGAAGCGGTTGATTCTGCCCCCCGAGGGCATCCCCGTTCGCGCGGGCGAGCAACTGAAGACCGGCAACGCTTACCCCAATGCGGACCGTATCGATTGGGGGGCGCATCTTCGCGGACAGCGGACTTATGCCGTGAACCTTGCATGGACCGACCCCCAGGGAGGCGCGCTCTGCAAAGCGGCGGTGCTCGACATCGACGAAGGCCCCGCGAGTCTGACCAAGGCGGCGGCCCTGCTGGCGGTGGCGAAGGCTGGGGGGCTGTCCTGTCTTCCGGCATGGTCCGGCTCGAAGGGGTGCCACGTCTGGTTATTCTTCGACCCGGCCCCGGTTTCCCTGGTGCGCGCGGTGCTCGACCGACTGCGCGCGGCGGTTGCCTATCAGGGTGAGACCATCCCCGGCGAGAACGCGCGGGTGAAGCTCGCCCCCGCAAAACATCAGGTAAGGGGCCTGTGGGCGTTCTGGCTTTACGCCCTGCCCGAGACACCCCCCGAGTTCTACAACGTGCCTACGGGCTTCCTAGAGGCTCAGGCGGCCATCCTATCGCGCGTGGTCCCGTCCCCCGTTGGGGCGCTGGAACGCTTCGCGGGGACGAACGCAACGCAACAGCCACGCCCCAGGGCGGCGGAAACGGCCATGGAACCGGACCTGACGGCGCTGGCTGGGAACCTGCCCCCCTGCATTTCGGCTCTGCTCGAACAGGGGGCACAGTCCGCACTGGGGACATGGGACAAGAACGCTTTGACCCTGGCCCGATACTGCGCGGCGGCGGGCACCCCCGAGGATGCGGCGCTCGCCATGGTCAAGACGGTATCGGATAACACCGGCCCCGACTTTGAGACCACGAAGGACGCGGCGGCCCGTTTGAAGCACTGGGCAAGCATCCATGACCCCGGCCCGTTCGGGTGCGGCTTCATCCTTCCGGCCAAGCGGGCGCTCGGCTTCAACTGTGGCCAGTGTGCGGCGCGTCCTGCAGGGGTGCGGGCGGGAGGACGTAAAGACGACCGCAAAGCCGACCGTGGCCAGACCCCCAAGGCTTCCGAGACTTCGACGGGAACCACGACCGAAACCGAGGCCCTGGTACTGGAACCGGCCTTGGCGGATACCCTGCTGGCGCTGGCGCTTCGTGAGGGACAGCCCCAGACCCGCATCGATCCTCGCATCTTCCCGGCGTCTCCTGTACCCGAGACCGACAACGGTAAGGGCCAACCGCGCAAGGCCCCCTTGCACCGGCTCGGATGGCTCGCCCTGGCGGCGGGTTACTCGACCCCGGCGGCCATGCTCAATTGGATCGACCGGCAACCCGACCCCCCGGACGCCCCGACCTGTGCGGCACTGGCGGCACTGGTGACACGGCTAGAGGGGCTGTCCCTTCCCAACGAACCGGAAGCGGCGGCGTTACTCGACCGCGCGGCGGACCTTTCGGCACGGCTGGCCCTGCTCGATGCCCTGGCCCTTGGACGACAGGCGACCGAGGACCGGCGACCCATCGCGGACGTACTGGGCACCCTGCAAACGGCGGCAACCCGGCTGCAACAGGACACGGGCGAGACATGGGGGGCACCCTTGACCGCTTACGCGGCGGAACTGCTCGATGGACTGGTACAGACCGACCGGCCAACCATCACCACGCCCTTTGAGACCCTGAACGCGCTACTCGGGGGCGGTTTCCAGGGCGGCAAGCTCTACGTTTTGGCGGCCCCCCCAGGCGGCGGGAAAACCACGCTCTCGACCCAGATAGCCGACCACGCGGCGGCGGCCCGTATTCCGGCCTGCTACTGCGCGTTGGAAATGGGGCGGGCGCAATTGTTCGACTATGCGCTATCGCGGCGACTGGGGATGAATTCGGCCAAGGTGGAAGCCCGGACTTATCGCCACAGTGACCATGACCGCGCAACCCTGGCCACGGCGGCGCGCGACTACCTGGAAGCCGTGGCCCCGTGGCTGACGGTGCTCGAAGGCGGATGGGACACCACGGCGGCGCGGCTGGCGGCATGGGTGGCGCAAGCGCGGGCGCGCTATGCCCTGGCGGATACGGCCCCGGTCCTGGTGGTGGTCGATTACCTGCAACTGTTGAACACCGGGGATGACAAGCTCGACAGCGGCCCGAACGAGACGGCGAAAATTTCGACCGTGGCGGTTCAATTGAAGCAACTGGCGCGCGACACGGGCGCGGCGGTGCTGGCGCTCTCGGACATCATCAAGGCCGAACAGGGCGCGGCCATCAAGAACGGGGCGGAATTCACCCTGAACATGCTGCGCGGCTCAAACCGCATCGCCCATGCGGCGGATGTGGTGCTGGCGCTCTACTCGGAAGCCTCCCAGGCGGACGGCGGCAAGGCAATGGCCGACCCGTGGGAAATGCTTTCCGAAAAGCTCAAGGACAGCCCCAGGGCGGGGGCCTTCCGGCGGGCGTTGGATGACCTAGCCCATGCACACCCCCCAGGCGGACCGGCAGCGGCGGTGCATTCCCGGCTCGAACTCCTGAAAAACCGAGGTGGACGCGGGCGCGGCTCGCAAGTCCTGCTCTATGAGCGCGCCTACCATCGGTTCGTGGGGCTGTCCCTTCCAGGGCAGGACGAAGCCGAAGGACGGGGAGCCTGAACATGACGGATCCACTTAGCGAACTGCTCGAACTTGCGCGGGGCGGACACTTCGACCAACGCCCCCAGGCGCAACCCCTACCCCCGGCAGCCAATGATCCCGGCCCAGACCCCGAGGACGCGCGTTTGACGCGGCATTGGCGCATTGAATACCGCCATCGCTCAGACATCGCCCCGTTCCGTATCACCTTCATCGAACCCCAGACCCGGCGCGGCCTGCTCGAACAGTTTGGGCACAAGCAACCCGGCCAACCCATCCCCGACCTTTGCCTCCTGCCCCCTGACTTCGAGGCCGAAACCTTGCAACAGCTCGACCTTTCGTTATCCGATGCCGCACAGGACACGGCGGAACCGTTACCTGATACCGTCTTTTCGCCAATTGGGGAAACCTCGACCGACACAGGACCGGCCCCGGCGCGCGTCCTGCTGGAACGGGCGGGGGTGTCTGTGGTGCTGGTCAACGAACCCGGACAGGCGGCGCGCGTGGTGGCGGACCTGCTGGTCCGACCCGAGACCGGCGGCCCGTGGGGACTCGACATCGAGACCATGGCCCTTCCCGAATACCGGCGCGATACCAAGGCGGGACTCGACCCCTACCGCTCGGCTATCCGGCTGGTGCAGGTGTTCCCAGGCGGGGCGGAATGCTTTGTCTTCGACGTTGGGACGCTGGGGCTGTCCTGTCTCGAACCCCTGTGGGGGCGGGCGATGGTGGCCCACAATGCGACGTTTGAACTCAAACACCTGTTGCACGGCGGCGCGACCCCGCAACGGCTCGGATGCTCGATGCTCATGGCCAACGCCCTACGCGGCGACCGGCCAAGCCTGGCGGACCTGGCGGCGGACGTGCTGGGCTGGGACATGGACAAGGCTCTACAGGTATCGGACTGGGGCGGCGACCTGTCCCCGGCGCAACTCGACTATGCGGCTCTCGATGCCGTGGCGGCCTTCCAACTGGCGGCGGCGATGGTTCCCGAACTCGGGACCGAAGGGCGCGGGCGCTGCTATGCCTTCATGCGCGATGCTCAGACCGCCATTGCTCGAATGGAATTGGCGGGGTGTCCGTTCGACGCGGAAGGGCACAAGGCCCTAATGACCGGCTGGCAAACGACGGCGGAAGCGGCTCGCGGCGAACTCGATACGCTCATGGGCGGGGTCAACCCAGACAGTCCGGCGCAACTGGCGGCGTGGCTGACTTCCAACCTTCCGACCGAAGCCCTGGTGTCCTGGCCCCGGACGAAGACGGGGGCGCTCTCGACCGACGCGGACACCCTGGCCGGGTTGACGCTTCCGGCGCTTGAACCCCTGGCCCGTTACAAGGGGGCGCGCAAGCTGCTTTCGACCTACGGCACAAGCTACGCGGGGCACCTTCACCCCGTCACCGGGCGCATTCACGCCAGTTTCCTACTCGGGGCCACGGCCACCGGGCGGCTGGCCTGTCGCAACCCGAACATTCAGAACCCCCCGAGGGGTGCGGACTTCCGGGCGCTGTTCGCCCCGACCGGCGGGCGCGTGTTCGTGGTGGCGGACTACTCGCAGATTGAACTGCGCGTGGCGGCCCTGGTGTCGGGGGATGAAGCCATGCTGCAAGCCTACGCAGACGGCGAAGACCTGCACCGGAAGACGGCGGCGGCGGTGCTCGGCAAGGCCCCGGCGGATGTCACCAAGGCGGAACGGCAAATGGCCAAGGCGGTGAATTTCGGCCTGCTGTTCGGCCAAGGGGTGAAGGGGTTACAGCGGTACGCCAAAGCATCCTATGGCGTGGACATGAGCGAGACCGAGGCGAAGCGGGCGCGTTCGGCCTTTTTCGCGGCCTATCCGGGGCTGTCCCGATGGCAGACACGCACGCGCGAAGCGGCCGAACGGGCGGGGCAGGTTCGGACCCCCGGCGGACGGGTGCGCAATTTGGAAGGCACGCGGTCCCTGGCTACGGAAAGCCTGAACACCCCGATACAGGGCGGAGCGGCGGAATGCCTACTGGCAGCCATGACCAACCTGGAACCCCGGCTGGTGGAACTGGGGGCGGCCCTGGTGAACGTGGTGCATGACGAACTGGTGGTCGAATGCGACCCCGAGCGCGCGGTGGACGTGGCGGCGGCCATCGAGGACGCCATGACGCGGGGCTTTCTGTCGGTCTTCCCCGAAGGCTCGACCCGCGAACTGGTGGATGCACACAGCGGCCCGAACTGGGCGGCGGCGAAGGGGTGAACGATGGGATGTCGCGCGCTCCAAAACGCATCTGAGAGCGCGCGACAGCGTTTCCGGCTACGTTTCACCACTAAGTGCGGTCTTAATTCGAGTCGATGTAAATCCAGAGATGATCTAAATGCGAATCTGGATGCGCGTTTGGCACGGTCGGTTTATTAGGGTTGTGAACATGCGCAATAGTCAGCAAGACCTTGGCCATGTGGTAAGCGGCATCCTCCTCTGTCAAACTCGACGACTCCCATGTTCCGGTTTTCGTCTGTCGCATCCCAACTGCGCTCAAATCCCCATGAATGGTATTGCGAATGCGCGAACCAACATCGTTATTGAGTGATAGCCGTAAAATAACTCGATAACTCAACGTATATTCTCCTTGAGCTGATTTTGACATTCAAAGGCGACGGGTTCGATCCCAATCGTACTCAAGAACCTGCAAGAAAATTTAGTCACTTTGCGAGGGCGACTGGGAGTCCCTCCACGCATCCTGAGCGACGATGACCATCCGGTTAAATCTTGTCGTGAATGGCCTTAACCCCTTTTAAAAAGCTGTGAAGGTAATCAATACCCAGTTCTTTAAGCTGCCCACAGATACGCCCATCGTATGCGTGCAAGCTATCAACATCTGCGTAAAGCAGATCCGTCCAGAAAAATTCGGTCTCGGCATCGTCCTCACGCCACGTTTCACCGTCCTTGAGAGGGTCCGCTGTTCGGGCGATTGTTTTTGCCAAATCCCAAACGTCATCTACACAAGCTTGATCGTCGATTCCAATTCCCGCGACAGCTTCAAGAGACTCCCAGCTGGCCGTTTTAGACCCCCACCTCAAACCATCAGCGAAACCACGTTCTTCAATCTTCGTTTCTAGGCTACGCTTTTCAGCCGCCAGCCTCATCAGGTCGGTAGGCGTAACGATCGTGTTCATCAGTTCCTCCATCCGTTGTATTAGGGAAATTGTGTTTTGGAATGAATCGTTGGCGATTGCTGACCAGTTCAACATGGGAAACTTCTTGGTCAACTCGCGCATCTGCTCGTGACGGTCGTCTGGGACGTAAACGGTTGTCTTCGCCATGTGTGTATACCCTATGGGTGGTCGCGTAAGTAAGTGGTGGTTATGATCATGTGATATGCTCCTTGGATGGTTTATCGTCTAGTATATGGTGTCTGTGGTTTTTTGCAAGTGGTACCACCTACAAAAGCGCATCTGACACAAGGGCACGCCACGCGGACACCTTCGCGGAAAGACTGCGCCCGACCATCCAGCTCATGCTAGACGTGGGGCTGTCTTATCGCGAGATCGCGCGGTGGCTCAACGCCATAGGTATCCAAACGGCACGCGAAGGAACATGGGCGGCGGCGCAAGTTTCGAGCATTGCACGGCGGCTTTCGGCCAAGGACCAAGAGGCGGCCTAGCCATATCACACAGAATAACCCGCCACAGTGGCGAATATCCTTGTATTTTCGTCACTGTGTTCTAGTATGTAGTCACCCATAAACCGACACGGTAGCGACAATGAATGACACCCCCACACCGAAACGGCGCGGGCGGCCCAAGGGCGAACGTCCAGCGCTGACATCGGCTCAGCGGATGCAACGGGCACGCGAGCGCGTCCGGTTTGCTGTGGATGACCCCCGAGGCGACATCAAAACCTTACCGGACCTGCTTTTGCTGGAAGCCTTGGCCCTGGCGTACCGAAAGGACATGCCCGGTACGCTGTTCTATGGTGTTGAGGAACTGTTCGAGCGGCTCAATGCGCGCGGCAGTGACGACCACGCCTATCAGGTGCGGCTGGAACTGATACCGAAAGGCGACACAGTGGCCAATATCTAGCCCCTAGACCGCGACCCGCACGGACTTTGAGCAACCCCCAGGACTCTCGACCATGCAACCCAAGCCCAAGAAAGCATTGAACCCGGCAACCGAGCGGCTGAGACAGGCGCGACTGCGCGAGCGGCGCAAGTCCGAAGGCTGGCGGCGTGTGACGGTCTGGCTCACCCCCCAGGAAGCGGCGACCCTGGAAACGCTCGGGGATGAATGGCTGGGGCGGACCGTCAAGGCCCTGCTGTGCGAGGCGATGGACGACACGCACCCGACACAGGGACAGCCCCCAGTCCATGCTCAGACACCGGACCCCGGGCCTGTTCCCGGCCCCGAGACCTTTACCCTGGAACTGGTCCCCGCGCGTGACCCGAACGCGGAACCGGGGGCGGTATCGGATACCGGACGCGAACCCCCGGCGGACATCCTGGCGGAAGTGGATAGCCTGCTGGCGCGGGGGCTGTCCGGCGAAGCCATCGCACGGCAGTTCAACATCCAAGGCTGGCGCACAAAGACCGGGGCGGAATATCGCGGGTCTAACCTGCTACGCGGCTGGCAGAGATGGAAGGGGGCACGCAATGGATAGTTCAACACGAGATATAGATAGCATACTTCGGGAAGCCCTCGGTGTGATGTTTCGACATACTCTGAAAGATGCGGGCAATGATGAATTAGAGGAGATCATCACAACTATATTAAATCTAAAAAATAGGGCTGAGAGGAACCGGCTTTATCGTCAAGGTAAAACACCCAGCCCACCGCCAGAAATAACAAAAGAGGAACAGGAAGCCCTAGATCGCATAGAAGCGCGTTTGAAGAAAAACATTGAGGAAAACAGAAATAAACTATCCACAAGGTCTGTAGAATATGCGCCTATGCAACCGGCGCTAAATTCTCCCCCGAGAATTCCGCGTTCACCGGACCCGTTCAATGGTGGCGAAACTGCGGATGTCATTAACCATCCCCCAGGGCGCGTCCTGTTTGAGGCTTGCGCTAAAGGGGGACCCAGCGCACGAAAGCGCGTCAAAGGCTGGCGGGAAAACACACTCGGTTATCCGGCTTTTCGCGACCCCCAACGAGTCAAAGGCGAGTGGACGGTTTACTTTGACCATGACGGAAGCCCCCCAGATGAAGTCTGGCGGCGCGTTGAAGGGCTGTCCGCCTTGCATACCAAGGTGGCTCTATTCTTCATGGCGCGAATTTGCGACCCCCGTAGTAATGCAAAGTACCCGACGCAAAATCCGGTAGGGGTGAGCTATGAAGACCTGCGTAGCGTGCTGGGTTTCACCAAGCGAGGGAAGGCTTGGGAAGACTTCAAAGCGAAGACCAACGAAATAGTCAAAGACCTTGCGGATCTCAAAGCGACCGTTCGTGGCATCCTGATAAACGGCAAGCCGGACGGCATCGCGGAATGCGCGCTGTTCACCATTTCAAAAATCTGGAACGCACAGTCCGACATTTTTGGGGAACAGGTGCAAATAGGATGGCTGGTGGACCCTGGACCATGGGCAAGGCATTACTTCAATAGTGAAACGAAACCCTGGCTATCGACTCTGCATCGTGCTTTGCTCGAATTGGACCATCGCGGGGTAAGACGGTCGGACGTGCTGGCACTGCATATTGCAACACTGCTGTTTATGGTCGCTGGCGGTAGTCAGTTCAAGGAACGCGCTATTACGCGCACGGTCGCTGAATTGCTGGAACTGGCGGGCGAGTTACCTGAACCGGAACACCGGGGCGCGAACTGGGCAAACCGAACGTCAGAAGCCTTATCGGCAGCACTTGAAACGCTGCTCGGAAACAAACTACTCGCTTCGGTCGAATACGGCCCCACATACCCAGACCCCGGCGACCGTGGGCGGGGCTGGGCTGAACGCTGGCTGGCGTCAACTGTGACCATGACGACACCGGAAGCGGCGTCCATTCTCGGGCAAAAACCGACGGACGTACCGGCGGGGAACGTACCCCCAAGGCTAGCCAAGAAACGGCAGACAAGGAAATCACTGACCCCAGGCGAACGGCTCGACAAGACCACGGCGGAACGGTTGCGGGCGCGAATTGCGGAACACTTCCCGAACCAGACCCAAGCGGCCAAATATCTAGGCACTACGCAGTCCACGCTATCGCGGGTATTGAACCGAGCGACGACACCCAAGCCGGAACTGGCGGCTAGCATCCGTGCCTTTCTGGACATCCCCCAAGAGACCTAGCCGATGACGGTTTGAACCGCCCCGAACGCGCTGTGGCGCGGGGCAGGTTTACCACCTGCGGCGCCTAAAATGAGAGCGAGGTCTGGACAACACGTCGATACAGCTCCCGCGCCGCGTTGCGCACGCGCGTGCTGGGAGTGGTCCAGGGTTGATGGTCTGATTCGGTGAAGCGATCGGCCGCGACGGACTCACCCAAGCGACACAGAATCCGCTCCTGCGGAATCTGGGCAACGTAGGCCTCAGCTTTCGCCCGCCGGGGATGCTTAGGCATGGGGAAACGGTTGAGGACGATCCAGGCGCCGGGCAGGAGCTGGAGATCGACTAGGGCCATGGAGGCATCCTGGCCACCGATCCCGCACGGAATCAGCACGAGATCCGCCGCTTTCGAGAGCGTGGTAGCGACTCCCTGCCGATTGCCGCCACCATCGAGAATGCACAACCCGGTGGAGTCAGGCGCTTTCGCGCGTTCCAACAGCGCATAGAGTCGTGCCGGCTCGCGGCCATCAAAGTAGTGGTACGGGCGCCCCTGATGCTGCTCGGGTTCACGCGCATCTGTATGCACCACGACGGCGGGGACGTCGTGAAGCGCCGCGCCGTAGGCAAGCAGATGGCTTAGGGTGCTCTTGCCTGTCCCGCCTTTGCTCCCAAAGAAACCGACGATCTGCATCACGGCTTTTCACCTCGTTTGTCTCGGGCCTGATCGATCAGCTCGCGGACCAGCATCGAGGTGTCATGGCGCTCACCGCTGGCCAGCGTACGCTGCGCGGCCTCACGGACCAGCCAATCGCGCTGTGAGCGGCTGAGACGCACGCTGAAGGTGACGGAGTCCAAGGGTAGGATCCGCGGGCGTCCCTGCGGCGCTGAGTGCGCTGGCACAGCGCCCTTGGAAGGCGGTTGGTATTGCGTGATGCTGGCCTCGAGTTCGTTGAAGTCGAAGCCGAGTGCAGGGGCGGATTTAGATGACATAGAGACTCCAAGAAATACTAAAACCCAAGCTTAATGTAATACAGAAATTTTGTTTGTCTGTAAACCAAGCATAAGCGAAGACTGGTCAGATCAGTTCGATCCGGCTTCGGAGAAAGTCCGCAACGCCTGGCAGTCCTTGACGTTGCAGCGTATCGACATTCGAGAGAATCTGCTCTGGAAGTACGCAGACGAGCGCGACATCGTGTGGTGCGCGTTCGGCGAACGTGAGCTTGAACCGGGTCGTGCTTTTAGTTAACGATGCGAACAGAGCGGAAGACCTCGCTAAGCTGTACAGCAGCGGCGCGCCTGTCGCCCATGTCAACGAGCCGGTCGAGTGCTCGCAAAAGCTTCTGCGCCATCGCCAAGGGCATGGGTTGCTGCCGTTCGCTGAAGCGTTGAATAAGCCCCGACAACCGTCCCGGCAACTTCGTATTGCGCCATCCCGGAGGGATTCCCTCTCCAGCCAGGAGGTACTCAAGGTTGTCGACGAAGTGCTGAACTGGGTAGTGCTCGAAGCTGCTTTCGCAAAGGTTCATCCAGGCGCGAGCAACGAATGTGACAGAACCGTGGGCGCGCAGTATCGGCTCAAAAATTGGAATTACAGCTCCAACTTCGGCCCAGTTTCGGTTCGCAAAGCGAACCGCCCCACCGGCGTACCCAAGGTCGGCGAAGAACAGGTGCTTGACGATCTCGACGAAGTCCTGATTCGAGTGCCCGCCATGACCGGCGTGGCGCCAGTCCCGATAAGCCAGAACGCGCTGCGTGACGACCGAGAGCAACTCCAAAGCGGTTTGAGGAATCGCTGGGCTGTCCGCTATCTGGGCAATCAGATGACCTGTGAACCACTCGCCGAGGCTCGCGAAGGTCTCGTCACTGGTGGTCATGGCTGGTTGCAGGAACCGCCGTGTGCCTTCCTCTACGGGCAGTTTCAACGCGACCCGTGACAGGAATCGGTACAGGTGACGACGCCACTCGAAGTAGTCTGAGTCATAGGTGTCATCAAGGTCTCGCCGGCCTCTCGCCCAGGCAGGCGCGATTCGCTCGATGGTCCACTTGGACAGGCCCTCGCACCAGTCCAGGAACAGCGCCGCGTGCGCTTGGTCTGCCAATGCGGCTTCCAAGGGGATGACCTGCAGAACCTGCTCGAGGAGCGAGGTGTCGACGTGCACTGGGTTGACCCTCCACCCGGCATCGACAGTGCGGCCACGTTGTTGGCGAGTTTGAACAGCCTCGCTGTCAGTAATCGGCACCCAGGGCTCAGGCCAAGTCGGCAGGGGGCCGGCCACAGGCGCTCTATCTTGGATACGTTGGAGCTCCTCGGTGACAACCCTCTCGATTCGTGCATAGTGCCTTGCCTCTGCGTCTCCTGCAGGACCATACTGCACCTCGAAAAGCGCTAGCGCCGTAGCCAGCCGCATCGCTGCCCACGCGATTTCCGGATACCGCGGCCAGGCCCCCAGCAAGGCGCCGAATGCCGCGACTGCGATTTCCTCGTAGGGATGGGCGCACAGCTCCGTGAGTAACGACTGCAGCGGCTTGACGTCCTCGTCGTCTTCAGCAACCGCAAACAATTCCCCCAGCCCTTTAGTGGCGTAGAGCACCGGATGGTGCATGAGCTTCGCACTGCGCGTGAGAAACGGTTGCGGCACCTCCGGCGTCTGCGCAGCACGAGCGCACACTTCAACCGCCCATTGCAGGTGCGCTTCAGCCTTCTCAAGCAAGAGGATTGCAGCTACACCAGCAACGGCCGATTGCCTTTGGTATGCCAGCTCCGTGTGTTCATGTCCGGTGGCGAAAAGGTCTTCGAAGTCGAGATCCTTTGCTGCTGTTGCAGCATCTTCGAGCGTGAGTGACTCTTTCAGCTTGCCGTCATCAAAGTAGGAGTAGGCCCAGTTCAGAAGAGTGAGATAGCGTCCCATCTCGCTGTGCCGGGCTTGCATCGCCTGAATGTCCTCGCCTGTTGCCTTGGGATTCTCATGCGAGATGACGACCTTGAATTCATCCGGGCTGAGCTCTGCACGATAGTTCTCTGGCTTGCCAAGCTCCGCCCATATACCTGCTGTTCTTGCAAGGTCCGCACATACTCCAGCGTTATTTCGTTGCTCGGCATAGTCAAAGGGCAGATCCCCCGAGAAGCCTCGGATGGCCGCAGCAGCTTGCGCCCCTAGCTCTCCTCCCCTGAGCACCATGAGAGTGCCGAGCGAGCGGATGTCTGCGCGGCGCACCGACCGTTCGTTGCCTTCCTTCACGGCCAAGCCGTGAGGTCTGTCCTGCGGCTTGATGAACCCGATAAGGTTCGCTGTCTGCGTCATGTCCTGCACCTGGCGCCGAATATCCCAGTGCCAAAGGCGTTGATTCGTCGCGATGGGCAAAGTTATTGCCGAGATGTGTTGCGCTTGCAGGGCAATGGCAGCGGCAACAGCGAGGGCACCCACCGAATTATGCCCTTCCAAGACCGCTTGAAGGACGTCATCAACTGGGGTGCCTTTCTCAAGCTCACGGAACGCCCACGTCTCAAGAGCCATCCAGCCTGAATTGACGGCGGATGGCCCGAAGCTTCCACGTGCACCCAAGTAGAGGCGGCTATCGCCCCAGAACACTTGCCTGCCCCACGGGAACTGCATGACGAGCGGGATAGGTGTTCCATCTTTCTCGTGGGAAAGCCGATGCAGCTGTCGCCATGACCGAATGGCGTGGTTGGCGATCTCCCGAACCAGTCTCCTACCCTGGTCCGGTGCTTGCTGCAGCAGCGAGTGGAACGGCTCTCTCGTCGGAGCCGCCGGTAAGAAGGAGAAGTGGTCGTCGATGGAGAGACGGTCCCATTCAAAGTGGCTGAAGCTGTGTGAAACCAAGTAGTCCCGGCCTCGCATAGACTTCTTTACAACCACGGGGAGGCGCTTGCGCAACACTGAAAGAGTAAAATCGACCAACTCCGCAGGGCAAGCACGCGAGAGAAATGGGGCATGTATGAACACAGATTGCACGGCCTGACGTGGCATCCGTTCCAGGTGGTGCAAATCGCGGAGGTACTGAGTGACCAAAGATGCCTGCGTGAGCGAAGAGTTCAACACCAACGTGCGCAGCGTGGACTCGAGCTCGTCCAAGTCATCCCGCCAGTCCTCAATCTCGGCCCAGACTCCGCAGTCCGTCGAGAACTCCCTTCGATGCCGTTGATGCTGGATGTGGTACAGCCAGGCGAGACTGAGGTTCCCCCGAAATTTCGTCTTCCAAGGGTGACGTAGACTGACGTTCA
>ERZ1673962.1046-NODE-1046-length-15061-cov-6.110889_pt1 | contig 15061 bp, 5 predicted proteins | sample MGYA00580188_ERZ1673962 | MGnify/ENA primary metagenome ERZ1673962 (study PRJEB41334, sample SAMN05608104) | rock metagenome | biome: terrestrial subsurface; feature: shale formation; material: shale | place: USA: Pennsylvania ... | reverse complement strand
TAGCGTTATCGACAAGGTTAAGGCGAAGCAGACCAGCGATGCCCGTGTTGCCTTGACTGACCCCGACGACATCACCGAAGTCATGGCGATGCTGGCCCGTGGAGAAGTGAACGACCTTCCATTCCAGTACAACGCAAAAGTAAAACAGACTTCTATCGTCTGGAATGGCCCGTGGGGCGGGCGCCAGGTGGCCGTATTCAGGGGGCGCGTAACGAGCGCTGACCAGGTGGCAGCAGCTCTAGCCAAGAAGCTGGCAGAGACCCTGGACAAGCCCTGGCCGACGAATCCGGAAGAGCTTACCCGTGACCAGTTCGCTGTTGCGTTCAAGTACGGAAACCTGATTCCGGAGTTCGATATTGTTGCAGGTGACATCGGGGAGACCATTAAGCCGGGCGCCGGCGGCGCCTTAACTGTTGATCTTGACGCGATGTATGACAAGGTTCAGCAGCAGAAGCGGGATCGCGCCAAAGCCCCGACTGGCAGAGATCGCAGTGTTAGCGGTGGCTCAACGTCATTTGCTGGGCGACCTGAAAAGGGCAGTTACCGCGAAAGGTTCAATGACCGGGATACCCGAATCCTGAAGGCGGAAACCGTTGAGGAAGTGAACCGCGTCATCGAGGAGGAGATGGCCGATCCAGACCGTGACCAGGCCGGAACCAGCATTCTCATTTCGGCGGCGGACAATCGCCGGGGCGAGCTGAAAGACAGTAACAGATCCCGGCCCGAGAGGCTTAGTGCGCCAAGTGAACCTGCCGGTCAGCCGGAGAGCGCGAGCGAAGACCTGGGCGCCATGTTCGATGATGTGCTGGACGAGGTAACCGGGGGTGACGGATCAAAATCAGCAAGGTCTATCGACCAGTTAAACCCCGAAGAACTGAATGATATTACCGAATCTGCCCGGTACCTGGAGGATTACGCTTACAGTGCCGGCGAGGTTCCGAGTATCACCAAGCGAGGTCAGGCTATTCTTTCTCGGGAACTTGGGAAAAGCGGTAGAGACAGCTTGCTGATGTCCAAGTTCAACATCGACCGTGAAGCGGCTCATACGATTAACAATCGCTTGGACAGCCGAAAGCCTCAAAGGCTCAGGGAACAGGATATGCGGGATGCGGTTTCCGAGTTCCCTGGCCTTCGTGAAATCGTTAATAATGCGGTTTTTGGTAGTAGTTCCGAGCAAAAGCCAGAACCCGAGCCGGCAGACCAAGCTGAGCCCCGTAAGCGCAGCCGCAAAAAAACTGATGCGCCCGGCCCGGATGTCACGGTAGACCGCTCCAATGAGAAGCGCGGCGCCGGCGAAGCGCTGGGCAGTGCGGCCAAGAACACCGCCAAGGGGCTGACTGATGCCATCGACGCACTCGGTCAACTGTTCGGTGGTGGTGGGCGCCTGAGTTCTGGGCTAACCTTCGACGAGGACACATACGCCAAGGCCAAGCCGCTGTTCCTGTCAGCGGTATCGCACCTGAAGACTGCCGGCCAGGATCTGCGCGACACCATGAAGGCTGTGGTTCAGATGGTGGTTGACCGGTTCGGTGCGGACACGGCGAAAAACATGAAGCCGTATGTTGTGCGCTTCATCGAGGATGTCCGAGACGGCAACGTAACACTGGAAGGGGTAGCTGATGAGCGCTCAGAAGTACGCAATGATGGCCCGGAAGCACTGGACGAAGTGGCTCCCGAGCAAGGTGGCCGATCTGAAGGCCGAGGGGCAGCTGGAAGCAACGCTGCAAACGGTGGGCAAACAGGCCGCCGCGATGGTGCTGGAGCTGATGGAGCAGGGCTTTCAGCAGCACGAGGCGGAAGAAGTGGCTCTAAGCGAGCTGGTACTTCTAAAACCCGAAGCGGAAGCCAATCTGGAGCCGTGGGAGCGGGAGGAAGAAGCGGAGCTGGATCGGATCTACAGGCAGACTCAGGCCAGGTAGACGTTGGCGGAGAGCCGACATCCAAGCCGAACATTCCGGCCACCAACTTCGAGATCACCGACGAAGTAGGTCTTGGAAAGGGTGGCGAAGTACAGAAGATCAACGACAACCTTGCCGCTATTCGCGTCATCAAGCAGCTGGAAGCTGAAAAGAGACGCGCCACACCGGATGAGCAGGCTGTTCTGGCCAAGTACGTTGGCTGGGGCGGCCTGGCAAGCGCTTTCCCAGACCCGACATCGGGCAACTTCAAGGACAAGTGGAAGGCCCGGGGAGAGGAGCTGCGCGAGCTGCTGACCGACGACGAGTACAAGGCAGCCCGCCGTTCTACCCGAAACGCACACTACACTTCTCAGTCTGTGGTCTCGGCCATGTGGAAGGCTGTGGAGCGCATGGGCTTCAAGGGTGGCCTGGTGCTTGAGTCCTCCATGGGCACCGGTAACTTCCTGGGGCTTTCCCCGAAAAACATCCCAGCCAAGTTCATTGGCGTTGAGTACGACAGTCTGACATCCCGGATTGCCGGCGCCCTGTATCCCCAGGCCACGGTTCTCCACTCTGGATTCCAGAAGGTGCCGCTGACAGACAACTCATTCGCCCTGAACATCGGCAACCCGCCGTTTGGCAGTGAGTCCCTGCGATTCCAGTACAAGCCGGAGCTGAAGGGCGTCTCTATCCACAACCAGTTCTTCCGTGCGGGCATGGACGCACTGCGCCCTGGAGGCATTCAGGCGATGGTGGTTTCTCGCTACCTGATGGATGCCCAGGATAAGAGCAGCCGGCTTGCCCTGGCGAAAGAGGCGGAGCTAGTGGGTGCCATTCGACTGCCGGATACTGCGTTCAAGGAGAACGCTCGAACCGAAGTTGTGACCGACATCATCTTCCTGCAAAAGCGGACGCCAGAAGACCGCGCCCGGATGGAAGACGTTATCAGCGCCTACAACAGCCGACCGAAGAAGGGCGATAAAGAGCGGGAGCGCCAGGCTCTTGCTGACCAGATCCCAGCCTGGGTAGAGACTGATTTAGTCCCTGACCCGCTGGGTGGCGAGCCGATGCGCGTCAACGCCTACTTCAAGCAGAACCCGGACAACATACTGGGCACCATGGAGCGCTCCGGTTCCATGCAACACGGCAACGATATTACCGTGCGACTGGACAACCCGGCGGAAATGGGCGCCATGCTGGACGCCGCGATTGAGCGGCTGCCGGAGGGCATTCAGGATCTGGAAGCCGAGGTCATGGCGACCACTGAAAGGCGCTTTGCCGAAATGAGCGATGCGCTACGGATTGCCCTGGCAAACGAGGAAGTGGGCCATGTGAAGTTCGACGCAGACGGCGGCCTCGTTCGAGTCATCGAGTATGAGACCCCCGAGGGTGGGTACGAGCTGAAGCGCCAGCCTATCAAGGAAGGCACCCCCTGGCACGACGACCTGGCATTGGATGCGGACGGCAAGTGGTACGTCATGGTTGCCAAGGAGGACGAGAAGGGCAACAAGGTCAAGGTGCTGAAGAATGGCAAGCCGACCAAGCTCAACGTGTACGAGCGCAAGGTGTTCGCCAAAGAGAGCGACATCCCCAAAGAGAAGCGGCTAAGTAAGCTGAACCTTGACCGCCTGACCGGCATTGTGAAGCTCCGAGACCTGCTGAAGCGCCAGCTTGAGCTGGAAACCGCCGATGCTGCCAAGGTGGCAATGGAGGGCAACCGGAAAGCCCTGAAGCGAGAGTATGAGGCCTTCGTTAAGAAGCATGGGCCGATAAACGCCAGCACAAACCTCAAGCTGGCAATGACCATGCCGGACGGTGGCCTGGTGGCGGCACTGGAAGTGTCTTACCAGAAGCCTATCACCAAGGCCCAGTCTGCCAAGACGGGTATGCCAGAACAGCCGGAGAAGGCTGAACCGGCCCCCATCCTGGAAGGGCGGGTAGTTCCGAAGTACGAGCCGGCCAGTCGGGCAGAATCCCCGTCAGACGCCCTGGCTATCAGCCTGTCCGAAACGGGCCGGGTATCCATGCCGCGTATCGCTTCCCTGCTGGAAGTGGACGAAAGCAAGGCTGCCGAGCTGCTACAGCAAGGCGACTCCCCGCTGGTGTTCTTCGATCCTGAGCGCCAGGAGTGGGAAACGGCGGACGCCTACCTGTCCGGCATGGTGAAGCGCAAGCTGAAAGCAGCTTCCCAGCATGGCCTTGATGCGAACGTGCGAGCCTTGGAGGCGGTGATTCCGGAGGACTGGACAGCGGAGAACGTAGCCGTTCAGATTGGCGCGACCTGGGTGCCACCAAGGGTGTACGCAGAGTTTGCGGAGCATATTACCGGCGGCAATGCGAACGCCAGTTTCTCGCCGCTTACCAACAGCTTTGCCCTGTCCGTGGAGCGCTCTAACTCTGCCGTCGCTGACGAGTGGAGCGCGGACGGCGCCCCTGCGGACTACATTCTGTCCCGAATGATGAACAGCCAGCCGGTGAAAGTGACGTACCGGGATGCTGAGGGCAAGACACACGTTGATAAGGAGCGGACAAGCCTTGCCATCCTGAAGTCGAAGGAGATTGCTTCGGAGTTTGAAGACTGGATCTTCAAGGACAGCGACCGCCGGGCAGAGCTGGTTGAACTGTTCAACGAGAACTTCAACGTCCGGGTGAACCGCCAATACAACGGCCAGCACCTGACGCTGCCTGGCAAGGTGCCCGATTCCGTTATCAAGATGCGCCGGCACCAGTTGAACGCCATCTGGCGCGGGATCTATGAGCGCTTCATGCTGGTGGATCATGCGGTAGGCGCTGGTAAAACCTTTACCGCCATTGCCAGGGCCATGGAGCGCCGGCGAATGGGGCTGTCTCAGAAGCCAATGATTGTCGTGCCCAACCACCTGGTTGAGCAGTGGCAGGCAGACGTTTACAAGCTCTACCCGGGCGCCAAGGTTCTGGCCGCCGGCAAGAAGGATTTTGAGAAGAAGAACCGCCGCAAACTGTTCGGTAAGATCGCCACCGGTGACTGGGACATCGTGATTGTTCCGCATTCGTCCTTTGGTTTCATTGGTATCTCGCCGGATACCGAACAGCGCTACCTTGAGGCCGAGCTGAAAGAGGCCATGGATGCCGTTGAGGCCGCCTGGGAGCAGGCCAAGGAAGATGGCACCGACAACGGATACCGAAAGCCGTTTGGTGTGAAGGAGGCCGAGCGCCTGGCCGAGAAGATTCAGGCCCGGATGGACAAGTTGAACGAGGGTGTGCGTGACCGGCTCCTGACGTTCGAGCAGCTGGGTGTGGACGACCTGACCGTGGATGAGGCTCACGAGTTCAAGAACCTGGCCTACTCCTCACGCCTGACCGGTGTGCGCGGCATGGGCGACAAGACGGGATCCCGCAAGGCCAACGACCTCTACAACAAGATTCGCGTTCTCCGGGAGAACCCGAACAGCAGCGTAACCTTCCTGACCGGTACGCCAATCAGCAACAGTGCGGTGGAAATGTTCACCATGCTTCGCTACCTGGCTGCCGATGAGCTGAACGAGCTGGGCATGACCCACTTCGATGCGTTCCGTTCCCAGTTCGTAGAGGCCACCCCAGCCTTTGAGCCGACCGAATCCGGACGACTGAAGGAAGTCACGCGCCTGGGCCGCACATGGTCAAACATGCGCTCCCTGATGGATCTGTACTACGAAGTCACGGACGCCGTAACCCTGGACGACATCAAGGGCTGGTACGCCGAAGACCATGGCGGCAAGCCGTTCCCTGTGCCCAAGGTGAAGGGCGGGAAAGATCGGGAGCTGAGAACCATCCAGCCAACCCCGGCTCAGGACGCTGCGCTGAAAGTCATCATGGATGGCTTCGACTCCCTGGAAAACATAGAGGACACCATGGAGCGCAATGCCGAGCGCCTGCGCCTGATGGATCGTGCCCGCAAGGTTTCCCTGGATGTCCGGGCAGTGGATAACCGCAACCCGAGCAAGGAGGAAGGTGGCAAGCTGGAAGTGGTGAGCAAGGAGGTCAAGCGGATCTATGACCAATGGAATGACGACAAGGGCACTCAGCTGATCTTCCTGGATCGCTCGGTTCCCAAGTCAAACTCTGATGCCAAGCTCATTAGGGAGTATGACAAGGCCGTAGCAGGCCGCGACAAGGCCTTGGCCGAGGGCAACGAGGCGGATTTGCAGAAGTACAGCGATAAGCTGGAAGCGTTCGATGAGAACGAAATGGATGAGCTGAAGACTGCCCAAAACGGCGGCTGGAACGCCTACCAGCAGATCAAAGACAACCTGGTTGCCATGGGTATTCCGGCCAATGAAATCCGGTTTGTTCAGGAGGCCAACAACGACGAGCAGAAAGCCGCCCTGTTTGACTCCGTGAACAGCGGCAAGGTTCGAGTGCTGATTGGCTCCACCCCACGAATGGGCGCCGGCACCAACGTACAGGCGCGAGCGGTAGCGCTCCACCACGTTGACGTAACCTGGAAGCCAAGCGACATCGAGCAGCGCGAAGGGCGCGTAATTCGCCAGGGCAACCTGTTTGCCACGCCGCCGACCGCCGACAAACCAAATCCGATGTACCGACCGGACATGGAAGTGGAGATTCTGGCATACGCCACCGAGCGTACCGTAGACGCGAAGATGTGGGATTTGAACGCCACCAAGCTCCGCACCATCAACGGTATCCGGAAGTATGACGGCGCGTTCTCCATGGACTTCGAGGACGAGGAATCGGTAGGCATGGCCGAAATGGCGGCCCTGGCGTCCGGAAACCCGCTACTCATGGAGCGGGTAACTCTGGAGTCTGAAATCAACAACCTGGAGCTTCAGGAGCGAGCCCACCGACGGAAAATGTGGGGGCTTAAAGACAGTCTGAACCAGGCCCGCAATGCCATCGAGAAGAACCCGGCACGGATTAAGCAGGCCAACGAGCGAAGCGCCAAGGTTAAGGCCGAGCAGCAGCGGATTGCTGACAAGTTCAAAACACTGTCTGTGAACGTGGAGGGTGAGACCTACACCGACCGGGACGCGGCCATGGAGGCAGTCAAGGAGGCAGTCGAGCTTCAGCAGGAGGGCAACCCGAAAGCCCGTTACGCCATCAATATCAACGGCGAGCGCGTAACATCGAAGGACGCCATTGCGGACGCCATTGGCAACGCCCTGGGTGACTCATCCCCGTTTGAGGCTGTGGTTGACGGTGAAACCTTCCTGCGCCGCAGTCAGGCCTTCAACCGAATGACTGCCGTTCTGAACGAGGAGTACGGGCCAGGCAAGGAAGTCGAAGGTATCGAGCTGGGCACCTACAAGGGCTTCCGCCTGGTGGCTGATATTTCTGTTAACAACTTCATGCAATCGGGCGAGCAGAAGGATGTCACCCTGAGCCTGATGGACGGAGACCGGGTAATGGTTTCCGACCAGACGGCGAACACCGATGCCGGCAAGCCGTTCAACGTGAACAGTATCACCACAACGATGGTGCGACTGGACAGCGCTCTGAACAACTTTGCCAGCAACACCGAAGCACTGCGCCTGGAGCGCCAACTTGAAAGCGCCAGGACTCAAGTGGCAGACCTGGAAGCGCGGGCCGATGAGCCTTTCCCGAAAGCCGAGGAGCTGGCACAGAAGCGTGAGCGCCTGAAGGAAGTGGTGAGTGAGCTGGATGGCAAGGATAGCAAGCCGGAACCTGGCGAGCCGGCAGGTGATTCCGACCCGGCATTCCGCCGCGCCCGTGGCGCCACCCCGAACCGGATGAACCGGGCGAGAGTGGAGCCGGTGGTTGACGAGCTTCTCAAAGGCTGGAAGGGCAAGCCGAAGGTTCACGTTGTAAATCGGATCTATGAGTTGCCGCAGAAGCTCCAGGAGGAGATACGGGCTGCCGGCGCCGAGCTGGATTTCCGGGGCGTACTCTGGAAGAACGAGGTCTACATTCTGGCTCCGCGCCTGGAAAACCGGGCACAGCTGGAAGAAGTGGTTTTGCACGAAGTCGTTGGTCACTACGGGCTTCGCGGCATTATGGGCCGGGAAATGGTGCCCCTGCTGACGCAGGTATATAAAGACCTGGGCAACAGCGAAAAGGCCAACGAGCTGAAGCAGACCTACTTCAACGGCCAGTTTAATGACCGGAGCCTGAAGCACCGCCTGACCATTGCCGAGGAGCTGATTGCGCACCTGGCAGAGACCGGCGAACACCGGCACCAGACTTTGCTTCGCAAGATCGTGAACGCGGTACGTAAAGGGCTGCGCCGCCTGGGCTTCGAGATGAAGATAACCCGGACAGACCTGCTGAACCTGCTGGCCGCCTCGGAGCAGGCGGTTCGCAGCGGCAATATGTCCCGGCCATCGAAGCACGACATCAACTTCCGCCGGGCCTACCACGGCACCCCTCACCAGTTTGACCAGTTCAGTATTGAGGCTATTGGCACCGGTGAGGGCGCCCAGGCCTTCGGGTGGGGGCTGTACTTCGCCAGCAAGCGGTCAGTGGCCGAGTTCTACCGGGACAACGTGACCGCCGCTCAAAACGACTACTTCGCCAACTATGACCAGCTGCCGGATGAGGTTCGGGAGCTTTACATGAAGTTCTCCGAGGATTGGGAGAGCGACCCGGACGCGGCAGAAACCTACCAGTGGCAGTTCGAGGCCTATGGCTGGACGTTTGAATACGATATGTATGGCGACCCGGTGAACTTGCGACCCCTTGCAGGTGAAGGAAACCTGTACCAAGTGGAGATACCGGACGACGACAAACTCCTGGATTGGGAGCGCCGCCTGGACGATCAGAACCCGGGCATTACCGAGGCAGTCCGCGCCGTGACCGACGAACACCATGGCGAAGGCACCTTCGATAACTGGATGGAAGCCCTGGGTGACGGTGGCGACTACCGGAACTGGCGCGACAACCTGATGGAAGACGTAGAAGACCGGGAGCTGTCCATGCGCCTGGGCGCCAAGGGTGTGCCTGGCCTGCGCTACCTGGATGCCGACAGCCGAATCGCTGACGCCGATGGTAACACCTACAACTACGTCATTTGGGATGATCGAGTGGTGTCTGTCCAGGCAGTCAACGATGAGATCGACCAGGCTCAGGCTGCGTTCAGCCGCACCAAAAAGGCGGACGCAGGCGAGCAGACAGATACAGGCCAGGAGCCCCGATTCAGCCGCAAGCCTTCCGAGGCCTCCCGGAAGCAGGCTGCCGCTGCCTTTGGCAAGAAGACGGCCCGAAGCCTGAAAGGCAAGCTGGCCGACCTGAAGCCCGCCGGCCTGGGTGCGCTGCCACTGATGTACCTGCGTGACTTTGCGCCCAAGACCATGACCGCCCTGGATGATTACCTTGACCAGAAGCGCGAAATGGATGCCATGCGCAACGAAATGCACACTCGCTACGATGACATCGCTCAGAAGTGGCTGAAGCAGCGGGTGAAGGGCTCCAACCTGGCCGGCAAGGCTAAGTTGCTGGCTGGTATTACGCCGAAGACTGCGCCTGACCTGGATCGACTGATGCACGATTCCACCATCGCCGGTGTGGATCCCAGTGTTGACCTGTCCAAGCAGACCCGGATCCCGCCGGAATGGAAGCAGCTGCGAGAGCGGTTCCTGGCGCTACCGGAGGAGCAGCAAGCTCTGTTCGAGGAAGTGCGTGATGCCTACAAGGATCAAGTGAACTTACTGGAAGACGTTATCAAGGAGAACGTGCGCAAGAGCGTAGGATTCGCCATGCGTCGGGCCGAACGGGAGTTTGAGGCCGAAGTACAGAAGGCCCGCGATGAAATGGAAGGGCGCGAGCAGGAGCTGGCGATTGCCGCTGCCGAGAAGCGTTACCGGGGCCGGCTGGAAGCGGCCAGGGCTGGGGAATACTCCCGGAGCCTGATGCTGCGCAAGGTGTTTGAGTCCATGCGAGTGGATGAACCCTACTTCCCGCTCAAGCGGTTTGGCGACTACTTCGTGGCACTGAGGGACAAGGACGGCAACCTTCAGTCATTCAGCATGTTCGAGAAGGCTGCGGATATGGAAGACGCCGCCGAGCAGCTGCGGGAGCAGTACCCAGACCTGGAAGTGACCGTAGGCCGGAAGTCGAACAAGGAGGATTTGCAGAACGCGATTGATCCGAACTTCGTGGCAGACGTTCAGGAGCTGGTGGCGGAACACTCCGGCGACTGGGATCTTGCGGACGGCATTTATCAGCTGTACCTGCAAACCCTGCCAGACTTCTCCATGCGCAAGGGCTTCATTCATCGGAAGAAGGTACACGGCTACAACGAGGACGCCATGCGCTCCTTCGCCAGCTCGATGTTCCACTCCTCTTACCAGATTGCCCGGCTCAAGCATAAGCTGGAAATGGACGAACTGGTGGAGATTGCCGAGGAGCAGGCCCAGGATTCCGAGGATTCTGTGGATGCCATGACGGTAGCCAACGAGCTGCGCCGGCGCCATGAGTGGGTGATGAATCCCCAGGGCGGCCAGATTGCTCAGAACATTACCTCCCTGGCATTCGCCTGGCAGCTGGGCGTGACGCCGGCGGCAGCGCTGGTGAACACCACACAGACCTATATGATGGGCATTCCCATTTTGGGAACTCGGTTTAAGAGCGAAGCCAAGGCCACCAAGGAACTACTGAAGGCCTCCAAGGATTTCGTAACAGGCCGAGGCCATATTGAGAAAAAGCTGTCCGGCGACGAGCGTAAGGCCTTCGACGAGTTCATGCGTATGGGCCTGATCGACAAGACTCAATCCCATGACCTTGCTGGCGTGGGTGAAACCGGGGTGGAGTACAACGCAGTTCGCCATAAGGTGATGAGCGGTATTTCCTTCCTGTTCCACCATGCCGAACGCTACAACCGGGAAGTTACCGCCATGGCGGCCTACCGGATGGCGCGGGAGTCTGGCATGAGCCACCGGGATGCCACCAAGGAAGCGGCAGACCTGACATGGCAGGTTCACTTCGACTATTCAAGTGGCAACCGAGCCCGGTATATGCAAAGCGATACCGCCAAGATTCTGCTGGTCTTCCGTCAGCACAGCGTCAACATGCTTGCCCGCCTGGCGATTGATGCCCGGCAGATGTTCAAGGGTGAGAGCAAGGAAGTTCGCCGTGAAGCCTTCCGCCGGATGGCCGGGATCTTTGGTATGTTCGCACTGGGCGCAGGCATGATGGGCGTCCCGGGGGCTCAGGCACTGCTGATTGCCCTGAACGCCATGGATGACGACGACGATCCATGGACGTTCGAGGACAAGATGCGCAAAGCGATCTACGAATCGCTTGGTGAAACCCTGGGTGGCATGGTGCTTCAGGGCGTACCTGGCACCCTGACCAACACGAACCTGACAGATCGTATAGGCATGGGCCACCTGTGGTTCTTCTCTCCGTACCGGGAGCTGGAAGGCCGGGATGCCTACTACTTCTGGATGGAGCAGATGCTAGGCGCGTTCCCGGGCATGATTGGCGGCTTCTTTACCGGCGCCAGCGTGATGAACGAAGGCCACTTCTGGCGCGGCATTGAGACCATGGCTCCGAAGGCTATCAAGGACGCCCTACGAGCATGGCGTTACAGCGACGAGGGTGTTCAGTCCCTTAACGGCTTCACGATGTACGACGAGGTGGATCTGTGGAGTTCCGTGGCTCAGGCGATGGGCTTTATGCCTGCGCACATTGCCCAGGGGTACGAACGCAACTCCGCCCTGAAGGGTGCGGAACAGCGGATCCTGAAGGAGCGCCAGAACATCCTGAACCGCTACGCTTTGGCCGTGCGCACCAGTGACACCGAGGCTCGGAGCCGGCTAAACGAGCGAATCCGGGAGTTCAACCGGAGAAATCCGAGGGTAGCCATTACCTTCGACACCATCCGAAACTCCCTGATGCGCCGTACCGAGACCGGTATTCGTGCCGAGAGCGGCGTTCTGATCGACAAGCGACTGAACTACCTGCGGGACGAGCTGCCATCCCAGTGATGGCAGCCTCCCTGTAGGTTTCGCACTGACCGCCTATCCTCGCCATTCTTGGCCCATTGACTACGTGTGATTGGGTTAGCGGGGATAGGCATGAAGTATGGACTAGATCAGGCTGCGGTAGACCAGGTTGCTCAGAGCGTGACGGCCAAGATGACCGTGGGCGGAGCCGTTGCCGGCTTCTTTGGGTGGCTGGCTCAGATCAACTGGATCGGCTTGTCGGCAGTGCTGGTAGCAATCCTTGGCCTGGTGGCCAATGTGTATTTTCAGCATCGACGGGACAAGCGAGAGCAACGAGAGAGCGAGTTGCGAATAGCGGAGATCAAGCGGAGGGCTGCGGAAAATGCAAATCCCCAGTAAGCGACTCTCAACCTATCTATTGGCATTCTCCGCCGCCGGTTTTACGTCCTGGGCGGGATACGAGGGATACACGCCAGAGCCCGTAATCCCGGTGGTGGGCGATGTCCCGACCATCGGCCACGGTAGTACCCGATATGAAGATGGCACACCTGTTCGGCTGGACGATCCCGCCATTACCCGCGAACGGGCAGAACAGCTGGCCCGCAACCTGCTATCCAAAGATGAAGATCGTTTCCGCCAGTCGATCCCCGGGGTGAAGCTCCACCAGGCCGAGTATGACCTGTATGTGGATTTCATCGGCCAGTACGGTATTGGCAACTGGAACCGCTCATCCATGCGCCGGCATCTGCTGGCCGGACAATACAGCCAGGCCTGTGATGCCCTCCTGAAATGGCGCTACGCCGGTGGCTACGACTGCTCCACTCGAATCAACGGGGAGCCGAACAAGCGCTGCTGGGGCGTATGGGCTCGACAGCTCGACCGCCACGAGAAATGCCAGGCCGCTCAAGGTGAATGATATGAAGAACACCCTGATACTTCTGCTTATCGTGGCCGCTGTGTCCGGCGGGATCTACCTGTCCGGATACCTGGCGGGCTCCGACTCCATGCGCGACAAGTACAGCCTCCTGGAAGCCAGAGTAGAGGCCATGAACCAGTTGGCCGCAGACCAGATTACCAGGCTCAGAGCCGAGCGCGATATAAAGCAGGCTGAGATTGAACGATTGACCGCCGAACAGGAGAAGCTGGATGTCGAAGCTAAGATTGAGATTGCCCGCCTTGCTGGTGAGCTTGAGCGCCGCCCTGTCCGGGTGCGCGTCCAGCCAGCCCGGGGGTGTGGTAGTGGCGCCGGAAGTGGTGGCGCCGGAGATCCCGGAGATAGTGCGCCAGACTCCGGCCAGACCTATCGGCTACTACCAGAAGAAAATTCTCGACGCCTTAGAGAAGCCCTGACCGAAGTGGAAACCCTGAGCGCGGCTTACAACTCATGCCGGGCCTACCTGGGCGCTGTGCGCGGGACGGCTACCGGATTACCCGGGCCTTGAATTCCTCCTTCCTTTCGCCGGCTACCCCGTCCCTCAGTGCGTCCAGGTAGTCGGCATACCACTGCATCATGGTGGCCCGCTGCTCCAGGTACTTGGCCTTGTTGTAAACACCTTTCACTCCGCCAACTTTGTGCGCCAACTGCATTTCCACATAGGTATCGCGCCAGCCGTGGTCATTGAGGAGCGTTGAAGCCGTGTGCCTGGCACCATGCCCGACCAGCTTATCCTTGTACCCTATCGCACGAAGCGACGAGTTCATGGTTTGGTGAGCGATGTATGGGTTGGCCTTCTTCCCGGGGAACAGGTATCTCCCAAGTCCGGTTATTTCCTTCAGGCTTTCTAGCAGGGATACAAGCTGCCTGGGCAGGGGTACAAGGTGATCCCTGTCTGTCTTCATCTTTTCCACGGGCACCGACCACAGCCCCGCCTTGAGATCCACTTCGCTCCACTCCGCCTGGCGCACCATGCCAGGCCTTGACGCGGTAAGTAGAACCATCCGGACGGCAACTCGGGTATTAAACTGGCTGCCTGACGTATCCAGCGCCTTCATAAAGGCCGGCAACTCTGGCTCCAATAGATGAGGGTGGTGCTTGGTTGCGGGTGTTTTCCTGGCAACGTGGCGCAACTCTGATGCTGGATTGAGTTCGCACCGGCCCTGAGCAATCGCCAGGCTGAACATATTGTTGAGCCATCCACGCGCCTTCTTCGCTATGTGCCAGGCCTGCCGCTCCTCGATGTCCGCAATGGTATCGGTACAGTCTCCCCGGGATACGTTCGTTATCGGTATGTCGCCAAGCGGGGGCAGCAGATCCTTATCCAGCGCGTCACGCATGAGTCGGAGCGTCTTCGGTGCCAGGCCTTCCGCTTCCCGGCGGCTGTACCAGTCCTCGGCAAGCTCCCGGAACGTGGGCGCCAGAACCTCCGGCTCACTGTCCTTTTCGTGGTTAGCCAGGTCTACGCCGTCCGAAGACAGCTTGAGCAGTTCGCCAGCTGCTTCTCGGGCAGCCTTGCCGGACACCCTGGGGAATGCTCCCAGGCCTTTCCATGCCCACTTGCCATTAGGCCGCTTATACCGAAGGCTCCACGATTTGCTACCATTGGGCTTCACCCGAAAGTACAATCCGGGCGTATCGAGTTCCCTGTACTCGCTGGCTTCTGGTTCCAGCTTCTCCAGGACGGTATCGGCCAATGGCCGCCGCTTGATCTGGTTGCGCTTCACTGTGATCCCTCCGAACGGTGAATGCTTCACGCATGACGCATATTGAGCGTAGGGATACACGGAAATTTCCAGGGATACAAGGGGGGATACAAAAAAATGGCGGCTAGACTGGTTTAACAATGTTGAACATTATTAACCAGACCGCCGCCGAAAGGGCTAACTACAGGGGTTGAGGATCAACAGTGTTCAACATGATTCAGCCCCTTAGCTCCTGATGAGGGAGATACCAAGCCAGTAACCACAATGGTTTCCGGCTTACGAAATCCCTGGGATACACCACGGGATACATGGCGGTCTCTGCTAGGCCACTTTTGCCCGACTCATTCTCAGTTCGCTGTACCGGTAAATGTCGGACAGCCGAAACGTGACAGGGCTGTTTCTTCCTTCCCCATGCTTGTATCCCTTCGGGCAATTTTCGTCCGTTCTCCGGAGAAGATCGAACTCGGCCAGGCTCACACCAATAATCCGGGCCGCGTCTTTCTTCCGAACTTGAACATAACGGGGATCAATGGTTTTGTCGGTCAGTTCATGGGCGCTCATTGGAGCCCTCCTGTATTCCATTCGCGTTCCGGATCTGCATCCCAACGGCAGAAGTCGATAAACGAATCAAAGCAATCGCCGTAT
>ERZ1673962.1045-NODE-1045-length-15078-cov-4.626573_pt1 | contig 15078 bp, 15 predicted proteins | sample MGYA00580188_ERZ1673962 | MGnify/ENA primary metagenome ERZ1673962 (study PRJEB41334, sample SAMN05608104) | rock metagenome | biome: terrestrial subsurface; feature: shale formation; material: shale | place: USA: Pennsylvania ... | reverse complement strand
GCATTTGGCGCTTTTTGCTTAGCCATCCCATTTGATGTTTTTTGCGAAAGCATCAAGATTGCCTCCATAAGAATAGCAGATGCTGGGCGATGCCCAACCCCGCCAGGCTCATTGCCACCGTCCACAGCAACCTTTCAATACGCCGGTCGAATTCCGGCGGCCGCCACTGTCTGTGCCACAAGGTTTCCCCGGCAAGTCGCCGGCGGATTTCCATGGCCGTAATCAGAAAGGACAGCCAAAGGGCGGCCAGCAACCAGCCGGCCAGAACGTCGCTCAGCCAATGAGCCCCGATCAATATTCGGCTTATGCCTACCAGTAAGGCCACAAAGCTGGCTCCGCTTATAAGGGTCATTCTCGTTTGCCAGTTGCGAATGGTCCCGAGTATCAGATAAACGCTCAAACCGCTCAGCAACAGGGCGAAGAATGCATGGCCGCTGGGAAAACTGAGGATTTCCCGGGAAAGGACGGTATAGAAAGGTTTGGGTCTGGGGCGGGCGAAGAGGTGTTTCAAAGCAAAGATCAAAAGCTGTCCGCCGCCGGTGCCTGCCAGCAGAATCGCCGCCGAAAAGTTGCGCCCTTTGAGCAACAACCAGAAGGTTGGCAGCAATATCCAGAACATCAATGCCTGCCGATCCGCCAGGCCGGAGCAGAGCAGCATCAGGCGTCCGGCCAGAGGGTTGTAATGGCGGGTGATTAAGGCAAAAAGCTGCCGGTCTATCTGGACGAAGATGGGAAGATGCGCCATCAGGACGAAAAACAGGCCGGCGAATACGGCGCAACTGAACAGTCCCACGGTGAGATAAAGCCCCGCACCGTGGCGCAGGCTGAAGCGATCGGCAGCACATCGCCACAGGCGCGGATGCTTTTCGCGCCATTTCTTCGGTAACGGTTTTTGCAGGAAATTCTGCCAGCCTGAACCGATGCGGTTTCGCACCGATGCCAGACGATCTGCCAGGCGGGGGGCCATGCGACTCCAGAACAGGGAGTTGACGAACAGCAAGACCAGCAGGGTCGTGACAAGCAGGCTGAGGCGGCCGCTCCAGACCTGGACTTGCCGCCAGCTGGCTGCTCCCAGAGCGCCGACGCCGGCGTAGGCCGGCCCCCATGCAAGGCAGCTGAACAGCGTGTAGCCGTAGAATTTCGCCGGTTCCAGATGGGCACTGCCTGCCATAAAGGGCGTCAGCCCGCGCAGTGGCCCGGCAAACCTCCCCAGAAACAAGCTCTTGCCGCCGTGGTCGAGAAAGAACATTTCGGCTTTGCGTATCAGTTCCAGGCGTTTGCGGAACAGACGGCTGCGTAAAAAACCGTACCCCAGGCGCGCCCCCAGGACGTAACTGATGCTGTCTCCCGCAAGGGCACCGAGACCTGCTGCCGTCATGACGCCGCCGAGCTGCCCCTGGCCATGGGCGGTCAGGAAACCCGCACAGACAATCAGGGTGCTGCCGGGTACCACCAAACCGATCATGGCGATGGATTCCGCCAGGGCGATGGCGAAGAGGATGGCGTAATAGAGTCCCCCGTCGGGCAGGTGGGTTGTGATATAGGGCAAAAAGGAATCCATACTGTTCTTAAATGAAGTAAAGGTCCTGAAAATGTTCGCCCCTGCTTGGTTCTTCTATGGCTAAGGGGGGGCTACGGGGTCGGCCCTACCTCGCTATGACTTGCTAACAGGGGGTGAATTGTTACTATTAACGCATAACCATCGCAGGTTGCCAAGATGTCTTTTGTTCGAGTTGACGTCCGCTTGGCTCCATCCAGCTTTTCCGGATGAAAACCGGTTTGTCCCAGCAGAAGGTTTCCCGCATTGATCTTTAATACCAAATCAGGAACGTGGCTCTAAGGCCGAGAAAAACGCATCGTTTTGCGGAATCTTGCCGATGGCGGTTTCGAAACAGGGAGGTTGGCATTTATGGAACAATTCAGGCTTTCACCAAAAGAACTTATCTGGAAGTGCGATCCGGCTCAGTTTGAATTTTCCAGCACAGACGAGCTTAGCTGCTCGGAAGAAACCATCGGTCAGGATCGGGCCTTGACGGCCATCGAATTCGGGTTGAGCATCGATTCAAACGGATTCAATATTTTTATTCTGGGTGAATCGGGAACGGGGCGCTCTTCGACCATCAAGCGCGTGCTGGAACGGCGTTCCAAGGATGAAACGGTTCCCGACGACTGGTGTTATGTGCACGATTTCAAGGAGGCCGACCGGCCTAACTGCATTCGTATGCCTGCGGGGCTCGGCAAGTCTTTTCGGGATGATATGGAGACCCTTATCGGTCACGTGGCCGAGGCTATACCCAAGCTTTTCGAAAGCAAGGAATACGAACAGGCCAAAAACAGCATTACCCAGGAGTCCCAGGAAAAAAACAAAAAACTGGTCCAGGAACTGGAGGAAAAGGTCAACGCGGAAGGTTTCCTCCTGCAGCGGACCGTGGGGGGACTGGTGCTGGTGCCGACCAAGGACGGGCAGCCGTTGTCTCAGCAGGAATATTCCGAGCTGGAAGAAGAGGAGCGCAAGGAGCTGGAAGAGAAGGGTGGTGAGTTGCAGGAAGAGCTCAATGACACTCTGCGGCAGATTGTCGAGTTGGAAAAAAAATTGCGGCAGGCCCTGAGCCAGATGGAGAGAAATTTTCTGAATTCGGCCTTGCAGCACCTGTTTGAAGATCTGCAGGAAAAGTATAAGGATCATGCCAAGGTGGTGGAGCATCTGGATAACTGCAGAAAAGATATTCTCAACCGGGCAGATGAATTCCGCCCCAGCCAGGGTCCGCAAGTTGCTATCGCCGGCATGCGGCAAGGCCGCCAGGAACCTTCTTTTGACCAATACCGGGTTAACCTGTTCATCGACAACAACGCTCTCGAAGGGGCACCGGTCGTCTATGAACCCAATCCTACCTATTTCAATCTCTTCGGCCGCATCGAACACATCATCCAGATGGGCAATGCAACGACCAATTTCACCATGATAAAACCGGGAGCCCTGCACCGGGCCAACGGCGGTTATCTGATCGTCGATTGTCGTGAAGTGCTTATCAATCTGTTTTCTTATGAGGCTCTCAAGCGCTGCCTGCGCAACGGTGAAATCAAGATCGAGGATATGGCCGAGCAATATCGGCTGATTGCGACCGTGTCTTTGAAGCCCGAGCCGATCCCCCTGAAATGCAAGTTGGTGATGATCGGGCTGCCCAAATTCTATTACCTTCTCTATCAGCTCGATCCCGATTTCCGCAAGTATTTCAAGGTCAAGTCGGATTTCAACAGTTTGATTAAAAATACCTGGGAAAATGTCCAGCACTATGCCCTGTTTATTGCAACCCAGTGTCGCAAGGAAGATATGCTGCATTTCTCTCCCGATGGCGTAGCCGCCGTTGTCGAATGTGCAGCTCGCCTGGCCGATGATAAAAACCGGCTTTCATGCCGATTCATGGATCTGTCGGATCTTATTCGCGAAGCCTCTTTTTATGCGCAGCGCCAGGGTGCCGAAACGGTAGAGCGGTCGCATGTCGAATTGGCCGTGGAATCCAAGGAGTATCGTTCCAACAAGCTCGAACAGCTGGTTCAGGAGTTTATCGAAGACGGTCGCATCATGGTCGATACAGCCGGCGAGGTTGTGGGACAACTCAACGGCTTGTCGGTTTATCTGATGGGCGATTATTCTTTCGGCAAACCATCGCGTATCACGGTGCGTACTTTTATGGGCAAGGGGGGGGTGGTCAATATCGAGCGGGAAGCCAAGCTGTCCGGACCGATATACGATAAAGGGGTTCTTATTTTGTCGGGTTTCATCGGTGATCGCTATGCACAGGACAAGCCTCTTACCCTGGCTGCCTCCATCTGTTTCGAACAGGCCTATTCCGGAGTAGAGGGAGACAGTGCTTCGTCGGCGGAGCTTTACGGCTTGCTTTCCTCCCTGGCCAATCTGCCTCTCCGCCAGGGGGTCGCCGTAACGGGATCGGTCAATCAACGCGGCCAGGTGCAGCCTATCGGCGGGGTCAATGAGAAAATCGAAGGATTTTATGCCGTCTGCAAGGCCAAGGGGCTGACCGGGCAACAGGGGGTGCTGATTCCGGCCCAGAATAAACAGAACCTCATGCTCAAGCAAGAAATTATCGATGCCGTAGCCGCCGGTCAATTTCATATATGGGCGGTTCAGCACATCGACGAAGGGTTGGAAATCCTCACCGGCATGCCGGCCGGTGAGCAAGCGGAGGATGGCAGCTGGCCCGAAGGCACGGTGAATTATCTGGTGAACGAGCGATTGCAGCAAATGGTCGAGGGATTGAAAAAATTCGCACGCCCTGAAGAAAAAAACGATAAGCAGTAGCGTTTTTTCCGACCGCACCGGCAGACATGACATGCAGGCATGGACCTAAGGGACCATGCCTGTTTTTTTATCTGAAATTTAATGATAGGACGTGGGTAAAAAATAATCAGAAGTCCGTTCGAGGCTGAAGTTTGCCCAAAAAATAAGCCGATTTTTTCATCGAATGTATGTAACTTGTTGAAAATACATGAAAATAAAATTTGGTACGACCTATGCGATAAGAAAAAGCGTGTACACGTTAGTTCCTATAGGGATGCATTGTTTTGAAAGCAGGTATGGTTAGTCCGGCCTGTCAAAGAACGGTGGCGGGTCTTTCCGGAAGCCCGTCACCTCGAACCTCTTCACCAGAGGCGTCAAAGGAGACATACGCATGAAAAAGATCGAATGCATTATCAAGCCTTTCAAACTGGAAGACGTCAAAGAAGCCCTGGCCGAAATGGGGATCAGCGGCATGACGGTCAGCGAGGTGCGAGGCTTCGGGCGGCAAAAAGGCCATACCGAACTTTATCGTGGGGCCGAGTACCAGATCGACTTTATCCCCAAAATCAAAGTTGAACTGGTCATTCCCGCCGAGCGCGCCAGCGAAGTGATAAATATCGTCAGGAATGCGGCGCAGACCGGCACCATCGGTGACGGTAAGATTTTTGTCTATGACATCGAGCAGACGGTCCGCATCCGTACCGGTGAAACCGGCCCGGAAGCCCTATAAGCCGCAAGTTGCGACACAACAAGGAGGTAGAAAGACATGAAAAAGTGGGCAAGTATTTTGGGCGCCGGCCTGCTGCTGGCTTTACCGGCTCTTGGTTGGGCCGAAGACGCACCCATGGCCGCTGATGCGGTACAGAATAACCTCAATTTCGTTTGGACCCTGGTTGCCGGTTTTATGGTCTTCATCATGCAGGCCGGTTTTGCCATGGTTGAAGTCGGCTTCACCCGTGCAAAAAACGCTTGCAACATCCTGATGAAAAACATGATGGACTTTTCCGTCGGTGCCCTTGCTTTCTGGGCCGTCGGTTTCGGTCTGATGTTCGGTACCACCAACGGCTTCTTCGGCACCACCGATTTCTTTTTCAGCGGCGCCGCCGGTGACGGAGCCGCCTGGAACTATGCTTTCTGGATGTTTCAGGTCGTGTTCGCCGCTACCGCCGCCACCATCATTTCCGGTGCCGTAGCCGAACGTACCAAATTCAGCGCGTATATCGTTTACTCGGTACTGGTTTCCGGGCTGGTTTATCCCATCTTCGGTTCCTGGGCCTGGGGCAGCCTTTTCAATGGTAGCGGCTGGCTTGAAGGCCTTGGTTTCATCGACTTTGCCGGTTCGACCGTGGTGCACTCCATCGGCGGCTGGCTCGCCCTGGCGGGCGCCATCGTCGTCGGTCCCCGTATCGGCAAATTCGACAAAGCGGGCAACGTCAAGCCCATCCCCGGTCACAACATTCCGCTGGCCGCTCTGGGTGTCTTCATTCTGTGGTTCGGCTGGTACGGGTTTAATCCCGGCTCCACGACCACCGGCGACACTTCCATCGCTCTGATTGCCGTAACCACCACTCTGGCTGCTGCCGCCGGCGCCGTTGCCGCCATGCTCGCCACCTGGATCAAATACGGCAAAAGCGATATCGGTATGACCCTTAACGGTGCATTGGCCGGTCTGGTCGGTATTACCGCTGGTTGCGCCAACGTCAGTCCTTTTTCCGCGGTTATCATCGGTCTCGTGGCCGGTGTGCTGGTGCTCTTCTCGGTTCTGTTCTTCGACAAAATCAAAGTCGACGATCCCGTCGGTGCCGTATCCGTGCATGGTGTCTGCGGTGCCTGGGGTACTCTCGCCGCCGGGTTGTTCGACACGGCCGGTTTCTCTCTCAAGACCGTCGGCGTACAGCTCGTGGGAATCGGTGCCTGCTTCGTCTGGGCATTCGGCATCGGCTTGATCATGTTCAAACTGATCGACCTGGTCGTCGGCATGCGCGCTTCCAGGGAAGAGGAAATGGCCGGCCTCGATTACACCGAGCATGGTGCTTCGGCTTACCCTGACTTCCAGACCGTTCGCCTCGGTACGGTGTTCGCACCCGGTCAGGAAAATGTAAACAATCCCAAATAAAATCATCATGCCCCTGTTCCGGGCGGCAATGGTTGCCGCCCGGGGGGTTCTTGCAAAGAAGGAGGAAGTTGCTATGAAAAGATGGAGTGTTTCTGTGTTGGTTGCCGCGATACTTGCCGTAGGCTTGGTGGCCCAGGCCGGTGCGGCAGTGATCGAGGTTGAAGGCGATGCCTATGTCGGCATCTACGATAAGTATCTGTGGCGCGGATGGGACCTCAGTGGAAGCTTGCCTGTCGTTCAGGGCGGCGCCGATATCTCGACCCATGGCTGGACGCTGAGTTACTGGAGCAACTGGCAGCTCAAGACCGATGAAGCGGACGGTTTTAAATCCGGTGAAGTGACCGAAACCGATATCATTATCAGCTACGCTCATGACTTTGGCGATATGTTGTCCGTTTCCGTCGGAAATATCTGGTACCAGCTCGATGGGTTGCAAGATACCAATGAAGTGTTTGTCGGTGGTACTGTAAACACGTTGCTATCCCCGACTTTGACCATGTATTGGGATTGGGATGCCTGCGATGAAGACGGATTGTTCTTTACTTTTGATGTAAGTCATTCCTTCGAACTGATGGAAAAGCTGACCCTGAATCTTGGTGCCCTGGTAAGTTATAATCTGCACAGTGACTATGCCGTAAGTGCTGAACGTGATTATTCAGGTTTCCATAACTATGAACTGAGCGTTGGCCTTGATTATGCCATTAATGATCAGTTTACCTTGAGCCCCTCCTTCGTCTACTCTTCGGGTATCACGGATGGAGCCAAAGATAACATCGATACGGAAACTCTTGCCGGTGTCAGTCTGACCTTTGCTTTCTGATTAAATTTTCATCTGTTATATCGACAGTCGCGCCGTCCTTCAGTACAATGAAGGACGGCGTTGTTTTTTGAATCCAAAAGTGATGCTTTCGCAAAAACATCAAAAGTCGGTACGAACCAGGTTGTGGCAAAAGGAGGCGAGGGATATGGCAGAGGTCCGGCGTTCGGGGGCATGGGGAGAATTCTACCGCGGATTGTCTTATATTCCGCGTGCAGGGCATTTTTTGCGGCAGCATCTGGGATTGTTGAAGTATGTGGCCATCCCTTTTTTGATAAACGTATTGACTTTTGCCCTGGCGGTTTTTCTGGGGATGAGATTTTTCGCCCGAATTGTCGATCGACTGCCTCAAGGGGATGCCTGGTATTTTCTTCTCATTTACGGATTATTATGGGTCCTGGCGATTCTGATGGTAGCCGTTCTGGTGTTTTTCACTTTTACCGTTATCGGCAACCTGATTGCCGCACCCTTTAACGGCCTGCTCTCGGAAAGGGTTGAAATTCTGCTCACCGGCAGTCTGCCGGATGTTCCATTTACCCTGAAGAGCGTGTTGCGCGATACCGGACGCAGCATATTGGTCGAAGCCAAAAAAATGCTGATATTCGTTCTCTGCATGGTGTTGTTGCTGCTGTTTAATTTACTGCCTCTGGTGGGAACTTTTCTGTATGCCGTCAGCACCCTTGCTCTGACTTTGTTTTTTCTGGCCTGGGAGTATCTCAGTTTCGTTCACGAGCGAAAGCAGATGGATTTTTCGCGACAATGGCGTTATCTCATGGATCGCAAAATTCTGCTTCTCGGGTTCGCCACAGGGGTGCTGGCATTGCTGGCCATTCCCTTTCTGCAATTGCTCTGTATTCCGTTTGCCGTGATTGCAGCGACGCTGCTTTGGTGTGAAGAACAGGCTGGCCGACGAATTTCTGGGTGACGGATGTTCATGACTGCGGCATGCTGTGTTATAATGCAGATATCCTCGAAGTCCGGTGAGATTTTGGATTCGTTATTGCGAAGGCAATAGCGAGAAGCAACCGTAAGCAGGGAGGATTTATGACCAAACGGAAAAAGAAGGAGTGGAACGTCGAAAAAAGGATGGATGCCGAGACCGCGCAGCGCGCTATGCGGTTGGACGAGGACCTCGAAATCATGGACCGGCATGCCGCAGATCTTGCCGGCATAGAGGAGGAAGAGCAGGATTCCATGCGTCGCTGGGATCGCGAGCATAAAAATGCTCGACTGCATAGTGTGCCGCGTCATTTGAAGCACGTGCGCTAAGCATGTAAGCGTAACTTCGGGTAAAAAAACGGGGAGTTTCATCGGAAACTCCCCGTTTGTCGGTCTGATCGGAGCAAAAAGGTCCCGCGCTATTCCTCGCCGGGCTTTGGTTTTTCCTCTTCCGGTGTTTCTTCCTCTTCCGGTGCTTCTTCCTGTTTGATCGCCTCGATCTCGGCCTCCAGATCTGCAGCCCGGTTTTTCAGATCATCCAGGTTGGCCAGCAGTTTGGTTACCGCTTCAGTTTCCATGATGGCGACGATGCCGTTTTCCCGCAATTCGTCGATTTCTTTGCCGAGATCGCTGTGGGCGGCGCCGATCTTTCTGTGAATCGTAGCAAGGTCGACCTTTTTCTGTACGACACGTTTGTATTTGTTGGCTTGGAATGTGGCAATATGGAGGGTCTTTTTAGTGGAATCCCAGATTTTTTCGGTGGTGGTTCTTTTCTTTTCGCCGGACTCGTTCTGTTCACTCATGGCAACCTCCAAGGTTTGGCATTCGTTGATAATATGCTAAAAATATTAGCATCTGAGCAAAGTGCGTCAAGATGCTTTTGCTAGCTTGCTGCAGGAAAATCCTGCAGCTTTTTGAACATCTTAAGGACATTGGGGGATTCAATAATGGAAGCAAGTGTTGGAGAAGCCGGTAAAACCAAATTCCAGATCGATCTGCGACGTTATCTGCGGGAGGATGGGGAAGACGAGGGGCTTATTCATCTGATCTGTGAAATCGCCGAAGCCTCGAAGTATATCGTCAATTCCATCCGTACCGGCGATCTCGGGGTGGCCGGCACCTCCAATCTTTACGGTGAACAGCAATTGGCGCTCGATGTGCTTTCGGATCGCATTCTGCGAAAACGCCTGGCCAAGTCGGGTGTCGTCAGTAATATCGTCTCGGAAGAGACCAACGATATCATTTTTGTCGCACCACACCGAACGGGCAACTATTCGGTTGCCTACGATCCCTTGGACGGATCATCGCTGGTCGATGTCAACCTGGCTGTCGGAACCATCGTTTCCATATACAAAGGCAGCGATCTGATGCTGCCCGGGAAAAAGCAGGTGGCAGCGCTCTACATTCTTTATGGGCCGCGCACCACCCTGGTTTATACGACCGGAAAGGGTGTGCATGAGTTCGGTATGAACCAGCTGATGGAATATACACTTCTGCGACGCAATATACGTATGGAGTCAAAGGCTTCTATCTACGCCCCCGGGGGACTGCGCAGTCTTTATACTCCCGGGACGGACAAGTTCGTCCGGCAGTTGGAGGCGGATGGCGTCAAGTTGCGCTACAGCGGCGGACTGGTTCCGGATATCAACCAGATACTGATGAAAGGCAAGGGCATCTTCTTTTACCCTCACCTGCGAAATGCTTCAGAGGGCAAGCTGCGCTTGCTCTTTGAACTCAATCCCATGGCCTTTCTTATTGAACAGGCCGGCGGGGCCGCATCCAACGGCCGCCAGCGCATTCTCGATATGGTGCCGCAAAAGTTCGACGACCGCAGTCCTTTTTTCTGTGGATGTCACGAAGATGTGGAAAGGGCGGAAGCTTTTATCAGGGAAGAGGAGTGAAAACGAAAGCGGGGGCCGGAGGGCCCCCGCTTTCGTTTGGCTTTAAATGCCTAACAGAAGAATAGCGGTGTGTGCGGCAGGGCTTATGCCTGTCCGTCGAGCAGGGCTTTGACGCGCTCAAATCCTGCATTGTAGGCTTTTTTGTTAAGTTCCACAAAGGCTTCGGGAACCCGGCTCAGTACCGCTTTTTCTCCCGATTCACGCTTGATGATGCCGGTCAGCGCGACCATGGCGCCGAGAGCTACGACATTGGCGACGATGGCGCGACCGATATCCTTCTTGGCGGTATTGATAATGGGGAACCGATAGATTTTGAAGTCGCCTGCGGGCGGCTTTTTTACGAAGTCCGTATCGAGCAGCAGCAGACCACCCGGCTTGATGGTGTCGGCATATTTGTCGGCCGCTTCCTGGGTCAGGGCCAGACAGGCATCGACGAGCGTCGCTTTGGGATAATCGATGGGACTGTCGGAAATGATGACTTCCGATTTCGAGGCGCCGCCTCGTGCTTCGGGGCCATAGCTTTGGGATTGTACGGCGTATTGGTCTTCGACGATGGAGGCTGCTTCGGCCAGGATGATCCCGGCGGTGATGAGGCCCTGCCCTCCGGCGCCGGAAAACCGGATTTCGTAGCGTGTTGACATGGTTGCTCCTTTCTCGGCCGCAGATCAGAGGCTCCGGGCGGTTTTTACGACCTGGGCATACTGTTCGCAATATTCGGGGCGTTCTTCCCGATGCAGAATGCCGGTGACGATTTTGCCATCCAGTTCTTCCTTGGACATTTTTTCCGCTTTGGCCACGGGAACCGCCTGTTCCTTGAAGCGTTTCATCATGTCGACCACTGAACGGAACTTGTTGCGGCGTCCATAGGTGGTCGGACAATCGTCGAGGATCTCGATAACCGCCATGCCTTTGTGGCGAATGCCTTCGGCGATCAGCTTGTCGATCTGCGCGGCGTGAAAAGATGTGCTGCGAGCCACGAAGGTCGCCCCGGCGCCTATGGCGAGCTGGCTGATATCGAATACGGGGTCGGGGTTGCCGTAGGGCGTTGTCGAAGCCCGGTCGCCGGTGGGGGTGCAGGGAGAGAACTGTCCGCCGGTCATGCCGTAGATAAAGTTGTTGCAGATGACATAAGTCATATCGATATTGCGGCGGCAGGCATGAATGAAGTGGTTCCCGCCGATGGCGACGCCGTCGCCGTCGCCGCCGACGACCAGTACGTTCATTTCCGGCTTGGCCATCTTAATGCCCGTGGCGAAGGCCGCGGCCCGGCCATGGGCGGTATGCAGCGTATTGAAATCGACATAGCCGGGCAGACGGCTGGCGCAGCCGATGCCGGAGACGATGGCGGTGTTGTCCTTGTTCAGTTCGCAGGCGTCGATGGCCCGCAGCAGCCCCTTGAGAATGATGCCGTGGCCGCAGCCGGGGCACCAGATATGCGGCAGCTTGCCGGGGCGCAGGTATTTATCGTAATCGAAAGACATGGCTAGCAGACCTCCTTGATTTTTTCCATGATCTGGGAGGGGGTGATGGGCTCGCCGTCGACCCTGCCGATGCCGTGCAGATCGCAGGCCCCTTTGACGATACGTTCCACCTCGAGAATCATCTGGCCCAGATTCATTTCCGGGATGATCATGGCTTTGGCCTGGCCGGCCAGTTCGGCTATGCGTCGTTCGGGGAACGGCCACAGGGTGATGGGGCGAAACAAACCGACCTTCATACCCTGCTCGCGCAATTGATTGACAGCGTTGCGTGCGGAGCGGCTGATGGTGCCGATGGCGACAATCACGATTTCGGCATCTTCAATCATGTGTTCTTCATTTTTTTCGATAAGCTCGCGGTTGGCTTCCACCTTTCGCAACTGACGACGCTCCTCGGCATCGACCAGCTTGGCTTTCGTGGTGGGGAAGCCATCGGCGGCCTTGTTCAGCCCCGTGACGTGAAAACGATAGCCCGATCCGAAAGCCGCCAGGGGCGGAATGTCGCCGAAACTCGGATCGTAGGGCAGGTACTGGTCCGGAGAAACGGGCGGCGTCTGACGGTCGATGATTTCAAGATCGCCCGGTTCGGGGAGTTCGATGCGTTCCCGCATATGACCGTTGATTTCATCCAGAAGAACCTGCACCGGCATGCGGTAGGTTTCGGCCAGATTGAAGGCCCGTACCGTTTCGGAGAAAATCTCCTGGCAGGATGCCGGTGCCACGGCAATGGCTGCATGGTCGCCATGGGTTCCCCAGCGAGCCTGCATGATATCCGATTGACTGGGACCGGTCGGCATGCCGGTCGACGGACCGCCGCGCATGACGTTGACGATGACGCAGGGAATTTCGGCAATACAGGCGTAACCGATGAGCTCCTGTTTGAGAGATATGCCGGGCCCGGAACTGGCCGTCAGGGCCTTGGCACCGGTGAGGGATGCGCCGAGCACGGATGCTATGGCAGCGATTTCATCTTCCATCTGTATGAACTTGCCGCCGTTTTTGGGCAGTTCCTTGGCCATGACCTCGGCCACCTCGGTCGAAGGGGTGATGGGATAACCGCCGAAGAAACGGCATCCGGCGTACAGGGCGCCGTAGGCGCAGGCTTCGTTACCCTGCAGTAAAGCAATTTTTTTAGCCACCTTGATAGACCTCCTCAAGTCAAAAAGGATTCAATCCTTGTGGACTTTGATCGCAAAATCGGGACAGCGCAATTCGCATTGCATGCAACCGATACAGGCTTCCGGTCTGACAACCTTGACCAGAAAGCCGTCCATTTCCAGTACGTTTGTGGGGCAAAATTCCACACAGATACTGCATCCCTTGCAGTATTGTTCGATAATTTCCAAGCGTGGGGTGCTCATTGCCGGACTCTCCTTATAAACCTGTTATCGAAGCGGCGGCATTGATCCGCAGCCGATCATTAACAAAACCATCGGCCATCCTAACATGTTTGCGCCGGCCGATTGCAAATTTTTTTCATTGAATGCTCGTTGACTGGGATGCGCGCTGTCGGAGGTATGGAGCGTGGGCCATTTTACACAGGACCAGTCGGGAGGGGGATGCTCTCTCCCGTCAACCTGTCGGTCAGGCTGCAGTCCGCAGTGCTTTGCGGGGAATGGCGAGCCGATTGATGGCGGTCCCGGCCAGGGCCATAGCGGCCGTCACATAAAAGGCGTATTGATAACTGCCGAAATGATCTTTGATCAGGCCGGAAGTCAGGCCGCCGGCAAAGGGCATGGCCAAGGCATAGAAGCACAGAAACAGCATGTAGGGCCAGCCGCTCCGGGTGGCCCCGATACCGAACAGGTCCTCTAGCGGTTTTCGGAAAACGCTCCATGAATAGAGGGTTTTCATGCAGACAAAAATCGTCATGCCGGCGAGGATATAAACATACGGAGCATATTTTTTGACTATGGCATTGTTTATCCTTCCATGACCTGCCAGGTTCCCGGAAAGGTCCTCATAACCATTTCAGTGTCGCGGCCCCTAAAAACCTTCTGCGGCTTGCTTCCAAAACGGAAAGGAGGCTCGTGTCTTCCCTTTTTCCGGGCGTGTAGCTATGCGCGTTCCTGGAGTTTGCGGTCCTTCGCTTCAACGTCCGTGGCCATCTTCTCCCGGTAGGCCAGAAGCTTGCCGGCCAATGCCGTATCGCCTAGGGCGAGGATCTGGGTCGCGAGCAAGGCGGCATTTTTTGCACCGGCTCTTCCTATGGCGGTAGTGGCCACGGGGATGCCGCCGGGCATCTGGACGATGGAATAAAGCGCGTCGACGCCGTTCAGGGGGCCACCGCCCATGGGAACGCCGATAACCGGCAGGATGGTGCCTGCCGCGACCACGCCCGGAAGGTGGGCGGCGAGACCGGCTGCGGCGATAATGACTTTGATGCCGCGGTCGGCGGCCCCTTCCACCAGGTCGGCGGTTTTGCGCGGTGAACGATGGGCCGAGGCGATGCGCATTTCATAGGGAATGGCGAAATGTTCGAGGATTTTTGCTGTTTCTTCCAATACCGGGCAGTCCGAATCGCTACCCATGACGATCAACACCTTGGGGTTCATGGATACTCCTGTATCTTTGTATAGGGAAATAATCGGGGTTGCGGGGGCCATGCCGCCCCGAAGGAGCGGCATGGCCCGGCGGAAAGGTTTTCGCTTTTTTACGGATCAATTCGCCAGTTTTTCGTAAAGGGCAAACCGGCGCAGGGCCCAGGCGTTGGCCCGCTCTATGAGCTCCTCCGCCGCATCCGGGTTGACCTTGTTCAGAGCCCTGAAACGATTCTGGGTTGCGGCAAACGCCTCGAAAGAAATGGTCGGCGCCTTACTGTCGAGTTGCAGAGGGTTCAGGTTTTGTCCGGCCCGTTCGGGGTTGTAACGGTACAGGGGCCAGTGGCCGCAGGCGACCGCTTTTTTCTGGGCATCGATTCCTTTGGTCATGTCGATACCGTGGGCGACGCAATGAGCGTAGGCAATGATGATGGACGGGCCGTCAAAAGCCTCCGCTTCCTTGAATGCCTTGATGGCCTGGGCCGGATTGGACAGGGAGACGCTGGCCACGTATGCGGTGCCGTAGGACATGGCCATCAGGCCGAGATCCTTTTTGGGCATGTTTTTACCGCCGGCGGCAAACTGGGCCACGGCGCCGAGAGGAGTTGATTTGGAAGCCTGCCCGCCGGTGTTGGAATAGACTTCCGTGTCGAGGACCAGCAGGTTGACGTTCTTGTCCGTGGCGATGACATGGTCAAGTCCACCGTAGCCGATGTCATAGGCCCAACCGTCGCCGCCGACACACCATACCGATTTTTTCACCAGGTAGTCGGCCAGAGTGGCGAGTCGTTTGGAGGCCGGGTCGTCGCAGTTGGCGAGTACTTCTTTGAGCTGCTCTACGCGGATCCGTTGTTCCTCGATGGCCACCTGCGAGGACTGGTCGGCATGCTGGATGGCCAGCAAAAGTTCCTTGTCGGCCGGGCAGCCGGAGCAGTCGCATTCGATTATCCGGGCCAGCAGTTCGCCGGCGGCTTCGCTGAATTTATC
>ERZ1673962.1044-NODE-1044-length-15085-cov-11.961477_pt1 | contig 15085 bp, 13 predicted proteins | sample MGYA00580188_ERZ1673962 | MGnify/ENA primary metagenome ERZ1673962 (study PRJEB41334, sample SAMN05608104) | rock metagenome | biome: terrestrial subsurface; feature: shale formation; material: shale | place: USA: Pennsylvania ... | reverse complement strand
TCGCTCACCCGAGCGATAAAGGCCAGCTGCGCTTCGTTGAAGCGGCGTGTCACCTCGGCAGGCCCCCAGTCGGCGTTGCGTTTCTTGATCTGGTAAGGCGCGAAATAGGGCTGTGGTTGCGGTCCGGCCAACGTCTGGTCACGTTTGCTGTATTCGTGACTTTGGGCAGATCCGGCGTAGCAGTCGTACACCAGAGCGTCTTTGAAATGTCCATGGATCTGCTGGCGAAGGCTGGCGCTACCCGAGAAGTCCACGTACAGCGTGGGCACGCTCGGGTCCAGCGAGGCGAGCTGGTCGTAGCCAAGCGCATGGCGGTAGCAGCCCAGGCGTTGTACGAAATCGATATTGCCCGGGGAGGTGAGGCCGATCAGCTGCACGGCTGGATTGTCCTGCAGGCAGAACGCAGTCCCGTACGCCGTCTTGCTCGAGGCGCTGGAGACCAGGATCTGGCGCGCGCCGAAGAAGGCGTTGTCATCGAGAAAGTCGGCCAGCATGAACGAGGTGATGAACAGCGGGCGCAACAACATCTGGTAGTTCTCGCTCTCGGCGCGATAGGCGTCATCGCTGCTGATGCGCTGGTACTGGTTGTAGGCTGATGTGAGTTCAAGTCGGTGTTCGGCACCGTCGTAGAAACCGCGCTCGGAGACCCGCACCGGTTGCATGACCAGATGGCTGGCGATCGGCCAGAAGCCATAGAAGCGCTCGCCCTTCGCCAGGCCGTCGACGGTGCTTTCCACGACCTCGGCGAACCCCCAGGCAGGCATGTGAAACCACTCGGCATCGCCCGTTGGGAAGAAGTCCCAGTAACGCAGGTGAGGGGTTTCGCCGAATGCGGCGTAAGTGACATTGTTCGTCGTCAGCGCCAGTCGGCTGATGCGCAGCAGGGCTTCGCCGGGTTTCAGCTCAGGCATCGCCAGGGCCTGAAGGCGAGTCTGCTCCATGTTTTTCTTGTTGTTCTGCAACTGGCGGATGACGCTCATCGATGGCACCTTGGGTTCACGATTGCCGAGCGCCAAGCCGCTCAAACGGCCGACTCAGCAGCGCGCCAAGGTCACCGTTCAGGCGATTTTCGACAGCTATGTTCGGATATGGCAGCGCGACGGCTGGTCTCGATTGACGACCCGGGCGGTCGCCCTGGAAGCCGGTGTGGCCATCGGCACCCTGTACGACTATTTCCCCAGCAAACACGCGCTGCACTCAGGCTACGTGCGCTATTGCGTCGAGCAGTTGCTGGAGTCCATCGAGGCGCAAGCAGTAGCGCCAATCGCCCTTGCCTGGCCCGAGCGCATCCGGCGGCTGGTGCGCACCTTGGCCGGGGCCGAGCCTCAGCTACCCTGGTTTCACCCGGACATGCTCGAACTGGAAACGCTGGTAGCTGAGCCCAAGCACCAGCGCCGGGTCTATGAGGATCTATTGGGCGCCTGGCAACGCGTCATCGACGCGGCGACCGACCTGCCGGCGCGCCCGTCTGCTGCAACCCTGGAAGCGCTTCATCTTTCGGTATGGGGCGGACGCCGCTACGCGATGCTGGTGCAGCTCGAAGCGGATCGGATGAGCGATTGGGCCCGCTGCATGGAACAGCTGTGCCTGGACAGGCTGGCGGGGCCGGTCGCCCCGGTCTGAACGCTATCGATCATCGGCCCGTGCAAACTTACTGAAGGGGAATCAAACGGGACGCGCTGGCCGTCGGGAGGGCGGGGCCGCCGTGCCAGCTCATGCGTAATTGCCAGGCGATTTCCAGTCGGCCGGGATAATATGCGCGCCCCATCCAGCCCTCGCACCTCAGGCCATCATGCCCGGCACCGCCATCTATACCGACCTGTCGGGTTACTACGACCTCATGTGCGCCGATATCGACTACCGCGCGCAAAGCCACTGTGTTCATCGTCTGCAGAAACTGTTCGGTAACGGCGGCAACCGACACCTGGATCTCGCCTGTGGCACAGGTCCGCATGTACGGCACTTTCTTGATGCTGGGTATCAGAGCAGCGGGCTCGACATCAATCAGCCCATGCTGGACAGGGCGGCTCTTCGCTGCCCGGACGCTCGCTTCTCCCGGCAGGACATGTGTGATTTCACCGTGGGCCAGCCGGTTGATCTGATCACCTGCTTCTTGTATTCAATTCACTACAGTGCCGAAATCGCACGATTGCAGGCCTGCATCGCTAGCGTGCACGGTGCATTGGCAACCGGTGGGCTGTTTTGCTTCAACGCCGTCGACAAACACACCATCGACAACGCGTCATTCGTAGCGCACGACGCGAACCATCCCGATGGGTTGTTCAGCTTCAGCTCGGGTTGGCACTACGCTGGGGCGGGCGAGCAACAGCTGTTGAAACTGCGGATCGAAAGAACGACAGCAGGGCAAAGTCAGACATGGCACGACGAGCACCGCATGGTGGCGGTGAGTTTCGCCGAGCTGAGCAAGCTGTTGCAGCCGTACTTCGACGTGCACGTGCTGGAGCACGATTACGAAAAGATCCTGCCCTGGAACGGGACGTCCGGGAACGCGATCTTTGCCTGTGTGAAGACGTAACGGGCTGGCATTGACGCGAGGTTTACCGTTTAGCACCCAAGTTAGGCTTTGCAACGATGGAGCTGTTCGCCGGTTCCGGTGGGCTGGTCAGCGCCTATATCATCTAGTTTTCGGAACGCGCGATGCTTGTATATCAACAATAAAAAGCCCCGCATTTGCGGGGCCTTTTACATCTGCTTTCATCGATTGTCTAAGTCGAAAACTGAATCACCTGAGTACCGTTCATAGGGGCTGTCAGCGAGCGAGTTCGGTATTCGCCACGGCCTTCTGGCCTTCGCTTTCAGCTACTTCGGTCAGCTTGGCACCGCCGACGAACACTCCCATTTTGATTGACTGGCGAACATAGTGGTTCTTGCCGCCTTGCGCGTTCAGCTCCAGCAGGTTGTCACTGAATTCCGATTCGGTGGCAAGCGTATGCGGGCCCGGCGAGACGAGGCGGTAGAAGTAAGTGTTTGCTGCGGTTTCGCCGATGACTTCTCCGTCTATCTTCACTGACTTCTTGAGCGCGGCTCCGAGCATTGAGTCGCGGAATATATACAGACCGGCCTGATCTTTCGGTGGTGCCGGGAAGGATTTGAACGCCTGATCCTTCTCGGGAGATTCCATCGGTACCGACGCGCAGCCGGTCAGTACGGCGAAGCTCAGCGCGGCGGCGCTCATCATGAAGTGCTTGAACATATGTACTCGTTCCTGAGTGTAAGGCGGAAGCTGGTTAGCTATTAAATTGCCAGCACGCGCACATTAACCTTGGAACTTATACGGACAAGGCTTGCAAATCGATTTGGTGCTGTGGATCACGTTTTTCTAGAGGGACCGGATAGGCGGTGAACCAGTCAGCGAGGGATGCACAGTGACCGCGGCCGAATTAATTCCCGTCTCTAAAAAAGCATCTATCAGGTGCATCGGATGGAAAGTAAACAGCCGTACGGCAAATGGGTTTGCATGCACAGTCAAATCAATGCAGGCGATTGGCCGTCGAGGACGTCTGCGTCAGATGAATCGCCTGTTGAGCCAGCTCATCGAGTAATTGATCGCGGCTTTTTTCCGCGTCGCTCATGGCTTCGGAGCCGTGTTGTTTGACCAGATAGTTATGAATCTGGCGAACTTCCTCTGACTGGAAAATGGGCACCAGGTCCTGCACCGCCACCAGACCGCTGGACGCCTGGCTCCGGGTGTTCATGACGACCTGAGGGCCACGGGCCGCCAACGGCTGAAAGCCCAGCGATTGAAAGTACGGCACCTTGCTCGCCACGCACGCCACTTCTCCATGCGGATAGCGCGCCAGCATCGCCTCGACCATGGCCCGCCCGATGCCCTGCCGGCGATGGCTGGACTGCACCGCCAGATAGAGCAGCGCACTGGCCTCTGGGTCGTCCACGTAAGGCAGATAGAGCGCAAAGCCGAGCAGACGCGCCGGGTCTTCGGCGTCCAGCGCCATGATCAGTTCGGGCTTGCCGTTCTGCGCGCCGTCCATGCTGTCCAGATAGCGATGCACCTCGAAGCCCACCACGTATTGATACAGCTGATACAGCGGGTTGCTGGATGGAAGCTAAACCGGGCTTATGTCGCTGAGATAGTCCACCACCATCTGCAGCAGCTGGCTCTCCATCGATTCCGGCGGTGGGGTATCCAGGTGGGCGAGGGTGAACATGGGCTTGGCTCCGAACGGGGTGGAACGCCGAATTGTACCGGGCGTCACACGTGGACGACGACGCAGAAGAAGGATTCCCACTTACCCGCAGTGACATAGAGGGCAAACCTATCGTGGCGATAGGCAAATATGCTGTTCACCGCTTTGCATGCCGCGGCGCGCTATAAAGCCGCTTGATGGCAGCATTTTTAGAGCGTTTTAAAGATTATGGCGACAAACATCCGTTAATTATGTCGTTCAGGCTGTCTGGGACTGTTTGCTAAGTTCTGTTCAGCGGCGCTCGAACGCGTCAACGACAACCCTAAGGAGCAGAATATGAATGCTGAAACTGGAGAAAACACTGGTGGCGGCTGCCCGTTCGGCCACGGCGCGGGTGCGCCACGCAAACGCCCGAGTAATAAAGACTGGTGGCCCGAGGCACTGAGCCTCAATTCACTCAACCAGCACTCGCCGCGCTCCAATCCTTATGGCGGCGATTTCGACTACGCGGCCGCGTTTAAATCCCTCGATCTTGATGCGGTGATCGCTGACCTGCATGCCCTGATGACTGACTCTCAGGACTGGTGGCCTGCAGATTTCGGCCACTACGGCGGCCTGTTCATCCGGCTCGCCTGGCATAGCGCCGGTACCTACCGGATCACCGATGGCCGCGGCGGCGCTGGCGGTGGCCAGCAGCGTTTCGCCCCGCTCAACAGCTGGCCGGACAACGCTTCGCTGGACAAGGCCCGGCGCCTGCTGTGGCCGATCAAGCAGAAATACGGGCGCAACCTCTCCTGGGCCGACCTCTACGTGCTCACCGGTAACGTGGCGCTGGAATCCATGGGCTTCAAAACCTTTGGCTTTGCTGGCGGCCGTGCCGACACCTGGGAGCCGGAAGAACTTTTCTGGGGGCCTGAAGGCACCTGGCTGGGCGACGAGCGCTACAGCGGCGAACGCCAGCTGCACCCGGGTCTCGGCGCGGTACAGATGGGCTTGATCTACGTGAACCCGGAAGGTCCGAATGGCAACCCGGACCCGAAAGCCTCGGCGATCGACATTCGTGAAACCTTCGCCCGCATGGCGATGAACGATTACGAAACCGTTGCGCTGATCGCCGGTGGCCACACCTTCGGAAAAACTCACGGTGCTGGCGACCCCTCGCTGCTGGGCCCGGACCCGGAAGGCGCTGTGATCGAAGATCAGGGCCTGGGCTGGCGCAGTCGGTTCCAGACCGGAGCGGGCGCAGACGCCATCACCTCCGGCCTCGAAGTTATTTGGAGCCAGACGCCGACCCAGTGGTCCAACTACTTCTTCGAAAACCTGTTCAACTTCGAATGGGAGCTGACCAAGAGCCCGGCCGGCGCGCACCAGTGGGTCGCCAAGGACGCACCGGAGGTCATGCCGGACCCGTTCGACCCGAACAAGAAACGCAAGCCGACCATGCTCACCTCCGACCTGGCACTGCGTTTCGATCCAATCTACGAACCGATCTCGCGGCACTTCCTGGAGAACCCGGAGGAATTCGCCGATGCGTTCGCCAAGGCCTGGTTCAAGCTGACCCACCGCGACATGGGGCCTATTGGCCGCTACCTCGGCCCGCTGGTGCCGCAGGAAACGCAGATCTGGCAGGACCCGATTCCCGAGTGTGACCATCCTCTGATCAATGAAGCCGATATCGCTGCGCTGAAGCAGAACATTCTGGGATTGGGCTTTTCCGTGTCTGAACTGGTGTCGGTGGCCTGGGCTTCTGCATCGACCTATCGGGGCTCGGACAAGCGCGGCGGCGCCAATGGCGCGCGTATCCGCTTCGCTCCGCAGAAGGATTGGGAAACCAACAACCCGGCGCTGCTAGCACGTGTGCTGGAAAAACTGACCGAGGTCCAGACCGAGTTCAACGCGTCGGCAACCGGTGGCAAGAAGGTCTCCATGGCCGACCTGATCGTGCTGGCCGGCTGCGCCGCGATCGAAAAAGCGGCTCAGGAGGGCGGTGTGAACGTCACCGTGCCGTTTACACCGGGTCGGATGGATGCCTCGGAAGAGTGGACCGATGCGCAATCCTTCGAAGCGCTACGCCCGGTCGCCGATGGCTTCCGTAACTACTACCACGAGTCGCATTTCATGGCGCCCGAGGAAGCGCTGGTCGACAAGGCGCACCTGCTTCGCCTCAGCGCGCCGGAAATGACTGCGCTGGTGGGTGGCATGCGCGTGCTGGGCACCAACGCGGACGGCGGCCAGGAGGGCGTCTTCACCGACCGCGTGGGCACACTGTCCAATGACTTCTTCGTCAACCTGCTGAGCATGCAGAGCGAGTGGGTCGCAACCGAGCACAAGAACCGCTACCAGGGGCTTGACCGCAAGACCCGCCAGGCCACCTGGACCGCCACCCGCGTGGACCTGATCTTCGGCGCGCAATCGGAGCTGCGTGCCCAAGCCGAGGTTTACGGCATGGCAGACGGCAACGAGAAGTTCGTCCAGGACTTCGTCAAAGCCTGGGACAAGGTGATGAACGCGGATCGGCTCGATATCGGCAAACCGGCCGATAATTTCAGCCAGAAGCTTTCCGCTTGAGCCTCGCGGCGGCGCCCAGAGGCGCCGCCGACGCTTTCATGCACCGCGACGCAGAGCGGGCGGCCATAACGGTTGCCCGCGGCGAGCGGCTTCGTTTAATCCTTCCGGCGGTCCAGTGCTGGCCCGCCCATCATGTATCGACGGAAGCCTCAGGTGTTCGGCCGACGCTGCCGTAGCACCGAGTCGATGCGCGTCCTACGCACTGCCATTCAGGCAAACACGAAGTACTTGCGGACGGTCTCGACGACTTCCCAGGTGCCGGTCATGCCGGGTTCCACCACGAAGATGTCACCCGCCTTGAGGTGGATGGGCGCCATGCCGTCAGGCGTGATGATGCAGTAGCCTTCCTGGAAGTGGCAGTACTCCCATTTGACGTATTCCACCCGCCATTTGCCGGGCGTGCAGATCCAGGTCCCCATGATCTTGCTGCCGTCATCGGAGGTGTAGGCGTTGAGGTTGACGGTGTGCGGTTCGCCTTCGATTCGCTCCCATTTGCAGGCATCGACGACAGGCATGGGCTGGGTATCGCGCAGTACGGTGATCGGTGGGTTGGCCATGGGCGCTCCGGTTAAGACGTGATCGGGCGCTTACCATAGGGCGCTGCTGCCTTGGCCAATTGTCTGGGGTCGACGCCGGGATGCCCATCAGCGCAAGGAGCGTCGTTGAGCACGCGGTCGTCGTCCGCCAACGCTTAACCCAGTCTCAGCCGAGCGGGGCAGCCCCGAAGGGCTGGCCGCTGCAAACGTTACTGCGTGCGGAAGCGCCCGACCAACTGCCGGAGTGCGCTGCTGAGTTGCCGCTGCTCCTGAGAGTAGCTTTCGACTTCCGAGGCCTGGCTCGACACCTGGGCAACCGCGTCGCTGATGGCCACCACGTTGCGGTTGATGTCCTCGGTAACCAGATGCTGTTCCTCGGTGGCAGTGGCGACCTGGGTGGTCATGTCACGGATCATCTGGACGGCATTCTCGATCTCTTCGAACGCTCCCATGACCTCACCGGACAGCTCGATGGCCTTGCTCGATTCGGTCAGGCTGCGATCCATGCTCGCGGTCACCTCGCTGATGCGGCTGACCAGCAGGTTGAGGATCTTGTTGATCTCGCCGGTTGAATCCTGGGTGCGCCTGGCCAGATTGCGCACCTCATCGGCCACCACGGCGAAGCCGCGTCCTTGTTCGCCAGCACGTGCCGCTTCGATGGCCGCGTTGAGCGCCAGCAGGTTGGTCTGTTCGGCGATCTGCTGGATGCTCGACAGGATGGTGTTGATGCTCACCGTTTCGCGTTCGAGTTCTCGAATCACCTTGCTCGAACCCTGGATGCTGGCGCCAAGATCGTTCACCCCGGCGGTACTGCGGGCGATCACCTCCTTGCCAACGCGCGTCGCTTCCAGACCCTGTGCGGAGACTTCCGCCGTCCTGACGCAGTTGTGCGCCACCTCGTTGGCCGCCGAGGCCATCTCGGTGACGGCGGTGACGATCTGCTCCACCGCGCTCGACTGGCGCTGCAGGCTGTCCGACATGGCGGTGGTGCGCTCGTTGGTCTGGCTCGAGACGCTGTCGATGCTGACGGCGTTGTCCTTGATGACGGTGATCATCGACTGCGTCGACTCGATGAACTGGTTGAACCACTTGGCCAGTTCGCCGGTTTCATCCCGGGCCAGCACGGGGAGGCGATGGGTCAGGTCACCCTCGCCTTGGGCAATCGTGCGCAGCCCGTCCTTGACCAGATTGATCGGGGTGACGATGCGGTTGGCAAATAAGACCCCGGCGATACCGAACAGCACCACCAGCACTGCGCAGGCGACCAGCGTCATCCACGCCAGCCTGTGTGCGCCAGCCAGGATTTCGTCGACCTGCATGAAGCCGACAAACTTCCAGCCCAGAGTCGGCGAGGTGAAGACGTTGGCCAGATAGTCGACGCCATCGATGTTTACCTCGATCAGGCCGTTCTCAGTGTTCGCGATGTTCGCGACGTAATCGCCCGGCAGCTCGCTGAGCTTCTTGAAGTTGTTTTCGGGTTGGTGGCCGTCAACCAGCAAGGTTCCGCTGTTCTCGACCAGCATGAAGAAACCGGTCTCGCCGAAGCGGGTTTTCTGGACCATGTCGGTCAGCGCCTTGAGCGACACGTCAGTCGCCACCACCCCGGCGAAGTTGCCGGCCTGGTCCTTGAAGGCTTTGATCACCGACACGTAGACGGCGTCGTCCGGTTCCCAGTAATAGCCATCCAAGCGCGTCAGCTGGAAATTGGCGTCTTTGCCCAGGGTAAACCAGGGACGCCCGCGCGGGTCCCAGTCGCCGTAGTCTCCGGTGCCCGGCCACTCCACGTAGCCGCCCTGGGCATCGCCCATGTAGACGTAACCGAAGTTCGGGTTGTTGTTACCGATACCCGAGAAGTAATCGAAGATCTGTTTCTCGCGGCCGCCATTGGCTGTGGCGATGGCGCCGGGTTTGCCGGGCGCCCCGAAGTAGGTGGTCAGCTCGCCAGCCTCGGTATCCCGGACGGCGGCAAAGTCGGCCATCGCCGACACGGTATGGCTGACCGAATCGAACAGGGTCACAAAGGTGTTGTTCACCAGCTGAACATCCAGGCTGCTGCTTTCCTGAAACTGGACCTTGGCCTCCTCGGTTACGTTGCGGATGGTGAACAGGGCCACGACAAGGACGGGAACAAGCGTCGCGACGAGAAAGCTTGCTAGCAGTTTGTGTTTTATTTTCATTGTTCAACGGCCTCTGGCCAGTTCATCAAGACGTCCACGCCGACCTGCGCTTCGTTCTGCGGGGAACCCTCGCGCAATCCAGTGCGCTTCGCGGCCGCGAAGCGCCCGATTCCTCAATCGAATCGATCGCTGGCGAGTCGCGGCCGGCAAGACGTTATCGGCACGGGTCTGTCAAGCCTCGAGGTGGCCCCGTATTTTTCCGACCAATGCACTTTATGGCGCAAGGACGGGGCTTACAGGGACACCGGGTGTTTCGATGCACGTCACCTCACGGGCGATCAGCCACGCGCCGTTGGCAGTTCGCCAGGGGCGGTATCGGTCTGTGAAGTGTTTACTCGCTGCCTTCGCTGTTAAGCCTGACGCGCTTCGGCGCTAATCTCGGCGGCTGATCTGCCACCGCAGCGACTTAACGGAGGCTCCCGGCGCTTATGGCGTCTCCCTTGCGATTCACTTGTCTGCCACCAGACAGGGTTTCGCACCGGGGCCGGACGGTCCGTGCGATGCGGGGCGCCGACGCAGGCTCAGTCCGGCGTGAACCACCAGTGTCGCGATGACCAGCGCGCCGCCATAAAGCGTTGAAGTTGCGGGTGTCTCGTTCAGGAAATACCAGGCCCACAGCGACCCCAGCACGCTTTCCAATAGATAGAAGAGCGCGACTTCCGCAGAGGGCAGATAGCGGGTTGCGTTATTGATCAACAACGTGGCCAGCGGCATCTGGATCAGGCCCATGATTGCCAGCGCCCAGTAGCTCGTCATCTCCAGGCCCAACGGCTCGGCCTTGGGCCAGGCGATCAGCGCAGCCGCCAGGCCGCCGAGCGCGATGAGGGGCATCCGTTCGATGGCGGGGTGGCGGCGCAGCAGGGTGAGATTGGCGCCCACCGCTGCCGAGGACAACAGCGCATAACCGTTGCCAGCCAGATCGGTGGGGGTGAAGGCTCCGGCGAACACCACCATGATCCCCAGCGCCGCCACGCCGATGGCCAGCCAGGTGTGCAACGCCACCGACTCGCCCAGGAAAAAGCGTGTGAACAGGGCGGCGAACAGGGGCGCCGTGCTGAGCACGACCACCACGTTGGCCACCGTGGTATGGATGACTGCGAGCACGAAAAAGATCGAAGTAAAGGCCAACAGCAAGGCCGAGGCGGCGCTGATCAGTGGTTGCGCCTTGAGACTCGCCCGGCTTTTCGCAGACAGCGAGAACGCACCCAGCGCCAGAAACATCAACAGCCCCCGCCAGAACACGATGCTCCAGCCATCGGCCTGTGCCAGGCGCACCAACAGGCCATCGAAGCTGAGTACGACGATGCCGCTGCTCACCAGAAGCAGGCCGCGCGTTGAATCGTTCAATCGTGGCTCCTCCGGTTACCGCTGCCCAGCGCCTGTCGTTGCCCGGGCGCGGCCTCCCTCTAAGCCGCGTCCGGACGCTGCGGCCATGATGGCTGCTTCATTCACCAAGCACCTGCCCAGAAGCGCCCCGGCGCGCTGCAGTTCGCGACTTCAGGGGCTGCTATTGCTTGCCCTGCGGCGTGGCAGCCGATCCGTAAGCGGCCGTCAGATTCACCACAGCGATGCCCCGCAGCATTTCCATAAGAACTTCAGCACCAACCTGTCGCTGTGGGACTGGATGTTCGGCACCCTGTACGTCACCACCCCGGTGCCGGAACCCATCGAATTCGGCACCGCCGAGCGCGACTCGCACCGCTACCTGACGCTCTACAGCCTGATCGTGATGCCCTTCGTGGACACGGCACTCAAGCTCGTATCCCGCCGGCGCCCCTTCACCACGCCGGACAGCGCTCCCGACGCCTGAGATTGGCGCTGGCTTCTGCTCATAACTGGGCGAACGGGGCGGCTGTGTTGCTAGACGGGTTCGATCTGCCTCTGCTGATGGGAGCTCACCGGCGCCCTGGCAAGCGCCGCCTGCAGCTTCGCCACCCTCGCCCCCAACTTCACCTAGCAATTCGATAGCTGGCGCGAGGCAGTTAGATTCAACCGTTCGGTTTATGGTTGGCGGAGAAGCCGCAGGCTATGTTGCGCCTGCCGCGCCGCAACAGGTCTGTATTCCCCAATCCTCGGCGGATTGGTCGTGGGAACAGGATGTGAACCACTATCCCGAATGGAGCTACACCATGTTCAATAAAAAGACCCTGCTCGCCCTTCTTATCTCTGCCGCTGCTGCCAATGCCATGGCCGCGTCCAGCGAAGCCTACGTGGCCCAGGATGGCAACAATCAACAAGCTACCGTGACTCAGGAGGGCGGCGCCCAGCTCGCTCTGGTCTTCCAGGACGGTGAAGGCAACATCGGTACTACCTATCAAGCTGGCTCCGACAACCGTTCCGGTGTCTACCAGTCGGGCAATTTGAACACGGCTGCTGTTTCACAAAACAGCGTGAACTCGGACTCCACGGTCGCTCAATCTGGCATCGCGAACAACGCCGAGATCAAACAGGTTGCGGCTAACAACGCGTCGCTCGTTTTCCAAACCGGCGAAGCCAACAACGCCGAGGTTACTCACGGTGGCGGCGGCGGCCACTACTCCTTGGTGACTCAGAACGGCTTTAGCAACGATGCCACCCTGAAGCAAGGTGGCAATGCTAACTGGTCTTACATCACCCAAGCCGGTAATGACAACAAGGCCAATGTCGGACAGTACGGTAATAACAACCTGTCAGACGTATCTCAGAACGGTAACGATAACGTCGCTACTGTCAGCCAGAAAGATACTGGTATCGTCAATGCCGACCAGATCGGAACGGGCAACGAACTGCGCGTTACCCAAGGCGATTTGGCCGTCGCAGATATTCTCCAGACGGGTGAATTCAACGACGTTGAAATTGAGCAAAAAGGCAGTGGCAATTACGCCAATGTCGACCAGTACGGTCAGTCGAACAACGCCGAAATCGGCCAATCTGGCACCGATAATGATGCCTATATCGTTCAAAGCGGCGTGAGCAACATGGCCGTCGCTATGCAGTCTGGCGTGGGTGATCTGGCCTCTATCATCCAGGCTGGTTCGAACAACATGGCTACCGTTACTCAGAAGTAAAAGTTACTGCAGTGACACCCAGCCCGGCGAACGCCGGGCTTCTTGTTTTTAGCCGACGGAGATTGCAGCGGCTATCGAAGCGGTTTGGCGTGCTTCGTCGATGCAGTACCGGTGGCCGCATGAACAGCTCTCGCTGAGCACGCGGCGTTGCAGCAAGCTGGCCGGCAGCGTGCGACCTCCTTATCTGGAGCTAGTCTTCAAGGCTGGAATCGCGCAACGCCTGCTCCGCAGTTTGCGCTCAGCAAGCCTCAGCCTGTCGTTCGTAGGGCTGGCTCAGAGGCGTCGCGTCAAGCGTCCCCTGCAGCTCCGCCACCAACACATCCACCTGATGCAACGCCTCGGCCACCGAGGCCGCCAACACGTCGCCGCCTGTTTCCTGCCCTTCGATGGCGATCTGGTGGATGCGGGTGATGCCGATGAAATTAAGTGCGGTCACCAGATTCGGCTCCAGGTGGTTCATGTGCGCCATCTCCCCACCGGGACCAAAGCCGATGCCGCCCCTCGCGCTGAGGATGACCGCATGCCGTGGTCGGTCCGCCAGCAAGGGTACGTAAGGTTCAGGTAGTTTGGTTTCGTCGACATCGACCGTCCGGCCCGGCCGCACGATCAGGTCAATCCAGGCCTTGAGCGCCGCGGGCATGCCGAAGTTGTAAAGCGGCGTACCGATGACCAATACATCGGCGGCGATCAGCTCATCGACCAGCTGGTCGCTTTCCGCCAATGTTTCCGTCATCCAAGGCTCACGGCGTTCTTCCGGCGTGAAGCTGGAGGCGATCCAGTCATGGCTGATATAGGAGGGCGGGTTCTGCCCGATGTCCCGGTAGGTCACGCTGTCCTGCGCGCGGCGGGCCAGCCACTGGCTGACGAAACGGTGGGTGAGATTGCGGCTGTGGGAGCCGTGCTCGTCTTTGCCAGCAAAGCCGGGGCGGGCGCTTGCGTCGAGGTGCAGAAGGTGCGTCATGGTGGATCTCCTCTGTGACTGAATTCATCTGTCATTCGCGGTAGATCCAGCCTAGGGTTAGGCTGCATAGGCGACAAACGACCATTTCTTTCGGTTACAGATGAGGAAAACTCAACCATGGCGCACCGCTGGTTACCTTCTCTTTCTGCGCTACGTGCCTTCGAAGCCGCCGCCCGCCACGAGAGCGCCAAGCAGGCCGCCGAGGAGTTGAATGTCACCGCCACGGCCATCAGTCATCAGATTCGCTCGCTGGAAGAATCCCTCGGCGTGGCGCTGTTTCTGCGCAAACCCCGGCAGCTGGAACTCACCGCCCAAGGCCGTGACCTGCAGCAGACGCTGGAGACCGCGTTCGACAGCATCAGCGCCACGGTCGAACGCCTTAGTGCGGGGCCGTGCCGGCAGGCGATCACCCTCAGCACTACGCCGGCCATTGCCGTGCGCTGGCTGGTGCCCTGGGTCTGCCTGCTTCGCGATTCGCATCCCGATATCGACCTGCGCTTTCACACCTCGCACGAGCCGGTGGCGCTGGATGGCGTTACGGCGGATATCGCCATTCGCTACGGCGACGGGCGCTGGCCAGGGCTGGTGGCCGAGAAGCTGATCGACAACACCTTCGTCCCGGTCTGCAGCCCGCTTTTGGGCCTTCGCGACGTCGCCGACCTGCCCAACCACCCGCTGATCCACTTCCACGCCCGGGGTGCCGCCTCAGCTCCGATTCATTGGGCGTCATGGCAAAAGCTCGCCAACGTGCCGGGGCTGGACGTCAGCGCCGGGCTGGTCTTTTCCGACGAGACCCACGCCATCTCAGCCGCCATCGGCGCGCAGGGCGTGGCACTGATGAGCCGTCAGTTGATCGAGGATGAGCTGAGAGAAGGGCGGTTGGTGCAGCCGTTCGGCCCGGAGATGCCGGGCAAGCCGTTTCATCTGGTTTATCCCGAAAGCCGCCGAGATGATCCGACGGTGCTGGCTGTGAGGGAGTGGGTGATGGCAGTGCCTGGTGGGTTGTGTGAGCTGACTGGCTAATTCGCCGCAGCGTAGGGTGGAAAACGGCGAAGCCTTTTCCACGCGTCAGTCCGCACCATCGGCGAACCCCTCTACCTCATCACCGCACCAATCAAGCGGATAAACGCCGACCGCGACCGCTCGATGAAAGCTCGAGTAGGGCCAGTCGACGACGCGCTTCACCAGGCCGTGCTTCAACGGGTTCCGATGAACGTAGTCCACGTGATTCCGATAGTCGCGCTCGTCTCGAATCAGGTGCTCCCAATAGCGCCGTTGCCATATTCCGCGCTCGCCGCGGGAGCGCTGGGTTGCCGTCAGTACTTCGGTCTTCGGCAGTCGTCGGGCGAAAGCGAACTTGATGACTTTCCAGCGCAGGGTGAAGTCAGCGTCGCCATGCGGGAGCGTCCAGACGCAATGCATGTGATCGGGCAGAACGACCCAGGCGTCGATGTGGAAGGGATGGCGTGCGCGTGTGGCACGCACCGTCTCGCGTAGCAAGTCGACATGGCGGACCAGCAGATCGCTGCGACGGTTGAGCAAATTGACCGTGAAAAAATACGTGGCGCCCGGGACGTGGGCGCGGCGGTAGCGGGACATGGCGGCTCATCCTTGAGCGTTGTGTTGGCGG
>ERZ1673962.1042-NODE-1042-length-15100-cov-3.953739_pt1 | contig 15100 bp, 14 predicted proteins | sample MGYA00580188_ERZ1673962 | MGnify/ENA primary metagenome ERZ1673962 (study PRJEB41334, sample SAMN05608104) | rock metagenome | biome: terrestrial subsurface; feature: shale formation; material: shale | place: USA: Pennsylvania ... | reverse complement strand
CTGGATTCGAACCAGCGAAGGCTGAGCCGTCAGATTTACAGTCTGATCCCTTTGACCGCTCGGGAACCCCTCCAAATGAGCGGCGCATTGTAGGGGTGAATCCAGGCCCCGTCAACAGGTATTTTACGTTCGACCGCCAGCGGACATTCCGCCTAGGCAACAACAGCCTGACCAACGCGATCGGGTGTCGACCGATTCGCTGCAACGCGTTCGTCATGCAGCCGCATGATCCAAGCTGCTAACATGAACGGCTTCGACCCAATCCTTGACGATTATCCGAGAATTACAGCGATGGATGTGACGATCTTTGGTACTGGATATGTAGGGCTGGTGACGGGTGTCTGCCTGGCCGAGGTGGGCAACAACGTGCTCTGCATCGACATCGATCCGAACAAGATCGATCTGCTCAACAGCGGCGGCGTGCCGATCTACGAGCCTGGACTCGACGAGATGATCCAGTCCAACCGCGAGGCCGGCCGACTGCGCTTCTCGACCGACGCCAAAGCCGGCGTCGAGCATGGCCTGTTCCAGTTCATCGCTGTCGGCACCCCGCCCGACGAGGACGGATCGGCCGATCTCCAGTATGTTCTGGCTGTCGCGCGCACCATCGCCGAGCACATGACCGAATACCGCATCCTGGTCGACAAGTCGACCGTGCCCGTGGGCACCGCCGACCGGGTCGCCGATACGGTGCGCGAGGTACAGGCAAGCCGAGGCCAGACAGTCGAGTTCGACGTCGTCTCCAACCCTGAATTCCTCAAAGAGGGTGCGGCGATCGAGGACTTCATGCGCCCGGATCGCATCATCGTCGGCACCGACAATCCGCGCACCGGCGAACTGCTGCGCGCGCTCTATGCGCCCTTCAACCGCAGTCACGACCGACTGATACTGATGGACGTGCGCTCAGCCGAGCTGACCAAGTACGCCGCCAACGCCATGCTGGCGACCAAGATCAGCTTCATGAACGAGCTGTCGAACATCGCCGAGGCCGTCGGCGCCGACATCGAGAAGGTGCGTGTCGGCATCGGTTCGGACCCACGCATCGGCTATCAGTTCATCTATCCGGGCTGCGGCTATGGCGGCTCCTGCTTCCCCAAGGACGTGCGCGCCCTGGAGCGCACCGCGCGCGGGCTGGGCTACGCGGCCGAACTGCTGCAAGCGGTCGAGGCGGTGAATTTCCGCCAGAAAGAGGTGCTTTTCAGCAAGATCCGCGACTATTTCGGCGGAGAGCTGGCCGGCAAGACCATCGCCATCTGGGGCCTGTCTTTCAAACCTAATACCGACGACATGCGCGAGGCCTCCAGCCGGGTGCTGATGGAAGCGCTATGGGAGGCGGGCGCGCAAGTCCGAGCCTATGATCCGGTGGCCATGGAGGAGACCCAACGGATCTATGGCGAACGCGCCGACCTGACCCTGGCCGGTGACACGCTCGCGGCCGTGGATGGCGCCGATGCATTGGTGGTGGTGACCGAGTGGTCGCAGTTCCGTAGCCCGAACTTCGAGGCGATCCGCTCCCGCTTGCGCACCCCGGTCATCTTCGATGGGCGCAACATCCTCGACGGATCGCTCGCCCGCGCCACCGGCCTGACCTATATCTCCATCGGTCGCGCGCCGCTCACACCCGCCTGAGGCCGGCGCCCCCTCGCGGTTGAGCGACAGGGCGCCCGGCCTGCTCACCTGCCCGCCCCACTCGGATCGGCTCGATTGACATTCGTCAATCGAGCCCTGATCGTGCCATCGGCGCTTGTGATAAATTCACGCCGTCGCGTATCACGATTGGACCGACGACCCGAACGATAATACTCAACCGAGGGGGACATACCCATGCGCTTCCATCGCTCCACATTGACCGCGAGCCTGATCCTGGCCATGACCATGCCGCTCGGCGCTCAGGCCACCAATGGCTACATGTCACATGGCTTCGGCACCAAGAGCAAAGGCATGGCCGGCGCCGGTTCGGCCCTGCCACAGGATGCCATGATCTCGGCCTCGAACGTTGCCGGCGTCGTATGGCTGAGCGAGCAACGCCTGGACATCGGAGCCTCGCTGTTCTCGCCCCACCGCAACTATACACAGCACGCCTCAGAGTCCGGCATTCCCGGCAATCCGCCGATTCCGATCGGCAGCGAAGCGGATTTCACGGGCACGGTCGACAGCGACAAGGAGCTCTTCCTCATCCCGCACTTCGCCTACAGCCGACCGCTCGACGACGTCAGCGCCATCGGCGTCTCGCTCTACGGCAATGGCGGCATGAACACCACCTACCGCTCAGAAGACACGACCATGCGGCTGGGCACCTACGGCGGCGCCATGGCCCAGCCATCGGATTCCAACGCCGGCGTGGATCTCAGCCAGCTGGCGCTGAATCTCAACTATTCACGCAAATTGACCGATGATTTCTCGGTCGGCGCCGGACTGATCCTGGCCTACCAATCCTTCAAGGCCAAGGGATTGTCGTCGCTCGGCTCCCTCGCGGCCGATGGCAACCCGGACAATCTATCGAGTCGCGGGCGCGAGGGCGTCTTCGGCTGGGGACTGCAAGTCGGCGCACTGTGGCAGCTCAACGAACGACTCTCGCTCGGCGCGGCCTATCAAACCCAGGTCGACTTCGAGCGCTTCGACAAGTACTCAGACCTCTTCGCCGAGGATGGCGATCTGGATGCACCCGCACTCGTCAACATCGGTCTGGCTTTCAAGGCGCGACCTGACCTCACGCTCGCCTTCGACGTTCAGCACATCTGGTATGGCGACGTCGATGCGCTCAGCAACGACATGACAAAGAACATCATGCTGTGCATGCAGGGCTATACGGCTCACTGCCTGGGCAGCAGCCAGGGCGTCGGCTTCGGCTGGCGCGACATGACCGTCTACAAGTTCGGCGCACAATGGGCGATGCGCCCGGATCTGACACTGCGCGCCGGTTACAGCTACGGCAAGCAGCCCGTGCCGGCTGATGGCGTGCTCTTCAATGTCGTCGCGCCGGCGGTCATCGAGCACCACTTCACGCTTGGCTTGACCAAGGAGCTGAGCAAGCGTACCGAACTCAGCCTGGCGGCCATGTACGCTCCCAAGAGCGACCTCGATTGCGGCTGCCTGCTGCCGCTCTCCGGCGGCCCTGAATCCATCAACATCGCCATGGACCAATGGGAGCTGGAGCTGAGCTTCGGTCTGCGCTTCTAGACGCGATCCGCCTTGTCAACAGGCTCGCGCGCTCACCGCGCCGGGCCTGACGGCCCAGTCGCTTACGGACGAGTCTTGCCAAACGCGACTAACGCTGGCTATGCAGACGATTCATCGCCAGCTGGAATTGGCCCTCGACGAGCTCGGCCAACCGGCGGTCAGCGTCGTCGAGCGACTCTCGGATACGCGACTCGTCGTCGCGGGAGGGACGGCCCAGGACATAGCCTGTCACCAGGGTGCGGTCGCCCGGATGAGCGATACCGATCCGCAGACGCCAGAACTCGCGCGAGCCCAGCGCCGAAATGCTGTCACGCAGACCATTGTGTCCGGCGTGCCCCCCGCCCTGCTTGATGCGCGCCACGCCGACCGGCAGGTCGAGTTCGTCGTGCGCAATCAGGATACGCTCGGGAGGGATGTCGAAATAGCGGGCCACGGCCACGACCGATTGGCCACTGCGGTTCATGTAGGTGGAGGGCTTGAGCAGACGGACGTCCTGGCCCGCGACCCGGACCCGCGCCAGTTCGCCGAGAAATTTGGACTCAGCACGAAACGGCTCATTCTGGGCGTTCGCGATAGCCTCCACCCACCAGAAGCCGACGTTGTGGCGTGTCGACTCGTACTGGGCGCCTGGGTTGCCCAGCCCCACGATCAGTTGAATACCGGCGTCTGACATCGTCGCTCGCGTCGATCTCGCATATTCGCGCAGACCCCGAACCGAAGCCGGGGCCGGCGCGAATACTCAAACCAAGAGATGAGGCCGCCCGATCAGGCCGCCGTCTCCTCGCCCTCGGCCTCTTCGCCGCCGCGCGCGCTGTGGATCACAACCACCGGCTCGTCCGGATCCGGTGCGTGCGCCAGGGCCACACCCTCGGGCAACACGAGCTCGGACAGATGCACGATCGAGCCGATCTCCATCTCGGCCATGTCGACGCCGATGAACTCAGGCAGATCCTTGGGCAGACAGACGATCTCGACTTCGGTGATGGTGTGCGAGACCACACCGCCCAGCTTGACGCCCTTGCAGGTGTCTTCGTTCAGGAAGTGCAGCGGCACCACCATCTTGAGCTTTTCATCCTGCGAGACGCGCATGAAGTCGACGTGCAGGATGAAGGGCTTGGCCGGGTGGCGCTGCATGTCCTTGAGCACGACCTTGGTCACGTCATCGCCAACCTTGAGGTCGAGCACGTGCGAATAGAAGGCCTCGTGCTCCAGGTGCTTGAGCAGCTCGTTGTGCGACACCGACACCATCTCGGGATCCTGGTGCGCGCCATAGACGATGGCCGGAACCAGTCCGGTCCGGCGCAGGCGGCGGCTCGCACCCGTCCCAGTGCCGGTACGCGGCTGTGCATTGACTTCGAAACTCACGCTCATTGGCGTTCTCCACTCGATTGGATCGTGATAAACGAACGCGCCGGAATCCCGCGACCAGGATCCCGGCGCTCTTGGAGTGCGAGCCGAAACGGCCCGCGAATACTGTATCGAATCAGTCCACGAACAGCGAACTGACCGACTCTTCGTTCGAGATGCGACGCATGGTCTCGGCCAGCAGCTCGCCGATGCTCAGTTGACGGATCTTGCCGCAGGCGCGAGCCTGTTCGGTCAGAGGAATGGTGTTCGTGACCACCAGCTCGTCGAGCACCGAACCCGAGATGTTATCGACCGCCGGCCCCGAGAGCACCGGATGCGTGCAGTAGGCGACCACCTTGCTCGCACCGTGCTCTTTGAGCGCTTCGGCGGCGCGACAGAGGGTGCCGGCGGTGTCGACCAGGTCGTCGACCAGCACGCAGGCGCGCCCGTCGACATCGCCGATGATGTTCATCACCTGGGCTTCATTCGCACGCGGGCGGCGCTTGTCGATGATCGCCAGATCCGCATCATCGAGCCGCTTGGCCAGCGCGCGCGCGCGCACCACGCCGCCGACGTCGGGCGAGACCACCATGAGGTCGTCGTGCTTCTGGCGCCAGATGTCGCCGAGCAGGATGGGCGAGGCATAGACGTTGTCGACCGGGATGTCGAAGAAGCCCTGGATCTGATCGGCATGCAGATCGACCGTCAGGACGCGATCGGCGCCCGACTTGCTGATCATCTTGGCCACCAGACGCGCCGTGATGGGCACGCGCGCCGAGCGCGGACGCCGATCCTGGCGCGCATAACCGAAATAGGGCACGACCGCCGTGATGCGCTTGGCCGAGGCCCAGCGCAGGGCGTCGATCATCACCAGCAACTCCATCAGGTTGTCGTTGGTCGGCGCACAGGTCGGCTGGACCACGAAGACGTCGCGGCCGCGGACGTTCTCCTGGATCTCGGCCATGACCTCACCGTCACTGAACTGACCGACGACGGCCTTGCCGAGCGGAAGGCTGAGATGAGAGACGATTTCGGCTGACAGCCCCGGGTTGGCGTTCCCGGAGAAGACCATGAGTTGGCTTGCAGGCACGGGTGGATTCCTGTCTGCGCGAAGGCGAGAAAAAACTGGAAAATGGCTGGGGTGCCAGGATTCGAACCTGGGAATGCCGGGATCAAAACCCGGTGCCTTACCGCTTGGCGACACCCCAAATCTGGATAACGGACGTGAACGGCGCGAATGACCTGAAGCGACTCGCGAACTCGGTGCCTGTCTCGGCTCAGCCTTGATTCAGACGATCGAGCACGGGCGAGCGATTGAGTCCTCGGGCTACGAAGCCCTGCATTCGCGCAGGCGCTCGACTGAGAGCTTCCAGAGCGCACGCTTCATCGTCGAAGACGGCAAAGACGCAGGCTCCCGTACCTGTCAGTCGACCACCACCCCAAGCGGAGAGCCAATCGAGCGCCGATTCGACTTCGGGATAGTCGCGCCGGACGACCGGCAGGCAGTCATTCGTGACATCCCCGCTCAGAAAGTCCGCTAGTGTGATGGGTTGGGAGTCGCGTGTCAATTCCGGATGACAAAAAACATCGCGCGTCGATACCGAACAGGGTGGCACCAGCACCAGATACCAGGGTTCGGGCAGCTCGACTGGCTCCAGCCGCTCGCCGACGCCTTCACCCCAGGCCGCGCGCCCGCGCACGAAGACAGGCACGTCGGCCCCGAGCGGTAGCGCGAGGGCCGACAGCGCGTCCTCGTCGAGTCCGGTGCCCCAGAGCCGGTTCAGAGCGACCAGGGTGGTGGCGGCATCCGAACTGCCGCCGCCCAGCCCACCGCCCATGGGCAGATTTTTCTCGCAGCGGATGTCGACCCCGAGCCGACAGCCCGTGGCGCGCTGGAGCGCGCGCGCCGCCCGCACGGTCAGATCGTCATCCTCGGCCACGCCCGCGAGCGCATCGAGTCGGCGCACGGCGCCGTCCTCACGCACGTCGAACCACAGCCGGTCACCGTGCTCGATGAACTGGAAGACGGTCTGGAGCTCGTGATAGCCGTCGGGACGGCGCCCGACGACTCGCAACATCAGATTGAGCTTGGCCGGCGCCGGCCAGGCCCGCGCGGGATCGCGGTCGATCATGTCAGTCGTGTCACTCATTCGGGTTCAGTTCAGGATTCAGTCCGAGGCCGCGCCCTGGCCGGCGGACTCGCTTCGGGAGAGCCGATGCCGACCGACGACCTCTTGCAGATAGGCATGATCCGGATGGGTCTCGACGGCCTTGTCCCATACCGCCCAGGCTTCGGTGCGCCGACCCAGCGCCCAGAGCACCTCGCCCAGATGGGCGGCGATCTCGCCATCCTGAAGCAGATCATTGGCCTGCTGGAGATAGTCCAGCGCCCGCTCCAGATCGCCGAGACGATAATGGACCCAGCCGAGGCTGTCGAGGATCGCCGGCTCCTCGGGCTTGAGCGCATGGGCGCGCTCGATGAATTCGAGCGCTTCGGCGAAACGGTCGGTCTGGTCGGCAAGCGTGTACCCGAGGGCGTTCAGGGCATCGGCATGATCCGGATCGGCCTCGATGATCTGGCGTAGATCGCGCTCGCCGAGTTCGATCTGACCGCGCTTCATGGCATGCAGGCCGCGCGCATAGAGCAATGTGTCGTCATCCGGGAAGGCCGCAAGCGCCTCGTCATAGACGGCCCGCGCCTCCTCCGGGCGTTCCACCCCGTCGAGGATCTCGGCCTCGACCATGAACAGCGCCAGCGCATTGTCCGGCGACTGGTCGCGCATCCGCTGCAGGATCTCGCGCGCCTGGGCCACCTCCCCGCGCTTGGCGCGCAGAAAGGCCAGACGCACCCGCGCATCGTCAGCATTCGCCCCGCTGACCCTGGCATACCAGTCGAGCGCGGTCGCGACGTCCTCGGCACGCTCGGCGGTCTGACCCAGATAGAAGGCGGCCTCGTCCTGGCGCCGCCCGGTCTCGTAGAGCCGCCCGAAGTGCAGCCGGGCGCCGGCCAGATCCTCCAGCTGGAGCGAGAGGATGCCCACGGCGAAGAGGACGTCGGGATCCTTGGGATATTCGCGCAGCATCCGCTCGAAGACTTCGCGCGCGGTCGAGAACTCGCGCTCGTCGACCAGCAACTGGCCATAGAGCATCTTGAGTGCCCGGTCGCCGGGATTGGTTTCGACGAACGACTCCAGCAGGGCGCGCGCCTCGGGACGCTTGTCGTCCGAGAGCAGCAGACGCACCAGGAACAACCGCGGATCACTCCAGTCCGGACGCAACGTCATGGCGCGCCGCGCCGCGCGCTCGGCGACCTCGGGCTGCGAGAGTCCGGCCGCGAGCATGGCCAGCGCCTGATGGGCGTCCGCGCTCTCGGGGAAGCGCTCGACCAGCGACTCCATCATCGCGAGGCGCTCTTCCGGATTCGGCAACTGCGCCAGGATCGCCGCCGCCTTGGCGAAGGCCGTCTCACCGCCCTCCCCCGACAGCTCGACCAGACGCTGGAGATGAATCAGAGCCCCCTCGCGATCCTCGGCCTTGAGCCGCAGGAAGGCCGCGACCTGATGGGCATCCGGCGCATTGGGGGCGAGCGTGAGCCACAGCACCATGGCCTCGCCGGCGGCCGACTCGTCCTCGGCGCTGATGCCCGCGCGCACCGCCAGCTCAGCCAGCTCGGGCGCGCGAGTCAGTTCGGCGGCCTTGAGATAATGGGTGAAGGCCAGACGCATGTCGCCCCGGCGTCCCGCAACCTCGGCGACCAGCACATGATAGACCTGATCCGGCGTCAGCCCAGCGATGGGCTTGGGCGCGGTCGGCTTGCTCACGACCGGCGGATTGTCGGCGGCGGGCGCGGGCGTCTCGGTGAGGGCCGGGACGGCGCCCACCTGAAACCACAGGGCCAGACCAAGGACGACTGGAGCGGACGGAAAGCGCTGAGCGGGCATGTTGAAGCGTCCCAAGGATGAAAGCGGGTATGGAGCGCGAACCTAGCGTCGCGCGGACATCGAGTATAGCCAAGTGACCGGCACGGACTGAAGCACCCCGCGCAGGCATCATTTCGACAAAAAAATTGGTAACATTGCGCCGCGTCTCACCATCCCAAACTCAGAGCGACACGAATTCAATATGAAGCTGCTTGTCCTCGGACTCAACCACAAGACCGCCCCGGTCGACATCCGTGAGCGACTGGCCTTCGGACCGGACATCATCGCGGGTGCGTTGCGTGACTTGACCGGGTGCGCCGGCGTTCTCGAGGGGGTCATCCTCTCGACCTGCAACCGCACCGAACTCTATTGCGCCGTCCAGGACGGCGCCGAGGAAACGCTGCGGCGCTGGCTGAGCGGATTCCACGGCATCGAGCACGAACGGGTCGATCCCTTCCTCTATGCCCATGCCGACCGCGATGCCGTCATCCATCTGCTGCGCGTCTCCAGCGGACTGGATTCGCTGGTACTCGGCGAGCCGCAGATCCTCGGCCAGGTCAAGACCGCTTACCAGACCGCCAGCGACTGCTCGGCCACCGGCAAGCTGCTGGGCCGGCTGTTCCAGCATACCTTCTCGGTGGCCAAGACGGTGCGCACCGAGACGGCGATCGGCTCCAACCCGGTGTCGGTGGCCTTCGCCGCCGTCAACCTGGCACGCCAGATCTTCTCGGATCTCTCCAAGCAGACCGCACTCCTGATCGGCGCCGGAGAGACGATCGAATTGGCCGCGCGCCACCTGCATCACAACGGCGTCGGGCGCATCATCGTCGCCAACCGCACCGTCGAACGCGCCCATGATCTGGCGACCCAGTTCGAAGGCTTCGCCATCTCGCTGACCGAGATCGCCAATCATCTGCCCGAGGCCGACATCGTCATCGCCTCCACCGCCAGCCCGCTGCCGGTACTCGGCAAGGGTACCGTCGAACGCGCGCTCAAGAAGCGCAAGCATCGCCCCATCTTCATGGTCGACATCGCCGTGCCGCGCGACATCGAACCTGAGGTCGGGGAGCTGGCCGACGTCTATCTCTATACCGTCGATGATCTGCAAGGCGTCATCGACGAGAGCCTGCGTTCGCGTCAGGCCGCCGCCGTACAGGCCGAGGAGATCATCGATTTCCACTCGGGCGAGTTCATGGCTTGGCTGCGTTCGCTCGATGCCGCCGGTCTGATCCAGGACTACCGCCAGCGTTCCGAGGAACTGCGCGACGAGGTGCTCGCCCGCGCGCGCCGCCAGCTCGACGCCGGCAAGCCACCGGCCGAGGTGCTCAACTTCCTCGCCCATACGCTCACCAACAAACTGCTGCACGCGCCCAGTTCGCGCCTGCGTCAGGCCGCGCGTGATGGGGATGCGGTCATCCTGGACGCGGCCAACGAGCTGTTCCAGCTGGCTCCCGAGCGATCGCAGTCCAACGTATGACCCCATCGATTCGCGCCAAGCTGGAGCGCATCGCCGAGCGCTTCGGCGAGGTCATGGCGCTCCTGGCCGAGCCCGAGACCCAGTCCGACCAGGGGCGTTTTCGCGACCTCAGTCGCGAGTATGCCCAGCTCCAGCCGCTGATGGAGTGCTACGAACGCTATCGGGACGCCGAGCGCGATCTGGCCGCCGCCGAGGAGCTGCTGACCGATCCCGAGATGGCCGCGCTCGCCCGCGACGAAATCGAGGCGGCGCGCGAACGTCTGGACTTACTCGAACCCGAGTTGCAGACGCTCCTCATCCCGCCCGACCCCAACGATCAATGCAATGCCTTCCTCGAAGTCCGCGCCGGAACAGGTGGAGCCGAGGCGGCGCTGTTCGCCGGTGATTTGATGCGCATGTACATGCGTTACGCGGAACTGCTCGGCTGGCGCACCGAGCAGGTCTCGGCCAGCGAGGGCGAGCTGGGCGGCTACAAGGAGGTCGTGATCCGGGTCAGCGGCAGCGGCGTCTATTCGCGGCTGAAGTTCGAGCCGGGGGCGCATCGCGTCCAGCGCGTGCCCGAGACCGAGTCCCAGGGGCGCATCCATACCTCGGCCTGTACCGTCGCCGTGCTGCCCGAGGCCGAGTCGATCGATGCCATCGACATCAATCCCAACGATCTGCGAATCGACACCTATCGCTCATCCGGCGCCGGTGGTCAGCACGTCAACAAGACCGATTCGGCGATCCGCATCACGCATCTGCCCAGCGGCATCGTCGTCGAGTGTCAGGAAGAGCGCTCGCAGCACAAGAACCGAGCCAAGGCGATGTCGCTGCTGCACGCCAAGCTGCTTGCCGGTGCGCGCGAGACACAGGCCAGCGAGCAATCCGAGTCGCGCAAGCTCCAGGTCGGCAGCGGGGATCGTTCCGAGCGCATCCGCACCTACAACTTCCCGCAGAACCGACTGACCGATCATCGCATCAACCTCACACTCTACAAGCTCGACGAGGTCATGACCGGACAGCTCGATCAGGTCATCGAACCGCTGCTGGCCGAGTACCGCGCCGAGCAGTTGGCGGCGATGATGGATGCCTGAGACAGCGTCAATCGGTGCGCGGCACCATCGCACTGACGCCCTCCTCGCCCGCGCAACAGCCGCGCTGGCAGATCTGCCGGACGCAACGTCCAGACTGGAGGCCGAGCTACTGCTCGCCGAGGCGACCGGCTGGACACGCACCTCGCTGCTCGCCTGGCCCGAACGTGCACCGCCGGACGAGGCTGTCGTGACCTTCGAGGCGCTGCTCGCACGCCGGCTGACCGGCGAGCCGATCGCTTATATCCGTGGGCGGCAGGAGTTTTGGACGCTCGAACTCCGGGTCACGCCGGATACCCTGATCCCCCGACCCGAGACCGAGCAGCTGGTCGAACTGGCGCTCGATCGGCTCGATGCCCAGCGTCCATTGCGGATCGCCGATCTCGGTACGGGCAGCGGGGCCATCGCGGCGGCACTGGCGAGCGAACGGCCCGATTGGTCACTGGTCGCCACCGACCGCTCGGCGGCGGCGCTGGCGGTCGCCCGCGACAATTTCCGTACCCTGGGTCTGGAGCGGATCGGCTGCCTGCGGATGGACTGGCTCGCGGCCCTGGCATCCGGTAGTCTGGACGCCATCCTCAGCAACCCGCCCTATGTCGCCGGACAGGATCCGCATCTCGACTTGGGTGATCCGCGCTTCGAACCGCGCTCGGCGCTGACGCCCGGCGGCGATGGGCTGGATGCCATTCGCACCATCGCCGCCGAGACCGGACGCTGCCTGCGTCCAGGCGGGCTGCTCGCCGTCGAGCATGGATTCGATCAGGGGGACGCGGTACGCCGTATCTTCGCGTCCGCCGGACTGCATCGGGTCGAGACGTGCCGGGATCTGGCCGGACTGGATCGCGTCACGCTCGGCCATCTGCCAGATCGCGGCTGATGCGGTGAGCGAAGCAAGCCGCCTCCTACGCCGGGTCGATGCCTTGCCCAGACGTCACCTCAGGATCGCGATTCGGTACGCGCCGACTCGGCCATGAGCGAGGTCGCGGTCTCGCGAATCCACTGCTCGACCCGCACCGTGAGTTCCTCGACTCCACCTGCGCAGTCCATCGGCTCGCCGATCACCAACCGTATGCGCCCCGGCTTGCGCAGCAACGAACGCGCTGGCCAGCAGTCGCCGGCATTATGGGCCATGGGCAGCACGCGCCGTCCGGCCTGACAGGCCAGACGCGCGCCACCGGCATTGAAACGTCCGACCTGCCCCGGCGGCTGGCGTGTCCCTTCCGGATAGATGACCACGCTCACCCCCTGGTCGAGCCGCTGCTTGCCCACGCGCAACAGGGTCTTGAGCGCATTGACCGGCTTGCCGCGATCGATGGCGATGGGTTCGAGCAGCGCCAGCGCCCAGCCGAAGAACGGCACCCACAGCAGTTCGCGCTTGAGTACCGTGGCCTGCGGCGAGATCAGCAGTTGCAGATAGAAGGTCTCCCACTCGCTCTGATGATTGGCCATGATGACCACGGGCTCATCGCGCGGTAGGTTCTCGCGTCCCTCGACTTCGATCTCGACGCCGTTGAGTCGGCGCAACAGCCACATGGTCGCGCGCGTCCAGTGATTGACGAAGCGATGACGCTGCTCGCGCGTCTGGAACGGCGCCAGCGCCAGACTCACCAGACTGTGCGCGATACCCATCAGATTGTAGAGGATGAAAAACAGCAGACTGCGCAGCCAGAGCGCCGGCGTAATATTGGTTTCTTTCATCATTCACCCAAAGGATATAGATCTTCCAAGCTTTTAAAACGCTTGATTATTTCGGGTTCCGTATTAGCATAAGGATACTATGGACATTGACGACGACGAGCGCATCAAGCATCGCGAAATCGTGTTTCATCGGATTCACCCGAATCCGCATCAAGCGCGAACGGCGGCGCTTTTCCTGGCCGAGGTGGACGGCATCCTCCATGCCGAGCCGGCCTCACCCTTTTTGCTGCATATCCGCTACGACGTCCTCAAGACCACCCTGGTCGAGATCGAGGACGCCCTGAGCGAGCTGGGCCTGCATCTCGACACCAGTCTCTTCAATCGTCTGCGCCGCGCCCTGCATCACTACACCGAAGAGACGCTGCGCGCCAACAGCGGTCTCGAACTCGACGAACTCAACTCCACCCAGAAGCTCTTCGCCAAGCGCTATGCGCTGATCGAGCACGGCTGCCGCGACGAGCGCCCCGAGCACTGGCGGCGTTATCTGTAGCCGTCGACCTGCTCGCTCCTCCCTTTCAAGCCAGTCTCCGCCGCTCGCCGTCCACGTCCTCGGACGCGAGGCGCGTTTCATTCGCCCCTCGAAATCGCGAAAATCGGCAGTATTTCACAGCTCGACGACTTCCGAAGGCTTAGACTCGAACGTACTGAATTGACGCCCCACATGGATTCCGAGGTCGGGACGATGAATACGCCAGACGCTGCGCATGCTGGATCGGGAGACGCATCATGCTGTTCGGCCTCTATGGGCGAGCCGGACAACTCGCGGGAGGGGCGACCTGAATACGCTTGCGGAATACATGAGCGCGATCTGGAGATTCGAGCCTACTATCGCGGCCGGCATCAACGGATCTCTCTCCTGGACGTCGTCTATCTGCGCGCGGATCAGAAATACGTGAGCGTCTGCCATCCGGACGGCCTCCTGCTCATCGACGGCTCATTGCGGACCTTCGAGCGTGACTTCCCGGATCTGCTGCTGCGCATCCACCGCAACACCCTGGTCGCGCGTTCGCGTCTGCTTGGACTCGAGCGGCGACCCGATGGCTCGACGTGCGCTCTCCTGCTCGACTGCAACGACACACCCGTCGTCAGCCGGCGTCATCTCGCTGAGGTTCGCCGCTGGCTGCGCGAGACACGGTGATCGAACGACGCCGAGTGAACCTGCAACGTCCGATGTCAGGTGCGCGGCCAATCCGCTCGCGCGCGCCAGGCGCGGAGTCCGGTCGATCCCGCCCAGTAGAGCGCCGTCAGCAACCCGATCCAGAACGCGGCGAGCCAACCGATGGTGCCGTCATAGTCGCCGACCAGGAACGACAGCGGCGAGTCGTCGTTGCCATCGGTCAGCCGGCGGTTGACCTGGATCACCAGCACCCAGCCGGCGTGCAATCCGATACACCAGCCGATGTGTCCGGTCCGTTCGCGCACCAGAGCCAGGAACAGACCGACCGCGAACAGCGCCGCCAGTGAGTCCAGATGTTGCCACTGGAAAAGATCGATGAAGACATGGGCGAACATCCAGAGCGCCCCGGTCGTATCGAATACCATCGATTCGGGCAAGGCGCCGGGCTTCATGAAATGCAGCACGGCATAGAGCGCGGCGCTCCAGACCATGGCCGAACGCACACCGTCGCGCCGACGGATCGCCGAATAGAGCGCGCCGCGAAAGAAGGTCTCCTCCAGTAGCCCGATCAGCAGCCCGCCGATCAGCGCCTGCACGACGCGCGCGGCGATCCGCATCCAGGATTCCGGATTCGGGTCCGGGAGGCGGATCTCCAGTTCGAGCAGGGCGATCGCCAGTGCCAGCAGGATCAGCACACCCACCCCCCAGCCATCGACGATCGAGCGCCTGACGACCGGCCAGCCGGGACCGAATCCAAGCGCCTCGCGGTTGGCCAACCCCTGCCAGCGCAGCAGGGGCCAGAGTCCGATCAGGATCAGCACCTGCGCCAAACGGCCCATGACCCTGTGCGGTTCGATCTCGATCCAGCCGGTGGCCATCAGCGGCGGCGTGAGCAGGGTCGCCAGAATCAGGCAGGTGAGCAAATAGAGGAAGAACAAGGCTGTGGAACGCATGGATTCGCTCTAAAACGCGTTGAACACTGACTCAAGGCTCTGAGCCGACCGGCGGCGACCCGAACAGTCCCTCGAAATCTCCGCTGTCGAGCAGACTGGAGCCACCGCTCTCGGGCAGGACGATCTCGCCTGGATCGCTCAGCGTCGTAGCGTCGTCCAGACCCCAGCTCACCAGCTCGGGGAAGGCGATGATGAGGAACACCATGAACAACTGGATCGCCAGGAAGGGCACCGCACCCCAATAGAGATCGGTCGTGCGCACACTCGGCGGGGCGACCGAGCGCAGATAGAAGAGCGCGAAGCCGAACGGCGGATGCATGAAGCTGGTTTGCAGA
>ERZ1673962.1041-NODE-1041-length-15108-cov-12.900485_pt1 | contig 15108 bp, 15 predicted proteins | sample MGYA00580188_ERZ1673962 | MGnify/ENA primary metagenome ERZ1673962 (study PRJEB41334, sample SAMN05608104) | rock metagenome | biome: terrestrial subsurface; feature: shale formation; material: shale | place: USA: Pennsylvania ... | reverse complement strand
TTCAGACGTGTGCTCTTCCGATCTGACAGGACCCGTGACGAAAAAGGGCACTTTGGTTGACGATCCGAAATCTGGCCGCGTGTTTCCAAAGCGTTGGCACGGAGCAAAAGGACAACTCCGGTGACTCTCGACACTGAGGTAAGCGTCGATCCCAGCCGCCCAACTTGGCAAATGCTTAAGCCACTCGTCCAAACGGCTCTGAAGCGCGTCGGGATGACGGTCAATGTGTATGAGGGAATGGGGTGCGGTGAGATCGAGTTCCTGCAGCCAGCACCACAGGGCTGCACGATGATTGTCCATCACGTAGACATTACCTGCTCTGCAGAGAAAGTTCTGTTCGACGGACCCTGAATGGTTTCGTCCCTTGAAGGGGACGATCCACTCCCATTCGGTTGTCATTCGTGTTCGCCTTTCAATGCTACTCAACCCTCATTTCTTTGGAGTTCCAGTTCTGGCAGGTCACGCAAGCTTTCCAGATCAAACGTCACTAGGAAGGTCTCCGTGGTCACGAAGGTATGCGGCGGTCCGGGACGCGGCGACCTGGGCCCGCTCGTAATCAGATCCTTGTAGCGCAGCCGGGCCAGCAGATCGCGGCTGACCTCCTTGCCGAAGATGACTGCCAGACCCGCCCGGTCGATCGGCTGATGATAGGCGATGGCGCAGAGCACGCCCATCTCAATTTCGGTGAAGGCCAACGACTGCTCACCAAGATTAGCGGCGGCCTTGATCGCGTCCGCAAACTGGGCCCTGGTCGGGGTCACTTTTATGCAGTGACCCCTGCTTTGCTGGTAAGTGTCAAAGCCAACAACCATCTGTCTCTTTGAGAATTTTAGAATTTGTCGATCCTTGACGGACTATCTCACAGGTTATCACAGAAACAAGTGGCGGCATCTTTAAAAATATATCATTATGTCGCCCATGAGTGGACAAGAACACGAAAAACTAAAGAGCCTTCTTGAGGCTGTCCCCACTGGGTTCCTCGTGGACTCCGCCTGGCTGGAGCACCACGGGATAGGCCGGCGTTCGTCGTACGCCTATGTCCAACGCGGCTGGCTAGAACGCCTTGGACGCGGCGTCTTCCGCCGTCCCTCACCAGGCAGCGCCACCACGAATACGCTCGACTGGAAGACCTGCCTGCTCTCACTCCAGCACATCATGCACTACCCTGTCCATGTCGGGGGGACGACGGCATTGGGCCTGCAAGGCTATGCGCACTATCTCTCACTCGGCGACAAAAGCACAGTCTGGCTCTACGGCTCAAAAATCCCCAACTGGCTCGAAAAACTGCCGCTCAACGCCGAACTCCGCACACGCAGCGTATCGCTGTTCTCCGATCCAGAGTTGGGTGTCAATGACGCACGAAAAAATCTCAACGAGACAGCATCGTCCCTGCCATGGGACTGGAAACTGGTGATGTCCTCGCCGGAACGCGCGATCTTAGAGGCGCTGGACGAGTTGCCGGATCAGGAGAGCTTTCACAACCTCGACATGGTGTTCGAAAGCTTGACGACGTTGCGGCCGAGAACCCTCTCAGCACTGCTCAGAAGTTGCAAGAAGATCAAGGTCAAACGCTTGTTCTTCGTGTTCGCCGACCGCCACGACCATGCTTGGCGCAAGCGTCTCGATCCGGAAGAGTTCGACCTCGGCAGCGGGGATCGCGCATTGGTCAAAGGCGGCAAGATACATCCGCGCTACAGGATCATGGTGCCCGAAGAGTTTGTAGGAAAGGAACGTGGTCATGGCGCGTGAAGACTATGCCGCCCAAGTGGCGCTGCTCGTGCGGATACTGCCGTATGTCGCAAAGGAGAAAATATTTGCGCTCAAGGGCGGGACGGCTATCAACCTCTTCTATCGCGACCTTCCGCGCCTCTCGGTCGATATCGATTTGACCTATCTGCCTGTCAAGGACCGCGCCGAAAGCCTCGTCGAGATCAACGACGCGATGGACCGAATTGCCGCCGCCATCGAAAGCGGAATCACCGGCGCCAAAGCGCAGCGCATTGCCGGCGGTGGCGGCGGCGCCACGCGTGCGCTCGCCCGCCTCGGCACAGCCGAAATCAAGATCGAAACCTCCCCCGTCACCCGGGGCGTCGTGCATGATCCGGAACAACGCGACGTCTCCGAAGCCGTCGAGGAGGCGTTCGGATATGCGGCGATGAACATCGTTTCCTTCGAGGATTTGTTCGGCGGCAAGTTACATGCGGCCCTAGATCGCCAGCATCCGCGAGACCTCTACGACGTCAAACTGCTCTACGAGAACGAAGGGTTCACCGACGCGTTGTTCCGCACCTTTCTGATCTATGTGGCGAGTTCACCCCGCCCACCGCACGAACTTTTGAACCCCAACCTGATCGATCTGGATCAGCCCTATGCGCGAGAGTTCGAGGGCATGACGAAGGACGCAGTCGACCTCACGGAATTGATCACAACGCGCGACCGCCTGATCGGGGATATTCGATCCCGCCTCGATGAGGACGCGAAGAGATTTCTGAAAACTTTGCACGAAGGCGAACCGGATTTCGACGCGATCGATCGCCCTCAGGCGGCCGAGCTTCCAGCGGTCCGATGGAAGCTCATCAACGTGAACAAGCTGAAAGCAGAAAACCCCCAAAAGCATGCCGCACAAGGCAAAGAGCTGGAGAAGCTCCTCGGCTGAAGATGGATCTGAGATAACTGATTTTGAGAGCCATCCCGATGATGAGTGTCCCTTCGAAATATTCTGTCATGCCCCACTTGCACAGTCAGCTCAGACACGCCACCTGCACGTCAGAGACCAGGTGTCGTCTCGCAGGGGAAAACAAATCATGTTTGAAATCTGGGGGCCGCTTGCGGTCGGGCTGATCCTTCTGGTCGCCGGGGGGGATTTGATTGTGCGCGGCGCCGTTCAGGCCGCCGAAAGGCTCGGCGTATCCCCTCTGGTGATCGGCTTGACCCTCGTCGGTTTCGGCACGTCGATGCCCGAGCTCGTGACATCCGTACAGGCCGGGCTGATCGGCTCCCCCGGCATTGCTTATGGCAATATCGTTGGCTCCAACATCGCCAATATCCTGCTCATCGCCGGGGTTTCCGCGATGATCTATCCGGTCATCGTCGGTCGCGCCGCGCTTATGCGGGATGCCATGGTGATGCTGGCTGTCGCGCTGGCCTTCACACTGATGGCGCAAGTGGTTCCCATGGGGCGGCTGGCCGGTGGCCTGTTCGTCATGGTGCTTGCGGGCTATCTCTGGCTCGTCATCCGTCAGGAGCGAACCCTCCCGGACACGGAGACGGATCTGACAACGCCACGTCGCGGGCGGCCTCTCGCGATGGCCCTCGGCATCGCTTTCGCCGGGCTGGTGCTTGTGGTTGCAGGGAGCGCGCTTCTGGTCGATGGGGCCGTGGCATTGGCCCGTGGCATCGGCGTGGCCGAAACGGTCATCGGCCTGACGATCGTGGCGGTCGGCACCTCGCTGCCGGAACTTGTCACCTCGGTCGTCGCAGCCCTCAAAAAACAGGGCGACGTCGCCTTTGGAAACGTCGTGGGGTCGAATATCTACAACCTCCTCGGCATCGGCGGCACCACCGCCCTGATCGCCCCTTCCGAAATGCCCCAGGCCATTTCGCGCTTCGATGCGCCGGTGATGGTCGGCGTCTCACTGCTCTTTCTTCTGGTTTCCGCCACTGGCCTGCGCATCGGGCGCCGCGAAGGGGCTGTCCTCCTGGCGGGTTACGGGGCCTACATATGGTGGCTCTGGCCGTGACCCCACCAGATACGACAGACTTGCCCGCCTCAGCCCAGGTGACGAAAGAGGTGGCGCCAAACCACCTGCGCCTTGCCGATAGCCCCTCTACAATTCGGTATGCCTCAGGTGATTTTCGCGATGTTCCTTGATCTTGGCCCCTATGAACCCTTCGGCGCGCTTGTGCTCGTCTGTGGCGTCTTCGCGCTGTTCCTGATCGAGAAAATCGCCGCCGAAGTGGTCGCCTTATGTGGTGTCGCCCTCGCTCTGCTGTTCGGGCTGATCCAGACCGATGAGCTGCTGTCCGCGCTGAGCAACCCCGCCCCTGCCACCATCGGCGCGATGTTCATCCTGAGCGCGGCCCTCGTGCGCACCGGGGTGCTGGATGCCGTCACAGGCGTCCTCTACCGCGGCATGACGCGCAGGCCCCGCACCACCATCACGGTTTTTTTCGCCCTCGCGGCTCTGGCCTCCGCCTTTATGAACAACACCCCCGTGGTCATGATGCTGATCCCGGTCATTTTCGGCCTCGCCCGGGATCTTGAAACCTCCGCCTCCCGGTTTCTGATCCCGCTCAGCTTCATCGTTATCATGGGCGGCGCATGCAGCCTGATCGGCACCTCGACCAACCTTCTGGTCGATGGCGTGTCACAACAGCTTGGCCTTGCTCCCTTCGGTCTCTTGGAAATCGCCCCGCTCGGCCTTTGCCTGACGGTGATCGGGGGGCTGTTTCTTGCACTCGCCACGCCACGGTTCCTGCCGGACCGTGTGGCCCTGTCCGACACCCGCGCCCTGCGCGCCGGGCGCTCCTGGCAGGTCGTTCTCTTTGTCCCCCATGGATAGCCCCTGATCGGCCGTCAGGTGACAGATGTCCCGGATTTCCGCCGCAGCGGCACCCGCCTCGTCGATCTGATCCGCGAAGATGTCTCTTTGCGGCGCGATCTCTCCGCACAGGTGCTGCAAGCCGGCGATCATGTGGTCTTGCACACGACCGACACGGAGGTGGCGGGCTATCGCGCGAATGTCGGCGGTGGGCTGGCCATGCCTGGCCTCGAACCGGCGTCGGCCCGCCGCCGTCAGGTGATCGAGGCCCTGGTCAATGACCGCAAAAGCCCCATCCTCGATCTCGGCTGGCGGCGCAGCCATGGCGTCTATGCCATCGCCGTGCACCGCCATGGCGCGGCCCTCGATCTGGCGGAAAGCGGCCTGACACTGGCACCCGGCGACACCGTTCTGCTCGATGGCACCATTGATGACATCGAACGGTTGGCGCGTGACGAACAACTGATCCTTCTGGCCCCCATGCTGGCCCGCGCCTTTCGCCGCGGCAAGGCGCCGCTCGCCCTCGCCGTTCTTGCACTTGTGGTGCTCGGATCGGCACTTGAGCTTGCTCCGATCCTGCCTTTGGCCATCATCGGGGCCGCGATTGTGCTGGTCACCGGCTGCGTGGAGCCGGATGAGGGAATTGGGGCCATCGACGGGCGGCTGTTGCTGTTGATCGTCGGTATGCTCGCCCTCGGCAACGCGATGCAGAACAGCGGCGCGATGGAGATGATCGTGGATGCGATTTCCGGGCCGCTCACCCATCTGAGCCCGCTGCTCGCGCTGGCCCTGATCTATGCCGCCACCTCTGTTCTGACGGAGGTGGTGACGAACAACGCCGTGGCCGTGATCATGACACCCATCGGTGTCGGCGTGGCGCAGACCCTTGGCCTCGATCCGCGCGCTTTTGTCGTGGCGATCATGTTTGGCGCAAGCGCCAGTTTCGCCACGCCGATCGGCTATCAGACCAACACGATGGTCTATAACGCGGGCGGCTACAAGTTCACCTATTTTCTGCGGCTCGGTCTTCCGATGAACATTCTCGCGGGGCTGGTCACCGTGCTGCTCGTCCCCGTGTTCTGGCCATTGCAGCTCTAAAGCCTTTCACGCACGCAAAAAAGGGGCGGATTGCTCCGCCCCGAAGTTGCGAGGGATTGTTCGGTCAGTTGAAGGAATAGACCAGAGAGACGCCGAACGTGTTGTCGGTGTGTTTGGCCGCACCCGGTTCCGAATGGTATTCGGTCAGCAGGCTCGTGCGCAGGGCCAGCGTTTCGGTCATCGCGACATTCAGCGCCAGATCATTGATGAGTGCCGTGTCGGATTCGGACCAGATGATGTCCGTGTCATTGGTCAGGAACAAGGTGTTCGTCAACTTATGTGCATAGTCAGAGCCGATGCCAAAGGCGCCTTCGCTGATGTCCGCCGAACCGATGTCCGACAGTTCGGCAAAACGATAGCCCGGACCCGCCTGAACGGACCATTGCACGTCTTTGTCATTGAACACGCGGTAGCCGAGACCGAAGCTCGCGAAAGTGTCGGTTTCATATTGCGCGTCCGTTGCACTGTCGACAGAGCCCTGAACCTTGGCAAAGCCAAAGAGCGTCGGGGCGAAGTCACGGGTGTACTCAAGACCGTAATACAGGGACTCTTCCGCCTCCGAGGTGTCGTCGTCGCTATAGGCATAGTTGAGTTGCAACTCGATGCCGTTCGGACCCCAGACATAGTTGATGTCAGACCCGATGCCCACGTTCAGGCTCTCGTTGTTGCCGGATTCCGCAATGCTGCGCAGCGCGACAGAGCCGCTGAAACCTTGCGGGCGACCTTCATTGCCGAAACGGTCGAGATCGCGCTCGGCAACGTCTTCGATGGCTTCCATCAGGTCTTCGTTCAGATCGCCCGCGACGGTGTCGCGGCCGGTGAGTGTTTGCGCCGACGCGGCAGAGGAAGAGAGGGCGGCAAGAAGGGCCAACAGCGCAACGCCAGATTGAAGTTCGTATTTCATGGGTCTTTCCTTTCCCAGCTCAAGTGAAGTCCGGCCTTTCGGTCCGGAGCATGTCTGCTGGGTCAGGATGTACAGGCTTTCCTAAAACAACAAAAATTCACAATAATTAGGTATAAAGCGAGATTTACCCATGGATGATCGGCGGGTGACTGCCAAGAACCTCCGCCGTGCCGCTTTCGCTGATGGTTTCCAGCTGTGCGATGACGGCGTGATGCTCCGCATCGATCCGCGCCTGGAGTATCGCAAGCGTCGCTTCCGCCACACGGTGCACGTCCTCGTCAATATCGTCGCGCCAGACCGACCAGATCGGATAGGGAAAAAACGGTGCATCCGGCACAAGATGCAGCTGCCCCGCATCGAGATAGCGTTTGATATAGCGCGCTGGCAGATAAGCCGCGGCATGACGCCTTGCCACATAATCCGCGGCCATCGCCCCAAGGGACAGGGTCAGACCGGGGTTCGTCAGATCCGGCAGGGCAAGCGCGTGGGCATGAACGAACTCAGGCCCCCAATCGACAAATACATAATGCTCCGCCAACCCGTCGAGATCGGTTTCGAAAGAGGCCGCAAGCACAAGCTCCTCATCGAACACCTTGCGCGCGGTCAGACCGGGCCGAAGTTGCGGCGTATAAAGAAGACCGACCTGAACGACCCCCTCGACCAGAAAACGGGTGATCCGATCCGGCATCCCCAGTTCGGCCCGGATGTTCAGCGTCGGCAACTTGGTCTGCATCTCGTCGATCCATTGAAACCCAAGACGCGGCCAAAGCGAATATTGCGCGCCGATCGTAAGCGACTTCGTATAGCCCTCCGGCACACCGATTTGTTGCCGCGCCTCTTCCCAGATCTTGATCAGGGACAGGGCATAGCGCTCGAATTCCCGCCCCGCAGAGGTCAACTCCGCGCCCGCTTTCGAGCGGGTAAAAAGCTGTTTGCCCAGGGAATCCTCCAGCCGCTGGATACGCAGGCTGATCGCGGATTGCGTCACGAAAAGCCGCTCACTGGCATTCACGAAAGACCCGGTCGCAGCCACTTCAAGAAAGGTTCGAATGAGCGCGATATCCATGACATTACCTATGATTTATTTTTACTTTAACTATATTTCTTATTCGTTTTTCTAATTCAATCAAATTGCCTATTTTCGCAGTGTGGAAACGGACCACCGTGCATGAGACCCGAAAAGAGAGTGCCCGGCGGGACGGTTTCCGGCTCAACATGACATTCTTGTCCAGACAAGGAGACTGATTATGACGCTGCATGTGACGCGTAAGATGACCTTCGCCCTGCTTTTGTCGGCCGGGATTGGCCTGTCCGCCTGTTCTTCCGATCAGGTGATCGGCAACACCGTCGACGTTGCCGCCGCAGGCACCGAACTCGTTGCCAGAGGCGCGGTTGGCGCCGGTAAACTCGCCTATAAAGGCGGCAAGTCCATCGTCACAGGCGGCGAATAAACGAGGGTGCGGGGCAGTTTCTTGATGACCGAACTCTGATCACCAATCCCTGCCCGCCGGCCCCCGGCGGGTATCTCTCTTTATAAATGACAGAACAGACGCGGGTCGTGTGATCACAGTGAGTCTGACGGTGAATTATGATTGGCCATACCCGAACCGTCACGCGTTTAACCTGATCCATAAAAAGAAAGGCATGACGTGTACAGCGTATCGGAATCTCGGCACAAAAAGACCGGGCTCAGCCCGGCCTTCATGTTCAACAAGGAAGTATAAAGCGATTTGAGTTTCCTCAAAGCCATGCTTAATGTGCCCAAATTACGGGCGACTTTAGATTTCATCCAAGCCCAGACCCTCAGCCGGTTTGGAAATTCAGCCATGCATCTCCCACGACTGCTTCGGATTTGACCGCCGCCGCCCCATCGCACCGTGTTGGAAAACGTCATGGAAGGCCGCGTCGCCGAACAGGGACCGCCCGAAAAGCTGTTCTCCCATGCCGACAGCGAAACCTTCGCCCGTGTCATCTCCAAAACCCGCTGATTGCCCCGAAACCCTAAATGCCCCCTTCCTTCACCCCGCTGAAAATCGAGGCGGCCGAGTTGCGCATTGTCAACCTGCCACTCGTCACCCCTTTCAAAGTTTCAAACCAAACCCTGAGCGACAAAACCTTTCCGATCCTGACCCTGCCCGCCCCGCGCCGATCTGTCCCCGGCGGCAATTCCGCGCGACATCCACGCGCTGATTGCATCCGATCCACAGGCCGCTTTGGCCGAACGTCTGAGCCTGCGTGCGGCGTTGCAATCAGCCTTTGCAAAGGGGCCTGGTTCGACCGCACGCAGGCCGCCTATCTTTTGGGAACGGGATAACCGCCAAGGCTGTGTCTAAAGCGTTTTTCTTTTTATCTGAGCCAGGGAAAAAGAAAACGCAGTGCAACATATAAACGTTGTGAGCGCTTCACACAAAATCTGTGATTCAAATTTAATGCGAAACGCGTTAGCACATGGTTTTATCGAAGTTCCCCGTCTGGGCCATTGAGCAAAGATGTCTCGCCTTTCTGTGTTCCAGCAGGTTCAATGAAGAAAACCCATACGGTCAAAGACAAAATGACACATTTGTCATTTATAATGTGTTACGAGGACCCTTCGGAAGGTATAGAGAATTAAAGCGTTTTTCGTTTAATCTGAATCAGATTGAGTGGAAAACGTTGCCACACTGAATTGATAGTGCTGCGTTTCTCAAAAATTGAGTGCCTCAAGTTTTTTGAGAAACGCTTTAGCGAACGCCATAAACAAAGACTCCTGCCTGTGAGAGAAGAGGCCGCAAACATGTCCGTATTGTCCACATTACATCCCCCAATCCTTCGCATTGTCGTTGCAAGTTTTCTGTCAGCGTTTCTTTCTGTCACTGCCGCACCAGCAACCGCTGGGCCCGACTTCGACACACTGCTCGAAAAATTCGGCAAATCGAGTGGTGAGGAGGGCATCTATAGTTCCAACGGCCGCATTGAGGCGCAAACCGTCGATGTCGCCACGAAATATGCCGGGCGCATCGACAGTGTTACGGCGGCGGAGGGTGATCTGTTGTCTGCGGGCGATGTGATCGCGCAAATGGGCACGGCGGACGCTACGGCCCAGCTCAATGCAGCAAAGGCGGCCGTGCTGCGTGCCAATGCCGGGCTGACGGTGGCGCAGGCGACACTGATGCAGGCCGAAAGCGCGCTTTCCGTGGCACAAACCACCTATGACCGTGTGGTGAAGCTGCATGACAGTGGAACCACATCGCAAAGCACACTCGACGATGCGACCAATGCGCTCAACAGCGCCAAGGCCACGGTCGAGATGGCCAAGGCGCAAATCGAAGATGCCAAGGCGTCCATCGCTGCCGCTGAGGCGGATCAGGACCAGGTGCAATTGGCGCTCGACGATCTGACCATCACCGCGCCGCTGAGAGGCCGGGTGCTGTATCGCCTGCATGAACCAAGCGAGGTGATTGATGCGGGCTATCCTGTGGTCACCATGCTCGATCTGAGCAATGTTTACATGAACATCTACCTGCCCGCGACGGTGATCGGCACGCTGGCGGTGGGCGATGAGGCGCGGCTCATTCTCGATCCGATTTCCGACTATGTCGTTCCCGCGACGATCACGTTCATCTCACCGCAATCGCAATTCACGCCGAAGAGTGTCGAAACGCAGGAGCAGCGCGAAGAGCTTGTGTTCCGGGTGAAACTTTCGGTGCCGCGTGCGCTTTTGGCGAAATACGAGAGCCTGATCAAAAGCGGGGTGCGGGGCATCGGTTTTGTGCGCACCGAACCTGACGTGGACTGGCCGGAGCATCTGACCGTCAACGTGCCGGAGTGATCCGATATGGGGTATGTGGCACGCCTGAACGCCGTGTCGCATCGTTACAAGGCGGTCTTTGCGCTCGACGATGTGACACTCGACATTCCCGCCGGAAAAGTGGTTGGCCTGATCGGTCCGGACGGGGTCGGGAAATCCACGCTTCTGGGCCTCATTGCCGGTGTACGCAAAGCGCAAGCGGGCGAGGTCACGGTGCTCGGCCATAACATGTGCGACGCCAGTGCCCGCAGCACCCTGGGCGCGCGGATTGCCTATATGCCGCAGGGGCTGGGCAAAAACCTCTACCCGACGCTGAGTGTGCGCGAGAACCTCGATTTCTTCGGGCGCCTCTTTGGACAGAAACAGGCCGAACGGCGCGAACGCATCGCGATGCTGACCGAAGCCACTGGGCTTGGGCCATTTCTTGATCGTCCGGCGGGCAAGCTGTCGGGCGGGATGAAGCAGAAGCTCGGGCTTTGCGCGGCGCTGATCCATGATCCTGACCTGCTGATCCTTGACGAACCGACGACCGGGGTGGACCCTTTGTCCCGGCGACAGTTCTGGGAGCTTATTGATCGCATCCGCGCCAAGCTCACCGGCATGAGTGTGCTGGTCGCCACCGCCTATATGGAAGAGGCGGAACGCTTTGAATGGCTGGCGGCCATGAACGACGGCAAGGTGATCGCTACGGGAACGCCTGAGGAAATCCGCGCGCAGACGGGCAAGGCGACACTCGAAGAGGCCTTCATCGAAATGTTGCCGAAAGAGGAGGGCGAGGAGGTCGGAGTAACCCTGCGGCCTCTGCCGAAAAAAGACGGTGCGATGCCGGCCATCGAGGCCTTCGAACTGGTGAAGCGTTTCGGCGATTTTACCGCCGTCGATCATGTCAGTTTCACCATTCCGGAAGGCGAGATTTTCGGCTTTCTCGGCTCCAACGGCTGCGGCAAATCGACGACGATGAAAATGCTCACCGGGCTGTTGCAGCCGACGGAAGGGCGCTCGAAACTCTTTGGCGCAGAGCTTGAGAACGGCGACATGGCCGCGCGCCAGGACATTGGCTACATGTCGCAGGCTTTTTCGCTCTATGCCGAGCTGACGGTGCGGCAGAACCTCGAATTGCACGCCAAGCTCTATCACATTCCACCCGAGCGCCGCGCGGAGCGAGTGCGCGAGGTTTTGGACGAATTCGAACTGACCGAGGTGGCGGCGTCGATGCCCGACGGGTTGCCTTTGGGGATCCGCCAGCGTTTGCAATTGGCGGTCGCGACCATCCACGAGCCGCGCATACTCATCCTAGATGAGCCGACCTCCGGGGTTGATCCTCTGGCGCGCGATGCGTTTTGGCGCAAGCTGATTTCGCTGTCGCGTGACGAGGGTGTGACGATCTTCATCTCCACCCATTTCATGAACGAGGCGGAACGCTGCGACCGGATTTCGCTTATGCATGCCGGGCGCGTGCTCGATGTCGGCACCCCCGAGGAGCTGACCGAACGGCGCGGGGCACAGACATTGGAAGAGGCGTTTATCGCGGCGCTTGAAGGAGAGACGCAGGCCGATGAGGGCGCGGCGGACACCGATGCTTTGAAGAACGATGTCGAGGCCGTCGCCCCCAATGCAGTGCAACGCGCGATGAGCCGTCTTTGGGCCTATACCTCGCGCGAAACGCTGGAATTGATCCGTGATCCGATCCGGATGTTCTTTGCTCTTGCTGGGCCGATCATCCTGTTGATTACCATGGGGTTCGGGATTTCCTTTGATGTCGACAAGCTGAGCTTTGCGGTCAACGACATGGACCACACGCCGGAAAGCCGCCGCCTTATCGAGGCGTTTAGCTCCATTCCCCAATTCGATCAAAAGGACGATTTCACCTCGCTTGACGCGCTGGATCAGCGGATGGAGCGGGGTAACTTGACAGTGGCGTTGGAAATTCCCGATGGCTTTGGCAAAGCGCTGCATCAGGGAAGCGCGCCGGAAATATCGCTCTGGATCGATGGTTCCATGCCGTTCCGTGGAGAAACCGCCGAGGGTTATGCGCTTGGCCTTCTCAGGCAATTCGCCGACGATCTTGCCACCGAAACGGGCACGGAAAGCTCCGACAGCCTGTCGATTACGACTCGCTATCTCTACAATCAGGCTTTCAAAAGCGCGCATGCCATGGTGCCGTCGATGCTCATGCTCATTTTGATGCTGATCCCGGCGATCATGTCGGCGATTTCGGTCGTGCGCGAAAAGGAAACCGGAACGATTGCCAATTTCCGTGCCACCCCGGTGCGCAAGGTGGAGTTCCTCGTCGGTAAGCAAATCCCCTATATCATCATCGCTTGGTTCAATTTCTGGGTTCTGGCGGGGCTTGGCCTTTGGGTCTTCGGCGTGCCCCTGCATGGCAGCCTACCTGCGCTTGGGCTTGCGGCGCTGTTCTATGTCATCGCCACAACTGGCTTTGGGCAGTTTATGTCGAGCTTTACCCGCACGCAGGTCTCGGCGGTCTTCGCAACAGCGGTGCTGTCCATCATTCCGACGGTGAACTTCTCCGGCCTGATCACCCCCGTTTCCACGCTTGCACCTATGGGGCGCATCGTAGGCTTGTCCTTCCCCGGCGCGTGGTTCCAGCCGATCTCCATCGGCACCTTCCTCAAAGGCTTCGGTTTCGGCGATGTTGCGATCAACATCCTTGTCATCGCGGGGTTCTGCCTGATCTATCTCACCCTATCTGTGCTTGCTCTGCGCAAGCAGGAGGCCTGACATGTTGAAAAGCCTCGCCAATATCCTCCTCCTGACGGTCAAGGAGCTGCGTGCGATCCGCGGCGATCTCGTGATGGTCGCCTTGATACTTTACGTGTTCAGCGCGGCCGTCTGGCTTGTGTCTGATGCCGGCTCGACGGAGGTGAAGGACTTGTCCGTCGCTGTGGTCGATGAAGACCACAGCCCGCTTTCAGCCCGGATCATCGACGAAATCCGCGCGCCCCTCTTTGCAACGCCCGTGCTTTTGAGCCCGGCGGAGGCGGCAGAGGCGCAGACCAATGGCGACTATGTTCTGGTCGTCTCTCTGCCCCCCGATCTTGAGCGCGATCTGCGCCGGGGCGATGAGGCGGAGATACAAATTCTTGCGGATGCCACCGCTGTGGCCTTTGCGGGCAATGGCTCGTCCTTCATGACCCAGCTGCTGGCCGAAACCGTCTCCGATTATCTCACGCCGGGCGTCGCCAGCGATGATTTGGTGAATGTGGTGCTCCGCAGCCGGTTCAATCCGAACATGACCGCGCGCTGGTTCACTTCCGTGATGCAGCTGATGAACAACGTCACGATGCTGATGCTGATCTTGTCCGGGGCGTCTTTGATCCGCGAACGTGAACGTGGCACCATCGAACATGTGCTTGTGATGCCCGTGCGTCCGCATGAGATCGTCCTGTCGAAAATTTTTGCCACCGGCGGCGTGATCCTTTTTGCCTCCGTGTTCAGCCTCGTGGTGGTGGTGCAGTGGGCAATGGGGGTGCCGATTGCCGGTTCTCTGGCGCTCTATGTTCTGGGTGCCGCGATCTATGTCGTGTCGGTGGCCTCGCTTGGTCTGATGCTCGCGAGTTTCACCCATAACATGGGCCAATTCGGCCTTTTGACCATTCCGGTCATCGTCATCATGATTCTTCTGTCAGGGGGCATAACCCCGCTCGAATCCATGCCCGACTGGCTACAACTTGTCATGCGCACGATCAGCCCCTCGCCGCATTTCGTCTCCTTTGCACAATCCGTCCTCTACAGGGGCGCAGGGTTGGATCTCGTGATTGGACAGCTTGCCGCGATGATGGCGATGTCGATCGTCGCCCTGTCTATGGTGCTGGCCCGGTTCCGGAAAATCCTGAGCTAAGGCGTTTCTGCTTAAACCAGTTTCCGGGTTTGAGCAGAAGCGCAGCGCAACGTCGAAGCATAAGGTTACTGCACCCAACACAGATGTCTGGCTCGACAAAATTCAAAATTTTGTCCTGAGTTCCCGCGCCAGTTGGGTAAAAGCCGCGTTTGATTGTTGGGCATAGGCAATGACCCACGCGCCCTGCAATTGACAGTGCAAGGAAAAGGCGGCGTCGTCGGGCCGGGCATGCCCCAACCGTTTGGCGTGTTTCTCGATACATTTCGTCCAGCTGCCATAGACCTCCTGCGCGGTGATCTGGAGGCGCGGTTCCAGCGGAGCGGCTTGCAGGATGCTGAGCACGGGACAGGCCGGGACATGAGTCTGTGACGTTACCTCGGTGGCAATGGCGTCGCAGACCATGAGCGCACCTTCGTTAAAGCTTTCGGCCTGCGCGAAGGTCGCATCGAGCAACCGTTCCAGCCACGCCCCAGCCCAGCGTGTCGCGGCTTCGGCCAATTCCTGTTTGCCGTTCGGGAAATGGTAATAGAGCGACCCTTTCGGGAGCCCCGCCTCTTTGAGAAGCTCCGAAAGACCAACGCCCGAATACCCCTTCTGGCGAAAGAGGTTCGAGGCGGTGCGGATCAGCTTGTCGCGGGACGTTGGGTCACTCATGACAAAACAGATAGCGCCATTGGACCGATTGGTCTATTGCTTGCGTAGACCAGTCGGTCCAATGCAGAGGAAGAATGCAAGGAAAGCGAGAGTTTTGGAACAGGCCGCGCAGACAATCACCATTCCGGCGGACGGAGCCACACTTATCGGGACCTGGTATCCGGCATCCGATGCACCCCGGGCCAGTCTGCTGCTGCACGGGGCCACGGGGGCTCTGTTGCAAACTTTGCCACAAGTCGCACTTACGCCTCGGACAGACACA
>ERZ1673962.1037-NODE-1037-length-15141-cov-6.390097_pt1 | contig 15141 bp, 10 predicted proteins | sample MGYA00580188_ERZ1673962 | MGnify/ENA primary metagenome ERZ1673962 (study PRJEB41334, sample SAMN05608104) | rock metagenome | biome: terrestrial subsurface; feature: shale formation; material: shale | place: USA: Pennsylvania ... | reverse complement strand
CCTGGAAATCACATACAAACACTACATACGTTTTTATTTGGTTCTGAAGCTAATTCTACTGCATTTTTACAAGAACAGAACATTTTAGTCTTAGATTTTATTCTTACGTGTATTTCTAATCAAATGGTTGCTTTATATTTATTCATCTTTTACTATACTAAATAATAATTATATTTATATTTATATCTAAATATCAGTAATTTTCAATTATTTTTTTAAATTTTATTTGATTTAAAATTTTAATATGATAAAATATTTTCTGTAAAAAAGAAGTTAAGTAAAAAAGCCTTTATAAATTACTTAAAACCTTTTTTGATTTTTATATGATAATAATAAGTGAAAATATGGAAATACAAGTAAAAATACATGTTAACGCTGAAGAATCTAAAGAACCAACTGAAAGATTAGTAAAACATAACTTAGAAAACAAATTAGATAACTATTTAAAAAAATATAATGACAAAGCTGATGCTGAAGGTCTTATAGAAGTAAAAATTGAAAAAAATAAAAAAGATATGTTTGACTGAGTATTATCAGCTAAATTAGATGTTGATAGTTTTAGATATTCTAGAGAAGATTACAAAAATTTAGATGATTTATTAAATCACTTATTTGATCACTTCAAAGAAGAATTATCAAGTAAATAAAAAAAGAGCAATTGCTCTTTTTTTATTTATAATATTTCTCATAAAATATAATCCATATAAACAATTCAAGAATCAGATAATATTATTTTATTTGATTCTTTTTTTATATATCAATTTTCTACAAAGTAATCAATTTTTTCTTTATCAAGTTTATCTAAATATGAAATATCTATTCAACTAGTTCTAATCGTGAACATAATTTTTTCTATAAAAATATCATTTTTATTTACAACTGCAGTGGAAATATTTTTTCATGAATAATAATCCAAAAATGATTCACTATTTGAATATCTAATATTATCCAAATATCAATAAGCTCATAATCAATAGGCAATTACTTCCTTATGAGACCAATATCATTGGTTATGTTTACATTCATATCACTTTTTAGAATAATTAGAAATCTCATATCTGTTAAAATTATATTTTTCTAAATTATTTTTTATTGAAATATATTCTTTACTATAGTCATCAAGTGATATTCATGTTTTATGCCAAGAATCTGGATAAGTTATATTATCAAATTTTGATTCTTTATTTTCTGGAACATCATAGTATTCTTCTAACATATATACTGATACATGCTTTATAAAAGAATATTTATTTAGTAAAAAGTCTATATTTTCATTTATTTCTCAATTTGAAACATATGGTAGTCATATTATAAAATCTATAGAAACATTATCAAATCATTCAATTTTTATATTATCCAATGCTTTTAAAATGTCTCATTTCCCAGCTCTATCAATTTCTTTTAAAGATTTTTCATTCAAAGTTTGAACTCACATACTTATTCTATTTATTCATAACTTTTTCCATCATGATAAGTTTTCAATAGTAACATTTTCTGGTGTAGTTTCGATAGATATCTCTATATCGTTAGAAAATATATAATTATTTTTTAGAGTAGTTAATATTTCTTCAAAGTTAGATATAGACAAAACTCATGGAGTTCATCATCAAAAATAAATAGTATCTAATATATTTCAGTGTTTTTTTCATGAATTAATTTCATTTAATAAAAAATTAACATAATTTTGAATTTGTAATTTTTGAGTTATTCAAAAAGATGCAAATCTACAATATTTACATTTACTACTACAAAACGGAATATGAATATAACAATTATAGTTTTTCATTTATTTTTATTACAAATTAAAACCGATCTAATGATCGGTTTTTTAAAATATTAATTACAGTCTTTTGATAAACTCTCAAAACTTATTATTTTTTTTGTTTTACACATAAGTGAATTAGCAAATTGTTCAAAATTTGATTCAGCATATGCTCAGTTATCTAAAACAGATATAATTTTTGAATCATAAATATTTTTTATTCATTTATCAAAGCTTGATAACATATATTCATCAGCATAAAAATCTTCTAAAACAACATTAAAATCATTATGAATCTTTTTTGGTAAGAATTCTGCATCTAAAGATAGAAGTGCAGGTAAATAATATTTAAAATTATTTAAAAATGCGCTAGCTCATGAATCATTTGATATGTAAGATAAAAAATCTTGTGCCAAATTTATATTTTTTGTATCTTTGTTTATAACAAAGTAGTTATAATTAATTAGGTAATTTCCTTCACCTGAAAAATATTGAGGAAAAACTCTTGCTTGTAAAAAAGAACTAGAGTATCAGTAATCTGATATATCATTTACCATACTAGGATATCATACAACCATATGTATATCACCTCTAGAAAATAAATATAGAGAATTTTCTCATAAATTAGTCAATTCTAAAAATCTAGAATCATATGAATTATATCAATTTACATCTCAATATAATAAATAAGAAGCTAATCATTGTTTTAAAATATTTCAAGTAACATCATCAAGTTCTTCAACATCTCATTCTAACATAAAGAATTGAGTTAGAATATCAGCAGAGTATTTAACTGTTGAACCATTTCATATCCCCAAAGGAATAGTTCATGGATTTCTTTCAGAAAGTTTTGATATTATATTGTTTAAACTAGAAATATTATCCAAATCAGAATGCCTTACTTGTGCTCTATTATAAAAAATTCAAAGAGTTTCATATCAAACAGGTATTCATTTTAAAAATTCATTATCTCATTCTCAAGATATTAAATCATCACTAAATACTCATTTATATCTTTTTCTAAAATCATTTGGAGATATTACTGATGGTGGTATTCAAATAACTTGATTAGAAAAAATAGAATCTTCTTCATTGTTATTTAAAACAAATAAATCAGGTCAAACTCATGAATTTATAGCAGATGTCAAAGCATAAGTATATTCTTCATAATCAGGAAAAGTTTCAATTATTATATTTTTTGATTGATAAGCTGTATTAAATTTTTTGAATCAATCAATTATATTATATGTATTTTCTCATGAATCTCATACCATCCATATTTTAAACGTATTTTCCTCAGATGTATTAGTTTCATTATCATTAGCTCATTTAGATAGTATCATTAGAAATACCATAGATAATAATAATATTGCTCAAACAACTAAAAATATTACTTTATTTTTATTTAGTTCCATATTTTATAATTAGATATTAGATAATAAATGAAGGTGTATATGCATAACTTCTTGTCATCATTTTTCTCAAACATTAAAATGCAATTTATATCATTCAGATATATTTAAATCTTTTGCTATTTTTTTTGCTACAAAAAACATATCTGCTATTAATTCCCTGTCTTCTGGCATTAAATCATTAATAGTAGCTATTTCCTTTTTTGGTATTATAAGCAAATGTGTTTTTGCTTGGGGATTTATATCTTTTATTACAATTATTTTTTCATCCTCATAAACTATATCACTTGGGATTTCTCTAGAAATAATTTTTGTAAATATTGTTGCCATTTTTTAGTAATTTACTTCATTAAAATTAAAATCTGTTTCATCATATTTTATATCAGAAGATTTAAAAGATGATAAAATAATAGTAGCATATCATAAAAGTGATAATATTACTAGTACAAATAATAAAAATTTTGTTACTTTTTCTATTCTTTTAGAAAAATTTTTAAACTTATATGCTTGTATTTTAGCAATTATGAAAAATCACCATAATATAACAAGCAATAAAGTATAAACTCACAAATAAATTAAAGTCATTTGTAAAATATTAAATAATAATTATGATATGACTATCAATGAAATAATTATAACTCTTATTTTTTATTTGCAAATTTTAAAATTGTTTGATATAATTAATTTATATAAAATATTTAAAAATTAAAAATTACAAATATGGCTGAAATTAATCACAACTGAAAAAAATTTCAAATAAATGATGAAACTCAAGCTCAATATAATGAACTTGTTGATTTAATATTGGAAACAGAATCAATGGATAATGATGAAAAACAATATTGGTTTGATATCATGCCTTCTATGACTGATTCACAAATAGATAGACTTTTCAATATTTTAGATACTGAAAAGAAAAAATTAGAAGCTCTTGAAAACAAATACCAAAATGAAATAAAACAATTAAATGAAAAACATTTGATTGAATGGCAAGAATTCCAATTAAAAGACTCTAAGAAAAAAATAAAAGATGCTCAAGCGAATGAGCAAGAAGAAGATGCAGAAGATGTATTAAAAATGTTAAATGACTTATAAGAGATGATAATTATCATCTCTTTTTTTTATAAAAAAAATAACACTCTTAATTAAGAGTGTTATTTTTTAGAAACTAGAAATCACTTTCGTGTTCCATTTCTTTTTTTATTTCTTCTAAATGAAATTCAGAAACATCAACACCTTCTTCATCTGGATCAAAATATTGATCTTCAAGCTCATCAGCTTCAGTAGCTTGGTTATTAATTTTTCTATATTGTTTACCAGCAGGAATAAGTCTACCAATAATAACATTTTCTTTCATTTCTTTGAATTTATCAATTTTTCCAGATACAGAACCATCAACTAATACTCTAACTGTTTCTTGGAACGAAGCAGCAGATAACCATGATTCAGTATAAAGAGAAATTTTTGTAATACCAAGTAATAATCTTTCAGCAATACCTGGTTTTTTACCTTCTCTAATAAGTTTATCACTTTCATTTTTAAACTTAATAACATCAACAATATCTCATGGGAAGAATTCACTATCACCTTTTGAAGTTATTCTTACTCTTGAGAACATTTGTCTAACTATAAGTTCAATATGTTTAGAGTTAACTGTTTGTCATTGAGAAGAGTAAATAGCTTTTACTTCATCAACTATATATTGTTCAGCAGCTAATATTCAAGCTACATCTTTTAGTTTTTGAAGATTTAAAGCTCATTCAGTAATTTTTTGTCATTTTTTAAGAACATCTCATTCTTTTACTAAAAGAGTTTTACCAACATCAAATCTATATTCTACTGATCTAGGTTCAATATCTTTTATTATAATAACATTATTATCTACTTTTTTAACTTCTCATGCAAAAGTAGCATTTATTTTTTGTTTATCTATTTTTGATCTAGCAATTATTTGTTTTGGTTTAATTGTTTGACCAACTTTTACCGCAACATCATAAACAGCATCATCATAATAGTATTCATCTGTATTTAGTTCTTGAGAAACAACTCTAACAATCAAATCATCATCTGTTCTTTCAATTTCAACAACTCAATCTAAGTCAGAGATTTCAGCAACAACTTTTGGATTTCTTGCTTCGAATAATTCTTCAACTCTTGATAAACCTTGTGTCATATCTCAACCTTCTTTGGCAACTCAACCCGAGTGGAAAGTTCTCATCGTTAACTGAGTACCAGGTTCTCAAATAGAGTGAGCAGCAACTACTCAAACAGGAGCTCAAATTTCAGTTTCTTTGTTAAGACCTAAATCTAAACCATAACAAGCTTTACAAACTCAACCTTCTGTTTCACAAGTAAGAACTGATCTTACATCAACTCTATCAATATTATTATCATTTATTATCGCTAATACTTTTGTATCAACTATAACTCATGCTTTTATTAATATATTACCATCACTATCTAATATATCATTAGCTAATGTATGAGAGTAAATTCTATCTTCAAATTTTTCTTCAAAACTTCAAGTTTTTTCACCTCTTATAACTGTTTTATAATGAACAGTATGACAATCATCTTCTTTTACTATGATATTTTGACTAGAATCAACAAGTCTTCTTGTTAAGTAACCAGATTGTGCAGTTTTTAAGGCTGTATCTGATTTACCTTTTCTTCAACCATGAGTGGCAATAAAGTATTCTAGAGTAGAAAATCATTCTTTAAGTGTAGATTTAATTGGAAGCTCAATAGTTGCACCACTAGTAGAAGCTACTAATCATTTCATTCAACATAATTGAGTAATATTTCACCAGTTTCATCTCGCACCAGAATCAATAAAGTTAAATATATGGTTGTTAGGTAAAAATAATTCCTTCATTTCTGACTCAATTACTTTTTTAACTTCAGCCCATATCTTGATTGATTGTTGATATTTTTCATCTTCAGTCATAAATCAAGTCCACCATTTCTTTTGGATATATTTAACTTTTTCTCATGCTTCTTCTAATAACTCTTTTTTATTTTCTGGTATAACCATATCATCTTTTGATATAGATAAACCTGAAATAGTAGAATATTTATATCAGAAGTTTTTAATTTTATCTACAAATTTTGCAGTTACGTCAGAACCTAGTTCTTCAAAACATCTAGCTAATATTTTCTTTAATGCTCATTTATTTAATGTTTCATTTATGAAACCTAGTCATTCTGGAACGATTTCATTGAATAATAATCTACCATAGTTAGTTTCTTCAATTTTTCAATTTACTCTAACTCTAATTGGAGATTTAATTCATAAAACACCAGCTTCATAAGCTAATCATACATCATTTATATCTGAGAAAACTTTTCCTGCACCAATACCTTTTTCATCAATAGCTGTAACATAGTAACAACCAAGAATCATATCTTGAGATGGAGCAACAATAGGTTCTCATGAAGATGGAGATAATAAGTTTTTAGAAGTAACCATTAAGTCTCTAGCTTCAGCTTGAGCTTTTTCAGTTATTGGTAAATGAACTGCCATTTGGTCACCATCAAAGTCGGCATTAAATGCTGGACACGTTAATGGATGTAATTGGATAGCTTTACCTTCAACTAAAACTGGTCTAAAAGCTTGGATTGATAATCTATGAAGAGTAGGGGCTCTGTTCATAAGAACATATTTACCTTCAATAACTTCATCTAAAGCATCCCAAACTTCTTTTGATCATTTTTCAACATATTTTTCAGCATGTTTAATGTTGTAAACTAATCCATCTTCGATTAATTTAGCAATAACGAATGGTTTAAATAAGATTAAAGCCATTGTTTTTGGTAATCAACATTGATCAATTTCTAATTCTGGTCAAACAACGATTACAGATCTAGCAGAGTAATCAACCCTCTTACCTAGTAAGTTTTGTCTAAATCTACCTTGTTTACCTTTTAATACTTCAGTTAATGATTTTAATTTTTTCTTATTTGCAGTAACAAAACCAGATCTATTTGTTCTAGTTTCACCAGTTAATAACATATCAACTGATTCTTGAAGCATTCTTTTTTCATTTTTCAAGATTACATCAGGAGCACCTAATTCAATAAGTTTTTTAAGTCTGTTATTTCTATTAATAACTCTTCTATATAAATCATTTAGATCACTTGAAGCAAATCTTCAACCATCTAGTTGAATCATTGGTCTTAAATCTGGTGGTATAATTGGAAGAGCTTCCAAGATAAACCATTCTGGTCTTTGACCTGATTTTAATAAGCTTGAAGCTAATTTAATTTTTTGAAGTATTTTCTTTTGTTTTATTTGAGTAGCATTTTTTAATTCAACTTCTTGATCTTCAATAAATTTTAATAAATCTATTCTTTCAAGAAGAGCTTTAATATATTCAGCTCAAGTACCTCATTTAAATACATGTGGAAATCTTGATTCTAGAACTCTATATTCTAATTCTCAGATAACTGCTCAAACTTGTAAAGATTTTAATCAGTCTCTTAATTCTTCAAATTCATTAGTTAATTCATCAAGTCTAGCCATTAACATAGCTTCTTCTGTTTTGAATTTTTTTTCATTTAATTCACCTGAATCTTTTTTGATTTTTAATTCATTTAATTCTCTTTGTAATTCTTTTTGCATTTCTGATTTAGAAACTTTATATTTATCTTCTAAATCTTTGCTAGCTTCTTCTAATCTATCAGCAAATACATCTGTTATTATATAAGAAGCAAAATAAACTACTTGTTCAAGTTTTTTTACTGGTAAATCCAATAATAAACCTATTCTACCTGGAACTGATTTTAAATACCAAGTATGTACAACTGGAGCATATAAGTCTATATGAGCCATTCTTTCTCTTCTAACTGATGCTTTTGTAACTTCTACTCAACATCTTTCACATACTATACCTTTGTATCTTATTCTTTTATATTTTCAACAAGCACATTCATAATTCTTTCTAGGACCAAATATTTGTTCACAGAACAAACCTCATCTTTCTGGTCTTTGAGTTCTATAGTTTATAGTTTCACTAATCAAAACTTTACCATGAGATAAAGATCTTATTCTTTCAGGACTAGCAATTCAAAGTGAGATTCAAGCTAGATTATCTAGATTTTTACCTTTTGTAATATCTTTTTTTCAGATATCCTTTGCTATTTCTGAGAAATCAGTGATTTTGTCATTTAGAAAATTATCTAAAGATTTATCAAACATTATGATTATAATTAGAGATTAAAAATTTTTATCATTCAAAGAAGAAAAAATACTATTTTTCTTCTTTTTTATTTTTTGTAGCTTCCTCATTTTGTACTTTATTTTCTATTTTTATTACTTCTTCATATCTTGATTCAGCTTCTGTTTCTTTAGCTTCTAATTCTTCTTTATCTAATAGATCTAAATCTAATCAGATAGATTGTAATTCTTTTAATAGTACATTAAATGATTCAGGAATATTTGGTTTTTTAATTGGAGCATTTTTAACTATAGCTTCATATGCTTGAGTTCTACCAGCAACATCATCAGATTTGATTGTAATCATTTCTTGTAATATATTAGCAGCAGCATAAGCTTCTAGAGCCCACACCTCCATTTCTCAGAATCTTTGACCTCAGTTTTGAGCCTTACCTCATAATGGTTGTTGAGTTACCATAGAATAAGGACCTACAGATCTAGCATGGATTTTTTCTTCAACTAAGTGGTGAAGTTTTAACATAAATTTGATTCAAACAACAGTTCTTTCTTTGAATGGTTCACCAGTTTCTCAGTCTATTAATTGAACTTTTCAATCAACATCCATTCAAGCAGTTTCCATTAAAGAGTTTATTTGTTCAATAGACATACCGTTAAGTATAGGAGTAGCAACTGTTATTCCTAGTTTTTTAGCAGCCATACCAACATGTGTTTCAAGTACTTGTCAGATGTTCATTCTCGAAACTACTCATAGTGGATTCAATATGATATCAACTGGAGTACCATCTTCCATAAATGGCATATCTTCAGCTGGAACTATTCTAGAAACAATTCATTTATTACCATGTCTACCAGCCATTTTATCTCAAACTTCGATTTTTCTTGTAGCAGCAACAAATACTTTTACTTGTTTAAATACTCAAGTTGGTAAGTTATCACCATTTTCTCTTTTTAAGATATGAACTTGTAATATTTTACCACCTTGACCAGAAGGTAATCTTAAAGAAGAATCTTTAACATCTTTTGATTTATCACCAAAGATAGCTCTTAATAATCTTTCTTCAGGAGATAATTCTTGTTCACCTTTTGGAGTAATTTTACCTACTAAGATGTCACCACCTTTTACATAAGCTCATGTTCTAATTATACCATCAGCATCTAAGTCTTTTAATTTTGCACTTGATACATTTGGAATATCATCAGTAGTTTGTTCAGGTCATAATTTAGTTTCTCTAACATCTAGAGTATATTCATTTATATGAACTGATGTATAATAATCATCTTCAACTAATTTAGATGAGATAATAATCGCATCCTCATAGTTATAACCTTTCCATGGCATATAAGCAACTACTAAGTTTCTTCATAGTGCTAATTCCCCATTTTCTACTGCATGACCATCACATAATACATCACCTTTTACTAATTGTTGTCCGTGAGAAACAACTGGTTTTTGGTGAACTATCATATCATGATTTGATCTTTTGAAAGTAGTTAATTCATAGATTTTTTTGTTACCATTTTTGTATAAAACAGTAATATGTTTAGCATCAACTCAAATAACTTCTCAGTCATCTTCAGCTAAAATAACATAACCTGAACCTTCTCAAACAACTCTTTCCATACCAGTACCAACTACAGGAGCTTCTGGTTTTACTAAAGGAACTGCTTGTCTCATCATGTTAGACCCCATTTCCGCTCTTGTCGCATCATCATGTTCCAAGAAAGGTAATAATGAAGTTTCAACTGACATCGTTTGTTTTGGAGAAACATCAATATGAGTAACTTCTCTAACATAAGATATAGTAGGTTCATTACCAGCTCTAGAAGAAAGTCTAGTTGATTCAAAGTTTCCATGTTCATCAATAGGAGAAGTAGCTTCAGCTATTGTTAACATTCTTTCTTGGTGAGCATCAAAATAATCATATTTTTCTGATACAAAACCTCTAACTTCTATATTTTTTGTTGATAATTTTTCTTTTAATTCTTTTGCTAATTCTTCTGTTATATATTCTTTATCTTTTACTATAACATCACCATTATCAGCTCTTATATCTCATAAAGCTATTCTATTAATTGGTGTTTTTCAATCATTTTTTACTTCATGTTCAACAATTCTAAAAGGAGTAAGTATGAAACCATATTTATCTACTTTTGCAAATGAAGCAAAATGTAATACTAGTCAGATATTTGGTCCTTCTGGAGTTGCAATTGGACATATTCTACCATATTGAGTTGGGTGAACGTCTCTAACTTCAAAAGAAGCTCTTTCTCTAGTTAATCAACCAGGTCATAAAGCAGAAACTCTTCTCTTATGCCCTAATTCTGAAAGAGGATTTGATTGATCCATAAATTGAGATAATTGAGAACTTCAGAAAAATTCTTTCATTATAGCAACTATAGGTCTAGAGTTGATAAAAGTACCTGGAGTAGCATCGTCCATTTCAACAATAGTCATTCTGTCTTTTGCTATTCTTTCCATTCTAGCTATACCAACTTTTATTTTATCCATTACTAATTCTCATACTGATCTAACTCTTCTGTTTTCTAAATGATCAATATCATCTACAAAATGGTCTTTTTCTCAGTATACTAAATTTAAGTAATATTTAAGAGATACAGTTAAATCTTCTAAAGATAAAAATTTTCCATCTTCATCTTTGTAATCTTTATCAATACCTAATTTTGATTTTATTTTTAATCTAGCAATTTCTCCTAAATCAAATCTTTTTTCATCGAAAAAAGTTACTTGAAATAATTCTTCAACTCTTTCATCAGTAGCAAGATCACCTGGTCTTAATAATTTATAAAGAGTATGAAGAGCTTCCATTCTATTAGTAGTTTTATCTTTTTCTAATGTAGGAGCAATATTATTAGCAATAATATCATCACCCATATCTTTGAAAACATCTAATATTTCAGCATTTGATTCTAAACCATAAGCTCTAAGTATAACTGATATAGGTAATTTTCTTTTTTTATCAATTTTTACATTAATAATTCATTTTTTTTCTATATCAATTTCAAACCAAGAACCTCTAGCAGGAATAACTTTTAAAGAATAACCTTCTTCTCAAGTAGTAAAAAATATACCAGTAGATCTAACTATTTGGTTTACTATTACTCTTTCAATTCAGTTAACGATAAAAGTAGCCATATCTGTCATAAGAGGTATTCCCCCCATATAAACATCTTGTTCTTTTATTTCACCAGTTTCTTTATTTAACATTTCAAGTCTCACTTTTAAAGGAGCTTCATAGTTAAGATTTTTTCTAGTACAAGTTACTGGGTCATATTTTGGTTCTTCTAAAGCAAAACCTTTGTAATATATATCAACTTTTTCTCAAGAATGATCTGATATAGGAAAGCTTTCTGAAAAAACTTTATCAATACCATTTTCTAAGAAATCTCTATAAGAGTCTAATTGAACCTCAAGTAAATCAGGAATTCATACAACTGACTTATCATTAGTAAAGAAATGACGTCCTTTTATATCATATAAACTTCCTACTTCAGCATTTTTAGAAGTATTTTTTGCCATATTAAAACAAATTTATTTAAATAAATAATAAAATTTTGTTTCTTGAGACTTGCCAGAATTACACAATCGTTTTGCCTCTCATTTTTCGTCTACACGAAAAAATGCCCTACTTTGTCAGAAGAACACAATCAAAAGTAGTGCAAACATCGAGATTATATGAAAAAATAGCGAAAAATCAAAAGTTTTTTTAATTAAATTTGATATATTTTTTTTATAAAATAAAATACAAAAAATATTTTTTTACAAAACAAAAAAAATGCCTACTGAATTTAGAAGAAAAAGAGTAAATATGACAGAAGAAAAACAAGAAAAAAAATCTAATATCAATTTATTTAAAATAATAAAAATAATAATATGGTTATGATTGTTTTTGATAATTTTCTTTTACATAAATTATTCATGATTTAAAAAACAAACTATAATAGAAAATGAAACTATAATAAAAATAGAAAAAAATGACACATTTTATAACCTATGAAACAAAATAGATGAATTAAATAATTCTTATTATAAGTTTTATCTAAAAAATAATAAACCTAGCTATAAATTAAAAGAATGAACTTATAAAATTAATGAAAATTCAAAAATAGAAGATATTATTATAGCATTAGAAAAACCTATAACTAATGAAATAAACATAACAATATTAGAATGATGGAATATATTTGATATAGATGAATATCTAACATCTAAATCACTAATAAATAAGTGAGAATATATTGAGTACGTAGAAAACAAAGATAAAATAAAGCAACTTTGAGAATTTTTCCCTTTTATTAAAGATCAAGATACTTTAGAATGATTTTTATATCCTGATACCTACAAAGTAAATACTGATTTCAAAATAAATGTATTTGTAATAAAACAATTAGAAACATTTGAAACAAAAGTTTACAACAAAATACTTTCAAATCTAGATTATGAAACAATAAATGACTTAGTTAATTTATCATCAATAGTTGAAAAAGAAGAAAGAAACCCAAATGAGAAATCAACAGTAGCATGAATACTAAAAAAGAGACTAAATAATTGATGGATGATATGAGCTGATATAACTGTATGTTACCCTTATAGATTAACTAGCGAAGAATGTAAAATGGTTGTAACAAAATATATAAATGAAAAAAACGATTACAACACAAGAACAAAGCTAGGTTTACCATTAAGCCCTATATCAAATCCTAGTTATCAAACAATAGAAGCGACACTAAATGACAAAGAAACTAGCTACTGGTTTTACTTACATAGTGTAAGCACAGGAAAAATCTATTATGCAGAAACAAATGCATGACATGAAGCCAATAAAAGATATATGTACTAAAAAGTAAATGATTAATTGTCATTTACTTTTTTTTGTGGTAAAATTTTTAAAATATAACGTTTAAAAATTAAATGAAACACCTAGATTCCATATACTGAGTAGTGATGTTTACTGATATAAAAAACTATACATTAAAAACTTCTCTATTAACAAAACTGCAGATAGTTGATTTTTTAAGTAAACAAGATGAAATAGTAATACCAATAATTAATAAGTTTTTTTGAAAAATTATAAAAACCATTTGAGATTCATATATGGTTATTTTTGAAAAAGCTGAAAACTGAATAATGGCTGCTATTGAAATACAAAAAGAATTAGAAGTATATAACTCTAATATAAAATTAAATCTAAACAAAATTGAATTAAGAATAAGCTTAGATTATTGAATTATAGAAAGAGAAATAAATAACAAAAATATAGATGTTTTTTGAAATACTGTAAATATAGCATCTAGACTACAATCAGTAACAAAAGAAAATGAAATACTAACAACAAAACAACTAATAAATCAATTAAAAGACAATAAAAATAATATAAAATATATAAACTTATGAAAAAATAGCTTTAAATGAATATTATATGAAATTGATATATATAAAATATTAATAAATGAAGAATTAACAGAAAATAACCTAAGTAATAATTACTTCAAAACAATAAAAAACATAGAAACAAGCAAAGAAATAAAAAAAGTAATTTTTAATTTTTCTAGTGTATCAGCATTGATTTGATTACAACCAATACCATTTATTGATAATTACTCCTTAGTAGCTATACATGTTTATATGCTAATAGAAATAGCTAAAAAATATAATATAAAATTGTCATTAGAAGAATCTAAAGAAGTATTATCTACAATAATATCTAGCGTATGAATATCTTATGCAATAAATAATTGAGCAATAGTAGCAACGAAAATATCAACTTTTTGAGTCTGATCATATTTAACAATACCATTAAATTTTTGATTTACATATTGATTAGGAAATATATTAAATCTATATTTTTACAAAAAATCAAAATGAGTAAAAGCTAGTAACCAAGAGCTAAAAGACTTATTTAAAGATTCATACAAAGAATGAAAAAAAATCGCAAAAACAAAAAAAGATATAATAATAGAAAATTGAAATAAATATAAAAAAATTACTCAAGATAAAATAAGAAAACTATATAAGAAAAACAAAAAATAAGCTTTTGTTTTTCTTATTTTTTTGTATAATAAGTTTAAAAAAATACATATTTTAAACCCCCAAACTATGAAAAAATTTATTTTTATTATATTAAGTATATTTATATTTAATACATGATTTGCAAATAGCGAAGATTACAAGCAAATACTAAACCCTATACCAGAAGAGTTTCAAAATGAATGTTATGAATATCAATATAAAATTAATAAAGAAGATATATTAAATGAAAATATTGAAAATAATATAAATAATTATAAATTAAAAATAGACAGATATAAAGATTTAGTAATAACTCAATCATGAAGTATTTTACCATACAAAATACTATGAGAAAAACTAGAAAGCATAACATACAAAGGATGATATTGACTTGAGATAGTTGAATCAAATGATGATAACCCAAATACTTATATTGAATTAGATACTCTAGAGTCAAAAGAAATGATTTTAGAAATGAGTAAAACAATAAAAAAATGATCTAGTATTTTTAACTTAGATTATGACTCAAAAAATTATGAGTTAGCTCTTGAAATATCACAAGATTGAAAAGATTTTTCTAGAGTAGAGCAAGAAAATATAAAAGATTTTGAATTTAATTTTTTGAAGTTAACAGCACAATGTAAAAAACTATGATGTGTTAGAGAAAAAATAAAAATATATGAATTAAATTTATTAGAAAATAAAAGAACAATAGTAATAAAATCTTTTTTCAATGAAGATATAATAATGTTTTCTGATTATA
>ERZ1673962.1036-NODE-1036-length-15154-cov-3.843168_pt1 | contig 15154 bp, 15 predicted proteins | sample MGYA00580188_ERZ1673962 | MGnify/ENA primary metagenome ERZ1673962 (study PRJEB41334, sample SAMN05608104) | rock metagenome | biome: terrestrial subsurface; feature: shale formation; material: shale | place: USA: Pennsylvania ... | reverse complement strand
GGGATTTTCAAAGCGCGCTAAGGCCAAACGTCACGCGCGGATTTGGGCACAATGACGATTGGGCGGGAAGGGGTCCACCCCTCCCGCCAAACCTGTCTCATGATGCAGATCAGGAAACCTATGCCTTTGTAGGTTAGGCCGCGAGGATGACGTCGACGACCTTGAGGCGGGCCACAGGCTTACGCCCGATCATGGGCTCACAGCGCGTTGAACAACCGTGTCAGTCGCGCCGCTTCCTCATTGAGGCCAAAGGGCGCGTTGATCACGAACAGGCCAGAGCCGATCATGCCATGGTTCTTTTGCGCCGGGCGAAAGCGGACTTCGTGATGCAGGCATCCGGGGAAATTGGCGTAGAGCATGCCGTTGACCAGCGGAATATGCTGCCCGGTTTTCAACACCGGATACCACAACGCGATGATGCCGACGTTCCATTTGCGGTGCAGCTTGTAGATCGCGCTTGGCAGGGTCTCAAATTCGGTTTTGATCTCGTAGGACGGATCAATCAACATCAGGCCACGTTTGGGATCGGGCGGGCAGATGGATTGGGCAAATTGCATCCCGTCGATCTGTTTGACGTTGAGCACGGATTGGCCGGGGCTGGCCTTGGTGTTCTCATCGAGAGCGGCAAATTCGGCCGGGTGCAATTCGGCCAGATGGATTGCATCGCTGGCACGCAACAGGGCCTGAGCAATCGCCGGAGAGCCGGGGTAGGTGGTCGCGCCATGCGCCTCTGCAATGATTTTGCGCGCACGGGCATAGGGGTGATCGGGTTTGAACCAACTCGCCACCTTTTCAATGCCTTGCGCCGCCTCTTTGGTCTTTTGCGATTGCGCGCTGGTCAGATCGTACAGCCCGCGCCCGGCATGGGTTTCGATGTAAGAGATCGGTTTGTCCTTGCGCGTCATATAGTCAAGCATGACGGCGAGGAGCGCATGTTTTTGAACATCCGCGAGATTTCCGGCGTGAAAGCCGTGTTGATAAGAGAGCATTCAGCTGTCTCCCAAAGGGCGGATTTTAAGTTTGGTGATGCGATTGTCTTTGCGACTGGCGACCTCGAATCGGTAGCCATGAAAGGAAAACACCTGACCCGGATTGGGGATCATCTGCGCCTCATGGATCACCAGACCGGCGATGGTGTTGGCCTCTTCATCGGGGAGGTTACATTCGGTTGAGCGGTTGAAATCGCGGATCGTCATCCCGCCGTCAACCACCCAATCGCCAGTGTCTTTCGAGCGCACGGGACTGGCCTCCGAGCGGTCAAATTCATCGGTGATCTCGCCGACGATCTCTTCGAGAATATCCTCAAGCGTGATCAGGCCCTGAAGCGCACCATATTCATCGACCACGAGGGCAAAATGGGTATGACGGTGCAAAAACTGCCGCATCTGGTCGTCAAGTGTGGTGGTTTCGGGTACGAAATAGGGTTTCATCGCCACGGCCAGCACGTCGAAACCGCTGAAATCCATCAACACAAGCGGCGTGTCACCGTCGAGAGATTGGCTCTCGCGGCCCAGACGCTCGTGCACTTCGCGTTCGGCATGCATGGCGCGCAACAGGTCTTTGGCATGGATCACACCGATGATGTTTTCGGGGTCGTCGCGGTAGATCGGCAAGCGGGTGTGGGGGCTTTTGAGACTGCGCGCGAGCACTTCGGCGGGGGGCAGATCGGCGTCGATCATCTCGATCTGTGAGCGATGCAACATGATCTCCTCGACCGTGCGTTCGCCCAGATCAAGCGCACCCAAAATCCGGTCGCGGTCTTCCTTTTGCACCACGCCTTCAACATGGCCCAGCGCGATGGCCCCGGCGATCTCATCCTTGACCGCCAAAACATCGGCCTCCGGGTCGGTCTGAACCCCAAACATCCGCAACAGGCCGCGCACCAAAAGCCGGACAAACCCGACCACAGGCGCAAAGATCGTCACGATCAACGCAATCGGGGCGGCAACGCGCGCGGCGGCAGATTCCGGGTTGGTGATGGCATAGGTCTTGGGCAGCACCTCGGCAAAGATCAGCACCAGAAACGTCATGATCAACGTCGCCAAGGCCACGCCGTTTTGGCCAAACACTTTGGTGAACAAAGCGGTGGCCAAAGAGGTGGCAAGAATGTTCACAAGGTTGTTGCCAAGCAACACCGAGCCAATCAGCCGCTCGCTGTCCTCGGTCACTTTCAACGCGCGCTCGGCACCTTTTTCACCCTTATCGGCCTGTGAGCGCAATTTGCCGCGCGACGCAGCGGTCAGCGCAGTTTCGGAGCCGGAGAAAAACGCCGACATCACCAAAAGCGCCGCAATCGCGGCGGCGGTGATCCAAAAGGCGGCATCAAGAAGCGGGGTGGGGTCGGTCATATCGGTCATGAGATGGTTATGGGGAGCGACCGGGGGCCGCGCAAGGGGGGCTGAGGTGGAATTTGGCGTGGTTTGTGCGATTGGACAGTCACAGCGCATCTTTGTCAAACGCCACGCTCGCTATTGCGCGCCGATAGGCGTATGGTTGGCGCAATAAGGCCTGACATGGGCCTGTCTTGGCGCGCCTCACCTTTGCGCTTTTCCGTCCCGTTTGCTTGTTTTGTGCCGTGCGCATCCCTTGTCATCGACAGGCGACGCACCGCTTTTCTCTTTTTCAAGACCTCTTCCTCTCCCTGTTTCTATTCCACTTCCTTTCCCCAATAGGACATCTGTCACATGAGTACGTTGAAATCTGAGCCCGAAACGCCCAAACGCGCAGCGAAAGCCAAAGCTGTTCCCGCGCCCACAGCATCGCCAGAAAAACAGGCACAAACGCCGGTGCGCCATTCGATTTTCGATGAATCTTATGCCCCGGTCGGCGCAGAGCTACGCAAGGCATGGACACGGTTCCATCCAAAACGAAAATAGAGGTATGGCCTTGAGATTTTTGTAAAAAGAGCTTGGGGATCAAAACTTTACCATCAAGACCTAAGACAGCAGGCCCAAATCGCCTGTTCCAATTGACATGGCTACCGTCTTGGTGCCGTTGCCCCGTTTAGGACATTGATCATGCGTATCCAGTTGGGCTCCCGGTTCGATTTGTTTCTCACCCAACCCACCCCGATGATCGCGCTGTTGAACGTGCATTATTCGCGCTCAAGCGACATGGAATATCCCGATCATATCGTCACCACCCCCGCCGTGTCCTGATCGCCAGAGGCCGACTGAAGCGGATGTGCCACAGGTGCCGTTATTTCCCCGCCAAAGGATGCCTTGTGAGCACCAGGTCTTTGAGCCGTTCGTCCAGGACATGGGTGTAAATTTCGGTGGTGGACAGGTCGGCGTGGCCCAAAAGCGTTTGGATCGCGCGCAGATCGGCCCCATGCGCCAAAAGATGGGTGGCAAAGGCATGGCGCAGGGTGTGTGGCGTGACCTTGTCCGGGCTGATCCCGGCCTGAACCGCGATGTCTTTGATCAGGTGATAAAAGCCGATGCGGGTCAAATGGCCGAGTTTGCCGCGCGAGGGAAAGACAAACCCCGAGGGTTTTTTGCCCTTCTCGATCTTGGCAAGGTCTTCGGCCTGATCGCGCGCCACAAGCCAAGCTGTCAGCGCCGTGCGGGCCGGTTCGGACAGGGGCACCATCCGCTCTTTGCCACCTTTGCCACGGATCAACAGCATCCGCGGATCACCGCGCGCCGCCGAGACGGGCAGGGACACTAGTTCGGACACCCGCATCCCGGTGGCATATAAAAGCTCCATCAAACAGATGTTGCGCAGCCGATCTGCGGGTGCGCGACCGATCTCGCGCGAGGCTGCCAAAAGCGCGCCAACCTCGTCTTCAGAGAGGGTTTTCGGCAGACGTTTCGCGCGTCCGGGGCCTTTGATCTGGATCGCCGGATTGTCCGCGCGCCAGCCTTCCTCATAGGCAAATCGGTAGAGTTGCTTGATCGAGGACAGCCGTCGCGCACGGGTCGATTGCGCCAGACCTTCGGCCTCGCAGGAGATCAAATAGGCCTCAATATCGGCGCGCTCGGCCGTTTCAAACGATTGCCCCTGCCCGGACAGCCAGTCAGAAAACCCAATCAAATCGCGACCATAAGAGAGCTGTGTGTTCTCCGCCGCACCCAGTTCCGCCATCTGCGCCTCGGCAAATCCTGAAATCCACCGCGCATCTTTTGGCGCAACACTCATCCTCGCCGCTCCAATAGCATCAGATCCAAAGCCGCGCGCCGGGCGGTGGCCTCAAGACCGACCGCGCGGAAAAACTGGAGCGCATCAGAGAGCTCATCAAGGTCCCCCGCCGCCCCGCCTTCCAACACCTCAATGGCGCGCAAAATGGCCTCGCCCAGCCGCTTTTCACTGACCAAACTGGTCAAACGGACCGGGACTCCCGTGCCACGAAAGCCGGATGCAATGGCACGGGCCATGTCGGTGCTCGGGCGCTGTGTCGGGAGATCGCCCAATGCGATGCCTTTCAAAAATGCCTGATTTCGGGTCAGCGCCGGGGCCCATTTCGTCGCGATCTCTTCATAGTCGGGCGACAAAAGCGCGACCTCAAAAGCGATGTCGGCGGCCTCGCCATTGAGTGGCAAAAGCGCCAAGCGCGCCGCGAACAATTCGGCAAAGACCGGTTGCAGCCCGGACACCCGCATCGCCGACCACGCGGGCGGCAGCGCACGAGACACAGCCCCCGGATCATTGGTGCTTAGTGCGGTTTCAAACCGTTGCAAGGCTTCGATCCGATCCCAAATCCCACCAGAGGCGGCGGGCAGATGTTCGGACCAAATCCCCAGCCAGCGGTTGGGAGACAACGCGCCGACACGGGCCAACCGTTCGGCGGCGGTGGCGCGGGCTTTCCACCCGGTGGTGGCACGCAGATCGGATTGGGCAAAGGCCAAAGGCAACGACGAGGTTGCCAGCGGCTCACCGATCGCTTCCATCAGACGAAAGGTCAAAGGCGTCGGGTGATCCGGGATCGCCAGGGGCGGCTCGCCCTCAAACAATTCGGGATCAAGAAACCGCGCCAAAAGCGTGCCTTGATCTTTGCGGATGAGGCCCAAAGCCTCACCGGTTTCAAGCGTCAACGCCGCCGCCCCCCAATCGCCGCCGCGTGCCAAACAGAAAATCCGCGCCTGAAGGGTGGGCGAGAGGCCAGGCGTGTGGGTGAGCCGGGCGCAGGCTTCGTCTTCGGTGCCCAGCAGTAGCTTTGTATCAAAAGCCCGTCGGAAAATCGCCGGAGAAGAGAGCCCGGCAAGCTCCATCAACGCGTCGGCCTCGTCCAACAGACCCTGGCTCAGCAGCGCGTCAATGCGCGCCAGAAACAGCCGACCGTCCGCTTGCGATTGCAGCGGCGGGTTCAATTCGGCCAAAACCAGCGTGTTGAGCAAGCGGCGCGAGGCCGGCAAAAGATCGGGACGGGCGGAAATCGTGGTGATCCGTCGCGCCAGATCGGTGGCGGTCGAGGCGCCCCATAGATCGCGCGGCAGTCCGGTCACGGCACTTGGCAAAAGTCCCGCCGCATCGGGGCCGGGGGTGTCAAGCGGGGCAACGCTGACATCCTCGGGCAGGGCATTTTCTGCGATGTCGCTGGGCTGTGGCACGGTTGCCACAGGCGCGCGCGGGGCGTCCAACGTGTCCGAGAGCCAGTCGATGGCGGAGATCGGCTTGTCGGCGGCGGGCACAGTTGGCGTTTGTGCCTGTGCGGCCCCCGCAAGCGCAACCAGCAGGCAAAGACCATATCCAAAAGAGGCACTGGACCGGGCGCTGAGGGAGGAGGGGATCACGGAGAAACCTCCCTCACTTGGCATCAATCGGCACGGGGACCGAATGTTCAACCCGCTCCGGCGAGAGATCGCCGACATAGGCGAATCCGATGAAGCCCAAAATCCCAAGTAAGATGATGACGGCCAAAAGACGAAAAAGGAATTTGCGCACTGCTGTCTGCTCCGTTCAGGGTGGTGGGCGATGACAGGACGATCAGTCCCATTTATATGCCCGAGTTGATATGGCCTGTATTTTTGTTTGCATTTGTCAGGGTTTCGCGGCTGATTACCGACCCAGGCTGGTTTTATCCGTTTTATATATGGTATTTCCGGCAAGATCACGCCATTGAAGGGGCTAAATTTTTGTCGGCAAGATGTTGCCATGAGGATCAGGGGGACGCCATGGTGACGACGCCAAGACGCACAAGAGCCTTCATGCTCTGCCTGACACCACTGTACACGCTCTTGTGGGAGAGACGATGGCAAAAGGGCTAAAAAAAACGGTCGCCTTGGTCGGCATGATGGGGGCGGGCAAAACTGCGGTCGGCAAAGCCATGGCCGCGCGCCTGTCCGTGCCGTTTCTCGATTCGGATGCGGAGATCGAAAAAGCGGCGGCGATGAGCGTGGCGGAAATTTTCAACCGCGATGGTGAGGCGTTTTTCCGCCAACGCGAGGCGGAAGTGATCGCGCGCCTGCTTGAGACGCAACAGGCGGTTTTGTCGACTGGCGGCGGGGCGTTTTTGGCCGAGGTCAACCGCAATATCATCGCGAAAAATGGCGTGGCGGTTTGGCTCAAGGCCGATTTGAACATCCTGTGGAACCGGGTGCGACATAAATCGACACGGCCTTTGCTGCGCACGGAAAACCCTTACGAGACACTCAAATCCTTGGTCAAAGCGCGCGAGCCGTTTTATGCCAAAGCCGGGATCATCGTGGACGCCGAACCGAATCTGAGCATCGAAGCCATGGCCGACAAAGTGATTGACGCGCTCGCGCGGCATGGTGGAATTTTGAAGGAAGACCAATGACATACGGATCTGTACCCTTTCAAACCGTGCATGTGCCTCTGGGCGATCGCGCCTATGATGTGCGCATCGGCGCGGGACTTGTGGCGCAGGCGGGCGCGCATATCGCACCGCTGTTGGGCACAAAGAAAAAGGTTTTTGTCATCACGGATGAAACCGTCGCCGGGCTGCATCTGCAAACCCTTGAGGCCGGATTGGCGGCCTCTGGCATCGAGATGGAAGCGCTGGCGCTGCCCGCCGGGGAAAGCACCAAGGCCTGGCCGCAGTTCAGCCGCGCGGTCGAATGGCTTTTGGCGCAAAAATGCGAACGCCGCGATATTGTCGTGGCCTTTGGCGGTGGTGTGATTGGCGATTTGGCCGGGTTTGCCGCCTCCGTGCTGCGCCGGGGCGTGCGGTTCGTGCAAATCCCAACCACGCTGTTGGCGCAGGTCGACAGTTCGGTCGGCGGCAAGACCGGGATCAACTCCAGCCACGGCAAAAATCTGATCGGTGCGTTTCATCAACCGTCTCTGGTCTTGGCTGATATTGCGCTTTTGGGCACGCTTCCGGCGCGCGATTTTTTGGCGGGCTACGGTGAGGTCCAGAAATACGGGCTTTTGGGCGATGAGACGTTTTTTGACTGGCTTGAAGTCAACGGACCGGATTTGGCGGCGGGCGATATGGTCAAACGCGCCGAGGCGGTGCGGTGGTCGGTGCAGATGAAAGCCGACATCGTGGTGCGCGATGAAACGGAGCAGGGGGATCGGGCCTTGCTGAACCTAGGGCACACGTTTTGTCACGCTTTGGAATCGGCGACCGGATATTCGGATCGGCTGTTGCATGGCGAAGGCGTGGCCATTGGTTGCGCTTTGGCCTTTGAATTGTCGGCGCGTCTGGGGCTGTGTTCGCAAGAAGCGCCCAGCCGGGTGCGCGCGCATCTTAAGGCCATGGGCACCAAATGCGATCTGAGCGACATCGAAGGCGCATTGCCTTCGGCCGAGGCTTTGGTGGACCTGATGGGACAGGATAAAAAGGTCGTGGATGGTCAATTGCGCTTCATCTTGGCGCGCGGCATTGGCGACAGTTTCGTGACCGCAGATGTGCCGCGCGACGCGGTGGTCAAGGTCGTGGCGGACGGGCTGGCCGCACGCTAACGCGGACGAAAATGGCGCGGTGGTCCCGCGCCACTTGCTTTGGATCAGCCGCGCACGACCAAGACATCCATCACGGGATTGCGCAGCTGCTCTTCGGTGAACCCACCCAAAAGCGATGGCGACAGCGGTGTTCTGCCATGTGCCCCCAGCGCGAAAAGATCTGCGTGAGACCTATCCAGCGCTGCTTGGAACTCGGTGTGAAGACTGCCGACGCTCACCACAGGTTTTTGCATCCCTTCGGGAATCTCAGACCTGTTCCACCAGTCCTCCAATCGGCTGGTGGCATCGTTGACAAACGGGGCAAGCTGTTTCTCGCTCGCATCACGCGCGATCATACCGCGATAGGGCACATGGATGGCATGGAAACTTGTGATCAGGGCGTCAGGCGCAAGGGTGCGCGCGGTCTGCGCCGCGGCCAGGCAGGACGGTGACAGGTCGATCCCACACAGAATCGAAGCGTAAGGCCCTGCGACCGGAGATGTCACAAGCAACGCCGGACGGGTGAGGGCACGCACGATCCGTTCCATCGTCGTCCCTGAGAACATGTCCCAGAACGGGCGCGGCTTGTGCACCCCCACCACCACAAGATCGGCGTCGATGACATCGGCTACTTCAATGATGGTTTGAACCGGATCGCCGGTTTCAATCATGACCTCGGCGCTGTCGGGCACATGTTGCGACGCGAGGACCGCAGCAAGCGTCTCTTTTGCTGCATCGCGCATTCTTGTCGCCACAGTGGCGGGAAGGTCCTCGTCAATCACATGGAGCACGATGAGTTTCGCCCCATGTTGTTCTGCCAACTGTGCTGCGCGCTCGATGGCGCGGTCTGAACGGATCGAAAGATCGGTGGTCACCAGAATACGCTTCATTAAATCCTCCTCAAATGTCAGCGAGGGTGGCACTTTTGATGCACCCATCCATTTTTATGTAGGAAGCACCAGTCTGGTTTTTGAGGGCTGTCCGATCCGTTTCGATGGTTTTGTCCGTCTTGTGACTGCGACAAATTCGCTCCCTCCCGCGCCGCTTTGATTGGTCTTTTTGACCAGCCCGCGCGCCATTTGGACAGAGGTCTTGGGCCTCTCGGTGGCAGGAAAAGAGCCCCCCTCAACGTATCAGACAAAAAGTGGCGAGGGCTGAAAAGACGCAATTTGACGTATATTTGCGCACAAGCCGGTAAAATTTTTGGTAGCATCAAACCCTACCACAGAGTTTACCTAGCGTAAATGTGAGTGCGCACCAATGGTGGTTAAATGGCGGTTAAATCGGGATTTATCAACGGGTTCAAAGCGCCGGGTGCTCTTGGAGCGCCTTTGATTGCTAAATATATCACGACGATCACATTGTTCATCCTGCCGGTCGCGATTGTGAAATACGCGATCAAAGGCAATTATGGGCTGTCCGCCTATTTTTTGGCTTTGAGCGCGATTATCGCTCTTGATCTTTGGGCCCATATGAAATCCAGATCCCTGCCGATCAACGCGGTCATGGTCTTGAGCGCGGTCCATTTCGGTGACTTGATCTTGGTCGCTGGCCACGGGGTTTCTTCGGCTTTTTGGGCCTTTCCCATCACCATCGCGGGGTTCTTTTTCTGTGCCCATCGAACGGCACTGATGTTGGGGGCTGTGGTTGTGGTGCTGGACGTCGCGGTGTCCTATTGGGCGGCACAGGATTTTTGGTTCTCGTTTCGTCTTGGCATGGCGTTGATCACCACGATCCTGTTCATGCGCTACGCCTTGGTGACCATCGGTCGTCTACAGGCGCAATTAAAAGACACGCTGAATTATGACGCCTTGACCGGATGCCGCAATCGGCGCGCCTTTATGGCCCTGGAGCAAAAAGGCGGGCTTGGTTCGGGCGGGGTGTTGTTGTTTGTCGATATTGATCATTTCAAAGAGATCAATGATCGCTACGGCCATTTTGCGGGCGATGACATATTGCGTTGCGTGGCGGCGCAGATGCGCGACGTTTTACATGACGGCAGCATGTTGTTTCGCATCGGTGGTGAAGAATTTGCCATCGTGTTGCTGAACCTGCCCGAAGACATGGGGATGCGGGTGGCCGAACGCATCCGCCGGGTGATCAGCGATGCCGCGATGCCCGCTCAGGCACGGGTCACGGTGTCAATTGGGGTCGAGCGCTACAGCGCCCATGCCGATTTGGGCGCTGCACTGCGCCGGGCCGACGATCATCTTTACATGGCCAAACTGGCTGGACGCAATCGGGTGATGAACCCGCGCCACGTCTCTCCCACGCCGTAACTGTGGAACGTCACATGGGGTTGGCTCAGTAGCGCAAGAAAAGTGAGTCAGTTCAGTGTGCTTTGTCACGCAATTTTGGCCCAGACGACAGGCATTTCCGCCCCAAAGAGAAGCGAGCAGGGAAAGATTTATCTCTCCGGACGAGCACTCTACGCCTTGGGATCAGAACAAACCCGATTTCCCTCGGCGCTGCCTCCTCACCAATCATCCCATTGACGCAAAGCTCTCACAGTTTGAACCAATTGATCCGTTTGATAAAAAATGATTGACCTGCGGGAGTGGCGTTCCTTACCAAGAGATCAACTCACTGTGTTGTCATTAGAGAATGAGCATTGGTGCAGGCATTGTCGCTTTTGATTTCGAGGGTCGTAAAACGCGACCAAGATGCCGTACTTTGGCTCGACGTAAAAGGAAGCCTCCTCTACGAACACTTCGCAACAGAAGAGACTAAAGATTATGTTTAGATGCACTATGGCGAAAATATCTTTTTGTATCGCACTTGCATTTTTATCTTTTACGCCATGGGGCTGGGCAAACGCTGACAGTATTTTCGCTCAAGAAGAGCATCCCGCAGGTCGGTATCGTCGAGAAAGCCCTAACAACCCAGCAATAGCGCATTGGGGTGAAAGCCCGGTCGTTCAATTTGTCGGGCTAGAAGATGACGCAACTAAACAGCATGCACTTTCAATGCTTCTGCCCTTAGCGAATGCTGCGCGAGAAGATATGCGGATCGTGGGGTTTCCCAATGACATGTTTCCAAAGACTGCCGAAATCTCCGCTCAGACAAACATTTTGCTGATTGAAACTCCGAATTCAATTTCATCAGATATCTATTTCATACCTAAAGCACACATTTCTGGCGCATCCTCAGTCATAGAGGAAATTGCTGAATTGGGCGTCATAGAGCAGGGGCCAGGGTGTTATGCACGTTGGAGCGCAACGGAGAGTAACGAAATACGGGGGGTCATAGCTGTAATAGATAGCTCCATTCCGGAAGAGAATAAGCGCTTGTGTTTGTCGCTCACAAGCATGTTGGCTTTCGGTATTTCAAGTACGATGACAGGATATGAGTTTACTGTACGCCCTGATGGCTCAGCCGCGCCCAAAACGGCTCGGTATGCGGATAACACAGAGACCCTTCTCGAATTATCAATGGCAGCCATATGTCGACAAGAATTTTCTGATGACGGCAACGAATGTCCGTTCGAATTAATGCAAGCGATTTTCCAGAAACATGCTGAATGGGTTGAACGCGCAAAATAAGATTGCTGTGATTTTTTTGCTGCTACCTTGGTTTAAGTGACAGACGAGAGTAACCCAGCCCGCACAGCCCGGATGCTGTTGTTATTTTTTGCGCGCTTTGGTCTTGGGCGGCTCTGGCAACGCGCCATCTCTGGCGGCTTTTTCCTCTTTGGTGAGTTTCGCTCCCCAGACGTTTTTGCTCAACCCGATGTCATGCGGCATGGGTTTGGTTTTGCCAACGCTGACCTTGCCGCCCTTGGCCAAGAACTCTTGGATCAGGGCATCATCCGTGGTGGGTTTCGGGACTTTTTTCATCTTTTAAACCTTTGATCGTGATGCGAAAAACCCCGCCACGGGGGCGGGGTTTGAAACGGGATCAGAACGGGATTTCGTCGTCGTCCATCGCCGGACGGCCACCGCCGCCCCCCGAGGACGGGCCTTGGTCATAGCCGCCAGAGGGGCCTTGATCGTAACCGCCGCCTTGATCGTAACCACCAGAGCCACCGCCGTAACCACCGCCTTGGCCGCCACCGCCTTGACCGCCGCCTTCGCCACGGCCATCGAGCATGGTCAACACGCCGTCAAAGCCCTGAAGCACGATCTCGGTGGTGTATCTGTCTTGACCGGACTGGTCCTGCCATTTGCGGGTCTGGAGTTTGCCCTCGATGTAGACTTTCGAGCCCTTGCGCAAATACTGCTCGGCAATGCGCACGAGGCCCTCTTGGAAAATTGCAACGGAATGCCATTCGGTGCGCTCTTTGCGTTCGCCCGTGGTACGGTCTTTCCAAGTTTCAGAGGTGGCGATGCGCAGGTTGCACACTTTGCCGCCATTTTGGAATGTCCGCACTTCGGGGTCGCGTCCAAGGTTGCCTATGAGGATGACTTTGTTCACCGAACCGGCCATGCGATCTACTCCCAGAGATGTTTTACAGAATCTTACGTTAGAGGCACCTTACACCAAACCCGGGCGCGCAAGGAAAGGGCCAAAATCCGCCTGCGGCACCGAGGCGCTTGGAAAGGCGGGGCTTTGTGCCTATATTGCGCGCGAGTGATCACAAGAATTGGAACGAGCGTGATGGGTGTGACGGGGTGTGGTCGCGGTGCGGCTCTTCGGGTTGGCCTCTTTGGGGTCCTTTGCGCGACGGGTTTTGTCAGCGCAGCCGGGGCCGAAGACATATTTTCGACCAAAAACCGTTTGGCGATTTTCAGTTCGCAACTGGACGTTTTGGATGGCCGTGCGGCGGATCAATATTCCAATTCCGTCACCTTACAGCCCGAACGGTTCGGCGGCGCCACTGTTGGCCTGCCGTTTATGGGAACCTATAAGGGCGAATGGTTGCCCGTGGCGACAAATGCCGCGCGCAAACATGGGGTGCCGACCGATTTGTTCCTGCGTCTCGTGCAACAGGAAAGTGGCTGGAACCCGCGCGCCAAAAGCCCGGTGGGCGCAACCGGATTGGCGCAATTGATGCCGGAAACGGCGCGTCGGTTGGGAGTCAATATCAACGATCCGGCGCAAAACCTCGAAGGTGGCGCGCGTTACCTGCGTCAGATGTACAACCGATTTGGCAATTGGCGCCTTGCCCTTGCAGCCTATAATGCGGGGCCTGAGGCGGTGACCAAATACAACGGCGTGCCGCCCTATAAAGAAACGATGAATTACGTTCGGGTGATTTGGGGGTCCTGACGCCTCTTTATAAATGCTCTGGGGGAGCGTTTATACCTTTGGGACTGGCGTGGCCTCAAGACAATGATCCCCGAAACCACGCCAGTGACGTGTTGATCAACTGTTTTGACGAAAATCGCGCGGCGTGTGCCCGGTGTGTTTGTGAAACGCCCGGCTGAAATAGGCCGCCGAATGAAACCCTAATTTCTCCGCAATCGTTTTGATCGGCAGGTCGGTTTCGGCCAACATCCGGCGCGCTTCGAAATGCACCCGATCGGCTAAAATCGCAGAGGCAGACCGACCACAGGCGATGTTGCACGCCCGCGACAGATGGCCGGGTGTGACACCCAGTTCAGCGGCAAAATGTGTCACCGTGCGGCCGTCATAGAGTTCATTTTCAACCAGGGATGTATAGGCAGCCGCCAATCGGCGCGAGGCGTCAGGCGTGAGGTTATATTCGGGCATGATGCTCATTTGCCGTTCCAGCCAGACGGAAATCATTCCGGCCTGAAGCGCCATGGCGCGTTCGCGACCCGGCTGAGATTGATCAATCTCACGCTGAAGAGTCTCGATCATCCCGGTGATCTCATTTTGTTGGATCACCTCACGAAACCGCATGTGCAGCGGCTCTTGCGGCAGTGCCAAAGCGGGGTCCTCGGGCAGATGCACGGCATGGCCCATCACCTGTCCGATCGGTTCAAACCCATACATGGTGCGGGTGGGCAAAAAGATCAGATTGTGCGGTCCAAAGCCACGGGTCACGCCCGAAACAGTGATCCGCCCCTGACCGCGTGTGAACCACAACAGCGTCGGGCTGCGATGGCTGCGCATGGCTTCGGTGCGCCATTTTGCACTGGCCGACAACGAGGCGCTGCCCCGGCCCAACGGGTGAACCCGGTAGGCGGGCGGGGTGGGTATTTCGGGGATTCTGGCCACCGATGCCTTGCGTGGACGGGATGCGGAGACCGGTTCCGTTGGTTCGCGCGTAGAGGTCGCGGAGGCGGTCATTTCACCCAGCGGAAGGGTTTTGAAGATTTTGCGTGTCTCAGAAACGGCCATGGTGATCCGACGTGTTCGATTTGTATAACTTTTGCCACACTAAGCGTCACATCTCCGCTGTCAAAGGAAATATGAAGGCATTTCAATGACATGTGAGTCTGGATGTTATCCTAGGGCTGGTTACGGTAGCGATATCTTGTGGAATGCCCCCATGCGCGCCCTAAACCAAGTGCGTTGACGCTTGGCATATTGCCGGGTCGCGATGGTTGCGGCCTGTTTTGCCGCTGCAAGTGTCATCTCGCCGCGCAGATATGCAATCAATTCCGGCGCGCCGATGGCCTTGGATGACGGGGCGGCGGGGTCCCATGTGGCCAAATTGGCCCGTGCTTCGTCCAAAGCCCCCTGATCGAGCATCAATGCGAATCGCCGTGCGATCCGTTCCGCCAGCCAATCGCGATCCGCGTCCAAGACGAGGGGGCAACAGGCGGAGAGCGGCAACAGCGGTGGTGGTGTGTCGGCCTGCCAATCGGCCAGACCTCGCCCGGTGGCGCGCAACACCTCCCACGCCCGCTGTACCCGCATCGGGTTCAGCCGGTCTATTTTGGCGGCTGTGCGCGGATCTTCGGCGTCCAATTCGGCCAAAAGCCCGCCATGTCCGCCCTCATTTGCGCGCCGTTGATCGGCCTCGGCGCGCAGCTCCGGCGGTGTGGCGGGAATTTCGACCAAGCCTTCAGTCAGTGCTGAAAAATAAAGCCCTGTGCCGCCAACCATGATGGGCCGCGCCGGACCGTGCAGATAGGGGGTGACATCGCGCAGCCAATGACCGACCGAATAGGCGCTGTCTCCGGGCACATGGCCATAGAGCGCATGCGGGGCCAGTGCAGTGTCTTCCGGCCCCGGCCTTGCGGTTAAAACCCGCCAGTTGTCAAACACTTGCAGCGCATCGGCATTGACGATCACGCCGCCCTGAGTGGTCGCAATCTCAAGGGCGAGCGCGGATTTCCCGGCGGCGGTCGGACCGGCGATGAGCACCGGCTGATCCGGCGATATGTCAAAGGGCAGGGTCATGGGGTTTCGGGTGACATTCTGTGCGCGGCTTGTCCAGAGGGGGAGCGGGAAA
>ERZ1673962.1033-NODE-1033-length-15186-cov-116.525742_pt1 | contig 15186 bp, 16 predicted proteins | sample MGYA00580188_ERZ1673962 | MGnify/ENA primary metagenome ERZ1673962 (study PRJEB41334, sample SAMN05608104) | rock metagenome | biome: terrestrial subsurface; feature: shale formation; material: shale | place: USA: Pennsylvania ... | reverse complement strand
CAGTTCCGCGATCTGGTCAAGCGCATCGACCAGTACCTGCAGCGCAGCATGAACGATGGCAGTCAGCTTTCGCAGAATCTCAGCGAGATCATGCTGGCCCAAGACTTCCAGGATCTAACCGGCCAGGTGATCAAGCGGGTGACCCGACTGATCACCGAGCTTGAAAGCAACCTGCTCAATCTCGTCCTCATGGCGGGGCAGGTCGACCGCGTTGCCGGCATCCAGCACGACCGCGATGCCATGCGCGCCGAGCAGGAAAAGAAAAAACAAGAAAAAGAGCCTTCCAAGGGTGAAGGTCCGCAGATGCATGCCGATATGCGTGAAGACGTCGTTTCCGGCCAGGACGATGTCGATGATCTGCTTTCAAGCCTGGGCTTTTAGGGGAAGTGAATATGAGCTTCGACGCCGATGAAGAAATCCTCCAGGACTTCCTGGTAGAGGCCGGCGAGATTCTCGAACTATTGTCCGAGCAACTCGTGGAGCTGGAAAGCAGCCCCGATGACATGGCGTTGCTCAATGCGATTTTTCGCGGGTTCCATACGGTCAAGGGCGGTGCCGGGTTCCTCCAGCTGCATGAGCTGGTGGAGTGCTGCCATATCGCCGAAAACGTCTTCGACATCCTGCGCAAGGGTGAGCGTCGAGTCGATTCCGAACTGATGGATGTCGTTCTGCAAGCGCTCGACGCCGTGAACGCGATGTTCAGTCAGGTCCGCGAGCGCGTCGAGCCGACGCCAGCCTCGCGTGAGTTGCTTGCGGCGCTGGCACGTCTGGCGGAGCCAGCCTCGGCTGATGAGCCAGCGCCGGCAGTCGAACCGCAGGTCGTGGCCGAATCCCGATCCGAGGGCGCCGATAGCGAATTCGAACTGATGCTCGATGCCATTCAGCCGTCCGCCAGCGAGCCGGCTGCGGCCGAAGTAGCGACTGGCCCTGCCACCGACGAGATTACCGACGACGAATTCGAGTCGCTGCTCGACCAGCTGCATGGCAAGGGACAATTCTCTGCCGCTGCGGGTGCCTCGATGCCTGCCGAGAGCGAGTTCGTTGCTGCGCCGACCAGTGACGAAATCACCGATGACGAATTTGAAGCCTTGCTGGACCAGCTGCATGGCAAGGGCAAGTTCGAAGCGGCCCCGGCTGAACCCGCTGCGCCGGCAAGCGCCGAACCGGCAAAGGGCGGTGGTACAGCTGGTGCAGCTGACGAGATCACCGACGACGAGTTCGAAGCACTGCTCGATCAACTGCATGGCAAGGGCAAGTTCGAGCCTGCGGTCGTCGAGACCCCGGCTGAACCTGCTGCGGCTGTGCCGATCAAACCGGCGCCCAAGCCTGCCCCTGCTGCTGCTCCGGCCAAGGCCGCTCCGGCAGCTGCGGTGAGCAAGCCGGCCGCTGCTGCTCCGGCGGAAAAGCCTCCGGCCGAGGCCGAGACCACCGTGCGCGTCGATACCGCACGCCTGGACGAGATCATGAACATGGTCGGCGAGCTGGTGCTGGTGCGTAACCGTCTGGTACGCCTGGGCTCCAACAGCGGCGACGAGGCGATGGCCAAGGCCGTCTCCAACCTCGACGTGGTGACGGCCGATCTGCAGAGTGCGGTGATGAAGACCCGCATGCAGCCGATCAAGAAGGTCTTCGGTCGCTTCCCGCGCCTGGTCCGCGACCTGGCTCGCAGCCTGAAGAAAGAGATCAACCTCGAGCTCGTTGGTGAAGAAACCGATCTCGACAAGAACCTGGTCGAAGCCCTGGCCGATCCGCTGGTGCACCTGGTGCGCAACGCGGTCGACCACGGTATCGAGATGCCCGAGGAGCGCGAAGCCGCCGGCAAGCCGCGTACCGGGCGGGTGGTGCTTTCCGCCGAGCAGGAAGGCGACCATATCCTGTTGATCATCAGTGATGACGGCAAGGGTATGGATGCCAACGTCCTGCGCGCCAAGGCCGTCGAGAAAGGCATGCTGGAGAAGGATGCCGCCGATCGCCTGAGCGACCTGGAGTGTTACAACCTGATCTTCGCGCCGGGCTTTTCGACCAAGACCGAGATTTCCGACGTGTCCGGCCGCGGTGTCGGCATGGACGTGGTCAAGACCAAGATTTCCCAGCTCAACGGCACGGTGAACGTGTTCTCCACCAAGGGCCAGGGCTCGCGGGTGGTGATCAAGGTGCCGCTGACCCTGGCGATCATGCCGACCCTGATGGTCATGCTCGGCAACCAGGCCTTCGCCTTCCCGCTGGTCAACGTCAACGAAATCTTCCACCTCGACCTGTCGCGGACCAACGTCGTCGATGGCCAGGAAGTGGTGATCGTCCGCGACAAGGCGCTGCCGCTGTTCTACCTCAAGCGCTGGCTGGTCAACGATGCGGCTCAGGAAGAGCAGCGTGAAGGCCATGTAGTAATTCTCAGCGTCGGCAATCAGAGCATCGGCTTCGTCGTCGATCAGCTCGTGGGCCAGGAAGAAGTGGTCATCAAGCCGCTTGGCAAGATGCTGCAGGGTACGCCTGGCATGTCCGGCGCGACGATCACCGGCGATGGCCGCATCGCGCTGATTCTCGATGTTCCCAGCATGCTCAAGCGCTACGCACGCAGGATTTGATTCAGTCAGGCAGCGCTTACCTCGGATGGGAGCGCTGCCGCTAGGAGTGATGTATGGCAGTCAAGGTCCTGGTCGTCGACGATTCCGGCTTCTTTCGTCGGCGCGTCTCGGAAATCCTTTCCTCTGATTCGAATATCCAGGTCGTCGGCACCGCCACCAACGGACGCGAGGCGATCGACCAGGTGCTGGCGTTGAAGCCGGATGTCATCACCATGGACTACGAGATGCCGATGATGGACGGCATCACGGCGGTGCGGCAGATCATGCAGCGCTGCCCCACACCGGTGTTGATGTTTTCCTCGCTGACGCACGAAGGCGCTCGGGTCACCCTCGATGCACTGGATGCCGGCGCCGTCGACTATCTGCCGAAGAACTTCGAAGACATTTCGCGTAACCCGGATAAGGTCAAGCAGCTGCTGTGCGAGAAGGTACATACCGTTTCGCGCAGCAACCGGCGCTACAGCACGTTCTGTACCTCGAGCGTAAGTACGCCGCCGGTATCCGCGCGTGGCACGGCCTCGACATTGGCTACTGCAGCGCCTCGGACCGGCGCTACAGCGCCAGCGCCCGCGGCGCCGGCAGCTCGTTCGCCGGCGCCCAAGCGCAAGGCGTACAAGCTGGTGGCCATCGGTACGTCTACTGGCGGTCCGGTGGCGCTGCAGCGTGTGCTCACTCAGCTCCCAGCGAATTTCCCCGCGCCGATCGTGCTCATCCAGCACATGCCGGCCGCGTTCACCAAAGCCTTCGCCGATCGTCTGGACAAGCTTTGCCGCATTCGTGTCAAGGAAGCCGAAGACGGCGATGTACTGCGTCCGGGGCTTGCTTTGCTGGCACCGGGTGGCAAGCAGATGATGATTGATGGCCGCGGTGCGGTCCGCATCCTGCCGGGCGATGATCGCCTCAACTACAAGCCTTGCGTCGACGTTACCTTCGGTTCGGCCGCCAAGTCGTTTCACGACAAGGTGCTGGCGGTGGTGCTGACCGGCATGGGTGCCGATGGTCGCGAAGGCGCACGGTTGCTCAAGCAGAGCGGCAGCCAGGTGTGGGCGCAGGATGAAGCCAGCTGCGTGATCTATGGCATGCCGATGGCGGTGGTCAAAGCCAACCTGAGTGATGCGGTCTACGGGCTCGACGACATCGGTCGCAATCTGGCCGAGGCGTGCATCTGATGGAGGCCCGCCTCTAATGGACGTGCTCAGCCTGATCGGGCTGCTGTTGGCGTTCGTTGCCATCGTTGGGGGCAATTTTCTCGAGGGCGGCCATATCTCGGCGCTGCTCAATGGGCCGGCCGCGTTGATCGTGCTTGGCGGTACCCTGGGTGCCGTCCTGCTGCAGACGCCCATCGCCGTGTTCATGCGGGCGATGAGTATCGGTCGCTGGATATTCTTTCCGCCGCGCATCGATCTCGCGCGCGGCATCCTCATGGTCACTACCTGGAGCAATACTGCGCGCAAGGAGGGGTTGCTCGGCCTCGAGCCGGTCGCCGAGACGGAGCCAGATCCATACGCGCGCAAGGGCCTGCAGTTGCTTGTCGATGGCGCCGAGCCGGAAGTGATCCGCAGCATCCTCGAGGTCGATCTGTATACCCAGGAGGGGCGTGACCTGCGCGCGGCCAAGGTCTACGAGAGCATGGGTGGCTACTCGCCGACCATCGGCATCATCGGCGCGGTAATGGGGTTGATCCACGTGATGGGCAATCTGGCCGATCCCAGCCAGCTGGGCAGCGGCATCGCAGTTGCGTTCGTGGCGACCATCTATGGCGTCGCTTTCGCCAACCTGCTGGTGCTGCCGGTCGGCAACAAGCTGAAGAGCGTCGTCCAGCGGCAGACCGCCTATCGCGAGATGCTGCTGGAGGGCGTGCTGTCCATCGCCGAGGGCGAAAATCCGCGTTCCATCGAGATGAAGCTGCAAGGCTTCATGGACTGACCGCCATGGCCAGACGCAGACCACCGGAAGAGCACGAGAATCACGAGCGATGGCTGGTGTCCTACGCCGACTTCATCACGCTGTTATTTGCCTTCTTCGTGGTGATGTACTCGATCTCCTCGATCAACGAGGGCAAGTACAAGATCCTCTCCGATTCGCTGGTCGGCGTGTTCAATCAGGTCGATCGTTCGGTCAAGCCCATCCCCATCGGTGAGGAGCGACCTCGGACCACCGAGGCGGATGTGTCCCAGGTCGAGGATCTGTCGGGCCCGGCTTCGTCGGCGGGGAAGCCGACCCTCGATCCGCTGGAGCGGATTGCGCAGAGCATGCGCGAGACGTTCGGCGAGCTGATCGCCAACGAGCAATTGACGATCCGTGGCAATGAGCTGTGGATCGAGATCGAACTCAACTCCAGCCTGCTGTTCCCCAGCGGCGATGCGCTTCCCAACGACCAGGCATTTCTGCTGATCGACAAGGTCGCCGGAATTCTGGCCCCTTTCGACAACCCGATCCATGTCGAAGGGTTTACCGACAATCTGCCAATCAGCACCAGCCAGTTCCCGACCAACTGGGAGCTGTCCGCAGCCCGCGCTGGCAGCGTTGTGAGGATGCTTGCAGCGCAGGGGGTGGACCCTTCGCGGATGGCAGCGGTGGGCTATGGCGAATTTCAGCCCGTGGCGGACAACGCGACGGCCGAAGGCCGGGCGCGCAACCGGCGGGTGATTCTGGTGGTATCGCGCAATCTCGATGTGCGCCGGAGTGTCACCGGAATGGGCAGCAGCAATGTACGGCCTGACGATGCGTTGCGTCGGGCTGGCACACAATCTGCACCGGCTGTGTCCATGTAAGCGCTTCAGGGCGCAGTCGTCAAAACACCGTCGCTTTGCCGTTTTCAGGCAATGCCGTTCCGGTCAGCTTCGCCGGGTGGAAGATCAATGAGAGTCTGGGCTGTAGCCAATCAAAAGGGTGGGGTGGGCAAGACCACTACGTCGATCGCACTGGCGGGCTTGCTGGCCGATTCCGGCAAGCGCGTCGTCGTGCTGGATCTGGATCCACATGGGTCGATGACCAGCTATTTCGGGCATGATCCCGATAACCTGGACCATAGCGTCTTCGATCTCTTCCAGCACCAGGGTACCGTGCCGGATGGCCTGCCGTGGCAGCTGCTGCTGGCCACCAGTCACGAGCGTATCTCGCTGATGCCTTCCAGTACCGTGCTGGCGACACTCGAGCGCCAGTCGCCCGGGCAGAACGGCCTCGGGCTGGTCATTGCCAAGAGCCTGTCGCAGCTGTGGCAGGACTTCGATTACGCCATCATCGACAGCCCGCCGCTGCTCGGTGTGCTGATGGTCAACGCGCTGGCTGCCAGTCAGCAGCTGGTGATTCCGGTGCAGACTGAGTTTCTGGCGATGAAGGGTCTCGAGCGAATGGTCAGCACGCTGTCGATGATCAACCGTTCGCGCAAGCAAGCGCTGCCTTACACCATCGTGCCGACCTTGTTCGACCGCCGCACCCAGGCCTCGATGAATACGCTCAAGGTACTGCGAGCCGGTTATGCCGATCATCTCTGGCCAGCGTTCATCCCGGTCGATACGCGGCTGCGCGATGCCAGCCGCGCCGGCCTGACGCCTTCGCAGTTCGATCCGACCAGTCGTGCGGTTCTTGCCTATCGGGCATTGCTCAAGCATCTGCTGGCGTCGCAAGTGTCTCCGCAGGTGGCGTGAAGTGCCATGCCGCTCGGCGCCTGCCAGCTCAAGTTTGTCGCGCCAGTGGCCGATAGCCTGTTCAGATTCTCATAACGAGTTCGTTCCATGAGCCGCACCGTCCTAACCGAAACCCGATCCCAGCAGGCGCTGCAGTCCTATCTCGATGGGCTGTTGCAGGACGCTGCCATCGAACTGGCCGACTCGGTCAGTCAGGACGAATTCCAGGCGGCCGTGCTCGAGGAGCAACTGCGTGATACGCGGCAGAGCCAACCGCCGCGTCTTGAAATAGTCCAGCCGGCGCCGCCGCCCGTGGTGGAAGCGCCTCTAACGATGCCGTCGGTGCCGACTCTTGAGCCGGTCGTGGAGCTCGAGGTTGCGCCGCAGCTGCCCAGCGAGCCAGTCGGAGCCGTGCCTGACGCCCATCCGGGTTGGGGTGAGGAGCCTTTCGAGTGCCTGCTGTTCGATGTGGCAGGGTTGACCCTGGCGGTGCCGCTGGTGTGCCTGGGCTCCATCTATCCGCTGGCCGGACAGGAGCTGACGCCGCTGTTCGGTCAGCCCGACTGGTTTCTTGGCATACTGCCGAGCCAGTCAGGCAACCTGAAGGTGCTGGACACCGCGCGCTGGGTGATGCCTGATCGGTATCGTGACGACTTCCGCGAGGGGTTGCAGTACGTGATCTCGGTTCAGGGCTACGAATGGGGTCTGGCGGTCCATCAGGTCAGTCGCTCGATTCGCCTCGACCCCAGTGAGGTCAAGTGGCGTACGCAGCGCAGTCAGCGTCCATGGCTGGCCGGTACGGTAATCGAGCATATGTGCGCGCTGGTCGACGTGACTGCGCTGGCCGAGTTGATCGCCAGTGGCGCTGTGAAACAGATGCAGGGCGCGACGAAGCCGCGGACGCATTGAAAGCAAACAATTGACGGTCGCGCCTGTTGCGCGGCCCGGCGATAGAATCGACCGCCATTGCGGTAACTGAAGAAGGTGGGGCTATGAAGATGACGTCTGCGCAGGGTTCCGAAGATCCTGTACTACAATGGGTGACCTTCCGTCTGGACAACGAGACGTACGGTATCAACGTGATGCAGGTCCAGGAGGTGTTGCGTTATACCGAGATCGCGCCGGTACCGGGTGCTCCGAGCTATGTGCTCGGCATAATCAACCTGCGCGGCAATGTGGTGACGGTGATCGACACGCGTCAGCGTTTCGGCCTGGAAACCGCGTCGGTATCGGACAATACTCGAATCGTGATCATCGAGGCGGATCGTCAGGTCATCGGCATCATGGTCGATAGCGTTGCCGAGGTGGTCTACCTTCGCCAATCCGAGATCGAAACTGCGCCCAACGTCGGTAATGATGAGTCGGCCAAATTCATTCAGGGCGTCTGCAACAAGAACGGCGAGCTGCTGATTCTGGTCGAACTCGACAAGATGATGAGCGAAGAAGAATGGGCCGAGCTTGAGAGCATCTGATACATGCTGATCGCGTCGCTGGTCGCATCGTTGGTTGCGCTGGCCTTCTGCTGTCTTGGGCTGCTGGGCTTCTGCCTGTGGCTGCTCAGGCGGCAGCGGTTTCTGGCCGAACAACAGCAGCAACGCGATGCGAACAGGGATAAGCGCATCAAGGAGCTGAGCAGCCGCCTGGATGCCTATCTGGAAGGCAGCTTGCGCATGGGCGATGAGTTGCGTGAGTTGAGTCGCACGCTGGCGCCGTTGCCGGACAAGCTCACCCAGCTGGAACAGCGCGACCCCAACAACTTCTCCTTCTCCCAGGCGGCCAAACTGGTCGGCATGGGCGCAAGTGTCGACGACCTGACGCAGTCCTGTGGCCTGTCGCAATCCGAAGCGGAGCTGATGAGCAAGCTGCATCAGGCTCGCAAGAAACCCTGATTGCAGTTTTTCCGTCGACTGGTCGTCCCTTCCGGGTCTTGTGCCGGAACCTCCCACACCCTGCACATTCCAATCCGTATCAGCTTGGCATTGCTGAGCTTGTCCAGGTCCCATGCTTGGGGCGAGGAGGGCAGTGATGCGGCTTACTCTCATTCTGTTGCTGTTCATGGTTTCGCTTGGCGCTCAGGCCGTCGAGGCGCCAGACGATGTGGACGGCGCAATGACCGTAAACGTCTTTCAAGCCAAGCGCCTTCATGAACTGGGCGCCGTCTTCATCGATGTGCGTGCCGACCGCGAATGGTTATGGGGTCACGTGGAAGGCGCCGTGCACTTCGATCTGGCCAGTGATTTCGTCAGCCTGGCCGGGCCGGAGTGGCCGCGTGAGCTTCCGCTGGTGATTTACTGCGACAGCGAAATCTGCCCGCGCAGCGCGGAAGCCGCAAGAATGGCCGTGGCCTGGGGCTACCAGCGGGTGTTCTATTTCCGTGCCGGCTATTTCGCCTGGCAGCTGCATGATCTCCCTCAGGTCACTGGTGAAGATCGTGCAGCCGTCGTACTCAACGCGCAGGCCCACTGAGTTGCGGCAGGGGCGGCGCTGGTTCGCCTGCGCTCCGTTCGTGGAACCCTGGCGGGCATTTGCCCTTGAGGTACCAGGCAAAGGCGATGATCTCCGCGATGGTGCGGTATAACGCTTCCGGGATCTCGTCGCCCAGCTCAAGCTTCGCCAGCAATCTCACCAGATCGGCGTTCTCGTAGATCGGCACCTCATGTTCCCGAGCAATGGCGAGGATCGTCTCGGCCAGTTCGTCATCACCCTTGGCGCTCAGACTCGGCGCGTTGACACCGTCATAGCTGAGCGCGATTGCCTGGCGTGGCTGCTTGTCGGTCATGCCTTTTCGTCCACGAAGCGTTGCTCCAGATTGGTGCTCGGACCGTGCGGTGGCGTGCCTTGCCTGCAGCTCAGTTCTCCGACACTCAGCCCGGCTGCCTGTAGGCGCTCGCGCAGATGGGTAAGTTCGGTCGCCACCAACTGGGCCGTGGCACTGCGCTCGGCCCACAGCTGGCTGGTGAGGGTGCCGCGCGTCAACTGTGCTTGAACTTGCAGTGGCCCGAGTGGTGCGACATCGAATGCGAGTTCGATCTTCCAGAGCGGCTCGCCACGCTCCTTTTCCTGCTTTCTCGGCTCTTCTTCGCGCTGCAGCTTGATTTGCAGCGGCACGATATCTCGCTGGTCGCGCATTGGCAGCTCCAGCTGCCAGGTGGTGAGGAGGGCGCCGTCCGGGCCGATTTGTGTCTGCGCGAGACTGGACAGTTGATGGGTCTGCAGCCTGGATACCGCGGCGGCTGCGAGCTTGAGCAGCATTTCGAGGTCGGCTTCTTCTTCCAGGCCAGGCAGCAGTCGGGTTGGTAGCGGGAACCCCAGCGCGAGCTGACGGACATTGCTTTGCGCCAGGGAGCCCAGCGCTTGCCGCGCAAATGCAGGCAACGCCTGGCCCATGACGGCACTGGCCTGGGCGCTGGCCAGCGGTGTGCTACCTGGAAGATTGGGCATTTGCGCCAGTAGGCGCAGCAGCCCAGCCTTGAGGTCGCCCTGCAGCCCGTCGGTTTGCCCGGCCAGCAAGCGCGCCTCAAGGAACACGCCGCTCCTGGCCAGCGCTGCGGCGAGTGCCTTGGCATCGCCCAGTTGCTGTATTTCGGGTATCAGCCCCAGCAGTTTTTCGGCGGCGCCGCGCAGCCCCTCGGGGATAGCCCCGGTACCACCCTGTAGAGCCTTGAACAGGCCTTCCAGCGAGGCTTGGCGGTTGTGTTGGGCGCCCAGTTGCTCGCCGAGATGCAGCTGATCGAGGCGCCCGCTCAGCGGAAGGAATGCGAGGGATTGGTCGCCCTTGACCTGCGCTGTCAGCAGGCTGCCGAGTGCCAGCGGGTTGGCTGATTCGATATTCAGCTTCTGTCCAGCGACGGGGCTGTTGAGCAGGCTGATGACCGCCTTGAAGATCTTCTGCCCGTCCTCCGACTGCTGTTGACTGGTCGCCACGACACGGCCCTGGATGACGCTGCCGACCGGCAGTTGCTGAAGGTCGATCATCGAGGCGGGCTGGCGCCCGGCGATCTGTGGAGCGGCCAGCAACCGGGTGTCGGACAGGGCGGTGATGACGTATGCGGTTCCGGGTGGCGGTGCCTTGTTGCTGCTGACCTCGACGGTCGCCTGGCGCCCGCTGCCCATGGTCAGCCGCAGCACCAGCCGAAATGCCTGCGCCGCTTCCCTGATGCTGACTACCTCCGCTTCGGCGTTTTCGCCAGCCGCCAGAAGGCCTTGCATCGGTTGCAGCAGTTTCAAAGCGAGGTCATTCGCCGCTGCCGCCTGGCGCGGCGCGCTGCTTGGGGGCAGGGCAGTGGTACTCTTGATCTCGGTCATCTTTCCTCAAATGCTCTTACAACCTTTCGCGTTCGCGGCCCTCGGCACCAAAGGTTGCCATGTATAATTCCGCCCGCCTGGCCCTGCTTCCTGAGTATAGCGGCCAGGCCTTTTTCATCTTGAGGTGTCGCCAGCCGTGTCAACTCCCTTTCTCGAAGCCGTAGCCCTCGCTTGCGAACGGGATTGGCGGCTGCTTTTCGACAAGCTGGATCTGCGTCTCGAGAGTGGGGAAATGCTGCAGATTTCCGGGCCCAATGGCAGCGGCAAAACCAGTCTGCTGCGCCTGCTATGCGGCCTGATGCAACCAACCGCAGGCGAGGTGCTGCTCAAGGGCCGGTCGCTCAGCGCTCAGCGTGGTGAACTGGCACGCAACCTGTTGTGGATCGGCCATGCTGCTGGCATCAAGGGCTTGCTGACAGCTGAAGAGAATCTCACCTGGCTCTGTGCGTTGCACCAGCCGGCCAGCCGCGAGGCGATATGGCATGCACTTGCCGAAGTGGGACTGCGCGGGTTCGAAGACGTGCCCTGTCATACCCTTTCTGCTGGCCAGCAGCGCCGCGTGGGGTTGGCGCGTCTGTATCTCTCGCCACCGCCGCTGTGGATTCTCGATGAGCCATTTACCGCGCTCGACAAACATGGCGTGGCGCAGCTTGAGAGGCATCTCGCAGGGCATTGCGAGCAGGGCGGACTGGTCGTACTGACCACTCACCACAGCCTGACGGAAAAGCCTACCGGCTATTGTGAGCTCGATCTGGGACAGCGAGCCGCATGAGCAGCGTATTCACTCTTCTGCTGGCGCGCGAGACGCGTCTGCTGTTCCGTCGCCCGGCTGATCTGGCCAACCCGCTGGTGTTCTTCGCCATCGTTATCGCGTTGTTCCCGCTTGCGGTAGGGCCGGAGACTCAGCTGCTGCAAACCATCTCTCCCGGCTTGGTTTGGGTGGCAGCATTACTGGCCGTTCTGCTGTCACTGGATGGTCTTTTTCGCAGTGATTTCGAAGATGGCTCGCTCGAGCAGTGGGTCGTTTCGCCGCACCCGCTCGCGCTCCTGGTTCTCGCCAAGGTACTGGCGCACTGGGCTTTTTCCGGGTTGGCGCTGGTGCTGCTGGCGCCGCTGTTGGGCTTGATGTTGGGTCTGCCGCTTGGGACCATTCCGGTGCTGCTGGTTTCACTGTTGCTGGGGACGCCGATTCTGAGTCTGCTCGGTGCGGTGGGCGCGGCGTTGACGGTAGGATTGAAGCGGGGTGGCTTGCTGCTGGCGTTGCTCATCCTGCCGCTCTACATCCCGGTACTGATTCTCGGCAGCGGCGCCCTGCAAGCGTCGTTGCAAGGTCTACCGGCAGTCGGCCACCTGCTTTGGCTGGCCAGTCTGACTGCGTTGGCCGTTACCCTTACACCCTTTGCGATAGCTGCCGGGCTGAAGATCAGCGTTGGCGAATAGCGACACACCCAGATGGCCGGCGCTCACACCCGGTCGATGTAACGAATCTCGGGGCCTGCATTTGCAAGGTCCCGCTGGACGACGAGTCATCCGATGAACTGGACATGGTTTCACAAGCTGGGCTCACCCAAATGGTTCTACGAGATCAGCGGCCGCTGGCTGCCCTGGCTTGCCTGGGCAGCCGTGCTGCTGGTCAGCGTCGGTGTGGTCTGGGGTCTGGCGTTCGCGCCTGAGGATTACCAGCAGGGCAACAGCTTCCGGATCATCTATATCCACGTGCCGGCTGCGTTTCTCGCTCAGTCGATCTACGTGATGCTCGCCGTGGCGGGGGTGGTCGGGCTCGTCTGGAAGATGAAGCTGGCCGATGTGGCTCTGCAGCAGGCCGCCCCCATCGGCGCCTGGATGACCTTCATCGCCCTGTTGACCGGCGCGGTCTGGGGCAAGCCGACCTGGGGTGCCTGGTGGGTATGGGACGCGCGGCTGACCTCGATGCTCATCCTGCTGTTTCTGTACTTCGGCATCATTGCGCTCGGACAGGCGATCAGCAATCGTGACAGCGCGGCCAAGGCGTGCGCTGTGCTGGCCATCGTTGGAGTGGTGAACATCCCGATCATCAAGTATTCGGTGGAGTGGTGGAACACGCTGCACCAGCCGGCAACATTCACCGTCACCGAAAAACCGGCGATGCCAATTGAAATGTGGCTGCCGCTCCTGGTGATGGTGATCGGCTTCTACTGCTTCTTCACCGTGGTGCTGCTGATGCGCATGCGCCTGGAAGTGCTGCGTCGCGAATCGCGCGCCAGCTGGGTGAAGAATGAGGTCAAGGCTCTGGTAGGAAACAACTCGTGAACTTTTTATCCTTCGCGGATTTCATCGCCATGGGCAATCATGGCGTGTACGTCTGGACGTCCTATGGCATCAGCCTGGCTGTCCTGATTCTCAACGTCGCGCTGCCAGTCTTGGCACGCCGGCGTTACCTGCAAGATGAGGCGCGTCGTTTGCGCCGGGAGGAGTCGAAGTGAATCCGGTGCGCAAGAAGCGTCTTTTCATCGTCCTGGCGATCCTCGCCGGTGTCGGTATCGCCGTGGCGCTGGCGTTGTCCGCTCTGCAGCAGAACATCAACCTGTTCTACACACCGACCCAGATCGCAGCGGGGGAGGCTCCTGAGGGCACCCGGATTCGAGCAGGCGGCCTGGTCGAAGAGGGTTCGGTGAAGCGTACCAACGACTCACTCAGCGTCGCCTTCCGTGTCACTGATGGCGCCCAGGCGATCACTATCACTTACCAGGGAATTCTCCCGGACCTGTTCCGCGAAGGGCAGGGTATCGTCGCGCTGGGTCGGGTCAATTCCGAGGGCGTTCTGGTTGCCGACGAAGTGCTGGCCAAGCATGACGAAAACTACATGCCGCCCGAAGTAACTCAGGCGCTGGAGAAGAGCGGCATGATGAAGCACTACGAGGGCGGTAAGCAGGAGTACGCGAAATGATTCCCGAGCTCGGCCATCTGGCGATGATTCTGGCGCTGTGCCTGGCAGTGGTCCAGGCCACGCTGCCGCTGATCGGTGCTTGGCGCGGTGACCGACAGTGGATGGGCCTGGCCCAACCAGCCGCCTGGGGTCAGTTTGCCTTTCTCGGTTTCTCCTTCGCCTGCCTGACGTACGCCTTCATGGTCGACGATTTCTCCGTTGCCTACGTCGCCCACAACTCCAACAGTGCCTTGCCCTGGTACTACAAGTTCAGCGCGGTCTGGGGCGCTCACGAAGGCTCCTTGCTGCTGTGGGCCTTCATCCTGGCTGGCTGGACTTTTGCCGTGGCGATCTTCTCCCGCCAGCTACCGGAAGACATGCTGGCGCGCGTGCTCGGCGTCATGGGTTTGATCAGCATCGGTTTCCTGCTCTTTCTTATCGTCACCTCGAACCCCTTCGAGCGGCTGCTGCCGCAGGTCCCAATGGATGGACGCGACCTCAATCCACTGCTGCAGGATTTCGGTTTGATCGTCCACCCGCCCATGCTTTACATGGGGTACGTGGGTTTCTCGGTGGCGTTCGCCTTTGCGATCGCCGCGTTGCTGGGTGGTCGCCTTGACGCGGCCTGGGCACGCTGGTCGCGTCCTTGGACGCTCGTCGCCTGGGCCTTCCTCGGCCTGGGCATCGCCCTTGGCTCCTGGTGGGCCTATTACGAGCTCGGCTGGGGCGGCTGGTGGTTCTGGGATCCGGTGGAAAACGCCTCCTTCATGCCCTGGCTGGTCGGTACGGCGCTGATTCACTCGTTGGCAGTGACCGAGAAGCGCGGCGTGTTCAAGAGCTGGACCGTGTTGCTGGCAATCGCGGCGTTCTCGCTGAGCCTGCTTGGGACCTTCCTGGTCCGTTCCGGCGTGCTGACGTCGGTGCACGCGTTTGCTACCGATCCCGAGCGCGGCGTGTTCATTCTGGTCTTTCTGCTGATGGTGGTAGGCGGCTCGCTGACGCTGTTTGCCATGCGCGCGCCTGTGGTCAAGAGCCAGGTCGGGTTCGGCCTGTGGTCGCGCGAGACTCTGCTGCTAGTCAATAACCTGCTGTTGGTCGTCGCCACGGCGATGATTCTCCTCGGCACGCTCTATCCGCTGCTGCTGGACGCATTGTCCGGTGCCAAGCTTTCCGTCGGTCCACCGTACTTCAATGCGATGTTCGTTCCGCTGATTGGCGCGCTGATGCTGACGTTGGGTGTCGGAATCCTGGTGCGCTGGAAGGACACTCCGCTGAAGTGGTTGCTCGGCATGCTCACCCCAGTGCTGATCACCAGCGTAGTGCTTGGTGGTCTGGGCTCGTTGCTGTTCGGTGACTTCAACTGGGCGGTACTTGCAGTGTCCTTGCTGGCGGCCTGGGTGGTAATCGCTGGCATCCGTGATCTGCTGGACAAGACGCGCCACAAGGGTTTGTTCAAGGGCATGCGCAGCCTCGCGCCAAGCTACTGGGGCATGCATCTGGCGCACCTCGGGCTGGCGGTCTGTGCCATTGGCGTGGTACTCACCAGCCACCAAAGTGCGGAGCGCGATCTGCGCTTGGCTCCTGGGGAGTCGCTGTCGCTTGGCGGCTATGAGTTCGTCTTCGAAGGCGCGGTGCATCACGAAGGACCGAACTTCACGTCGGACAAGGCGACCATTCGCGTGCTCGACGGCGACAAGCGGATCGTCACGCTGCACCCGGAAAAGCGCCTGTACACCGTGCAGCAGATGCCGATGACCGAGGC
>ERZ1673962.1031-NODE-1031-length-15218-cov-3.852206_pt1 | contig 15218 bp, 18 predicted proteins | sample MGYA00580188_ERZ1673962 | MGnify/ENA primary metagenome ERZ1673962 (study PRJEB41334, sample SAMN05608104) | rock metagenome | biome: terrestrial subsurface; feature: shale formation; material: shale | place: USA: Pennsylvania ... | reverse complement strand
GCGCACCCCCCTTGGGTCTGTACCTTCAACTCCATCATGCCGCCTCCAGTGAATCAGGGGCGCCGGCCCCGTTGAATCGAGTGTCTGGAGGTCTTCAAGCAAAGCGCGCGCCAATCTATTTGGGGCGACTAGATCATTGATTGTTCTGTATTTTGCAAATGGATCAACGTGCATTTGTGAGCATCGCGACAGACGCCGGCCGCGTCCATTGTGAGGATCGATACGGACCCGAGTCGGCATCGCTCGATGCGGTTCGAGTGATTCCACCGCGTGCGGTCGCTCATTCTTGCGTCTCTTCGAGATGACGCGCCAGTTGACGTGCATCGGGCATGGATCCGAGAACCGGCAGGTCGAGATAACGCGCGATCTGGCGCTCGGATTTGAACGAGGGATCGGACAGCTCCAGGATTCCGATCAGGAGCACCACCGCCAGCAGCGACAGGACGAAAACCAGGATCGCACGCGGCAGCCGCTCCGCGCTCCAGAGGCTTGCCACACCCGTCGTAGTCAGCGGGCCAACGGGTTTGAAGCTGGATGGTGCGGCGGCAGTGTCCGAATGTCGTGCCGCACCAGCCTCGACGCGCTGAACGAGCAATTGGCTGTAGAAATCGACCATCGTCTCGCCGATATGGACATGGGAGCCTGTATAGGTCAGGCGCAGCCGCGAATCGGGCCGGCTCGACAGGTGCATGGAGCCATGGGCCAGACGCTTGAGTCCCTGACTCGTCGGTAGCTCATGGATCTGCGGCTGGAATTCGAGTCGTTGCTGTAGCTGACGGAGCGCGAAGGTATCGAGAAAGAGCCGATCCGAGTCGGTCAGCAACGCGTCCAGAGTCAGCGTGTCGACCGGGCGATGGGACATGGCGATGCGGATCTCTCCGGAATACGAGAAGTCCTGGGTAATCAGAAAATTGTCGACCCGCACGGCCGCAACGATCAGATAGAGCATGACGGGCACCAGGGCGACGAGTGTCCAGTGTCTGTGCTCCCGGAAGGCAGAGAGATAACATTTGATGTAGAAGCTCATGTCGTCCTACCTGTATTCGAGCGTATCGGCCACCCCGATCGACGGTCGCACGCGGGATGTTGCTGTGCGAACGGGGCTGTCCGTCATGACGGGGCGGCCAGTGTCGGGCGATGTTGATTGATGGTCACACCGATCATCGTGGCGCCGGCCGCCTGCATGATCGTGCAGGCACGCTTGACGTGCTGTCTCGGCGCGAAGCCAGCCTGGACGACCAGTACGACACCATCGACCAGCGCGGAGAGCATCACGGGGTCGATCATCATCCGGTTGGTTGGAAAAATGGAGGCACTGTCGACGATGACGCAGTCATAGGACTGCTTGATGCGTTCGATCAGGTGCTTGAAGGTGCCAAAGACATCACCGTTCATCGGCGCATGATCCCGATGATCGGTGGGGGCGAGTAGCAGGTCGGGTCTCTGATCCTGGCCCTTGGTCACGAGGGCGTCGATGTCGGCCTGAAGGATATGTGACATCGTTTGATTCGATTCCAGGCCGAAACAGTGATGGACCGCCGGCCGATACCAGTTGAGATCCAGCAAGACCACGCGATGTTGCCCCAGACTCGCCATGCTGGTCGCGAGCGCGGAGGCGAAGAGACTCTTGCCCTCTCCCTGCTGGGCGCTCGTGATCAGAACGGCCGCTGGCGTCCGGTGTTGCAAGGCATGATCGATCGCACAGGAAATGCGCTTGATCTCGGCGATCTGGCCGAGTGCCTGCCGTTGTCTGTCCGCGAGATTGCTCATGATCTTCGACCCTTGGATTGGGGGTACAGGATGCAAGCGTCCATGAGTGGTATAGCACGAAACAGGGCGTTCGATCGGCAGGCGGGTGATCGCGTCGCTTCGGCTGGGCGTCGAGTCCCGTCCGGAGTCCAGGCCGTGCCTGATGTTAGAATGCGCCCGGCCCGAGGTTGGCGGCGATCTGAACATTGTTGAAAACGAACACTCGGAATCAAATCTGTGCAAAACGAAAACAGCGCTCCGGCCAACGCCTCCGCGGCCCAGGCGCTCGCAGAGCGGTTGACCAGCCGACTCGATGCCACGCTGGATCTGCTCGGGCGCGTGCGTGCCGACGAGGCGCTGCTGGCGGCGACGCTGGAGGCCGCGACCCGAACCGCTGAGTCCATCGCACGCGGCGGGACGCTCTTCATCTGCGGCAACGGCGGCAGCGCGGGCGAGGCGACCCATCTGAGCGGCGAATTGATCGGCCCCTTCCTCGACAAGGGCCGCCGTCCGCTGCCGGCCATTGCGCTCGGTTTCGACACCAGTGCCACCTCGGCCGTCGCCAACGACTTCTCCTTCGACGAGATCTTCGCACGTCAGCTCGCCGCGCTGGCCCGTCCGGGAGATGTGCTCTGGGCGCTGTCGACCAGCGGGCGTTCGCCCAATGTGCGTCGTGCCCTGGAGACGGCGACCGGCAAGGGCGTCCTGAGCGTGCTGCTGACCGGCGACCGGCACGCGGATCTACCGCCCCAGGCCGATATCGTGCTCGCCGTTCCCTCGCGCGAGACGCCCCGCATCCAGGAGATCCATCTGGTGCTGGGGCACTTCCTGTGCGAGGTCGTCGAGTCGCTGAACCAGGGCTGAGGCCGGACTCACAGGAAGACCGCCAGTCCGAATCCGATCACCAGCAGTCCGGCCAGACGCCTGACCCAGAGACGCTCGACCAGACGCGCCACGGCGCCGGCCAGGAGCGCGATACCGAGCAGGTTCGGCAGGGTGCCGAGTCCGAAGGCCAGCATGACCAGCGCCCCGGTGAGCGCCTGGCCGCTGGCCATCGCCATGATGAGCACGCTGTAGACCAGACCACAGGGCAGCCAGGCCCAGAGGAAGCCGATGACGGCTGCCTGACCCAGGGTTCGGACCGGCAGGACGCGCCGCGCGATGGGTTCCAGCCGCTGCCAGAACCGCGCACCCTGGCGCTCGACGGCCTGGAGCAGTCCCCTGGACCAGCCGGCCAGATAGAGTCCCAGCAGGACCATCATCACGCCCGCCAGTGCCTGGAGCAGGTGGCGCATCGCCGGCAGGATCTCCAGCGCGATCAGCAGCGTGCCCAGGACGCCGAAGAGCGCGCCCGCCACCGTATAGCCCGTGAGGCGCGCTAAATTGTAGACGAGCTGATAAGGCAACATCCGCCAGGGATCGCGGCGCAGCTCGGGACTCAGGCCCAGTGTCAGCGTGGCGACCAGCCCGCCGCACATGGTCAGACAATGCACACCACCCAACAGCCCGACGGCCAGGGCGGTGAAGTACACTTGTGGCTGTGACACTTCCATCGTGGAGACCTCCCGGAACCCGACTCACCGAGACGTGATCCCGAGGCTTCACTCATTTCCGCCAGGGCGGACAGGATCTCATCAATGCTCGATTATCAACGTGAACTGCTGGATTTTGCCACCGAGATCGGCGCGTTGCGCTTCGGTGACTTCACGCTCAAATCCGGTCGCCGCAGTCCTTATTTCTTCAACGCGGGTCTCTTCGCCACGGGGCAGCGGCTCGCACGGCTGGCGCGCGCCTATGCGCACGGCATCCAGTTATCCGGGATCGAGTTCGACGTGCTCTACGGTCCGGCCTACAAAGGCATCCCGCTGGCGGCCGCCACGGCCGTGCTGCTGGCCACCGAGCACGGGCGCGATATGCCCTATGCCTTCAACCGCAAGGAGGCCAAGGATCACGGCGAGGGCGGACTGATCGTCGGCTCGCCGCTCGCCGGACGCATCCTCATCATCGACGATGTCATCACGGCCGGTACCTCGGTGCGCGAATCGGTCGAGATCATCCGCGCGGCCGGCGCCACGCCGGCGGGTGTAGTCATCGCACTCGACCGCCAGGAACGCGGTCAGGGCGAGCGCTCGGCGGTGCAGGAGGTCGAGGATCAATTCGGCCTGCCGGTCCGGAGTCTGCTGACAATGGCCGATCTCATCCTCTATCTCGAAGAGCGGGGCACGGACACGGCCCTGCTGGAATCCATGCGAACCTACCGCGCGGACCACGGAATCTGAGACATGACCGTCGGGCCGCTTCCATCCAAGCTGCTCGATTCATACCGGCCACTGGCAGTCCTGGTACTGCTCCTGGTCCTCGGACTTCTGTCCCCGTCCTCGACGGCCCAGCAGTTGTATCGTTGGGTCGACGATCAGGGCGAAGTCCACTATACCGATCAGGTGCCCCCATCGCATGCCGACAAGGAGCGCGCCCGCCTGTCGGAGCATGGGATCACCATCGAGACCCAGCCGGGTGTTCTGACCGGAGAAGCTCGTGAGCACGCCCGCGAACTGGAGCGCCGGCGGGCCGAAGAAGAGCGGCTGTTGAAGCGCTACCGCACGGTCGATGAACTGGAACTGGCCCGTGATGGCCGAATCGCGGCGATCGAGGCGAGCATCCAGGCCAAGCGCGATGACATGCGCGACGAGACCCGAACACTGATCGCCCTCTACGAGGAGATGCAGGCACTCCAGAAGCAGGACGAGCCCGTCCCGCTCGATCTGATGAGCAAGATCGACGCATCGATGACGAACATCCGTGATGGCTATACCGAGATCGTCGACAACGAATCTCGCAAGCAGAGCGTTGAGGACGAATTCGAGGGCGACATCGAGCGCTTCAGGCAGATCAGGCGTTTGCCGGCGCCGGATGAACTCGACTGGACGGCCAGGCCGGCACGCAATGGTTCGACCCTGGTGGACTGTCGCGATCGGGTCCAGTGCCATACCTATTGGGACCATGCCGTCAGCTATGTCCGTGCGCATTCGGAGCGTCAGGGTGAGGTTCTGGGCCCTGGGCTGCTGATCGCCTTTCAACAGGACGAGCGAGAGATTCGCACCCTGACGATCGCCTGGACGCAGAAATCGGCCGATCAGCCGGTCCAGATCTACCTGGACATCCAGTGCCGGAACCGCCTGACCGCCAGCCTGATCTGCGTCGATCCGAATGTACCCAGGCTGCGGGAAGGGTTCAGAGCGGCGGTGATGGGGGAGTGAGCGGCCGGAGCCGCCAAAACGACGAAACCCGCACTTGGGCGGGTTTCACAGGGTTCGTCCAGACGACTCGTCTCAGAGACGCGAGGAACCGACAATCTCGTGCGCCAGATCCACGACGCGATTGGCCATGTCCATGTATTCCTGACGATAGTTGGCGAGCATGCCGTCCGAGGAGGCCCAGTAGTCCTTGCCGGAGACACCGTGCTGGTGCTCGTATTCGATGAACTGCTTCTGCATCTCCAGCATCTTGTCGATCAGCTCTTGCTTTTCTTGCTTCAGCGCAGCGATGTCGGTCATTGAAGGTGTCCCCCGGTCTGGGATTGGCCGTGAAGCCTTGTGGTTTCAGTAAATGCGGATGCATTAATATAGCACGCGCCTAGGAAAAGATGTAAAGCCTCCCGATATGTTCGAGATCATCCTCTACGAGCCGGAAATTCCGCCCAATACCGGCAATGTCATGCGTCTGACCGCCAATCTCGGTGCGCGTCTGCATCTGATCGAGCCGCTCGGCTTCTCGCTCGACGACCGGCAGTTGCGGCGCGCCGGACTGGACTATCGGGAGTGGGCGGACGTGCGGACACATGCGTCACTGGCGGCCTGTCTCGCGACCCTGGAACAGCCCAGGCTGCTGGCCGTCAGCACACGCGGGCGTGTGCCCTATGTCGATCTGGAGTTCCAGCCGGGGGATGCCTTTCTGTTCGGCCCGGAGACCCGCGGGTTGCCGGAATCCGTGCTGGAGTCCGTCTCCGAAGAGCACCGTCTCCAGATCCCCATGCGTCCGGGCAACCGCAGTCTCAATCTCTCCAATGCCGTGGCCGTGGTGCTCTACGAGGCCTGGCGCCGGCAGGGATTCGCCGGCGCCGCTGAAATAAGAGCCTAGCCGAACTCCGGCTTGGGTTCGCGCTCCAGCAGGGCGCGTGTGGCCTCGGCCGGCGAGACGCCTTCGTGGAGCACGCGATAGACCTGCTCGCTGATCGGCATCTCGATACCGAGCCTCGCGGCGAGACGATGGACGGCCAGGGCCGTGATGACGCCCTCGACCTCCTGTCCGATCTCGGCCTTGGCCTCGTCGACGGACTTGCCGCGCGCCAGCGCCAGACCCATGCGCCGGTTGCGCGACTGATCGTCGGTGCAGGTGAGCACCAGATCCCCGAGTCCGGCCAGTCCGGTGAAGGTCTCGGGCCGACCGCCGAGCGCGGTCCCGACCCGGATCAGTCCGGCCAGTCCGCGGGTGATGAGCGCCGCGCGCGTGTTGGCGCCAAAGCCCAGACCATCGGCGATGCCGGTGGCGATGGCCAGCACGTTCTTGGCCGCGCCGCAGATCTCCACCCCGACCATGTCCGGGCTGGTATAGGCACGGAAGTTCGAGCCATGCAGCAGGGTGGCGAAACGGGTGGCGAACTTCGGCTGGTTGGAGGCGACCGTCACCGCTGTCGGCAGTTCGCGCGCGACCTCGCCGGCGAAGCTCGGACCCGAGACCACGGCCAGCGGCCGCTCACCGAGTTCTTCCAGGGCGACCGTGTGCAGCAGTTGACCGCTGGCCACGTCCAGGCCCTTGGTCGCCCAGGCGACGCCAAAATCAGCGGGCAGACGCTCGGCCAACTGACGCGCGACCAGCCGGAAGGCCTGGCTCGGCACGACCACCAGACAGTCGGTGGCATCGGCGAGCGCTGCGTCGAGCGAATCCGTCGGGTGCATCCCGGCCGGGAGCGGATGACCGGGCAGGAAGTGACGATTCTCGCCATCGCGGCGGATCGCCTCGATCTGAGCCGTCTCATGCCCCCACAGCCGCACCTCGTGACCGTTGCGGCACAGTTGCAGCCCCAGGGCCGTGCCCCAGGAACCGGGGCCGAGCAGGGCGATCCGGGCCGGCGTGCGCATGGTCAGTGCTGGACCGGCTTGGCGTCGCCGGCCTGTTCGGCGGCCTGCTGCTGATGCTGGGCGAAGAGCACGTCGAAGTTGACGTGCTGGAGCACCAGTTGCGGGAAGCTGCCTTTGACCACCAGATCCGAGACGACCTCGCGCGCATAGGGGAAGAGCAGGTTGGGGCAGTAGGCGCCGAGCAGCGGCCCGAGATCCTCCTCGGAAAAGCCCTGGGCGGTGAAGATGCCGGCCTGCTGCACCTCGACCAGGAAGGCGGTCTTGTCCTCGACCTTGACCGTCACCGTGACCGCGAGCACCACCTCGTAGACGGTGGCGTCGAGCTGGTTGATCTTGGTGTTGAGGTTGAGCTCGTGACGCGGCTTCCACTCGCCCCGGAAGATCTCGGGTGCGTTGGGCGACTCGAAGGAGACGTCCTTAGTGTAGACGCGCTGTACGGAGAATTGACGTTCGCTGGTCTGCTGTTCTTCGGTCATGCCGGTACCTGGATCTGTATGTTTGAATGGAGGGTTCGGATGCTGGTGAACGCTGGACGCCCGATCCGGTCGGGATCAGCGCTTCTTGCGTGTCAGGGGCAGGTTGGCCGACTCCCAGGCCATGATGCCGCCCTGGAGGTTGTAGACCTCTTCGAACCCGGCCTTGCGCAGATGCGTGCAGGCCACCGAGGACTGGGCGCCGGACCGGCAATTGACGATGATGGGCCGGCCCTTGTATTTGTTCAGGGTCGCCAGTTGATTGTTGAAGCCGTTCATCGGGATGTTCAGGGCGTTGATGATGTGCCCGCGCGCATAGTCCGCTGCCGGACGCACGTCGATGATGACCGCCTCGCGATGATTGAGCAGTTCTGTGGCCTGGAGCGGCCCGACGCTGCCCTTGCTGCCGACGATGAGATTGTAGGTCAGGAGGCCCAGGATCACGATCAGGGCCAGGAACAGGAACCAGTGATTACCGATGAACTCGATGAGTTGTGACATGGTGTGAGCCGTCTCGTTCGGAATGGGGATCGGGCTGGGCGGCTCGCCCTAGCGGGTGTGATGACAGAAGACCTCGCGCATCATCCCGATCAGTTGCAGGGTGCGATTGTCGCTGACGCGATAGTAGACGCGATTGGCGTCCTTGCGCGAGGCGAGGATACCCTTGTCGCGCAGGATCGCCAGATGCTGCGAGATGTTGCTCTGCGACGTGCCGACGTGTTCGACGATCTCCTGGACGCTGATCTCCTGATCGCCGAGCGTGCAGAGGATCTTCAGACGCAAGGGATGCGACATCGCTTTGAGCGAACGCGAGGCGCGCTCGATGTCGGCGTCGTCGGCGAACAGATCCATCTCCTCACCCGCATCGCGGAGATTCAACACTGGACGAACGGGATGACTCAGGTTACCTGCCATGGAATCGCATCTGATCAATTTATCACCGTACAATGATAAACGCTTTCCTGCCGGCTGCGAAGCATTCACCCGCGTCGACGGTAGCGCTTCTCCAATTACTCGGACACCATCGATGTCTCGTACCATGCCCGGATCGAATCGGATCGTCCCCTGTGGAGTGCCGGCGCGTCGACCGCCGTCTGGTTCGTCGGCACATGGGCGGACGTTGAACGCCATCCTGACGGCAGGGCTGGCCGCTCTCCTGGCGACCGGCGGTCTGGCGCTCGCTCAACCGAACGACTACCCGGCCCTGGACGCGCGACAACGCGATCTCGGCCAGATCGAGCGCCAGATGCAGAACATCGGGCGCGAATTGAGCGACCGTCATGCCGATCGGCGCGCCCTGATCGAGGAGCTGGAGGCACGCGAGCGCAACGTCGCCGAACTGTCGCTGGCCAATCGCGAACTGGAGCGTCTGGTCGCCGAGCACAATCGCGTCGCCGGCGAGCTGCGCGCGCGTCAGGTCGAAGAGCGCGCCGCGCTCGGCGTCGAACTCGACCTGCTCTCCGATCTGTTGCGCACGGCCTATGTCATGGGGCGCGCCGATCGTCTGCGTCTGTTGCTCAACCAGCAGGATCCGACCCGCGCCAGCCGCGTCATGTCGTACTTCGCCTATTTCAACCGCGAGCGCATGAAGCGCATCCAGTCTGTACAGGAGCGCGCCGAACGTCTCGACCGGCTCGCCCGCGACGCCGAGGACGAGGCCCGTCGGCTGGCCGAACTGGCGCGCAGTCAGGAGGCCACGCGCCTGCGGCTCGAACAGGCCAAGATGCGCCGCGCCCAGGTCTTGCGCGACCTGGAGGCCACCATCACCAGCCGCGCCGAGACCCTGGAGACGCTCAAGCGCGACGCCGACTCATTGAAGCTGCTGGTCGAGCATCTGCGTCAGCATGCTCAGATCCGCGCCGAACTCGACATCCAGCGCGATCCCTTCGGCACGCTCAAGGGTCGGCTCGACTGGCCGCTCCTGGAGAATCGCATCATCGCGTCCTTCGGCACGCGCAAGGAGTCCTCCGAGATCGACTGGGACGGGGTGCTGCTGGCGGCACACGAGGGCGAAGAAGTGCGCGCGGTCAAGGATGGGCGCGTGATCCACGCCGACTGGCTGCGCGGCTTCGGTCTGCTGATCGTGATCGACCATGGTGACGGCTACATGACCCTCTATGGTCACAACGAGGCGCTGTTGCGCGAGGTCGGCGAATGGGTTGCGACCGGCGACCCCATCGCACTCAGCGGCAAGAGTGGCGGACGCCAGGAGCCCGTGCTCTATTTCGCCATCCGGCACAATGGACGCCCGCAGGATCCGGCGGCCTGGTGCGCGAGTCATGGCCGCTACGACCAGCGCTCCAGTCGTGTCTGGCCCGTCCGGTCCACGCCAGCCGAATCTGTCGGATCGACGTGAAACATGCGATCCTTCGTCACAACACGTCCAAATCCGTTTTTGCCTCCATCTAGCCACCGTTCGCTGGGAATTGACGATCATGCGCTTTCAATTCGTTCCGCCGCTGTGTCTTGGCCTGCTGATCGGCGCCGTCGCCTGTGCCGAAGAACCTACGGCCATCGAATCCGAGCCGGTTCGGTCCACGGCGACCACAGAATCGGACCTGCCGCTCGATGCGCTGCGGACCTTCGCCGACGTCTTCGGACGCATCAAGGAGGACTATGTCGAGGAGATCGATGACAAATCCCTGATCGAAAACGCCATCCGCGGCATGTTGTCCGGACTCGACCCGCATTCGTCCTATGTCGACGGCGAGGAATACCGTGATCTCCAGGTCGGCACCAGCGGCGAGTTCGGCGGACTCGGTATCGAGGTCGGCATGGAAGACGGTTTCGTCAAGGTGATTGCGCCGATCGACGACACCCCGGCCCAGCGTGCCGGACTCCAGGCCGGCGACATGATCATCCGCATCGACGACAAGCCGGTGAAAGGGTTGAGTCTGAACGAAGCGGTGCAGCTGATGCGCGGCAAGCCCGGCACCGAGATCCGGCTCAGCATCCTGCGCGGCACCGACGACAAGCCCTTCGAGGTCGTCCTCGAGCGTGCCGTCATCCAGGTCGCGAGCGTCAAGAGCCGGACGCTTGAACCCGGATTCGGCTATGTACGTCTGACGCATTTCCAGGCCCACACCACCGACGACATGCTCAAGGCGATCGATGAACTCAAGCAGGCCAACGCGGGTCGGCTCAAGGGTCTGGTGCTCGATCTGCGCAACAATCCCGGCGGCGTGCTCAATGGCGCGGTCGGCGTCAGCGACGCCTTTCTCACCGATGGCCTGATCGTCTACACCGAGGGCCGGGTCAAGAACAGCCAGATGCGCTTCAAGGCCGGTCCTGACGACGTGCTCGACGGCGCGCCCATCGTGGTTCTGGTCAATGCCGGCAGCGCCTCGGCTTCCGAGATCGTCGCCGGCGCGCTGCAAGACCACCGGCGCGCCATCGTCATGGGCACTCAGACCTTCGGCAAGGGGTCGGTCCAGACCATTGTGCCGATCGACGAGCACTCGGCCCTGAAGTTGACGACGGCGCGCTATTACACGCCGTCCGGGCGCTCGATCCAGGCCCATGGCATCGCGCCCGACATCGCCCTGGAGCGCGGTGAGTTCAAGCCACTGACCGATCCCGGACTCGGCTCGCTCAAGGAGGCCGATCTGGTGCGGCATCTCGATGAGCAGGCGCCCGCAACCGACGAACCGACCGAGCCTGAGCCGTTGCCGCTCGCCGTCGAGGACTTCCAGCTCTCCGAGGCGCTCAACGTGCTCAAGGGGCTGAACATCCTCGGCACGGTGGCCACACCCTGAGTCACCCATTCAACGACCGCACACCGAGGCGTGCCGGACCCCGGCAACCTCAGCGCCGTCATTCGACACCATGCCATGCAGGAGGATCCGTAATGCGCGTATTGGTTCCACTCGCCCAGGGCTGCGAAGAACTCGAAGCCGTCACCATCATCGATCTGCTGCGCCGCGCCGAGATCACGGTCGTGACCGCCGGTCTGACCGAGGGTCCGGTCAAGGCCAGCCGTGACACCGTGCTGTTGCCCGACACCACGCTGGAGGCGGTCGCCGATCAGGATTTCGACATGGTCGTCCTGCCGGGCGGATTGCCGGGTGCACAGTATCTGGAGGACGACCCGCGTGTTTGCGCCATCCTGCGCCGTCACGCCGAGCGTGGGGCCTATACGGCGGCCATCTGCGCCGCGCCCAGGGCGCTGGCCAGCGCCGGGCTGCTCGACGGCAAACAGGCGACCTGCTATCCGGGTTGCGTGAAGCCCGAGGACTTCCCGCGTTTGAACCTGATCGACGAAGCTGTCGTGATCGACGGCCGGGTCGTCACCGGACGCGGCCCAGGGGCCGCCATGGATTTCGCGCTCGCGCTCATCGAGTTGCTCGCGGGTCGTGAACGGCGCGACGCGGTCGAGTCGGCTCTGGTCCGCTCGCACTGATCGGCCGCTGCCCCATGTCGTCCAGTCTCGCGCCGCTCGCTCTCGTCTCCCTGGCCGCCCTGGTTCTCAGTCTGCTGCTCACACGCTGGCTGGCGACGCGGGCAGGGTCGGGACTCGGTCCGCTCGATCATCCGAACGAGCGCTCACTGCATGCCGCGCCGGTGCCGCGCTCGGGCGGTCTGGGCGTGCTGGCGGGGGTGCTCCTGACGCTCCTGGCCGCCATGGCGCTGGGCTGGATGGATGACGCGCCGGCCTGGATTTCGGGTGCGTTGCTGCTGGTTGCGCTGGTGTCCTTTCGCGACGATCTCGGTGATCTCTCGCCACTGGCGCGGCTGACGGCCCATGGACTGGCGGCCGGCGCGTTGCTGCTCGGCGGACTGGGCTGGAGCCGACTGGATCTGCCCGGCGCCACGCTGGCGTTTCCAGGCTGGCTCGCACTCGTGCTCACGCTGCTGTTCGTGGTCTGGATGATCAATCTCTACAACTTCATGGACGGCATGGATGGTCTGGCCGGCGGCATGGCGGTCTTCGGCTTCCTGGCCCTGGCCTGGCTCGGCTGGCGCGGCGAAGAGCCGGGCTATGTGCTGGTGTGTCTCGGCGTGGCGGCTTCGGCGGGCGGCTTCCTGGCCAGCAATTTTCCGCCGGCGCGCATCTTCCTGGGGGACGTCGGCTCGTCGAGCCTGGGGCTGCTGGCCGCCGCGCTCGCGCTCTGGGGCACTGAGCTCGGACTCTTTCCGCTCTGGGTCGCCTGGCTGGTCTTCTCGCCCTTCATCGTCGACGCGACCTGGACCCTGGTCGTGCGCCTGGTGCGCGGTGAGCGAGTCTGGGAGGCGCATCGTTCGCATCATTATCAGCGCCTGGTGCTGGCCGGCTGGAGCCACCGACAAACGGTGCTGCGCGCCTATGGGCTGATGGGGGCTGTAGCCGTCTGTGCGGTGGCGGCGCCCGGACTCACGGCCTCGGATCAGTGGATGCTGCTCGGCGCCTGGGCCGTGATCTACGGGGTGATTCATCTCAAGGTCGGGCTGGTCGAGCGTAACGCCCGGATGGAAATCTCGTGAACGAAAGCGCCCTCCTGGAGGACGTGCCCTCCATCAGCGCCTGTCGCGATGCGGCGGACGACTGGCCGGCCGCCGCCTCTACCGACCCGCTCAAGGCGGCGGTAACGGATGCCGGCACAGCCGTCGAGTCGAGCGCCGAGTCCAGGGTCGCCGGTCACCTGCTCGCCCAGTCCAGGCTGACGGCCGCCGACATGGCCCGCGCCCGCCGCTTGGCCGAGGAGGCCGGTGAGTCACTGTTGCCGTTGCTGGTGCGTCTGGGGCTGGTCTCGGAGCGCGACATGGCGCAGGCGATGTCCGATGTGCTGGGTCTAGCGCTGGCCACCGCAGCGGACTTCCCCGAGGAGCCGGTGCGTGAGGACCTGCTCACACGGCGTTTCATGAAGGATGCGCGCGTCCTGGTGCTCGCCGAGCATGACGAGCGGCTCCGGGTGGCTTTCGCCAATCCGGTCGACGATTTCGTCAGAGCGGCCGTCGGTCTGGCCGTCGCCAAGCCGGTCGAGGCTCTGGTCGCGCCGGCGAGCGAGATCGAGTCGGCCATCGAACGGCTCTATGAGAAGGTCGAGGAGACGCCCGAGACCGGCGAGTCCGAGGCCGATTTCGGTGACTTCGACGAGGAAGACATCGAGCACCTGAAGGATCTGGCCAGCGAGGCGCCGGTCATCCGCATGGTCAACCAGCTCATTCAGCGTGCCGTCGAGTCGCGCGCCTCCGACATCCATATCGAACCCTTCGCCGATGAGTTGAAGGTCCGCTATCGTGTCGACGGTATTCTCAAGGAGGTCGAGGCCCCGCCGGTGCGCTCCACGGCGGCTGTGATCTCGCGCGTGAAGATCATGGCCAAGCTCAACATCGCCGAGCGTCGGCTACCGCAGGACGGGCGCATCCCGATCCGCATCCAGGGCAAGGAGCTGGATCTGCGTGTCTCGACCGTGCCGACCATGTTCGGCGAGAGCGTGGTCATGCGTCTGCTGGACAAGGAGAGCGTGCGTTTCGATCTCGATGCGCTCGGTTTCGACGGCGGGCCGCGCCGACGGCTCAATCGCATCCTCGAACAGCCCTACGGCATCCTGCTCGTCACCGGGCCGACCGGCTCGGGCAAGAGCACCACGCTCTATACCGCGCTCAGCCGGCTCAACACGCAGGAGCGCAAGATCATCACGGTCGAGGATCCGGTCGAGTACCAGTTGCCCGGCATCAACCAGATCCAGGTCAAGTCGTCCATCGGCATGACCTTCGCCGGTGCGCTGCGCGCCATCGTGCGCCAGGATCCGGACATCATCATGGTCGGTGAGATGCGCGACCTGGAGACGGCGCGCATCGCGGTGCAGTCGGCCCTGACCGGTCACGTCGTGCTCTCGACGCTGCATACCAACGACGCGGCCAGCGGCGTGACGCGCTTGCTGGACATGGGGGTCGAGGACTATCTGCTGACCTCCACCATCAACGGCATCCTTGCCCAGCGTCTGGTGCGCCGGCTGTGTCCGCACTGTCGCGAGTCCTATCAGGCCCAGCCCGAACTGGCCGCGCGCTTCACGCATCTCAAGGGTTTGACCGGATCGGCCGGCGAGGTCGATCTCCAGCGCGCCGTTGGCTGTGAACAGTGCAACGGCACCGGCTATCGCGGCCGGCTGGTCATCACCGAGGTGCTGGTCATGTCCGAACCCATCCGCCAGGCCGTCCTGGCGCACGCTACAGCCACCGAGATCAAGCGTCTGGCCATGGAAGAGGGCATGGAGACCATGTATCAGGATGGATTGCGCAAGGCGCTCGACGGGCGCACCACCATCGAGGAGGTGTTGCGCGTGGCCGAGGCGGATTGAAGCACGCTCCGTATGGAGCCGCGCTGAGCAAAAACAGCCGGCTCAATCCCAGCCGCCCGCCCAACTCCCCCCCTGCTTGTTCTGCTTCTGACCCGTCGAGCTGTAGCTGAAACCCTGGATTTTGTCATTGTTCTGCCCGTGCTTGGAGGTGGGAGTCGCCTCCAAGCGGAAGCAGCGGACGATGGGGCAGGCTGTGGTGGCGGCCGCTAAGCTGATGGTGTAATAGCCTTCATCCGAATTGCTGCTGATATTGGCTGCATTCAGGTCGGTCGTATAGGTTCCGTTGCTGGAGTAGTAGATCTCCATTTTCTGCACGGCACTCATCAGCGACGACTGGCCATCACTGCGACGTCCCTTTCGGACATAGTCCTGATAGCTGGGATAAGCGATCGCCGAGAGGATGCCAAGTACGGCAACCGCTATCATCAACTCGATCAGTGTGAAACCACCGCCCCTCAATTTGAATGCCATCTGCTTTCGCCTCATTCCATCAATTTGGCTGATCTTAAATAATCCCATCTTGTTGACATCCTCCCCCGCCAGAAGGCGGGGGATTCCTACGGCGCTCAAACGCGGCA
>ERZ1673962.1029-NODE-1029-length-15230-cov-4.509984_pt1 | contig 15230 bp, 11 predicted proteins | sample MGYA00580188_ERZ1673962 | MGnify/ENA primary metagenome ERZ1673962 (study PRJEB41334, sample SAMN05608104) | rock metagenome | biome: terrestrial subsurface; feature: shale formation; material: shale | place: USA: Pennsylvania ... | reverse complement strand
GGTCCCGATATTCACATGGGGCTTTGTTCTTTCAAACTTTTCTTTCGACATGGAGCACCCTCCTGTTCTGAAACGGCAACTAGCCCTTCACCCGCGATACAATCTCTTCGCTGATGGCCTTGGGCACCTGCTCGTAGTGATCGAAAACCATGGTGTATGTAGCACGCCCCTGCGTCATACTACGCAACTCGGTAGCGTATCCAAACATGCTTGCCAGCGGAACATTACTATTGATCACCTGAGCACCGCCACGCGAATCCATACCAAGAACACGGCCGCGACGACTGCTCAAGTCGCCCATGACGTCACCCATATACTCTTCAGGAACGACAACCTCAACCGCCATCACGGGCTCGAGAAGAACCGGTGCAGCCTTGGCAGCGCCGGATTTGAAACCCATGGAGCCGGCGATCTTGAAGGCCATTTCCGAGGAGTCGACATCATGATAAGACCCGTCATAGCAGGTAACTCTGACGTCAACGATCGGAAAACCGGCAACAACACCATTCTCGGAGGCCTCCTCTGCACCCTTGCCGACAGAGGGGATATACTCCCTAGGAATGACACCACCCTTGATCTGGTCGACAAACTCAAACCCGGAACCAGGCTCAAGAGGCTCGAGACGCAACCAGCAATCGCCATACTGACCGCGACCGCCCGACTGGCGCACGAACTTACCCTGAACCTCGACCGATTTGGTGATGGTCTCCCGATAGGCGACCTGAGGAGCTCCGATATTCGCGTCGACCTTGAATTCACGCTGCAGCCGATCGATAATAACCTCAAGATGCAGCTCACCCATCCCCGAAAGAATGGTTTGCCCGGTCTCATCGTCGGTACGAACCCGCAAAGTGGGGTCCTCCTGCACCAACTTACCGAGCGCCTGTCCCATCTTCTCCATATCGCTTTTGGTCTTGGGCTCTACCGCAATATGAATGACAGGCTCGGGAAACTCCATCGACTCGAGCAGGCACGGATTGTTCGGATCGCAGAGTGTATCACCGGTAGTGGTCAATTTCAACCCGACACCGGCAGCAATATCACCGGAGTAGACCTGCTTGATCTCCTCGCGCTTATTGGCGTGCATCTTCAAAAGACGGCCAAAGCGCTCTTTTTTGTTACGCGTCGCATTGAGGACAGTGGCACCGGACTCGGCAACTCCGGAATAAACACGGAAGAAAGTCAACTGCCCCACAAACGGGTCCGTCATAACCTTGAATGCCAGAGCCGCAAAGGGCTTGTCATCGCCGGGAGGACGAGTAACAGGCTCTTCGGTTTCGGGCACCATGCCACTGATCGGAGGCACGTCATTCGGCGACGGCATGTAATCAACAACAGCATCCAGCAGATTCTGCACGCCCTTGTTCTTAAAAGCGCTGCCGCAAAGAACGGGGATCATCTTGATCTCGATGCACGCTTTGCGAATACCGGCCTGCAACTCTTCGAGGGAGAGCTCCTCCCCACCGAGGTACTTATCCATCAACTGCTCGTCGTAAGTACAGACCTCTTCGACCAACAGCTCACGAGCAGCCTCGACCCGCTCCTGCATATCGGCGGGAATATCGACCACTTCGAAACGGGCCCCGAGACTTTCGTCATCCCAGACGATGGCCTTCATCAGGACCAGATCGACAACCCCCGCAAAATTGTCCTCCTTGCCGATAGGCAACTGCAGAGGAATAGCATTAGCGCCCAGCCGCTCGCGGATCATATCGACCCCGCGATCAAAATCGGCACCAAGGCGGTCCATCTTGTTTATAAAAGCGATACGAGGAACACGATACTTGTCGGCCTGGCGCCAAACAGTCTCGGACTGAGGCTCAACACCACCCACGGAACAAAAGACCGCAACAGACCCATCGAGAACACGCAGGGAACGCTCAACCTCTACGGTAAAGTCGACATGTCCCGGAGTGTCGATAATATTAACACGATGATCCTTCCAGAAACAGGTGGTAGCTGCGGAAGTAATGGTAATACCACGTTCCTGCTCCTGCTCCATCCAGTCCATTGTTGCCGCACCATCATGAACCTCACCGATCTTATGCGAAACCCCGGTGTAATACAGAATACGTTCAGTGGTGGTGGTCTTTCCGGCATCGATATGCGCCATGATGCCGATATTCCTAGTTTTCTCTAAAGCTACTTGGCGTGCCACAACTATCTATTCCTTCCTAATATTCCGCAAAGCTCGTTACCAGCGATAGTGGGCGAACGCCTTGTTGGCCTCAGCCATGCGATGCGTATCTTCCCGCTTCTTGACAGTAGCGCCGCGATTGCTTGCAGCATCCAGCAGCTCACCGGCAAGGCGCTCCACCATGGTCTTCTCGCCACGACCACGAGCATAAGTGATCAACCAGCGAATAGCGAGCGCATTACGTCGATCCGACCGCACCTCGACGGGCACCTGATAAGTCGAACCACCAACGCGCCGCGACTTAACCTCCAACATCGGCCGCACGTTTTCTACGGCCTTCTTAAACACTTCCAGCGCCTCTTCACCAGAACGCTCAGCCAGCAGATCAAAGGCACCGTAGACGATACCTTCAGCCGTGCTCTTTTTCCCCTTAAGCATGATGGCGTTAATGAACTTGGCCACCGTACGGTCATTATACTTAGGGTCGGGCAGGACCAACCGCTTGGCTATCTCTCTTCTTCTCGGCATGTTTACCCCTCACGCACCTGGTTACTTGGGACGCTTAGCCCCATACTTGGAACGACCCTGCTTACGGTCTTTAACACCGGCAAGGTCAAGCGCCCCGCGAACAATGTGATAACGAACACCCGGCAAGTCCTTCACACGGCCGCCGCGAATAAGAACGACGGAGTGCTCCTGAAGGTTATGTCCAACACCGGGGATATAGGACGTCACCACAATACCATTGGTCAAACGAACGCGGGCAACCTTCCGCAAGGCCGAGTTCGGCTTCTTGGGGGTGGTTGTATAAACACGCGTACAAACCCCGCGCTTTTGCGGATTGCATTTGAGCGCCGGCGCAGTGGACTTGCGAACCTTCTTCTCACGCCCTTTGCGAATCAGCTGATTGATGGTCGGCATCTACATACTCCCGAATTATCAATTTCCTAAAAAGTTAAAAAGAACCACACGGTTTTATCGGGCGAAAAACCCGCTCAAACTATCAATATAGGGGGTGCTTGTCAAGCACTTTTTAGACACCCCCTATTTTTTATTTCAACTACTCTTCGCTGTCACCTACGGCTTCCTCAGATGCGGTCTTCGCACCTTCGGAAATATCGCCTTCGGCTTCCTCATCTTCAGGAACCGGCTCCTCGATTTCCTCGGGCTCCTCGATAAGCAACCGCGCACTGCGGTATTTGGAAATACCGGTACCAGCCGGAATCAGACGGCCCATGATGACATTTTCTTTCAGCCCGCGCAGATAATCGACCTTGCCTTCAATGGCCGCCTGGGTCAAGACTTTGGTCGTCTCCTGGAACGAGGCAGCAGAAATGAAGGACTCGGTAGACAAAGAGGCCTTGGTGATGCCGAGCATAAGAGGCTCGCCGACTGCCGGTGCGCAGCCTTCGCCGAGCACGCGGCGATTTTCGGCTTCGAACTCCCACCGTTCAACCTGATCGTCTGCCAGGAAGCGCGTGTCACCGGGCTCCTTGATCTTAACCCGACGCAGCATCTGACGAACGATGACCTCTATATGCTTGTCATTGATTTTGACGCCCTGAAGACGATAGACCTCCTGCACCTCGTCCACCAGGTACTTGGCAAGTTCTTTCTCACCAAGCACACGCAGGATATCGTGAGGATTGCTGGAACCATCCATCAGGGCTTCACCGGCTTTTATATGATCCCCTTCGTGTACACTGATGTGTTTGCCCTTGGGAATAAGATATTCTTTCGGAGCACCCACTTCAGGGGTCACATAAACCTTGCGTTTACCTTTGGAGTCCTTGCCGAAGGAAACCACCCCGTCAATTTCGGAGATAATAGCGTACTCCTTGGGCTTCCGGGCTTCGAATAATTCGGCAACGCGAGGCAAACCACCCGTGATATCTTTGGTCTTGGTGGTTTCCCGGGGAATCTTGGCCAGGATCGCACCACCGCTGACCCGCTCGTCCTCCGGAGCGACGATGATCGCCCCCACCGGCAGCATGTACCGAGCCGGCGAACCGTTGGGCAATTTGACCGTTTTCCCATCCGCATCTTTAAGGGTGATGCGCGGTCGCTTGTCCGCTCCCTTGGACTCGATAACGACCTTTCGCGACAGGCCGGTTACCTCATCGACCTGCTCTTCCATGGTGACACCCTCAATGATATCCCCGAATCGCACGGTACCGGCTGTTTCGGTGAGGATCGGCATGGTATAAGGATCCCATTCGGCAAGCAGGTTACCTGCCTGAACGGGGCCATCGGGCTCGACACGAAGACGTGCACCATAAACCACACCGTAACGCTCGCGCTCCCGGCCGGTCTCGTCGACAACCGCGACTTCCGCATTCCGGTTCATGACGACATGATGCCCTTCGGCATCGAGAACCGAATTTACATTAAGGTATTTGACAATACCGTCGTAACGGGCCTCGAGAGAAGTCTGCTCGGCGCGGCGCGATGCCGTACCCCCGATATGGAAGGTCCGCATGGTAAGCTGGGTCCCGGGCTCACCGATGGACTGTGCGGCGATAACGCCCACCGCCTCACCGAGGTTGACCATATGCCCCCTGGCGAGATCGCGGCCGTAACATGTTGCACAAATCCCCCGCTGACTCTGACAGGTAAGAACCGACCGAATCTTGACCCGTTCGATACCGGCGTTTTCGATCTTTTCGACGAGGGTCTCATCGATCTGCTGATTGGCCTCAACCAGCACTTCTCCGGTAACGGGATCCAGAACGTCCTCAAGAGCTGTTCTGCCAAGGATTCTATCGCCGAGACGCTCGATAACCTCCCCACCTTCGGTCAATGCCGTCATCAGGATTCCGTCAAGAGAATCGCAATCCTGCTCGGTAATAATGGCGTCCTGTGCCACGTCCACAAGCCGGCGGGTAAGATAACCGGAGTTGGCCGTCTTGAGCGCTGTATCGGCCAGACCCTTACGGGCACCGTGGGTGGAAATAAAGTACTGCAGAACCGTCAGCCCCTCACGGAAGTTGGCGGTGATCGGCGTCTCGATAATCTCACCGGACGGCTTGGCCATCAGGCCACGCATGCCGGCAAGCTGGCGGATCTGCTGGGCACTACCACGAGCGCCGGAATCGGCCATCATATGGATGGAATTGAAAGAAGGAACCTTGACGGTCTCTCCATCAGGCGAAACGATCTCATCCTTCGACAACGTATCGAGCATGGTCTGGGCGATATCTTCGGTACACTTGGCCCAGATATCGATAACTTTGTTATAGCGTTCACCGTCGGTAATCAGGCCTTCGGTGTATTGGTTCTGAATTTCGGTGACCTCTTCGACGGCGGCCTTCATGAAGACATCTTTTGTCTCGGGAATGACCATGTCGTCCAGACAGATCGAAATCCCCGCCTGGGTCGAATACCGGTATCCCGTATCCTTCAGGCGATCGGCCAGAAGGACCGTCTCTTTATTTCCGGCCAGCCGGAAACAGACATCGATAAGATTGGCCACGTGTTTTTTCGTCATGACCACGTTGATATGGTCAAAGGGAATGACCTCCGGAACAATATCACGCAAAAGAACCCGGCCGGTAGTCGTCTCGACAATGGTCTCGGGCTCCCCAAGAACCCGGGACATGCGCACCTTGACCCGGGCCTGAAGATCGAGCTCCCCGGCATCGTAAGCCATGCGCAACTCATCCCGCGAAGCCAGAACCTTCCCTTCGCCTCTGGCAAATGCACGTTCCCGGGTCATGTAATACAGGCCCAGAATCATGTCCTGCGAAGGTACGATGATCGGTTTGCCGTGCGCAGGCGACAGGATGTTGTTGGTGGACATCATCAACACCCGCGTCTCGATCTGGCTTTCGATGGATAACGGCAGGTGCACGGCCATCTGGTCACCGTCGAAGTCGGCGTTGAAAGCCGTACAGACCAGAGGATGCAACTGAATGGCCTTACCTTCGATCAGCACCGGTTCGAACGCCTGAATGCCGAGTCTGTGCAGAGTCGGCGCACGGTTCAACATCACGGGATGTTCCTTGATGACCTCTTCGAGAACGTCCCAGACCTCGGCCTTCTCCTTCTCCACCATCTTTTTGGCGCTCTTGATGGTGGTGCAGTATCCGCGCTCTTCGAGCTTGTTGTAGATGAACGGCTTGAACAGCTCGAGAGCCATCTTTTTGGGCAAACCGCATTGATGCAGTTTGAGTTCAGGCCCGACAACGATAACCGAACGACCTGAGTAGTCGACACGTTTCCCAAGCAGGTTTTGCCGGAACCGTCCGCCCTTGCCCTTGAGCATATCGGACAGGGACTTCAGGGGTCGCTTATTGGGTCCGGTGATGGCACGACCGCGTCGTCCATTGTCGAACAGAGCATCCACCGACTCCTGAAGCATACGCTTTTCGTTGCGGATGATAACCTCGGGGGCGCGCAATTCCATGAGCCGCTTGAGTCGATTGTTTCGGTTGATCACCCGCCGATAAAGATCGTTAAGGTCGGATGTCGCAAACCGGCCGCCATCCAAGGGAACCAGGGGACGCAACTCGGGGGGCAGCACCGGAATGGTTTCGAGAATCATCCAATCCGGGCGATTTCCGCTGAACTTGAATGCCTCGACGACTTTGAGCCTTTTGGCAACTTTCTTACGTTTGGCTTCGCTGGCCGCTTCGCTCATCTCTTTGCGAAGCGTATCGGACAATTCTTCGACATCGATCCCGAGAAGAAACTCCCGGATGGCTTCGGCACCCATCGCGGCGACGAACTGGCCGGCATACTCATCCATGGTCTCGGCATACTTGTCCTCGGTCAGCAATTGTCCGCGGAACAAGGGGGTATCACCTTCATCGAGAACCAGGTAAGCCTCGAAATACAGCACCCTTTCGACCTCTTTAAGCGTCATGTCGAGAAGGGTGGCAATGCGCGAAGGCAGCGATTTAAGAAACCAGATATGAGCAACGGGACAAGCCAGGTCGATATGCCCCAGGCGCTCACGACGCACTTTACTGGGGATTACCTCGACTCCGCATTTTTCGCAGACGATGCCGCGATGCTTCATGCGCTTGTATTTGCCGCAATTACACTCGTAGTCCTTGGTCGGTCCGAATATTTTTGCGCAAAACAGACCGTCGCGCTCAGGTTTAAATGTCCTGTAGTTGATCGTCTCGGGCTTTTTAACCTCCCCGAAAGACCTTTCACGGATCTTTTCCGGAGACACCAGCGAAAGGCGAATGGCATTAAAGCTGAGAGGATCCTTCGGCCGCTCAAAAAGGCTGAAAATATCTTCCAAAACACACCCTCCTTAGGGATGGATGTTGGTGAAAAGCATGTTCCCTTATGGATAACCCCCCCCCCGGATTCAACCGGGGGGAAAACTTTTCTATTCCTGCTCCTCAAGAAGCTCGACATCCAGACAAAGAGACTGAAGTTCTTTGATAAGGACGTTGAACGACTCCGGCAAACCGGCTTCAAGAGTATGTTTGCCCTTGACGATAGCCTCGTACATGCGCGTACGCCCCGTCACATCGTCGGACTTGACGGTCAAAAATTCCTGCAGCGCATGGGCGGCGCCATAAGCTTCCATGGCCCAGACCTCCATTTCACCGAGGCGCTGTCCACCGAACTGGGCTTTACCACCAAGCGGCTGCTGAGTGACCAGACTATAAGGACCGATGCTGCGAGCATGAATCTTGTCGTCGACCAGATGGTGCAGTTTGAGCATGTACATGATGCCGACCGTAACTTTTTCCTTGAAGGCCTCGCCGGTCTTGCCGTCGTACAATGTCATCTGTCCGGACGATGAAAAACCGGCTCGTTCCATCTGGTTTTTCATCTGCTCTTCGGCTACACCTTCAAATACGGGAGATGCCATGGGTACACCATTCGAAAGCTGACGGGCAAGTTGCATGACCTCGTCATCCGGCAAGCCGTTCACCAGTTCGGCAACGCGATCATCCCCATAGGCGTCGGCAATCTTGGTACGCATGGCCTCCGGACCGAAATTACGGTCCAGTTGTTCCTGAATCTGAATCCCCAGTCCCCGCGCAGCGAGTCCAAGGTGAGTTTCGAGAATCTGCCCCACATTCATACGCGAAGGTACGCCAAGGGGATTAAGAACAATCTCCACCGGCGTGCCGTCAGCCATATAGGGCATATCCTCCTCGGGCAGCACCCGCGACAGGACACCCTTGTTGCCATGACGGCCAGCCATTTTATCGCCAACGGAAAGCTTTCGTTTGATGGCAATATAAACCTTGACCATCTTGATCACGCCAGGGGGAAGATCATCTCCCCTCTTGATCTTCTCTATCTTATCGGCGAACACCTCTTTGATCAGTTCTTCCCTCTGGGTGAGACTGGTCATGATGGTGCTGAGTTTGTCTTCGTTCTCCGGAGCATCCAGCAGGCTGATTTCGCGCCAGCGCGCAAAAGGAATCTCGCTCAGGACATCGAAAGTGATCTTTTCTCCCTGACCGAGCAGTTCCTTACCGGCAGCATCGAACAATGCGGTCGCCGAGATCTGCCCGACAAGCAGGGACTCGAGTTTACCGCGCGTCGATTCGCGAATGATACGAACTTCGTCGTGCTGGTCCTTGAGGAGCTTTTCGATCTCGGTTTTTTCGATATACTCCGTGCGGCTGTCTTTGTCAGCCCCTTTGCGGGAGAACACCCTGGCGCCGATAACAACCCCTTCAACCCCCGGAGGAAGCCTCAACGAGGTATCCCGGACATCGCCGGCCTTCTCCCCGAAAATGGCACGCAACAGTTTCTCTTCCGGAGACAGCTGCGTCTCGCCTTTCGGAGTTATTTTGCCAACCAGAATATCGCCAGGCTTGACCTCTGCTCCGATGCGAACAATACCGCTTTCATCGAGGTCCTTGAGCGCATCCTCACCCAGGTTCGGGATATCGTTGGTGATCTCCTCCTTGCCAAGCTTGGTATCGCGAGCGACACACTCCAGTTCCTCGATATGGATGGAGGTATAACGGTCTTCCTTGACAAGTTTTTCGGAAATGAGGATCGAGTCCTCAAAGTTGTATCCCTGCCACGGCATGAACGCCACCAAAACGTTCTGCCCCAGAGCGAGTTCCCCCCACTGCGTGGAAGGACCGTCGGCGATAATACCGCCACGCTCTACTCGGTCACCAACCTTGACGATCGGTTTCTGATTAAGACAGGTGTTCTGATTGGAGCGAGCGAACTTGATCAGGTTGTAGATATCCACACCGGTGCCATCCTCGTCAACTTCACCTTCGTCAATTTTTACGACGATACGCGAAGCATCGACCGATTCGACAACACCATTATGACGGGCGACCGCCGCAGCGCCGGAGTCATGGGCAACGATGCGCTCCATACCGGTACCGACCAAAGGTGCATCGGAACGCAACAGAGGAACGGCCTGTCGCTGCATGTTGGACCCCATAAGAGCACGGTTGGCATCATCATTTTCGAGGAAGGGAATCAGCGAGGCAGCAACGGACACCAACTGCTTGGGAGACACGTCCATGAGACTGATCTCTTCACGCTGGATGAGCACAAATTCGCCGTTCTTCCGGGCATTGATCAGATCGTTGACAAACCGTCCTTCGTCATCAAGCTCGGCGTTGGCCTGAGCGATGGCATGCCCTTCTTCCTCCAAGGCCGAGAAGTACCGGATTTCGTTTGTGACCTTGCCCTCTTCGACCACCCGGTAGGGAGTTTCGACGAAACCATGCTCGTTGATTCGCGCATAGGTCGACAGAGACGCTATCAGGCCGATATTCGGACCTTCCGGAGTTTCTATAGGACATACGCGTCCATAATGGGTCGGATGCACGTCGCGCACTTCGAAACCGGCACGTTCGCGGGTAAGACCGCCTGGTCCCAGTGCCGAAAGACGCCGCTTATGAGTGATCTCGGAAAGCGGATTGGTCTGGTCCATAAACTGTGAAAGCTGGGAGGAACCGAAAAATTCCTTGACTACAGCCGACACAGGCTTGGAATTGATCAGATCATGAGGCATGAGGCTATCGACTTCCTGCAGACTCATACGCTCCTTGATGGCCCGCTCCATGCGCACCAGGCCGACACGATACTGATTTTCGAGCAGCTCACCGACAGCACGTACGCGACGGTTGCCCAGGTGATCGATATCGTCGATATAACCGCGACCGTCACGCAGCCCGATCAGATAACGAACGACCTCAAGAATGTCTTCCTTGGTCAGGGTGGTCTGGTCTTCCGGTGTATCCAGATCAAGCTTGTAATTCAGCTTGATGCGCCCGACCACGGAAAGATCGTATCTTTCCGGATTGAAGAAAAGGCTTTCAAAAAGAGCATTGGCACTCTTTATGGTCGGAGGATCCCCGGGACGCAGGCGCCGGTAGATTTCAATACGAGCATCTTCGGGCGTAGCCATACGGTCGAGAAGAAGGGTGTCTCGCAGATACGGCCCAACATGCAGATGATCGATGAACAATATCTGGAATTCCGTGATGCCCCGTGAACGCAACTCTTCAAGTTTCGCTTCGGTAATTTCCTCATTGCACTCAACAACCACTTCACCGGTGCTGACATCGACAATATCGGTTGAGGCAACCTTACCTGAAACTTCCCCTTCTGCAACAGGGATATACTCAAGACCACTGTCCCCAAGCTTACGAATGGCGGCCTTGGTGAATTTGCGATTGGCTTTTACAATAACTTCCCCGTCTTTTCCGACAACATCCATAGAAGCCCGTTGCCCGGCCAACAGATCGAGATTGATCTTCTTCTTGAAGGAATCGCCATCGAGAAAAACCGTCTCTACATTGTAATAATAATTCAACAGTTCCTCGGCGCTGTAACCGAGCGCCTTGAGCAGAACCGTAGCCGGAAGCTTCCGCCGGCGGTCTATGCGAACATAAAGAATGTCTTTATGGTCAAAGTCAAAGTCGAGCCAGGAACCACGATAAGGTATCACACGAGCGTTATACAGCACCTTGCCGCTCGAATGAGTTTTTCCTTTATCGTGATCGAAGAAAACGCCAGGAGACCGATGCAGCTGGCTTACGATTACACGTTCGGTACCATTGATGATGAAGGTACCGTTTTCCGTCATTAAAGGGATCTCGCCAAAATATACTTCCTGCTCTTTTATATCGCGAATCGCCTGCACCCCGGACTCCTTATCGACATCCCAGGACACAAGTCGCACGCATACCTTTACGGGAGCGGCATAGGTCATCCCTCGCTGGTGACACTCACCGACGTCGTATTTGGGGGTCCCCAGGGAATACGACACATAATCGAGTGAACAGGTTTCGCTGAAGTCGCGAATAGGGAAAACCGAGCGAAAAACCGCTTCGAGCCCGATATTTTTCCGAGCGGAAGGAGGCAGCCCTGCTTGCAGGAAACGTTTGTAGGAATTCTTCTGGATATCGATCAGGTTCGGAATATCGATGATTCCTTTGATCGTGTTGAAATGTTTCCTAAGAAGCTGGTTATTCGCAATCGAATAAGCCATGGTTTCTCCTTTAGCTAGGGGAAGCTAACGAAAGCAGAATAGCCAAGGCCGCATACCGCAGCCTTGGCTAAGGTGTTAAATATGCAATATATACTACTTGAGTTCGACGTCAGCGCCAGCTTCTTCAAGCTGCTTTTTGAGCTCTTCGGCATCAGCTTTGGGCATGGCTTCCTTGATGGTCTGGGGAGCGCCGTCAACCATGTCCTTGGCTTCCTTGAGGCCCAGGCCGGTAGCAGCACGGACCACTTTGATAACATTGATTTTCTTGTCACCAGCAGCCTTCAGAACGACATCAAATTCATCTTTTTCTTCTGCCGCGGCATCAGCACCGCCGGCAGCAGGAGCAGCGGCTACGGCTACGGGAGCGGCTGCGGACACGCCGAACTTCTCTTCGAGTTCCTTGACCAGTTCAGCCAGTTCAAGAACGCTCATGTTTTCGATAAAGGAAACGACTTGTTCTTTGGTAATATCAGCCATGGTTAAATAACCTCCATATTTCGTTCAATCATTAACTTTTTAATGGGTAAATTTCGACAGAGTGCTCAGCCTTCTTTTTGCTGCTGAATGGCGGCGAGCACCTGTACGAAGTTACGCGGCACAGCGGCAAGCACACCGACAAAGTTGCTGACCGGTGCATTGATGGATCCGAGCATTTTGCCGAGAAGTTCTTCTCTGCTCGGCAGTTCCGCGAGAGCCTTGACGTCTTCAAAAGACAGCAATTTGCCGTTCAACTCGGCGGCCCGTACCTCAAAAGCTTTGTTGTCTTTGGCGAACTCGGTGAGTACCTTGGCCGGCCCGACCGGATCGGTCTCAGCCAGCGCAATGGCATTGGGTCCCTGCAGATACTCCGAAAGACACTCGACATCCGTGCCTTTGGAAGCCAGACGCAGCAAGGTGTTCTTAATGACGCGATATTCGACACCGATCTTCTTCAGCTCTCCGCGCAGATGATTGACCTGCTCGACGGTCAGCCCACGATAGTCGGCCAGGAACGCTGCCTGACAAGAAGCCAGCTTTTGTGCCATTTCGGATACGACTTGTGATTTTTCTTCCTTTTTCACTGCCTCTCCTCCTTTCTGTAGAATTTACCGGTTCTATCGAACCATTCTCCAGTCAACGGCCACAGAGGGAAGCAATACGCATCCGCTCGCTCCGGCCTCGGCAGGTGGCTATTCCATTAAACCGATAAGGTACCTGCTGTCTTTGACCTGGATTCCATACGCAACCGGCCGGCACGCCCCCTGGACGAACCGGCTTCGTTGCTGATAAATCGGAACAGTTATTTTACCAGAGCCTGCACCGTGGGGATATCGACATTGATCCCGGGTCCCATGGTGCTGCAAAGGCTTATTTTCCTGAGATAGATACCTTTAGCGGTGGCAGGTTTGGCCTTGACAAGAGCATCCATCAAAGCCAGGACGTTTTCCTGCAATTTTTCCGCATCAAAGGAGACCTTGCCAACCGGAGCATGTACGATTCCGGCTTTTTCGACACGGTACTCAACCTTACCGGACTTTGCTTCACCGGTCGCCTTGCCTACCTCGAAGGTAACGGTACCAACCTTGGGATTGGGCATCAACCCTCGGGGTCCGAGCAACCGACCGATCTTGCCGACCGTACCCATCATATCGGGGGTAGCAATGGCGGTATCGAAGTCGAACCAGCCCTCCTGGATTTTGGCTACCAGGTCATCCCCGCCGACGAAATCGGCGCCGGCCTCTTTGGCCTCAGCCGCCTTCTCGCCCTTGGCAAAAACAAGGACCCTGACGTCCTTCCCAAGGCCGTTAGGCAACACCACGGCACCACGCACCATCTGGTCTGCTTTACGAGGGTCGACCCCCAGGCGGACCGATATCTCGACGGTCTCGTCGAATTTAGCGTGTGCGGTCTCTTTTACCAAGGCCAGCGCTTCGCCGAGGGGATACACCTGCGAACGATCAACCTTTTCCTTGGCTTGCTTATGCAGCTTTCCTATGGACATTGGCGTACTCCAGATCCTGCCAGAAATTATTCGATTTCGAGCCCCATACTGCGAGCAGTACCCTCAATAGTACGTACCGCAGCTTCAATATCAAACGCATTGAGGTCGGGCATTTTCAGCTCGGCGATTTCACGCACCTGCGCTTTGGTCACCTTGCCTACCTTATCCTTGTTGGGCACCGAAGACCCCTTGGGAACCTTGGCGGCCTTCATCAACAAAACGGCCGCAGGCGGCGTTTTGGTTATAAAACTGAAAGAACGGTCCGCGAAAACAGTGATCACCACCGGGATGATCATACCGTCCTGAGCCTGCGTCTTCGCGTTGAACGCCTTGCAGAATTCCATGATATTGACCCCATGCTGACCAAGCGCGGGACCAACCGGCGGCGACGGATTTGCCTTGCCGGCAGGAATCTGCAACTTTATCATTCCAACAACCTTTTTGGCCATGAGCTTCTCCTTGAACTTTTGCCATCATAAAGCCAGCGTCAGCTGGTTTTTTCAACCTGGATAAACTCGAGCTCGACAGGAGTAACCCGGCCGAAAATGCTGACCATGACCTTCAGCTTTCCCTTATCGGGTTTGACATCCTCAACCACGCCGGTGAAATTAAGGAAAGGCCCATCGATAACTCGAACGGTTTCACCGACCTCGAATGCGACCTTCGGTTTGGGTCGTTCGACATCCTCTTCCATCCGCGCGGTGATCTTGGCCACTTCCTCATCCGGGATCGGCGGCGGCGCCGCCCCTCCACCGACAAATCCTGTCACCTTCGGGGTATTCTTGACCACGTGCCAGGTTTCGTTGTTAAGCTCCATCTGCACGAGGATATACCCCGGGAAAAACTTCCGCGTAGAAGTCTTACGCTCGCCATTCTTCATCTCGACGACCGTTTCGGACGGAATGAGCACCTCCCCGAACTGATCCTCGACACCAAGCTGACGAATCCGTTCCTCCAAAGTCAGTTTGACCTTGTTCTCGAACCCGGAATATGTATGTACCCCGTACCACTTTTTTGACATACCGTATTATCTTTTCACCTATCCCCTGAGAAGCATCCCGATCGCGGACGACAGCAACTTGTCTACCCCCCACAGAAAGATCGTAACGCCAAGCACAAGCACGATAACCGCGACAGTGGACCCATAGGCATCTCTCTTGGAGGGCCAGGTCACCTTCTTCAACTCGACCTTGACATTGCCAAGGAACTCAACCGCCTTGTTGACCACAATAACTCCCAGAGTTTGCTAATAATTTGGCAGGCCAGGAGGGACTCGAACCCCCAACACCCGGTTTTGGAGACCGGTGCTCTAGCCATTAGAGCTACTGGCCTGCATACAAAAAGCCGCAGACACCTGCGGCCCGTCTGACAATACCCGCAAATTATTTAGTTTCGCGATGCGGGGTATGCTTGCGACAAAAACGGCAGTACTTGCTGAACTCAAGCCGTTCGGGCTTGGTCTTTTTGTTTTTGGTCGTCGTATAGTTCCTCTGCTTGCATTCGTTGCAGGCGAGGGTAATGATATCACGCATATCCGATTCCTCTACCCCCGCCCGTCTACTGGCGGGCGGGGGAACTCACCTATTTAAAGGATTATTCGATAATTTCACTGACGACGCCGGCGCCGACAGTACGACCACCTTCGCGAATAGCGAAGCGCAGCT
>ERZ1673962.1027-NODE-1027-length-15262-cov-3.119747_pt1 | contig 15262 bp, 15 predicted proteins | sample MGYA00580188_ERZ1673962 | MGnify/ENA primary metagenome ERZ1673962 (study PRJEB41334, sample SAMN05608104) | rock metagenome | biome: terrestrial subsurface; feature: shale formation; material: shale | place: USA: Pennsylvania ... | reverse complement strand
GACGAACTTCATGCACGGCATCCCCGTCTTTGCGATTTCCATTGCGCTGGAACGGGCGGGCGAAGTGGTGGCCGGGCTTGTCTATAACCCGGTTACGGACGAAATGTTCCTCGCCGAAAAAGGCCGGGGCGCGTTTCTCAACAACCGGCGCCTGCGCGTGGCCGCGCGCACGGAACTCACCGATGCGGTGATCTGCACGGGCATCCCGCATCTCGGCCGCGCCAGCCCGCTTTTCCTGCCCATGCTGAGCGAGCTGATGCCGCGCGTCGCCGGTATCCGGCGCACCGGCTCCGCCGCGCTCGATCTGGCCTATGTCGCCGCAGGGCGCTTCGACGGTTTTTGGGAAGCAGGCCTCGCGCCTTGGGACATGGCGGCGGGCCTTTGCCTCATCCGCGAGGCAGGCGGCACGGTCAGCGATCTCAGCGGCAAGGACAAGATTTTCGAGACGGGCGGCGTTCTGACCGCGAATGAGCGCCTGCATGGGCCCCTGCTCGATCTCCTGAAAAAAGCGCGCAAAAGCGCCGCCAGCGACACCTAAGCTGCAACCGGTGCGGGAACCAGTGCAGGAGCCGCGTTCCGCCAAGTCTCAGCCAAGTCTCAAATGTCTCAGACGGGCCAATTTTTGCCGGATTTCGCCCTTAAGGCTTGCCCCCGTGCCTCCGCAGGCGCGCCTTCTGTGGTAAAATGGCGCAAATCAGCGGGACGGGAGATGAAGGTTCAGAACATGGCGAAGTCCGGTCGCACACACGTCACTCTTTCAATGTTCCTCGGCGCGGTCTTCTGCGCCGCCCTTCCGGCACAGGTGCAGGCCGATGACGTGACAGTCAATTGGGAAGCGCTCGGCCCTGCCCCGCAAAGCGAGGCGCCCATCGTGCTGCGCTATCCGGGCGCGAAGAAGAACCTGCCCGGCACCCTCAAACTCAAGGCACCGGAGGGGGCTGAGGCCCCGCAGCCCCGGCTGAAACCCCATATCATTCCCGATAACGGCCCCGAAACGCCGAAAGCCGCCGCGCTGCCGCCGCAAAAACCGGCGCAGAAGAATGAGGCCGAGGCACCCCGTCAGGCAGAGCCGAAACCCAAGCCGCAAACCGCTGCGGTAAGCCCCGCACCCACCGCGCCCGCACCGAAAACCGCGGAGCCCAAACCTGCACAGGCTTCCGCACCGCAGGCGCCCGCCGCAGCTCCAGCGCCTGAGCCTGCCGAAGCGCCCCAGCAAAGCGCGCCGGAAAACAGGCCCGCGCCTGCCGCCCCGCAAGTGGCAAGCCTCGGCGATCCCAAGAAAGACGCCCCGGCAAAGAGCACGGAGAAACTCGGGCCGCCGGAACCTGCCTTTGCCCGCGTGCTGTTCGAGGCCGAGAGCACCTCCATCCTCTCTTCCGTGCGCGCCGGGCTCGATGAAACGGCGGAGCGGCTGAAGCAAAGCGCCGAGCGCATTCAGCTCAAGGCCTATGGCGGGGCGCGCGGCGATCTGTCATCGGATTCGCGCAAACTGTCGCTGAAACGCGCGCTGGCCGTTTACAATTATCTGCGCGACCAGGGCGTGCTCACCAGCCGCATGGATGTGCGCGCCTTTGGCGGCGCACGCGATGACGGCCCGGAGAACCGTGTCGATATCGTCTTGCAAGGACGCTAAAAGCGTCTGAGGGGGTCCGGCTTATCCGGCCGGAAGACAGACAGCGGCGCACCGGCGCATGGCCGGATGCCGCATGAACGAGGGGACCGAGATGGCGAAAGATTTTTCCGACGGTATCAAACTTTCACAGCCCCGCCCCTACCTCACGCGGATGATGCTGTTTCTGGCGCTGGTCGGCTTTCTGCTGCTCATCCTCGCCCCGCGCATCATGGACGCCTTTCTTGCCAATCCCGGCCTTAACGGGCTGATCGTCGGCACGCTTTTCATCGGCATGCTCTATGCCTTCCGCCAGGTGCTGCAGCTTGGCCCGGAAGTAAAATGGGTAAACGCCTTCCGCCGCGCCGATCCGGGCCTCGCGCTGCCGCCTGCCCCGCAGCTTCTCGCGCCCATGGCAACGATGCTCGGCAACCGCAAGGGCCGCATGACGCTCTCGGCCGGCTCGATGCGCGCCATGCTCGATTCCATCGGCTCTACATGATCGGGCTGTTGGTCTTTCTGGGCCTGCTCGGCACGTTCTGGGGCCTGCTCATCACCGTTTCCTCCGTCGGCGATACGCTGCAGAGCCTGAATGTGGAGGCAACGGATTCCGCCTCCGTTTTCACCAGTCTGCGCGAGGGACTGCAAGCACCGCTGCGCGGCATGGGCACGGCGTTTTCTTCCTCGCTTTTCGGCCTGACGGGCTCGCTTATTCTCGGCTTTCTCGATCTGCAAGCAGGCCAGGCGCAGAACCGGTTTTACAACGAGCTGGAAGAATGGCTCTCCACGGTGACGAATGTCATCGACGTGCCGGCAACGGCCGGAGAAAACACGACGCCCGAACAGGCCTCGCTTCTCGCCCTTGCCGGGCAGATCGCCGCGCTCACCGAACAGCTTCATGCCGAACAGCGCCTGGTGCGCGAGCTTGCCGAAAACCAGGCGGCGATCCGGCCCGCGCTTGAAGAACTTGCCGGTTCCTTGAAAAAGCGCGGGAGCTAAGCCATGGCGGTTTCGCGGCGCATCAGAGGCCGCGCGCCGAGCGCGGATTACTGGCCGGGCTTTGTCGATGTCATGGCGACGCTGCTGCTTGTCCTGATCTTCCTGCTTTCGATCTTCATGCTGACGCAGTTCTTCCTTGCCAAATCCATTACCGGCAAGGATTCCGCGCTCGACCGGCTGCGCGCGCAGATCAGCGAGCTGACCGATCTTCTGGCGCTGGAGCGGGCGGAAAAAGCCGAACTGCAAACCACCATTGCAGCCCTCAACGATGCGCTGGCCAGCGCGGAAAGCGAAAAGGCGGCCCTGCAAAGCGCGCTTTCGGAAGGCGGCAGCGAGCGGGTCGCCGCGCTTGAAAGCGCGCTCGAGAAAGAAAAAGAAATTTCTTCCGACGCTTTGGCTCAGGTCGAGCTGGTCAACCAGCAGCTTGCCGCGCTCCGCCGTCAGCTCGCCTCGCTCCAGGCCGCGCTTGAAGCGGCGGAGGCAAAGGACCGCGAAGCCCAGGCGCAGATCGCCGATCTCGGCCGCCGCCTCAACGCCGCCCTTGCCCAGAAAGTGCAGGAGCTTGCCCGCTACCGCTCGGAATTTTTCGGCAAGCTGCGCGAGGCGCTCGGCAGCCGCAAGGACATCGAGATTGTCGGCGACCGTTTCGTCTTCCAGTCGGAAATTTTCTTTTCCTCTGGCTCCGCCGCCCTTTCGCGTGCCGGGCAAAGCGAGCTCGACAAGATCGCCGCGGCGGTAAAAGAAATCTCCCGCGACATTCCCGCCGACATCAACTGGATCCTGCGCGTCGATGGCCATTCCGATGCCGCGCCCATCGCCACGAAGGAGTTTCCTTCGAACTGGCATCTGTCGGCGGCGCGCGCCATTTCGGTCGTGCAATATCTGGCAGGCCAAGGCGTGCCGCGCAAAAGGCTGGTTGCCGCCGGTTTCGGCGAACATCAACCGCTTGCAAAAGGCACCAGCCCGCAGGATTACCGGCGCAACCGGCGCATCGAGTTCAAGCTGACAGAGCGCTGATTCGGCTTATTCAGTTTCTTCGGCAGCGCTTTCCTGCGCGCAGACGAGGATCTTCGGCTCGAAGACACCGGAGGCGAGCATCAAGCCATTATAGCCGGCAGCCGTTGCAAGGCCGGAAAGCAGATCGCCCTTATCGAGAAGCAAAGTGCGCGCTTCCCCGCCGCCGCCGGCGCGCGGGGTCATTTCCACGATCTGGCTCGGCGAAAGCGCTGCCGGATCGTTTGCATGGGCGAGGAAATCGGTGAGCGAGGGATGCGCACCGATGAGAAGGCGCCCGTCTTCGAGCACATCGATATTGTCGACACCGGTGCCGAGATAGACCGTCTCGAAAGGCTCGAGCGCGCCGGTTTCGATATCGCGGCTAAAAATGCGCAGCGTCATGTCGAGCGTTTCGGCGACATAAAGCTTGGTGCCGTCGGGGCTGGAATTGACGCCATTTGCGTAAGTAAAACCGTCCGCGACAACGCGGCCCTCATCGCCTTCCCAGTAAACGAGATTGCCCCGGTCGGCGAGGAAGAAATCTTCCAGCAGCCGGCCGAAATTCGACGACGAGCCGTGATCGTTGGTCAGGTAAAACGCATCGGGGCCGACCGCATGCACATCGTTCGGGTGAATGAAAAGCTCCGAGCTCACCGTGCGCCGGTGCTCCAGAATCCCGCCCTCCAGCACTTCGAAAATTTCCACATCATGCGTGCCGTCGGAGGGATGATTGACGACGAAGAGAAAGCGCTGGCCTTCCTCGCTCACATAAAGATCGATCCCATGCGGGCGGAAATCGGCAGGCTCGAGCGCCGTGACGGGGCGCAGCGCCCAGGCATCGGAGGCTTCGGAAAGATCGATCACGTAAATCCCGCCCCGGATTGCCTGAGACCCCGGACCGCCCGCCGCGATCTTGCGCCGGTCGACGGCAGAGACGAAGGCAAGCGCGCGCTCCCGGTCGATCACGATATCTTCCGGTCCCGGCACCGCCTCGATGGCGCTGCAATCGGCGGTGATCTCTTCCCGGAAAGAAGTGAACATGCCCGCGGAAGTGAGAAAGCGGATGGTAAAGAAACTCCCCGCCGCCACAAGGATGACTGCTGCATAGATCGCCCAGCGCAAAGCCGCGCTCTTTTCTTTCGTCCCGCTCATCCCCTCAACTCCCCTCTTGGCTATCCCGGCCTGTGCCGGATGTTATTCGGCAATCTGGCGGGCAGGCGCGACCCCGCCCTCGCCTTGCCCGAATTGCAGATCGGCGAGGCGCGCATAAAGCCCGCCTTCGGCCACCAGTTCCTCATGGGTGCCTGCGGCAACGACGCGGCCCCCATCCATCACCACGATCCGGTCCGCCTTGCGCACGGTGGCAAGACGGTGCGCGATGACGAGCGTCGTGCGCCCCGCCATCAGACGGTCGAGCGCCTTTTGCACCAGCTGCTCGCTTTCCGCATCGAGCGCGCTCGTCGCCTCATCGAGAAGCAGCACCGGCGCATCGCGCAGCAGCGCGCGGGCGATGGCGATGCGCTGGCGCTGGCCGCCGGAAAGCGTCACGCCGCGCTCGCCAAAGCGCGTTTCATACCCTTCGGGCAGGGAGGAAAGAAAATCGTCGATCAGCGCGGCCTTCGCCGCCTCGCGCACCTCTTCATCGCTTGCCTCGGGCCGGCCATAGCGGATGTTCTCCGCCGCGCTCATGCCGAAGACCACAGGCTCTTGCGGCACCAGCGCAAAGCGGCGGCGCAAGGCCCGAGGGTCCGCCTTTTGAAGATCGACCCCGTCAAGGCGGATCGTGCCCGACTGGGGATCGTAAAAGCGCAGAAGAAGCTGGAAGACCGTGCTCTTACCCGCGCCCGAAGGACCGACGATCGCCACGGTTTCACCCGGCTTGATATTGAGCGAGAAGCCTGACAGCGCGGAGACATCGGGCCGTGTGGGGTAGGAAAAGGAAACATCCTCGAACGCGATTTCCCCGCGCCCAGGTTCGCTCAAAGCGGCGGCATGGGACGGCGCCTTGATGGCAGGTTCCACATCGAGAAGCTCGTTGAGACGTTCAGTCGCCCCTGCCGCCATTTGCACATCGCCCCAGACTTCCGAAAGCGCGCCGAGCGCGCCCGCCGCAAAGACCGCATAAAGAATGAACTGCAAAAGTTCGCCGCCCGTCATGCGGTCGGCCAGCACCTGCTGCGCGCCGAACCAGAGCACGCCGACAACGGCGGAAAGACCGAGAAAGAAGGCAAGCGCGGTGAGCACGGCGCGCGCGCTGATGCGCCGGCGCGCCGCCGCGAAAGCCCCTTCCACCGTATCAGCAAAACGGCGGCCTTCCTCGTTTTCATGATTGAAGGCCTGCACGGTCTGAATGGCATTGAGGCTTTCCCCGCCCACCGCGCTTGTATCGGCGATCTTGTCCTGGCTGTCGCGCGAAAGGCGGCGCACCCGGCGCCCGAAAATCACGAAAGGCAGCACGATCAGCGGCAGCGGCAGCAGCACGAGGCCGGAGAGTGTCGGGCTGGTGATCGCCATCATCGTCACCGCGCCGATGAGAAGGAAGATATTGCGCAGCGCAACGGACGCGCTCGATCCCACCACCGTCTTGATCAGCGTCGTGTCGGCGGTCAACCGCGAGAGCACTTCGCCCGTGCGGGTGATTTCAAAGAAGGCGGGAGAGAGCGTCAGAATATGCTCATAGACCGCCTTGCGCAGATCGGCCACCACGCGCTCGCCGATCCAGCTGACAAAGAAGAACCGCGCGGCGCTCGAAATACCCAGCATCAGCGCCACGAAAATCAGCATGGCGAAATATTGATCGATAAAGGCGGCGTTTTCTTTCGAGAACCCTTCATCCAGCATCCGCCGCATGGCCATGGGAATGGCAAGCGTGGAGAGCGTTGCCATGATCAGCGCGAAGAATGCCGCCCAGACCATGGATTTGTACCGCGCCAGAAAAGGAACGAGCCGCATCAAGGGGCGCACATTGCGCGCGGGCTTGCGCCGCAAAGCTTCCTGCTCGATCGCCTCGGCAACGGGATTGGAATTATCGCTCATGAAATGGGGTACCGGTTCAACGAGAAAAGGTCAGAACTAGAAAAGGCCAAAATTAGAAAAGGCCAAAACTGGAAAACGTCAGGGGCCACATATAGCAAGCCAGGCACGGGAGAACCACCGGCACGGGCCCGCCCGCCTGGGGCAAAAGGTCCCGCAAGCGGCCCGTTACGCCAGAAGCACGCTGAGATGCGCCTCGGTAAGGCGCTGCGCCGCTTCTTCCCCCTGCCAGCCCCGCTCGCCCGTCAAAAGATCCCATATCTGTAGGGAAGAGGCCGCCCAAAGATAATCCGCCGCTTTGCCCGCCTGCCAGGACGGGGCAAGGCGGCCTTCCGCTTCCAGCGCCGCCGCCAGATCCCGGAAGACGCCGTAAAGCTCGTCCATCCTGTCGTTCCAGGCCGCGGCGACCGCCTCATCCTGGGGCTTGAGGCGGATAAGCTCCCGCGCCACAGGCGCGATCAGCGGCACGAAGGCGAACCAGGCGGCCAGTACGGCGCGCAGCTTTGCCGCCGTCTCCGCCTCCCCCAGCGCCTTTTCCATCGCCTCCCAGATTGCAAAACGCTTATCGGCCCGCTGCACCAGCGCCATGAGCAGCCCGCCGCGCGAGCCGAAATGCACATAGACGGATTGGCGCGTCACCCCCGCTTCCTTGGCAATTTCCGCGAGCGAAACATCCGCGCCCTTTCGGGGAATGAGCGCCCAAGCGACATCGAGGATTTCTTCTCTTGTACGGGCGGATTTCTTATTTTTTGACATACGTAAAATTTCTGACTATATATTTTTTACACGCGTAATATTTTTAAAGGATTCCCATGCCGAACGCCATCCCGCAAAACCGCCTCGATGCCCTGATTGCCGCTTATGGAGAAGACCGGGCCGGAACCGGCGCCGTGCCGAGCCCGGCCCAATGGCAGGCGCTGGCCGCGCTCGATCCCGCCAAACCCGTCACCTTGATCAATTATTTCAAGCTGACCCCGCAAGGAAACGAGGCGATGATGAATTACGCCGCCGTTTCCATGCCTGCCCTGGAAAAACTGGGCGGGCGCTTTCTTCTCACCGCGCCTTTTGCCGGCACGTTGATGGGCGGGGCGGAAGACTGGGACATGATCGCCATCGGCACCTACCCGGAAGCGCGGCTCGTTTTCGCGCTTTTCGAGGACCCGGCCTACCGGGAGGCCTATGCCCACCGCAAGGCGGCGTGCCTGCGCCAAAAGGTGCTGATCGCAGCCGGATAGCCCCCTTGCAATTCCCCCCTCCCTCCGCTATAAGCCCGCTTTCCAAGAGGTTTCCAGGGTCATCCGCCGCTTTGCCGGCTGCCCCGCAGAGAATGAGAAGACGGATGAAAAAAGACATCCATCCCGACTACCACATGATCAAAGTGGCCATGACGGACGGCACCGTGTACGAGACCCGCTCCACCTATGGCGCAGAGGGCGACACGATCACGCTCGACATCGACCCGACGACCCACCCGGCCTGGACCGGCGGCTCGTCGAACCTGATGGACCGCGGCGGCCGCGTGAGCCGCTTCAACGAGAAGTACAAAGGCTTTCTCGGCAAGAAATAAGTTTCTGCCGGTACCGCTTTGGGCTGGCGCCCTGCCCTGCTTGTGGCGCCGCCTGCCAAAAAGCCCCGCTTTTCAAAGCGGGGCTTTTGCCGTCTTCGGGCTTCAGCGTCTGAAACGGCTCAGTGCCGGTCCCAGCGCATCAGGCCTTTATCCATGGTTTCCTGGAAGAAGGCTTCCACCTGGTCGAACTGGGCGGCGAGCGGCGAGCGCACCATATCCTCTTCTTCCTCGAAGACATCCGGCTCGTCGTTGAGTTGCTTGTCGAGCCGTTCGATCCGCTCATAGATCCGTACCGATTTTTCCATCAGCGCGCGCAGCTCGTCCGGCAAGTCTTCCGACCCGCTCATCGGCTTGGAGCGCGCAACGGACTGCCCGCCGAGACGGTATTTGTCCTGCGCGGCATCTTCCGGCGTCATCTCGCCTTCAAAGACGGCTTTTTGAACGAGCAGCCAGGCGGCCACCTGCATGAGGCGCGTGGTGACGCGCATGCTTTCGGCCGCATAAGCAAGAGCGGCCATACGGGGCAGAAGCTTGGCCTGCTCGCGGCCCGGCCCGTCCAGATAAGAGGCCGCCTCTTCTACAAGGCCCATGCCTTCACGGTAGGTACGTTGAAAAAGTTCCGAGCCGCCGAAAAGTTTCGCCATTGCCGCGGCGCCCGCGCTTTGAGATTCCCCGCCATGATACGTCATCAGCCTTACTCCACTTGGCTTTAGCGGCCGCTGCCGGATTGTCCCAAAACGAAACAAGTATCCGGTGCGCGGTTTCGACTCATCCCCAGCCGGTTTTTCTATTCCGACTATAAACGAGGAATCGTCCCGCCGTCATACATCTGAGGACAGTTACATCAACAAACGTGCCAGGGAAGAAAGAGTTAGCAAAAGCCTAATGAAGTTTAGGGTGCGCACCCAAGGTAGGCTCAAAAAAGAGCCGCGGAAGCCGCGGCTCAAGTTCTAACAGGGAGGCGTCAAACAGAGTGGATAGGAGCCACTCAAATCCATATGACTGGATTACGCAACGCTACAGTACGATTCTAATACCTAATGAATCCCTAACGAAATGCCTAATTCGCAGTCAATGCGGTTCAATTTGCAACACTGCCTCTAAAAACCGCCGATTTCAGCGCTTTAATCCCCATAAACCGAAGGGAAAATAATCATCTATTTGCGGAAAAAAGCTTCCGCAGCGTCACGGGAATTTTGCTTTTTACCGATTTCGGTACTGATTCGTTCGATCTCGCCTTTCAAAACCTCGATCCGCTCGGTCAGTTCCTCGACGCTTTTCATCGAAAGATCCTCGCGGATCAGCGCTCTCAGCGCTTCCGACCTCTTGCGCGGCTCCAAATCGTCCATATCCCGCTCCTCATTGTTCGCCCTTGAACGGGGCGCCGCTCGCGCTCATGTGGCCGGCATGTGACTGGTCACGCCCCCGATTGCCGCCTAGTCTGCCCCAACTGAGCCGCCCTGAGAATATGGCCAAAAGAAAACGAGGAGAGCCTTCATGCCCAAGGTGCCCGAAAAAATGATCCGCATCGCCATCGCCGAGCCGGGCGGGCCCGAGCAGCTCAAACCCGAAGAGATTGCCACCCCCACCCCTGCCGCCGATGAAGTGCTGATCAAAATCGCGGCCGCCGGGCTCAACCGGGGCGACATCGTCCAGCGCCAGGGCTTTTACCCCCCGCCCCCCGGCGCCCCCGACACACCGGGCCTCGAGGTTTCCGGCACCGTCGTTGCCACCGGCGAAAATGTCAGCCGCTGGAAAGAGGGCGACGAGGTCTGCGCGCTGCTGGCCGGCGGGGGCTATGCGGAATATTGCGCGGTGCATGAAGCTCACTGCCTGCCCGTTCCCAAAGGTGTGAGCCTGACCGAAGCCGCTGCCCTGCCGGAAGTCTATTTTACGGTCTGGACCAATGTTTTCGAGCGCGGCCAGCTCAAAGCGGGCGAAACGCTGCTCATCCATGGCGGCTCAAGCGGCATCGGCACGGCGGCCATTCAGCTTGCCTCGGCGCTTGGCGCCCGGGTTTTCGTTACGGCAGGCACCGACGAAAAATGCCGGGTCTGCCAGACGCTTGGGGCGGAGCGCGCCATCAATTACAATGAAGAAGACTTCGTCCTCGTCACGAACGCGCTGACGGAGGGCAAAGGCGTCGACGTTATTTTCGACATGGTGGGCGGCCCTTACGTTCAGCGGAACATTTCCGCCGCCGCCCGCGACGGGCGCATCGTCAATATCGCCTATCAGGCAGGCTCCAAGGTCGAGCTCAATCTCCTGCCCATCATGCTCAAACGCCTGACCATGACGGGCTCCACCTTGCGCGCCCGTTCGGTGGGCGAAAAAGCAGCGCTCGCCGAGGCGGTAAAGGCCAATGTCTGGCCGCTGATCGAGGCAGGCCGCCTCAAACCCGTCATCCATGCCACCTTCCCCCTCGTCAAGGCGGGCGAGGCCCAGAAACTCATGGAAAGCTCCACCCATACGGGCAAAATCCTGCTTTTGCCGGAAGAAGCCTAGGGAGGAAGCGGCGGAATAAGCGCTGCCGCAGGAAGTGCTTTCCTTGGAAGGCCTTAGCCCCTATATAGGGGCTATTCCGCTCATTTTGACGAACAAAGGTTCATTCGGAGACGTCCGGATGGATCATAAGGAGAGACCATGTCACGGCCCCTTATGCCCAAGGCAACCGCCGTTTGGCTTGTAGACAACACCGCGCTTACCTTCGACCAGATTGCCGATTTCTGCGGCCTGCATGCGCTGGAAATCAAAGGCATCGCGGACGGGGACGTGGCGCAGGGGATTAAAGGCCTCGATCCCGTCGCCGCCGGTCAGCTCACGCGCGCGGAAATCGAGCGCTGCCAGAAAGACAGCAGCGCCCGGCTGAAACTGTCCGAGAGCCAGCACGACCTGCCGGAAGTCAAACCGCGCAAGGGCCCGCGCTATACGCCGGTCTCCCGCCGTCAGGACCGCCCGGACGCCATTGCCTGGCTGCTGCGCCACCACCCGGAACTGACGGATGCGCAAGTGACGAAGCTTGTCGGCACCACCAAGCCGACGATCCAGTCGATCCGTGACCGCAGCCACTGGAACTCGCCCAACATCAAGCCGGTCGATCCCGTGACGCTCGGTCTTTGCACACAGCTCGAACTTGACGCTGCCGTGCAGAAAGCCGCCCGCCGCGTCGAACGCGAGCATAAAAAGGCGGTGAAGGAAGGCCGTGCGGTCGAAACGCTGCTGCCCGCCGCCCAGACCACGGCGGAAGAGCCGGCCGAGGAAGAACGCGAGAAGCGCGCGCCGAGCGCGGCGGAAGCTTTCTCCCGCCTCAACAACCCGGTGCAGGAAGAAGAAGAGCCGTCCTATGACGCCGACAGCGTCTTTTCCAAATTGAAAGACCTGAAAAAAGACGATGAGGAGGAAGAAGACAAGGAGTGATCCTCTTCTTCTTTCGCACGAAGAAACAAAGCCGCCCCTCGGGGCGGCTTTTTTCTTAACTCTTCGGATAACCCGCCTGCTTAAGTGCGCCGCCGATCTCATCGAGGATCGCCGGGTCGTCGATGGTTGCCGGCAGGCTCCAGCTTTCCCCGTCCGCCATCTTGCGCATCGTGCCGCGCAGGATCTTGCCGGAACGGGTCTTGGGCAGCCGCTCGACCACGAAAGCCTGTTTGAAGGAGGCGACGGGGCCGATCTTCTCACGCACCAGCGCCACCGCCTCGCGGATGATCTCTTCTTCAGGGCGGCTCACGCCCGCGTTCAGCACCAGAAAACCTGCGGGCACCTGCCCCTTCATCGCATCGGCAATGCCGATCACCGCGCATTCAGCGACGTCGGGATGGGCGGCAAGCACTTCTTCCATGCCGCCGGTGGAAAGACGGTGGCCTGCGACGTTAATGATATCGTCCGTACGCGCCATAATGTAAAGATAGCCGTCTTCATCCTTAAAGCCCGCATCGGCGGTCTTGTAATAGCCGGGAAAATCTTCGAGATAGGCCGACCTGAAACGCGCCTCGTCGTTCCAGAGCGTCGGCAGACAGCCGGGCGGCAGCGGCAGCTTGACGACGATGGCGCCGTTTTCCCCCGGCGCAACGTCCTTACCGTCCGGGCCCAGCACCCGTACGTCATAGCCCGGCATGGCAAGGGCGGGCGAGCCATGCTTGACCGGCAAAAGCTCGATGCCGGCGGGGTTCGCCGCAATCGCCCAGCCCGTTTCCGTCTGCCACCAATGATCGATGACGGGCACGCCGAGTGCTTTTTCCGCCCAGGAAAGTGTGTCGGGGTCCGCCCGCTCGCCGGCGAGGAAAAGCGTTTTGAGCGAAGAAAGATCGTATCCGGCCATGAGTTTGGCATCGGGATCTTCTTTCTTGATGGCGCGGAAGGCGGTCGGCGCCGTGAACAGCGCTTTGACTTTATACTCCTCAATCACCCGCCAGAATGCGCCCGCATCGGGGGTGCCCACGGGCTTGCCTTCATAAAGAACGCTCGTGCAGCCCTGAAGCAGCGGCCCGTAAACGATATAGGAATGGCCAACGACCCAGCCGACATCCGAGGCCGCCCAGAACACATCTCCCGGCTGCATGGCATAGATATTCGCCATGCTCCATTGCAGCGCCACCATATGCCCGCCATTGTCGCGCACCACGCCTTTGGGCTGGCCGGTCGTGCCGGACGTATAAAGAATGTAAAGCGGGTCTTCGGAGAGGACGGGCACAGGCGCGGCCAATTCACCCGCTTCTTCCGCCCGGTCCATTTCTTCTTTCCAGTCATGATCGCGCCCGGGGATAAGCTCTGCCTTCTCCCGCTCGCGCTGGAAAATGATGCAGCCTTCGGGCTTGTGAGCGGAAAGCGCGATCGCTTCATCGAGAAGCGGCTTATAGGAAACCGTGCGCCCCGGCTCGATGCCGCAAGAGGCGGAAACGATCAGCTTCGGGCGGGCATCGTCGATGCGCGTCGCAAGTTCCTTTGCCGCGAAACCGCCGAAGACGACCGAATGAATGGCTCCGATCCGCGCGCAGGCGAGCATCGCGACAACGGCCTGCGGCACCATCGGCATATAGATGATGACGCGCTCGCCTTTCTTCACGCCGTGGCGCTGCAAGACGGCGGCAAAGCGGGCGACCTTTTCCGTTAGCTGCGCATAAGTGAACTGCTTTTGCTTGCCAGTGACGGGGCTGTCATAGATCAGCGCCACTGCCTCGCCGCGCCCTGCTTCCACATGGCGGTCGAGGCAATTATAGGCGGTGTTGCAGCGCGCGCCTTTAAACCAGGTCGCGCCCGCGCCCTGCCAGTCGAGCACCTTCTCCCAGGGCGCCTCCCAATCGATGGCTTTGGCCGCTTCTTCCCAGAAGGCTTCCGGCGCGCGCGCCCAGCTTTCATAAATGTCAGCGTAATGGGCCATGGCCCTCTCCCCGTTTTTCGTCTTTTTATGTTAAGGAGGCCGGGCCTCCTTTTGAAAGACACTCTTTCAAGCCCGCCCCGTCCTGGCAAGACCTCAACCGGACCTGCCCATGATTACAGATTTCTGGTTCTATGCCGCAGCCATACCCGCCGTTCTTCTGGTCGGGCTTTCCAAGGGCGGCTTTGCAGGCGGGCTCGGCATTCTGGGCGTGCCGATGATGGCGCTCACCGTCTCGCCTTTGCAGGCGGCGGGCATTCTGCTGCCCATCCTCATCGCCATGGATATGATCGGCGTCTGGGCCTACCGCAAAAGCTTTCACAAGCACAATCTCCTGCTGCTCGTGCCGGGCGCGGCCACCGGCATTCTGATCGGCGCGCTCACCGCTTCGCTTGTCACCGACAGTTTCGTGCGCCTTCTCATCGGCACGATCGCCGTTGCTTTCGCGCTCGATCATTGGATCGGGCGGCGCGCCGAGGCTGCGCCCAAAGGCATCAATGCACCGAAGGGGGTTTTCTGGGGCGGGGTCGGCGGCTTTACCAGCTTCGTTGCCCATGCGGGCGGCCCGCCTTTTCAGATTTACATGCTGCCCCAGAAGCTCGACAAGGTCGTCTATGTCGGCACATCGGTGATGTTCTTCACCCTGGTCAATCTGATCAAGGTGCCGCCTTATGCGCTGCTCGGGCAGTTTCAAAGCGAAAACCTGATGACCTCGCTCGTGCTGCTGCCGCTGGCGCCCATCGGCATGGGGCTCGGCATCAAGGCGCTTCATGTCATTCCGGAAAAACCTTTTTACCGGATCGCCTATGCCGCGCTCTTTTGCGTGGGGCTGAAACTTGTCTGGGATGGGCTTGCGCCCTGGCTCGGCGCCTGATTGCCAGTCAGTCTTCCTTGCCGATGCGCGGCGCGCCGCCTTCGGAAACCTTGGAGGGGCCGAAGGATTTTTGCAAATGGCGCGTCGATTCCTCGGCCAATTGAATGGCCTCGGTCAAAAGCCCCAGAATGCGGATATTGTTCTCCAGCACATGGTGGGCTTCGGGCCGGTGATCCTCGGCAATGCGCTCGCAGCGCTTGATCAGATCAGTGCGCAGCGCCGTCAAAATATCTTCCATCCGGAAGCCTTCCGGATTGGTGTCCGACGCAAGAAAACGGGTCATGGCATGTCTCCTGTGACCGCTCACCCAACCGGACCATTCTCGCGCCGGCGGGTTAAGGATTCGTTCTGGCGCTTGTGGCAGGCAAAAGCCCCGGCTACCGTGGGGAAAATGCCGCCAAATCAACGGCGGAAAACACCTCAAGGGGAGAAAAATGAGCGCCAATCCATATCAGAGCGACCTGGACAAGAACGCAGCCAACCATCAGCCGCTCTCTCCCTTGAGCTTTTTGAAACGCGCCGCCAAGGTCTATCCGGAAAAACCGGCGGTCATCCACGGCGCGCTCACCCGCAATTACGGCGCCTTCTATAAACGCTGCTGCCAGCTTGCCTCGGCGCTGAACGCCAAGGACATCCGCAAGGGCGATACCGTCGCCGTGCTCGCGCCGAATATCCCGGCCATGCTGGAACTGCATTACGGTGTTCCGATGCTGGGCGCCGTGCTCAACACTGTCAATATCCGCCTCGATGCCGCCGCCATTGCCTTTATCCTGGATCACGGGGAAGCGAAGGTCGTGTTCGTCGACCGGG
>ERZ1673962.1026-NODE-1026-length-15273-cov-159.858457_pt1 | contig 15273 bp, 17 predicted proteins | sample MGYA00580188_ERZ1673962 | MGnify/ENA primary metagenome ERZ1673962 (study PRJEB41334, sample SAMN05608104) | rock metagenome | biome: terrestrial subsurface; feature: shale formation; material: shale | place: USA: Pennsylvania ... | reverse complement strand
GGAGCAATGGGCTGAAGCACGCAAGATAAGAAAGTGTTTTTACACACTCTGGGCCGAAAGCAGCCCTTGGGATACTGGTTCATCTTGACAAGAGGAATGTGGGTATCAGGCTGCAATCGGCCAAAAGCTGCCATTCAGGAGCAGCAAGTGCTCACAAATTTTTTAGGTGAAATCACTATTCGCACCTCGACCAAGGGTAAGTTTCGATGCGCAATGCGTGAGAGAATCTGACGATTCAGACTCTGCACACACCTCGCTATGCCCTTTATCACAAGTGATTTTTTCGAATGCGCCGCCCGCCTGCGCGCCGGCCACCTGGTCGCCATGCCCACGGAAACCGTCTATGGCCTGGCGGCCGACGCGCGCCAGGATGCAGCCATCCAGCAGGTGTTTGCACTCAAGGGACGCCCGAGCAGCAACCCGCTGATCGTTCATCTACAGCGCGCGGAGCAGGTCGTCGAGTGGGCCGCAGAGGTTTCTCCGGCCGCGCAGCGCCTGATGCATGCCTGCTGGCCGGGCCCTCTGACCCTAGTCTTACCAGCTCGTGAAGAGGTTTCGCGCAGCGTCACCGCCGGCCAGGACAGTGTGGCACTAAGGGTGCCGGCCCATCCGAAGGCGCAGGCCCTGCTGGCGGCCTTCGGTGGTGGCCTGGTGGCGCCGTCAGCCAACCGCTACATGTCGATCAGCCCTACCAGCGCCGCGCATGTGGCGCAGCAGTTTGCCGACAGTGACCTGTGGATTCTCGATGGCGGCGCCTGCCCGGTGGGCCTGGAGTCGAGCATTGTCAGCCTGCTGCCCGGTGACAGCCCGCGCCTGCTGCGCCGCGGCATGCTCGGCCAGCTTCAGCTGGAGGCTGTGCTCGGCGAGCCGCTGGAAGGTAAGGACGGTGGCGTGCGCGCCCCGGGCCAGCACCATCGCCATTACGCCCCCAGCACTGTGAGCCTGGCTTTCGACCAGGCACCTGCAGAGGCGCTCGCCTCGCCACTTTACGGCTGGCTCTGGTGCGGTCAGGCGCAACCCAGCCAGGGTCCGGCACTAAACCTGGGGAACGAGCCGCAGGCCTATGCGGCCGGTCTCTATGCGGCGCTTTATCAACTCGATGCACTGGGGCTGGAGCGCCTGTATATCCAGCTGCCACCACATCAGGATGCCTGGGCGGCAGTACACGACCGCCTGGCCCGCGCCAGTCAACGGATTTAAGGCTTCACTCCGGCAGTGTTGGGGTCTCCAGCGGCACTTCGGCAAAGCGACTGAAGGCCTGCGCCGCCGGTGACGGATTCTTGGTCCGCCAGCGCACCAGGTACCAGCGGTTGGGGATCGGAAACCCCTCTACATCCAGCTCGACCAGATTGCCCGGTGCTGTGTGAATCAGGGTATGTCGCGACAGGATGGCAATACCCAGCCCCGCCGCGACGGATTCCTTGATCGCTTCGTTGCTCTCGATGGTCATCTGCGGCTTCAGCACCCAACCAAAGCGGGCAAAGTGCTCCTCAATGGCCAAGCGCGTACCGGAACCTGGCTCACGGCTGAGAAACGGCTCCGCAGCCAGTTGCTCCCAGCGAATACGCTGACCGGTGAAACGATGGCCGGCCGGCGCAATCACCACCAGCGGATTATCGGCCAGCGGCATGGCGTCCAGATCCAGATGGCGCGGCGGCTGGCTGAACACATAGAGGTCGTCCCGATTGTCTTCCAGGCGGCGGATCACTTCCGAGCGGTTTGCGATGTTCAGCTCGACCTCAACCTGAGGGTACTGCCGGCAAAAGGGCCCCAGCAGGCGTGGCACCAGGTACTTGGCCGTGGTCACCGCTCCCAGCCTGAGCTGCCCGGCAGTCAGGCCATTGAGGTGAGCCAGGCGCATTTCTAGGTGATCGAGGGCATCGAAGATTTCCCGAGCCCCGGCCTGCACCTCGCGCCCGGCATCGGTCAGGTGTAAGCGCTTGCCCAGTTGCTCGAACAGGTTCATGCCCAGCGCCTGCTCAAGTTTGGCGACCTGCGTCGACACTGAAGGCTGGGCCAGGTGCAGGGCACGGGCTGCTTCTGTCACGCTGAGACGCTCGGCCACGGCGAGAAAGGTTTCCAGCTGGCGAAACGTGGTCTGACGGGTATGGAAGCGCGGTCTCTGCATTGCTAAATACCGATGGTTTTTAGGCTGATAATCTATTTTTGACTATATCAAGTACTGGAGAAAATGCCTGTGTCGTCATTTCAGGGATTCTCGCCATGTCTGCCGCTCTCGCCCCGCATGGGCACCCCGCTGCGTTGAACCAGGTGCAACCCGTTGCCTTCCTCACCTGCCATGACAAGGGCCGGTTAGTCACCGACGCCTTGGCTCCTCTGGGCTTGTGCATCGAATCGATCAGCAGCTACGACACCGACCACTTTGGCACCTTCAGCCGCGACGTCGCGCGTACGGGCAGCGCCCACGACACTGCGCTTAGCAAAGCCAAACTGGCCTGTGCACTAGGCGGGGTGCGCTACGGGCTGGGCAGTGAAGGCAGCTTCGGCCGTGATCCGCACCTGGGCTGGATGCCCTGGGACTACGAAATTCTCTGCCTGTGGGATGCAGAATTGCAGTACCCGGTCTTTGCCTTGGCAGGCTCGGGAGCGACCAACTATTCCCAGGTCGAGGTCGACAGCCTGGAAGGCGCCGAGATTTTTATGCAGCGCGCCCGCTTTCCCGAACATGCCCTGATTCTCGGGCGTCCCGGCGAAGCTTGGTTCCGTAAGGGTATTCGCGAGCGCGACTGGCTGCTCGCTCAACTGGACTGGCTGCTGGCGCGCGAACCGAAGATCTGGCTGGAGACCGACATGCGCGCCCATCTGAACCCGCTACGCCAGACGGTGATCCGTGATGCCGCGGGGCAACTGGCGAAGCGCCTGAGCAGCCACTGCCCGAGCTGTCAGGCATGCGGTTTTGCCGTGGCGCGCAGCGAGCCCGGCCTGCTATGCGTGGACTGTGGTCTGAGCACCCCATTAGCGGCCGCACACATCTGGGTGTGCCCGGCCTGTCAGCATGAAGAACGACATCCCGTGACCCAATTAGCCAGTGCCGGCCAATGTGAGCTATGCAACCCATGAATGCTTTCGTCCCTGCAAATCAGCGCTTGAGTCACCTGCGCGCGCTCGAAGCCGAAGCCATGCACATCCTGCGCGAGGTGGTGGCCGTGATGCGCACCCCCTGCCTGTTCTATTCGATCGGCAAGGACTCCACCGTGCTGCTGCACCTGGCGCGCAAGGCATTCTTTCCGGGGCCGCTGCCCTTTCCGCTGCTGCACGTGGACACCGGCTGGGAGTTTGCCGAAATGGGCCAGTTCCGCGACCGCCTGGCCGCGCGCCTGGGGCTGGACATGCGCGTACACATCAACCCCGATGGCGAGCGCCTGAACATCACCCCGTTCTCCGTGGGTTCGGCCAAGTACACCGACATCATGAAGACCGAGGCGCTTAAGCAGGCGCTGGCGCAGTACGGTTTCGATGCCTGTTTTGGCGGGGCGCGCCGCGACGAAGAGAAGTCACGGGCTAAGGAGCGCGTCTGCTCGTTCCGCGACGCGCACCAGCGCTGGGACCCCAAGCAGCAACGGCCGGAACTCTGGCAGCTGTACAACACGCGGATCAACGCAGGCGAGAGCCTGCGGGTATTTCCCCTGTCGAACTGGACCGAACTGGACATCTGGCAGTACATCCACCTCGAAGGGATCGAGATCGTCGACCTCTACCGGGCGGCGCCGCGCCCAGTGGTCGAGCTGCATGGCACGCTGATCTGCGTGGACGACGAGCGCCTGCTGGCGCACCTCACCCCAGAGCAGCGCGCGAGCATCCAGACACGCTGGTTACGTTTCCGCACCCTCGGTTGCTACCCACTGACTGGCGCTGTCGAGTCGAGGGCGCAATCGCTGCCGGAGATCATCCAAGAAATGCTGCTGACCCGGACCTCCGAACGTCAGGGCCGCATCATCGACCATGACCAGGATGGCTCGATGGAAAAGAAGAAAATCGAGGGGTACTTCTAACCGGCTCGCAGTACTGAATAAAAAGCCGCCTGAATAAACAGGCGGCTTTTTGTTTGCGCTACGCGAAGCCGGCGGCGCGGACTGACCGAGATGTGACAAGGCCGTGCCCTATAGGCGCGGCCATTATCGATCAGGCTCCCGGCAGCGGTTGCCAGCCTGTTGCGGTGCGCCGCTCCAGCTGGGCGGGTTGACCATCCATGCGCAGCAGGTACAGCCAGCCATGCAGGACCAGGTCGCGCACCACGGGGTGGTTGTCGATGACCCGGTCGATCATGGCCTGCGGCGCCTCGATCACCACATGCAGGCGCAGCGGGCGATGCCTCCACTGCTGGCCATCGTGCAGCGACTGGCGGGCCAGGCCGATGCGCAGATCGCCGCCGTTGCCCTCGAACACGCCGATATGCCCGCCGACCACGTTGTGCAGCAACTTGTTGCCACTGCCGAAGCGCGCATTGTCGGTGGTCGAGGTGAAGTACTGCAGGTTGATCCAGTGCGCCACCACCATGGGCGCGGTCATGATCAGCTCCAGCACAGCGCCCTCGGCATCCTCGCGCCAGTCGTAGTCGTGCAGGAAGGCGCGGCCCTGCAGGTCGACACCGCGAGTACGCGCCCGCGGCGCGGCGATAAACGCGGCGTTGTTGGCCAGGCCCCATTCGGGCCGGGTCTGCGACCAGTCACGGGCACGCCGGCGCAGCCGATCGAGCAATTTGACCGGTTGCGCCTGCAGCGCCGTCAGGCCCAGCCCGGTGGCGCGCTCCTGGCGCACCTGGGCAGCTGCCTGATCAAGCGCCTGGCGCACGCGCAGCCAGTCCGCTTGCAGGGTGGCCGGAATAGCCTCGTGGGCAAACACTTGCACCTCGTCGGTGGTGGTGTTGTGCAGGCCGGCCAGTACATGGCAGTGAGCCGGCAGGTCATGGCCGCGCTGGCGCAGTTCGGCGCGCACCTCGCGGTCGTTGAGCAGGCCAGCCAGCAGGCGCGCATTGACCTCGCCGCTCTGACCGCAGCAGGCACCGCAGTCGAGCCCCGCCGCCTGGGGGTTGTTGGCACTCTGGCTGCCGTGCCCGAGCAGCACCAGCAGCGCCGGGACCGGGCCGTTGAGCCCCATAGCCTGGAGAATGCGCGCGGCCAGATCGGTCTTCTCGGTCAGCGACAGGGCTGGCAATTGCGGGTGCAACTGCTGCCACTCTGCAGGACGCAAGCCGCTGCGATGTGCTTCTTCAGTACCCGAGGACAGGCCACAGGTGCGCCCGAGCAGCGCTCCCGCATAGCCCAAGCCAATACTCTCGACCAGGGTAAAGGTCGAGGCCGGCAGGCGTTCGAACTGACGCCAGCGTCCCTGACGGGCCAGCCGCGCCTGGCGGCGCTGCGCCAGGTGGTCATCCTGCGCGGCATCACCGCTGCTATCGCTGACCTGCAGCTGTGGTGCCAGCAACCCTGGTAACTGCGGGCGAGTGGCGGCGGTGCCCAGCGGCGTGTAGGCAATGGGCAGACCGAAGAAGCCGGCGAAACCACCGGTCTCAAGCTCGGGGCAGACTTGCTCCAGGGCCCGGCGCAAGGGTTCGGAGCGCACATCGATGCAAAAGAACAGCTTAGCCAGCGGCGCCTGCAGCGGTGCTGCCGATTCCGCCCGGCAAAGTTTCTGTTGCAGCTGTTCCTGCCAGGCCAGCTCGTCGGCACGTTGCCACACTTGCAATGCCTGCCAGGCGGCTGAGGGGAGCTGCTGCAAACCGTTCTGCCAGGCCGAGCGCCAACGCCGCCAGTGGCTCTGCGCATCGCGCTGGCGATCGTCCACCAGCCACTCCCAGGCGGCGCGGATAGCCAGCAACTCCAGAGTGGTATGGTCATCCTGCCCCTGCAGGTTGGCCTGCCAGCGCTTGTACGCACACCAGGAGGCCCACCCCAGGCTGCGTAGCAACAGGCAGTCGAACCAGGGCGCCCAGTCATCAGCGCTCAGCCCAAGGCGCTGCACCACGGCCTCAAGCGCCCCGTGGGGCTGCAACGGCAGCTCGGCAATGCGCCCATGCAGGTCGCGGCAGTCACTGAGTACGCTCAACCCTCTGTCTGCCAGCATGCTGCTGCGCCAGGTCTGGTACAGCCCGGTGCCGGCTTCCGGGCGCCAGTCGGCCTGTTCGTGGTCGAACCAGGCGGCGCAGCACTGGCCAATCTGCTGGGTGATCAGCACCCGCCAGCCCGGTAATGTGATACCGGGATCGGCCAGGTCTTCCAGCAGAGGCAGCCCGTTTTTTACCTCCGGCGGCATCTCCAGGGCCTGTAGCAACTGCGCGGTTGTCCAAGTGTCAGCCTGTTCCGCCAGGGCCTGCTGTAGGTGATGTGCGCCAATGCGGCCCTCCTGCCAGGCGTTCCGGTAGTCTGCGGCGCTTAGCGTCAGCGGGCTGCCGGCACGTTGCCAGAGTTCTGCGGCAACGGTTGACCAGGCGTGTTCACGCCGCTCCCACAGCGGGTTGACGGCGATCATGCGGTCCAGTGGCCAGGTCGGGGCGATACGCGCGCAGGCCTGACGCGCAGCCTCGTGCAGCGCATCCCGGTCGAGGCTGGCGAAGTGTTCGAGCGCAGTCATGGGCGATCTCCAGTAGGCGAAGTCAGGGGCTGGGGCGAATGCACCGGCCACATGCGGAAGGTCAGACGGGTGAAGTGCTCATCCAGGTAGAAGCCGGCAAAGGCCAGCGGATACAGGCGCCGCGCCAGTGCGCCCTGAGGGCGCGCCAGGATCAGCGCCTGCAGCAGGTACAGGCCGACAAACAGCAGCAGCGCCAGCCCGATCAGCAACAGCGGCGCCTCCGTTAGCGGGGTATCTAGAATCCAGGCAGCGGCCTGGTGCCAGAGCAGGTAGGCCGCCAGCAGCAGCATGAACATGCTCAGCCCTTGCAGCACTTGCCCGCGGCGCATGCACCAGGGGGCCAGGCCGATGGCGAGAATGGCCAGGGCCACCAGAGGCAGCTCATGGCCCGGCTGTAGCCAGGTCCACGCACCCTGCAGCAGCGCTAGCGCCAGGCCGGCCAGCAGCAGGGCCCAGAGCAGATCGCCTAGGCCTGGCTGCGGAACAGCGGGCTGCAGGGCATGTTGGCGCGCCTGGGCTACCGTCTCGCCTGCGGCGAGGAAGGCATGGGCCTTGTACAGCGAGTGTGCCAACAGGTGCACCAGGGCCAGTTCGTAGAGCCCCAAGCCGCACTCCAGCAGCATCAGGCCCATCTGTGCGCAGGTCGACCAGGCCAGGCGGACCTTGATGCTGATGCGCGTCATCATTACCAGCGCGGCGAGCACTGCGGTCAGGCCGCCGACCACGACCAGCACACTTTGCGCAGGCACGGCGGCGGAAAACAGGGGGGCAAAACGCAGCAGCAGGAAACCACCCAGGTTGACCAGCCCGGCGTGCAGCAGTGCCGACACCGGCGTCGGCGCTTCCATCACCTGGATCAGCCAGCCATGCACCGGCAGCTGCGCGGACTTCAAGATCACTGCCAGGGCCAGCAGCAACGCCGCCAGTTGCAGGTCCCAACCGAGCTGGCCGCTGGCCTGCAGGCGGCTGTTCACGGCGTCGAGAATCACCGCGATGCTGCTGTCACCGCCAGCGCGCACTAGCAATCCGGTAGCCAGCAGCAAACAGACATCGGCCAGGCGACTGGCGAGGAATTTCTTGTGCGCCACCACCAGGGCCTGCGGGCGGTCGCGGTAAAATGTGAGCAGCTGATGCAGGAACAGGCTGGAAAAAATCCAGGCCCCGACCAGCACAATCAGATCAGTGCTGGTGACAACGGTGGCCACTGCCGCCAGCGTACCGAGCAAGGCCAGCACATAACGCTGCTGCCCGAGCTCGCCCTCCAGGTAGCGCCGGGAATAGTCGATGATCACCAACGCCAGCAGGCTGATCAAACCCGCCATCGCCAGGCCCAGTCGATCATCATTCTGTTCGTTAAGAGCCGCCTGCAGCCAGGCCGCCAGAACCAGGCTCAAACCGAGGTAGCCGGCACCCCGGGCCGACCACCAGAGGTGCTCGCGAGTGTGTAAGAGGCTGGCTGGAATCAGCGTCAGGGCATACACCCAGGGCAACAGTTCGACCAGGGGCGGGAGAATGATCGGCACGGGCGTAGCTCCTAATCCATCAACTGGATCTAGTCTCCCGTAGCGCTTGAAGTATTAAAAATAGATTGATATGAATGGATCATTCTCTTTTTAGGAATCCAGCGTGCGCCGACTCAACTTTCACCACTTGCACTACTTCTGGGCCGTGGCAAAGGAAGGCAACCTCACACGCGCTGCCCACTCGCTGCATGTGTCGCAATCGGCGCTGTCCACACAAATCCGCACCCTGGAAGACGAGCTGGGCCACGCGCTGTTTATTCGCAGCGGTCGCAGCCTGACGCTGACCGAAGCGGGACGACTGGTGCTGGACTACGCCGAGAGCATCTTTGCCCTGGGCAGCGAATTGCAGATGACCCTGCAAGGCGCTCAGCAGGACATCCAGCCTTTACGAATCGGCGCCGTTGCAACCCTGTCGCGTAACTTTCAGGAAAATCTGCTGCGGCCCTTTCTCGGCCGTGCGCAGGTGCGTATCACCCTGGAGTCCGGTAGCCTGGAGGAGTTGCTGGAGCGTCTAGCCTTGCACAAACTGGATGTGGTATTGACCAACCAGGCGGTCAGTGGAGATGGCCAACGAGCCTGGCGTTGCCGCCTGCTGGACCGGCAAAGCGTATGTCTGGTGGGACCGCCCCGAAAGGGGCTAGCGCCGTTCACCTTGCCAGCTGACCTGCAGCAGGCACGCCTGATTGTGCCGGGACGCAGCAGTGATATTCGCAGCCAGTTTGAGGTCTACTGCAACAGCCACGGCCTGAGCCCGCACATCTGCGCCGAGGTTGACGACATGGCCATGCTGCGTCTGCTGGCACGTGACTCCGGCGACATCGCCCTGCTCCCCGCCGTTGTTGTGCAGGACGAGCTGCTCAACGGCACCCTGCAGCTGTATGCCGAGCTGCCAGACATTGCCGAGCAGTTCTTTGCGGTCACGCTCCAGCGCCACTTTGGCCTTGGCATTCTGGATGAACTGCTGAATCCGTCATGATTGTTAGAGATGAAATATCAACCCGATCTCTAATGTCATTGGGTCCTGGTTCATTCACAAATACTTAACGGCCGCTTCTGGCCGAAAGCAGTTCTTCAGGTACGCCGCTCCAGCATCTTTTCAGAGCGAGCCCCTACTTTACCGGCTCAATCAGCTCAGGCCCCTGGTTGCGAACATTGCCAACAGCCTTGCCTACCTTGAACCACTCGAAATCGTCCGACGGTCGTCCTTGATGCAACAGTAGCTGCTCGGCCCGGTGCAGGGTGGTATCGGGATCAATCCACTCGCGAGCCAGTTCCGGTGTCAGCACAATCGGGCGTCGGTCATGGATATCGACCATGCCTCCCTTCGAGTCTGCAGTGATAATCACAAAGCCATCTCCGTCGCGCTGTTCTCCGTCCGCTGGATATTTTCCGATTGCTGCGAAGAAACAGGCAGAACCCTCGCGCGGCAGGATGAAGTACGGCGGCTTTCGCTTTGGGTCCGTTTCGTCTTTCACCCACTCGTACCAGCCGTCTGCTGCCACCAGGGCTCGGTTCGGCCAGATTTGCCGGAAAAACTTCCCCTCCGCGACCTTCTCCACCCGGGCATTGATGGGCGGCGGCATCTTTCCCTTCGCCCAAGCCGGCGACCACCCCCAGCGCACTGGCGAAGCGACAAGCCCACCAGCTGAAGTACGCAGCAGATGTACCGCAGTGCTCGGTGATACGTTGTAACGCCCTAGCGGCGTGTCATCCCACCCAGCCAGGGGCAATTGTTCTTCGCCCAGCTCATTCAAATACGCCGACAAGCTTTGTCGTTGAACGAAACGTCCGCACATACCCCCCCTCCCGTCACTTTCGATTGACTGCACACTGCCGCCAACAAATACTGTTTATCCATCCAGCATTCAAGGTGAATTCCGTGGACAGCGTTTCGATCCTCGGTCCCGTTGCGCCCTCCCCGACGACCATTCCATTTTTTCTACCGACTGTACCGGCAGGATTCCCCAGCCCTGCACAGGATCACATCGAGCAACGGGTCTCGCTGGATGAACTGTTCCAGCTGCATCGCCCGCAGATTTATCTCGCTCAGGTTTCAGGCCATAGCCTTACGGGCTTAGGCATTCTCGACGGCGACCTCGTGCTGATCGACAAAGCGCTGCAACCGCGTCGCGAAGATGTGGTCATTGCCTGCCTCAACGGCGATCCGCTGATCAAGATTTTCGACATCGAGCAGCAGCAGGTGGTGCTGCGCTCTGCCAATCCGGCCTACCCGCCACGCTATGTACTGGAGGGCGAGGAACTGCAGATCTGGGGCGTGTATGTCGGCCTGTGCCGACAGGGGCGCAATTGTGGCTGAACGTATTTTCGCCCTGATTGACTGCAACTCGTTCTACTGCAGTTGCGAGAGAGTCTTTCGTCCCGACCTGATCCGCACGCCCATTGTGGTGCTGTCGAACAACGATGGCTGCGTGGTCAGCCGCACGCCTGAGGCTAAGGCACTCGGGATCAAGATGGGCGAGCCGTGGTTTCAAGTGCGCCGAGGTTTTGAGGCAGCCGGTGGCGTTGCGTTCAGCTCGAACTATGCGCTTTACGGCGACATCAGCGAGCGCGTGATGACCGTCATCGAGGGCTTGGTGCCACAACTGGAGGTGTACAGCATTGACGAAGCCTTTGCAGAGCTAACCGGTATCCAAACAGATCGCGTACGCATGGGCCGAGAGATCCGCTCACAGATTCTCGCCGCAACGGGCATTCCCACTGGAGTCGGCATCGCTCCGACCAAGACACTGGCGAAACTCGCCAACTTTGCCGCGAAACGCTGGCAGCGACAAACCGGCGGCGTAGTGGACATCACCGATCCAAAACGGCGGGACAAACTGCTGCAAGCCGTGGCGGTAAACGAAGTCTGGGGGGTTGGTCGGCGGATCACTGAGCGCCTCGGTGAAATGGGTATACGCACGGCTTGGCAACTGGCCGAGGCAGACGCCTGGACCCTGCGAAAACAATTCAGCGTGGTGCTGGAAAAAACCGCACGCGAATTGCGGGGCACGCCCTGCCTGGAGCTGGACGGCATTGCGCCACCCAAACAGGAAATCTGCTGCAGCCGCATGTTCGGCGAGCGCCTGGACGAGTTGGCTCCTATCCGCGAGGCGGTGGCCAGCTATGCCGCTCGGGCCTGCGAGAAATTGCGTGCTCAGGGCTCGGTTTGCAAGCGAGTACGGGTCAGCATCCGCACCGGTATGTTCAATCCGGACGAGCCTAAATTCACCAAGGGCATGCTGTGCGAGCTGCCCTACCCCACCGACGACACTCGACTGATCACCCAGGCCGCGCTTGCCGGCCTCGACAAGCTGTATCGCCCAGGTTTCGCTTTCTCAAAAGCGGAAGTGCTGCTGATGGATCTGTGCGGGCGCGGTGAATTCACCGACGACCTGTTCGCCTCCAGTCAGCCAGCTAATTCGGAGAAGGTGATGGCCGTGCTTGATTCGATCAACGCCAAATGGGGACGGGGAACGTTGCGACCTGGTGTGGTACCAGCAGCCCCCGCCTGGAGCATGCGTCGCGAGCTGATGAGCCAGAGTTTCACGACGCGAGTAGATCAATTGTGGCGGGTATCCGCGCGGTAGCCGGCATCGCGCGCCTGCTGTGCTGCTTCTCCTGGAAGGGAAAGGGCCTGGCTGCGGTAATGGATTGCTGATCCGGGCCGTGCTTGTGCCCCTCTACGCACCCGAGCTTGCAATAGATGATCCGTCTCCAAGGCGGTATGCGATCTTACCCATGCCTTGGGTTATTTGGGGTTCAGGAGATGCTGAAACCAACTAAACCGAGGAGCTAGCCATGAACCTGTTTACGCACATTGCCAATCTCATCACCTCTGTCGTCCGGCCAGAAAAAGCGGCATTCACCACGGTCATCTATCCCAGCCAGGGAAAAGCGGTCGTGCTGCATGACGGCCTTGGTATTCGCCAGGAACGCTGGTGGTATCAGGTCGATTCGCAGAGAGAAGAAGATATGGACACGAGCACATCCTTCAACCTCATGCAGCAGGATCACACTGACTGGGCCGATCCGGTCGGTCAGATCCAAGCCGAGGATATTTTCTCAGCTTTCTCATCCACCCACTTCGAGCCCATGGGAACCAGCTGGCTCAATCCGGCCAACGGAATGCCCATGCTCGACAGCTGTTTCGATGTCATGGGTAACGCGTTCGGCACGGACACGATGACCGACAGCCTGTCGTTTGATCACGGCATGAGCTGTTTTGACGACAGTTTTTCGCCTTTTGGTTTCGACTAAACACAGTCTCCACAGCACCCAGAGGAAATTGATCATGTCGCCACTTACACTGGTTGTTAGCTTTATCCTCGCCTTCGCCATAGGAATTTCCTGGCTGGCCCTGACCTTCGACGCACGCATTGAACGCAGCAGGCTCGTACGGCAGATTCCATTGCCGCTGGACGTCCCAGCATCTGGCCATCGTCGCAATCCACAATCCCGACTCCGGCCAGTGTTGGCGGTAACAGGCTGCATGCTACTACTGCTTTCCGGAATGGGTGCCGCCATCCTCGGCAGACTGGCCACCATGCAACCGGCAGAAGCGGCAGCGGTGTTCTTCGCTTATCCGCTGCTGAAAAGCCTCTGGGGGCAAATCATGGGCGTGGGGCCAATCGCCTGCGTCGTCTTGGCCGTACCGGGCGCGTACTGCATCAGCGTCGGCCTCGGGAACGATAAACGCTGAGACCAGCGTTGCCGTTTGACCTCCCCCCTGCAACGGGATCGCGCTAGAGGCGGTGTTTCAGTCCTGAACTGCGCCATTAAGGACCGTCGCGTTGCCATCGGCCATCCATTGTGGCAACGCACTCTCATTGCCACCCAAACCGCAGTCCAACAGGAAAGCTCATGGATAGAATGCACATGATCTTGGTTGCCCTCGGCGCAACGCTCATGACGATTGCAGTTGGCACAGCAGTTGGCTACGTAGTGGCGCAGAGACTGGACCGCAAGCTTGAACAGAACAGCTCTGCTGACACGCCGGATGACGAGCATCGCTCTACCAAAGGCGACAAGCATCTCTGAATGCCTGCGTCCACCCCCACTCCCCTGCCCTGCCCTGTGCTTGCACCATCACATAAGAAAATGCCTACAGCGGCAATCTGGGGCTCATGATCGGCACGGCGATGGCACCTAGCGACCGGCAGTCACCTGCAAGCGCTGCTGCTCGAACGTGATCCGATTCATCAGGCAATATTCCACCGGGTAACCAGCAAGGTATTTTTCGGGCAGAAGATCCCTCCCCACAAAGTGGCAAGTGCCCACCCTGAATCTCAGTCCACCAGATGGATACTTCTGGCTCATCACGCACGCCTCCTCACCCCGAATCGAAAACCCGCTGATTTCACTCCAGAGGAAGTTCACCCCGCCGCATTCAAGCCCAGCGTCAGTGATCATCAGGATCTCCTTAGAGGAGGTAGTTCTCCTTTCATGGATAGGTCCTTCACGGAGTTTGAGGGCGCCGGGAGACGGCAGGTCGGGATGGTTCGCTTCCCGACCTTTAGGAGTGACTCAGCGCAGGGACTTGCCAGCAATACGCAGGATGTCGTCTAACACGTTGCCGTCGCCATTGCTGTCCAGCATCGCCGCTAGTCCAGACAGGCCGCCCGACTGTTGGCTCTTGCTGCTGGAGAGCAGATCACTGAGGCCTTCCGACGGCTGTGCGCCGGCACTCTGCTGACTCAGGTAGTTGGTCACCATCATGGCGAGCAGGGGGAGCATCTGCTTAAGCAAGCCGACATCCAACCCGGAGCGACTGGCAGCATCGTCTGCTACCGTGCGGCTGATATCCTTGGAGCCGAAGATCTGTCCGAGGATGTCGTTGCCGCCACTGGTTGCGTTGTCGGTGCGGCCAGCTATCTGGCCGAACACCTGTCCTAGCAGACCACCGCTATTGTTCCCACCGGTCAGTTGCCCGAGCAGCCCCCCGAGGCTGCCGAAACCGCCAGCTTGCGCCTGGACCTGCTTATGCATGCCGCCGAGGATGGCCGGCAACAGCGCTGCAGCGCCCTGCATGGTGGTGTTCTCGCTCACGCCAAGTGCCTGGGCTATGGACTGGATGCCTCCCATTTGCGTGAGAATGTCAGTGCTCTGCATGACCTAGAACTCCTTCACTGTGCTCAGTCGAGTAGGTCGGCTGGGATGTTGCCGCCGTTTTCGGCAATGCGGGCCAATACTTGCTTGTGCAGCCACATGTTCATCTGCGCGGAATCCTCCATCAGATTAGCAGGGCAGCCTAGCTCGGTGGCCAGTTCTTTACGGGCTGTCAGGCTGCTGTCCAGGTCGAGCAGCTTGAGCAGGTCGACGATAGAGGTTTTCCAGTTCAGCTTCTGTGGGTTGGCGGCAGCCTTCTGCTCCAGTTGGGCAACCACGTCGACTACAGGGATGGCGCCGTGGGCTGCAACGTCAGGAGTGCTGTCCGCGCTCGGGATCTCTGCTTCATCTGCCGCATTGGCTGTGTTGATGCCTAGTACGTTGAGGATCTTGCTGAAGAAGGACATGGATGTCTCCTTGTAGTCATTGAAGGTCGCGCTCATCCAGATGCAGGACGTGAGCTTTGCGCAGCGTGGCCCGCTGCTGCCGTCGAACATTATCGCGTTTTGACGGTGAGGGGGGATCAATCATTCATCTCGCTAGGGTCTGCAAAAGCACTGTCAGCATGCCGATGTTATTTCTCAACCCCGGTCCGTACCGGCTGTTCAGGTCATCGTTGATGCACAGTTCAAACGATCCGGACTGACCCGCAGGCGCCAGTGCTGCTCCCCCCACCAAGAACGGCGGACTATTGCCGATTCTGCCGATCAGTGCGCCTTCCGCCTGACCTGGCAGGGGGTAGCCCTGTTTGGCCAGGAACCGGGGGGAACCCGCAGGCCCCCACATACCCAAGTCGGGGTTGGCAGTCCAAGAGCCCTGAGCCGTGACCTGGGTGACCTGACGCCCGGTCACAATTAGTCCGCTGGCTTGCCAGGCCTTGTTAGCTTGTACGGTCATGGTTATCGGGTAAAGAATATTGACGGCATCGCTGGTGTCGGTGGCTGAAAAGCCGGCTCCCATCAGGGCAATAGCCATTTCAGATGCAGGCGTACAGGGCAATGTTGGCGCTGATGGAAAATTGACCCACCCTGCCGATTGAAATTTGACCCAGGGC